>Ga0137390_10002382_pt1 | contig 14849 bp, 23 predicted proteins | sample 15con2h24AmetaG_FD_104937 | JGI IMG/M metagenome (GOLD analysis project Ga0137390, IMG submission 104937) | Vadose zone soil microbial communities from Angelo Coast Range Reserve, California, USA - 15con2h2.4A metaG | ecosystem: Environmental > Terrestrial > Soil > Vadose zone > Saprolite... | reverse complement strand
TCCGAATAGGCCGCCACGACTTCTTTGGCGATTGTCCGGTCATCCCGCTCAGCCATTCAGGCACCCGCCTTTACCTTCGCCCGTTCTCTGGCCGCCCTACGCGCCTGGCTGGCCCTGGTGGCCGCGGCGAGGCACGACGGGCATGCCGCCTGGCCCCACCTGCGATGCCGCGTGTAGCCGCTCTCAGTGCCGCAGGGCGCCGCGTCGGCGCGCTGGCGGCGCCGGGCGGGCATGTCGGCCGGCCAGAGGGCGCGCCGCTCGTGCGGACCGAGACCGCCGTAGATGCCATCGGTCACGTAGTTATCAATCGCGAATTGGAGGCATTCCGCGCGCACCGGGCATACGTTACAGAACGCGACGGCGCGCTCGAAATCGGGACCATAGTAACGATACGGAAAGAACAGGCTAGTGCTCGCATTCCAGCATGCGGCGCGCCACCGCCAGTGCGCGAGCTCAGGATCAGCGTTCAGAACAGCACCCCCTGGCCATTGACGGTTTCCTCCACAAAACGCCCATAGCGGTACTCTGCGGCGTGCCGGCGTTTCGCCAGGCGCCAGCCGTACTCGCACCGCTGATACACGTCAGTGTCCTTATTTCCGCACCGCGGGCACTCCCGCAGGTGCAGTCGCTCAGCACGCCGCGCGCTGAGTCGTTCGCGTCGCACTTCCTGATACGCCAGGCGCTCGGCTCCCGGCCTTGTTTTCAGCATCGGCATACCTCGCTAGCGCTCTGTTCTGATCAGGTCCTAGCCGCTCCCCTGCGCGCGCCCAACGCGTTTTCGCCCATGTCAGCATGTAGGTGGCGCCCAGCCCAACAGTCGCCATCTCCACGGGGCGCACGGTGCCGTCCGCGAGCACCCACCCGGGCGCGTACGTGCCCGTGATCCGGTACCGCATGACCGGCCGCACGTAGGCGCCTGGCCGTCCGCGGGACATCTGCCACGCCAGCTTGGGCCACAACCGCGCCCACAGCGCGCCGTCCTTATCGTCGGCCGCGCTGGCCGGCACCCCTGAATAGCGGCGGTGCGAGTCGAGCTCAAGATGCTGCGGTCCGATCACCCGCATTCGCCGGTAGGTGTGCTTCTCACGCAGCACCAGCGGCGCGCACTCGGCACCAGCCACCGCGATCAGCGCGTCGATGCGGCGGTAACTGTCCTGCGTCGAACGCACGGCCCCGAGCTCACTGCGCAGCGCGCGGCTGGCCGCAATCGAGTCGATGATCATGCCATCGGTATCACAGGCGATCATGGCTGCGTCGCCGATCATGGCGATCGCGCGCCCGAGGGCAACCCTGACGTAGGACTCGACAAACGCCAGGATCGCCGGATAGGCGTTATCAGCAGTGCCGCTGGCGGTCACCTGCCAGCGCGTGCCGGCGAAATCTACTATCGACGCGCGTACCCCTTCGCTGTGATTCCACGCCTCGCTATGATCCCAGCCGTTGACTGGCGAAGCGCCCAGTGCTACCCGCTCGAAACCGCGCTGCGCCCACTTGCCGACCACCGACCTTCCCCACGCCCTGGCCGCAATCCTGGCCACCCCTGGCACGTCAGGGGACTCGGCGCCGGCCACCGACATAGCCCACTGTGCCCATGGCCGCAGGGCGCGCCCTAGCGCATGGACATAACCGGCACCCACCTCTATGAGCGCGCCCAGCTTGCGCGCCTCAGCGATGTCCGGGCCGGCCAGCACCGTCCAGAAGCGGCCGACCGGATACCAGACCCGTTTGCCGTCGCGGCACGGCCACCGCGGCACGTCGGTTTCGATCAGGCACCGGGCGATGACGCCATGGCGCGTGCAGGCCAGCCAGCGGTGATCAAGTGGCAGGTGGTCAAAGCTGGCCATCCGCTCGATCGGCAACGGGAGCTCGGCACACACCTGCGTGTAGGCACGCTCGAAATCTAGTTCTATGAATCGGCCGCGCGGGAGCTCCCCTATCCGCCACGCACCGCGGCGGCCACCATAGATAGCCTGCCGGTCGGCGGCGACCCGCTCAGGGTCAGGATCGATCAGGATGCGCCGCGGCGACGGTATGTGCCGCATCGCATTCCAGCCCGCTGCGGACCCGGTGATGGTCCACTTGCCGAGCTCGTTAGCGTCCCACCAATCCATCAGCGCCAGCATGCCGGCGGCCAGTATCCGCACGTCGGCGCGGCAACGGGCTAGCCAGCTGGCCGCGTCATCGCCTTGGGCGGGTAGCGGGGGCTTTGCTACGTCCACCGCCGCGCCGACGGCGGCCAGCTTAACCGGCAGCCACGAGAAGCTATCGCAGATCGTCAGGTTGTGATCGCCGCGGCGCATCCTCAGGAACGGTGAACCGCCGTCCACCGCGAAATCGGTCACCTCCCACCCGAGCGACCGCAGGCCATCGGCGATACCGGACGTGGCCAGGTCAAAGTGCAGGTTATGGGCGTACAGCCAGACGGTGCGCCGCTGGCGGGTCCATTCATGCACCTGATAGGCGAGCTCATCAGCATGGGCGCCTGACGCCTCATTGTCCTGCGCGGACTGGCCTTTGGGCGGCCGGCGATCGCAGAATTCGGCCGCCCAGCATCGCAAAGTATGTACCTCGTCATCACCGTCGAGCACGCTGGCTGTTTCGGTGTCCAGGAAGATCACCGCGGGTGGTGACCAGACGGCATGGTTGGGGCGCAGGTAGTGAACCGGCACGGTTCGCTTAGCCACGACGCGCCGGCCTGCCTGCGCCGCGCAGGAATGCGCGAAACGCCGCCAGCTGGTCATCGCCGGTTTGCGGGTAGGGAACATCGGCCAGGACGGCCAGGATCGCCGGTCTGATCGATGCCGCCTCATCAGGTGCAAGGCCAAGCCAGCGGGCTACCTCTTGACTGGTCACGGGCGATCAGCCTGAGTGCCGCGCGATATACCGCGGGTTTAGCCGGCGCCACCGCGGCCACCGCCAGGCCAGGGTAAAGCCGCTCGCATTGATCGCCACCCACGTAGCGACGATCGCCGTGAAATAGACGAACAGAATAACGGTCCAGATGGCCGCCAGGGCCAGGGTGCTGAGCACGATTTACACCGCCTGTAGTGAGTGCGGGGACACGCTGAGCAGCGTAAAGTCGTATTTGGTGGCCATCGCCTCAGCGTCATCCAGAATGTCGGCCGTAAGCTCCCCCACCGTTTCCGGCAGGGTCATCTCAAACACCGACGTGCGGAACTCGGTCCGCGTATTGCCCTCTTGGTCGGTAAAGGTCATCTCGAAGGTGGCGTGCCAGATCGGCGCCGTGTTCATCACTTGCTGATCACGCGCCCACGGCGGCGTCCCGATCATCGACGCCTCGATCGAATCGGACAGGCCGGCGCCGCGGAATTCGGCCGCGGCGTTCTCAAGCCGCGCCGCGTAGCCAGCCAGCACGGCAACCGCTTGCGCATCGGCGAAACTGAGCGTTTCGCCGAACAGGCCGGCGTGAAACGAAGCAACGCCTACCGCGTCGGTGACGGTCCCGCCGTGACTGGCCACATAGGCCAGGTCAGCCCAGAAGTTGCCGAGCGCCTTAGTCTGCGCCTCGGTGAGCCGGGCCACTAGTCATCGCCAGCCATGATGGTCACGAGCCGGAGCGCGAGCTCCTGATCGGATGGCCGCGGGCACTGTTCGTGCCGCAGATGCCCGCCACCGAGCAGATGATCGCCGTCGTTCGGGCAGACCACGCCGGTCAGCGCCATGATCATGCGCACCATCTCGCCACCCGCGGCCTGGCCGCAGATCACGCAGGCCAGGCGCCGCGCCTCATGCCCGGGCGCCAGCTGGTAGGCGCGCTGAGACTCGCACAACAAGACTTCGCTGTCAGAGAACACGGCGTCATAGCCGAGCGCGCGCCGCAGCCGCCTCATGCGGTCGCCTCTGGCGCATCGACTGTCGCTGACCAGATCGGCGGCTCGGGCGGCAGGTTAACGCCCTGCTCGCCATGGTCGATATGCACCTTGCGCGGCCGGCCGCGCGGTCGCTTAGGCGGTTCGGGCGCACTCTTGAGCTCGGCGGGATGCCGGCCGATCGCGGTGTTGAGTTTGTCGATCAGGTCGTCGTACTGCTCGCGCTGATCGGGCGCCAGCATGCCGGCGAGCTCGGCCGCCGTGCTCAGCGCGAACGTCAGCATGCACGCCTGGCCGATGGCCAGGGTGTCGCCGTTGTCCAGGTTGGAAAACATTGCGCCCGCTGCCTCTTGCTGGCAGAGGTCGCACGCTATATCGCCGGCCACTGCTGCACCGCTTCCTGGTAATTGGGGCAGTCGCACGGCATCATCCGGCCGCGGTACCGCCCGTGCGAAATATAGACACGCTTGGCGCAGCCGTGCTCATTGGTACCGCCTGTGCGCGCGGTGTGCCTGGCCTTAGGGTGCCGGCACACCGCGCACGGCGGCGTGGTCTCACGCGCTGGCATCGGCTTTTGCCTTGGCCAGTGACCCGTGCATCTTGAGATGATGCGGCCGGTAGCCGTCCCTGGTCGGCCGTTCGGCGATGATGAATTCGGCCACGACCGGCATGGCGCCCAGCGCGTAAGCGCGCACCAGCTGGCCGATGACGCCCACCGCTGACGTGGTGACAACGAGCACGTCGCCGTTGTCATAGTCGTGGCAGTGGCAGACCAGGAAGATTCCCAGGCCATCCCTGAAATCAGAAGGACGGCGCTCGATCCGGTCAAAGACGAGCCGCTTGCCGGCCAGCGCCTCGGCCTTGCTCGTCTCCCACGGGGCATCCAGGTCATCCCACGTCGCCGCGGTCAGCACCTGCGCGAGGATGCGCTCCATGCCGCCCTCGGTTTCCATCGGGATCAAGGTGGCCATCCGCGCGAATTCGGCTAGCAACCCCTTATCGGTGATCGCTACCGCGCCACCGGACTCGCCATCGTGCTCGCTCATCTACTGCGGTGCTCCCGTCTTGCTATTGGCGCGGCGGGTTACCCGCGCGCGCGTGTTCCTGCTATGCAACAGGGCGCCGATCGCTGCGATCAGCGCCGCCGCGGCGGTCAGCAGACCCGCCAGGTCACCAGCTTTCAGCTAACTCACTTTCCTTCCGTCGACGTACAGGCCAGGATGGCGCCCGCCGATCCTGAGCTCTACCTGCGGCTCAGGGTCGGCGGGAGTAACAACGGGTTCGGGGTTTGCACTAGCGGGATTGACGGCACGGGCACCACCTCCGCTCTGGAAATAGACCTGGCAGCGCGGGCACATGGGACGGTGCCGCGCGTCGGCCGCGGCGAAAATCGGCCGCGTGATCCCGCATACCGCGCGCAGCTGATCGGGCGGGTAGGCGTGCCAGTAGTGGCCGTAGCGGGTGCCGAGCCGCCGGCAATTAGCCAGGTCAACCGGCATAGTCATCATCCCTCACGAAACGCCCGAGATTAGTTGACCAGGCATAGCCGAGTCCGTCCATCTGGCTGATCAGCTGCTCGGTAGCGGCACGCAGGGCGCGCGGCTGAGACGTGATCGGCCGCGCACTGAGCTCGCGCACCTGGCGCCCCACCTCATACAGCCATGAGTTATCGGCGCTCTCTACAGTGGTGACCGCCTGCGCCGCATCGACGCAGACCAGGCCGACAATCGCGCATGCCGCCGTGAACGGGACACCCATCGATTCCACGGTGCGCACCGCCGTTCTGGCGGCGCGCACCGGATCAGGCATAACCGGACCGGTCACGAGAAGTCCGTATGCGCGCTAGCGGCGTGACCTGGTATCTGGCAGATCGGGCAACGCGTAAACGGCTCGGTGCGCGCTGCGTGTATGCCGTAAGCACCGGCCGTCTCGCCGAGCTCGGGCGCGCAATCGGGGCAGTCGATGACCATGTGATCAGCGCAGCCGACCGGCCTGGCCGCGGCGTCGCCGATGATGAGCTCGCCGCTGGGAAGGTGGCCGATCGGCACGCCGCGGCGTTCCAGCTGCACCTGCACCGACCATAGGGCGTTGAGTAGCGCGATTTCGGCCACGCTGGCATCGGCCAGGCCGCGCTTGCCGTGCGCCGCAGCGCGATACCACGCGTGCTCAAACGCGTGTCCGTCCAGGTTGTCCAGGCCGTGACCGCGCTGCGCTGACCGCGCCTCACACTCATAACAGCCGTCGATAAGTATCTGATTGGGCGAATAGCCCGGTAGCGTGTGATGTGGACTGTGGGACATTGTGGCCGCTCCTGACGGCTAGGTTCTGATGATGCTTACGCTACACCGTAGCCTAGTGTCCCGCAATAGGCGCTGACCTGCGCTTATTTCGGTGACAAACTAGGGCACAAATTCGTCGGCCACGAACATCGCCTGCAAAGTGTTACCGGCTAGCCCGGAGGTATCGGTCAGCGTGAACGTGCAAGCCGAGCGGGGCAGCGATAGCGAGAATAGCTGGGACAGGTTATTCGCAGGGTTCGCGAGCACGACAAACGTGCTCACCGCGCTGACAACCGGGTCAAGGTTAGTGATTTGCAGGGTGCCCGCCATGGATATGGCCGAACTGAAAGCCACGCTCACGCGGCCGGCGAACAGTGGCAGCAACCGGGTCACCTGCCCATTGGCGGCCAGGGGCGCTGAGAGAAAATTACTGAGCGTACTGCCCTGCTGATCGTGCAGCGCGACAATGGCGTTAGGTATCGAATTAAATGATTCGGTGCGCCAGTCATCGCGAGCATAGACGCGGCTATTCTGATTAACGATAGTGGTGACGGTCGCATTCTGCGCACTATCGTTATTCGCTATCAATACGGTCAGCCGGTTACCCTTAGTCGGCCCGGTGCCGATATGCAGCGACCCCGCGCCACTGCTACCAATCGCGATATTCCAGGTTTCGTGACCCACCGTCGTATTGGTGATCGAGTCCTTCCAGATCAGGTTAACGGTGAGAATGGGTAGCGTAGGAGCTAGGTTAGAAATCAGCGCAGCTATCGCTATTTCATAGCCGATCTGACTGATATTCTGCAGGTTGGCAACCGTGACATTACCGCCACCAAACGGCACATTACGGCCTACGTCGTTAATAACATTTGTGGACAGGGTGAGCAGCGGCACGCCGGTCGCGGCGATCTGCGTGGCGTGCGCTTGCGGCGTCGCGAAATCCGGATAGTCAACGGTCACGGTAGCTTGACCTGCCCCTCACGCAGCCGGAGCTCAAACATGCCTTCAATCCGCGCGATCCGCTCGCTGACCGAGCTCAGGTCTGCGTGGGTGGCGTTAGCGGCCTGTGCGTCCTTGAGCGCGCTGAGTTCGGTGCGCACCTGGCCCCACCGCGACCCGGCGATGAACAGCGACACGAACAGGTTGACCACCAGGCCGCCGGCGCTGATCAGCACCGCGGCGGTCACGGCGTCCATCTAGGGCGCCTTAACGGGCGGCGCCGGCTCGGCCGCCTTGCCGGCGGCGATCTCCGCAGACACGTCAGCCATGGCCTGGCGTAGCTGCGCTTGCGCCAGGGCGGCGCGCTTAACGTGCTCAAGCACTTCCGGCACGGTCGGATTGGTTTCGATCGCCATAGCGTGACGCTCCTACGTGGTGCCGGGTATGACTTGCGCCTGCGGCGGCGCCGGTCCGCCCTTGGGCGGGTTAGGCAGGGGTGCCTTGACCTTAACGGACATCAGTACATAGGCGTCAAACGGTGTGTACCCGATGTTTTCGAGCTCGGTCATGGCCTGCGCGTCGGTGAGTATCTGAAACTCCCACGCGTCGATGATCTGCGTTTCGGTCAGCACCTTGACGCTGATCGAATTCTCCACTTCCCACGCCGCCACGATGGATTCGATGCTCGTGGCCGGCACCTGCAGGCGGTGCAGCGACGCCTTGGCGGTCGCTACGGTGATCTTGCGCGCGGCGAACAATGACCGGACCCGCGATATTGCGTTGCCGACCGCCGCGAAACCCCGTTGCACGTCAATGTAGGTGAGCAGCAATTTAACCGCGGCGGGCGTGACGTGCAGCGCTTCCAGAATTGTCGTGGCGTCCTTAGCGCTCAGTATTTGCGCGTGATACGACTGCAGGACCACCGACACGGTAGCGCCGCGGTACTCGCTCAGCGCTTCGGTGTGCGCCTCATCCAGATAGGCGTTAATGATCTGCTCACTCATGCCGTGCGCGTGGAAGATCCGCGCGGCCTCGCGGCTGGTCACCGCGCCGTGCGCCAGCAATCCCACCGTTGTCTCAGGCGCCGGCAAGTACACCGCAAATTCTTTGTACTTGCTGGCCCACTTGTTTTTCCACGGACCCTCAAGAAACCCCTGCTCAAAACTGGTGACCTGCGGGCCTTTACCGCCCCACGGTATGAAACCCCTGTTCGCCATCTGTATGAGCTCCAGCGGCGTGGGACTGGCGCCGCGCGTGTCGAACAGGATCGTAAAGAACTGCGGGTCACCGCCCAGCTTCTCGTACAGCGCGAGTGCTTCTTTGTGGTCTAGCTGGCCTTTGAGCAGCGCGTCCAGCGCGTCGATCGGGGTGGGCCATATTTTGGCCAGGCCGCGGATCATGTCGGTGTATTTGTTGGCTAGCCGTCCCTCGCGGATGCCCTGAACGAACGACACTGCGTTAGCGCCAGTGCCATGGTTAGGGATCAGGCCGCGGCGCAGGGCGGTGGCGAGCTCGCCAGGCGCGGGCGCGTCACCCGCCAGATGCACCATCGTCTCGAAAATGTTCTTGTCCACGCCCGAGAGCGACGCTGCGTGCTCGCCGGCCGCGGGGGACAGGAACCCTCGCACCACCGCGCTGGCGGCTTCTGGCGGCGCCAGTATCGCCGCGGCGAGTGCTTCCAGCACCGGACCCCACTTGTTATGCAGCCGGGTTTCCGCGATGCCCTGATCGAAGCTTGTGCTATCGGCGCCGCGTCCGTGCGCGTGGATGATGCCGCGCCGTAGTGCTTGCGCCAGCTGATCGGCGCCAGGCGCGTCGCCGGCCAGGTCGGCGAGAATTTTCAGCTGCCCCTTATCGACACCCTGCGGCCTGGCCTGAGCTACCGCGTCACCTTCGGTCATATAAGAACGCAACACCGCTTCGGCCAGGTCGGCGGGCGATAGCCGCACGCGGGCTATCTCGGTGAGAAGCTCAAACCGCTGATGGTCAATCCCCGACTTGGACGCATCGAGCCTGGCTTGCGCGCCGTCTACCAGATGCCGCGCCACCGCGGTCGCCATGAGCTCGGGCGACAGGACGGTGCCGGGGGAACGCTCTAGGGCGTCTTGCTGTAGCTGCGTGAACGCCGGCGCCGCCATCGAGCTCAGAACTTGCGAGACGACACCCCACAAGAGCAGCTGCTCAAGTACCCCGTTGCGCCCGAACAGGTCACCGATACCGGCCATGGCTAGCCGCGTCTACAGGATCGTGAGATCTTGGTTAGATGCGCCGGCGGCCAGATTGCCCACGGTGTCGATCAGCTGGGCTTGCGCGTCAACCACTTTCTTGACCGTCTTGTGGTTATAGTGCCGGTTCGCCACGAACACCACGCCGCTGTTGCCGTCGCCGGTCACGAAATAGACGTAGACGCCGGTTTCAGTCTTGCCCGCGTCGGTGTTGATGACCTGATCGGTGGCCTGGCCGGTCACCCGCCAGCCGCTATGCGCCATATTTGCCTACTTTCCGCCCAGAATATGAACAACTGCCCCGATTGTATCGTTCACCGCCACGCCGAGCGTGCCTGATACGTCGCGCGCCCACGTATGCGGCGTCACCGTCGCGGCGGCGAAAAACGCCAGGATAGCGGCGTTTGTGCCCAGCGCCGTAATGCCCTGCCATTCCTGCCCGGCCTGCAAGATCTCGGCGCCGCCGTCAGCCATAAATGTGGCCCACTGCTGTTCGTTCGCGGCCAGGCGCCGCGAAATGTCCGCGATTACGTCATGCAGGCCTTTCGGTTTCCCGCCGGCCAGCACTGATCCGAGCAGCCGCGACAACAGGTCACCGATCGGCTTATCGAGTCCGAGCCGGCGAACAATGTGCCCCATAATGAAACCGAGCGTGATGCGGAGCACCGGGTTATCGACGGCGGCCAGGTCAAGAATCCCCTTGACCAGGATGCGGACTAGCGCGCGGGTTTCAGGCGCGTAGCTGGCGATCAGGCCGGCCAGGCCGGTCAGCGTCCCGAGCCGATCGCTCTGACCGAGCGTGTAACCGGAGACCGCCTCACGCTCGATGTTCTGGTGCAGCCATTTGTCGCGGGTCCGGTAATCGCTGACCGCCCACCGCACCGCGCGTACCCACGCTTTCCGGTCGGCGGTCACCAGCATCGCCGCATACGCCATGGCGAGCCGCAGGCCGTAAATATCGTCCGCGATCATGAGGCGCCGCAGCGCGCCGATGCTGGCCCGCAGCCGGTTAGCGCGAATGTTGATATAGCCTTTCAGCCACGCTAGCTGGCCTTTCATCAGCCAGGCGATCAGGTTGCCGACCGCGGCGCGTTCCTTGCGCATCCAGTAGAGATACAGGTGGCCTAGGTCAACTTCGGTGCGCGCGAACGCGCCCAGCGGCGCGAGCACGTTATGACTCAGGTGACTGAGCAGCGAATTTATCCAGTCGGTCAGGCGTGATCCCGATGACTGCGGCGCCGCGTGCTCAGCGGCCAGGGCGGCGCGGGCCGCGGCGGCGCGGGCGCGAACGGAACCGGCGAGGCTCACGGGTGCCATCCTGGCGTGCCGATCCGTGCCACCGATCCCGCCTCGTCAATCACGGCGCGCGCCTCTTTCGCCAGGTCAAGCGTGGCCCGCTTGATCTGCCGGCTATCGAGCACGATGGGTGGCAGCGGCCCGCCGGCGCCACCGCCACCGCCCGTGCCGTGCGGGATCGGACCTGAGCCGATGTACTTGCGCCAGGCGCCTGACGTGTAGGTGGTGTACCAGGCCAGCCACCCCTGTGAGTGCCAGATCGCCGCGGCGGCCGGCGCCTGGCGCAGGACACCGCCGGCCACGAGTTCCCGCGGTGTCCCGAATTCCCGTGACCGTTCCGCGTAGAGTGCCCCGAGATAGTTGATTTGCCACAATCCTACCGAATAGTCGCCAGTGGCCGGCGTATCGTTAATGACCGTATAGTCATAGCCGGATTCGGGTCCGGCGATGGCGGCCAGTATTTCCGCGTCGGCCAGCGTCGGCATGTGATCACGCAGCGCGATCACGCACACCTTCCAGTCCACGTACCGCGGCGGGTAGCCCGGGAGCCATATATCACCCATGGTGACCTTCGGTAAACGGCGGGTAGGCGCTGAGCTCATCGTCGGTGAACAGCCGGAATGGATCAGGTTCGCGCGTAATCACCTGTCCGGTATAGGTGACATAGACGGTGTGGGGGAATGCGCCCGTATTATATGCGGTCACGTCCCATTGTCCCGATTCGGGGAGCTCGGCTAGCGTCCAGTCGGATTGCATCGAATCGCTGACGATAAACGCGCCAGCGTTCTGCGGGATGACCTGCACACCGCCCATAGAGACACGAAACCCCACGAAACCTGACGCACCGGGCGGTATCCGCCAGTGAATCCGCGTGATCCGCCGAGCCGGAATGTGAGTGGGCGTGACCAATGGCGCGGCGATCTGTGTCCCCGCCGGCACCGCCACCGCGAAATGCCACGCGTCGGTGCCGGCCACGGTTACCCCTCGCCGGCGGGGTCTACCAGGTCGGCCACGTAGAGCACGCCGGACAGGATGCCCGAGCTAGTGAGCACCGCCACCGACGTGTCGAACCGGACGCCGCGTGAGCCTGGCCCCTGCGTGTCGGACGCGCCCGGCGAGAGTGACACGACGGCGAGCAGCTGGCCGCCGTCCAGTATCGAGCCGAACCCGTCATTGGTGGGGATCGCCGAAATGTCGGCGCTGTAGCCCACGCCCGCGGTGCCGGCGCCGATGGCCTTGACCGACACGATCAGGCCGCCGGCACCCGCGATGGTGGTCACATCTTCCTGCGGGTAGTTGCCGGCCACGGCGGGAAGGTTGGCGATCTCCGGTCCGGCGCCGCCGAAAAAGAGCTCCATGTTGTTGAGCTCAGCCGCCGCGGCGGCTCCGTCGAGCTCGACCGCCCAGTGGATGAGGTAGGTGCCCTGCGCGAGTGTCGCAAACGCGATGGTGGCGCCGGCGGCTGGCGCGACGACACGGCCGGCGATGGGGGAGCTCGCTACGGCGGCGCCTGCGGACAGTGACCACCCTACAAGCTCGCCGGGCCCGTTTTGCAGCGGCGTGCCGGCGACGGCCTGCGCGGCACTGACGGTCAGCGGTTTGGCTGCCCGCCAGTGCCGGGCTGTCATGTCGTCGTAACTCACGCGGCGGTGAGCCGGTTACGGAGCTCGGCCAGTATCAAGATGACCTCAGCACCGGCGCCGGCTATGGCGGCGTGGTTGGCCTGGCTGGCAAAGATCGCGGTCCGGTCGTTGGCGTTGAAAACCGGAATGTACGGCTTGTTCCAGTTCTCACTCATGTTGATGTAGTACTCGGTCACGTCCAGGGTGGCGGCCTGGCCTGGCCCGCAGTTGCGCATGTTGCCCGTGAACGCGCCCTTGACCCCGACAATGTCGCACGCCGCCGACACCTGGTAGCCGAGCACCGCGTAATCCCGGTCCGAGTGCAGCTGGTTTTCGGTGGCCGTGATCAGGGTGTCCGTCCAGGCGCCCACCGCGATCGCCGAATTGGACACTTCCACCGACTTGTAGTAGCGGATATTGTCCCGGATGTCGTGCCAGTGGACCAAGTGCGCGTCAGCGCCGCGAACGTTCTCGTAATAGTTGACGAGACCGCCCGTGATGGTAGTGGCCGCGGCGGCCGACCCTTGGAAGGTGATCGTGTCAACCGGCGACAGCTCGATGCCCGCCTCGGTGGGGAGCAGGAATGCGGCCGGGTTCTCTGACGGTATGAACGTGAGTCCGGTCACGTTGTCATGCAGCAGCGGCGACACGACGCGTAGTTTCTGCGCCGCGGCGTTGCTGCCGTAGAGAATGGCGTGAATCCACGCCTTGGAATTGAGCGGGAATGCGCGGACGCCTAGCGAGTCGCCGGGGAATGCGGCGAGAGCGGTGGGGAATGCCTGCGCGCCGGCGCCCGTGGCGAACGCCGCGACGGTATCGACTGCGTGCCCCATGACGTCAGGCGCCTGTCTTGTACTTGGCCATGCCGCGGGCGAACTGTGCGGACCTGGTGATGTTCGCTTCCAGGTCGCCACGCGCGGGCAGGCCGTTGCGGACGTTCTCGATGAACGGGAACAGGCGGGTAAAGACGTTTTCCACCTTCCCCTGCGCGGCCTGAGCTCCCGACGCAAGGCGCCCCTGACCCTTGGAGACGGTCTGCTCAATCCACTGCTCGCGCGTCACCTTCGCGCTGTTGGCCGCGAAACGGTCAACCGCAGCCGCCGTGTTCTGCGCCCACAAGTTTTTGGCCCGCGCGGCCAGCTGGCCCGGTGCGACCGAAACCCCTTGTACGCCAGATGCCCACTTCTGGCCGCTGGCACCGAAGTTCTGCGCCCACCTGGCCGCAGCGTCGGTAGCTGATGGCATTGCCACGTTTGCCTACCTTTTCCGTGGTTTCCGTGGGCGCCCTCGCGGCCCGCGGCTCGATAGCCACCGATCATAGCCGGAACCACTCTTATATGCCATCTGACGTATATGGTTCTCAAGCGCTACAATTCCGCATTCTGGACAACGGAAGTAACCATAGGGCGGATACCGGCCGCGAACCTCGGTACCGCATTCGCTGCATATGCGATTTCGTAGCGCGTAAGACACAAACGGAAAGGTACCCTTTCCGCGTCGGGGGAGGGTACCTTATCCGTGCTTAAACGCAGGTCAGGCGCCTATTTTGAGGTCTCCGATCACCTCAGCGAGCAAGCCGGCGGCATGGCCTACGTCAGCCCGCGCGTGGATTGCCTTGGCCAGTGCATCGGCCAGCTGCGCAGGCGCCGCGGCCGGGTGCCAGGCATCCTCGAAAACCAGTGACAGATCGCCGTGCCGGCCGACGTGGGCGGCGTCCAGGCATTGCACCGCGGCCGGCGTGCGCAGTGGCGAGAATCCGGTTATGTGCAGGGTGCCGTCCAGGGTGGCTATCCAGTGGAACGCCTTACGGCCAGCCAGGTTGGCCAGGATAGCCGCGGTGTCGGCTCGATCGTGGTACATCGTGAGGTACTTGACGCCGGCCGCTAGCTTCCGGTCATACCAGTCAGCGCAGCCGGCGATCGAATCCGCGTGGGTTTCAACGTCGCGAACGCTGGCCTGGCCGCTCGGATCGTCGAGGGCGCGGTCAATCAGGATGATCTGCGAGTGCGGGAACTTCGCACGGAGCTCCCCCGGGTTCGGCACCAGGTCGGAATAGGTGGCGAGCAGGGGAAACGTGGGGTCAAGGTCGGCGAGCACGTCCGTATCGAACATGGCGCGTATCATCGGGCACCTTCCAGGTCGGGGGGCTACACTGTAGCGCATGCGAGACATACAGGTGCGCGTCAACCAGCACCGCGCCAAGCTCATACTCACCGCCATCGCCAACGAGGCGCAGGCCAGCGACGACCCCGAGCGCCAGCGCGAATATGACGAGCTCCACGCCTGGCTAAGCTGGCGATATGTCAAGATATACGGCCAGGAATCAGCGCAAGAATCGTCGCTACCGCGGCGCGTGCCATTGGCTGAGCAGATCAGCAATGACGTAGATAGCGGCGAGACAATGGCGCAGATAATTGCGCAGGATTGGCACGCACACCGCTGACCGCCATTCCCCACCGCCATTCCCCCTCGCGTCACGCACCGTGACATCGCCCGCCGTGGCCTAAACCGGACACGCTACGTTACCCCCCGGCGGTACGCCGGGTACCCCCTGGGGGTATCGGCGGCCGACACAAGGCTCCATTTTAGCGCGCGGCGCCCACCCCCCGCCGTCACTGTCCGTGACCGAGCGGTCACCGGCGCTCCCCCCCGCGCCCC
>Ga0137390_10002381_pt1 | contig 14851 bp, 16 predicted proteins | sample 15con2h24AmetaG_FD_104937 | JGI IMG/M metagenome (GOLD analysis project Ga0137390, IMG submission 104937) | Vadose zone soil microbial communities from Angelo Coast Range Reserve, California, USA - 15con2h2.4A metaG | ecosystem: Environmental > Terrestrial > Soil > Vadose zone > Saprolite... | reverse complement strand
TCGGGACTCCTCCCCCCCGCTCCTGTGGTTAAATCATTCCCGTGTCCATCGTTGAAAACGTCGCCCGAGTGCGCGAACGCATTACTTCAGCCGCCGGTCGGGCCGGGCGCGATCCCAAAGAAATTGCGCTGATGGGAGTGAGCAAGACATTTCCCGTGGAACGTATCCGAGAGGCACATGCCGCCGGATTGCGTGTATTTGGCGAGAATCGCGTGCAGGAATTTGCCGACAAAGCTGGATCGTTGCATGATTTGGCGGATGCGGAGTGGCATTTGATTGGGCATCTTCAGAGTAACAAGGCAGCGAGGGCGGCAGAGTTGTTCGGCGCGGTGGACTCGGTCGACTCCGTGCGGCTCGCTGAGAAACTGAATGGTGCGGCGGAGAAGGGGGGCAAGACGCTGCCGATTCTGATCGAGATCAACGTCGGCGGTGAGGATGCGAAGAGCGGCGTGGCACCGACTTCGCAGGAATTAGACCAAATTCTCTTGGGCGCACCACAGTGGGGGAGCCTGAGTATTCGCGGGCTAATGACCATCCCTCCGTATTCGGAAGATCCGGAGAGGGCTCGGCGTTTCTTCCGGCAACTGCGGGAAATTCGTGATCGGATCGCATCGCGGCGTTTGCCGGCGGTCGAAATGGATGTGCTTTCGATTGGCATGTCGCATGACTTCGAAGTGGCGATTGAAGAAGGATCGACGTGCGTGCGCGTGGGAACGGCGATTTTCGGGGAGAGAGCAAAAGCATAACCACAGAGGTCACAGAGAACACAGAGGAAACCCGGATAGATTTGTTCGCAGGGTTTCCTCCGTGTCCTCCGTGACCTCTGTGGTAGAGCCTTTCGATGGTAGTTATAAGAAACTCGCCCACCGGAGTGAGCTTCGCGGTCAAAGTCCATCCGCGCGCGAAGAAGAACGCAATCACCGGCCACGTTGGCGACGCACTCAAGATCGCGCTGACTGCTCCTCCCGTGGACGGCAAGGCCAACACCGCCTGCATCGAATTCTTTGCGAAACTTTTGAATGTGCCGCGTTCGTCCGTTACTATTGCTGCCGGCCAGACCAGCCGGAATAAAGTTATCCGGGTGGCGGGGCTGACCGCGGAGGAGATCAAGAAACGCCTGGAGATCTGACCTTGCCTGGATCTTTTCGGTCCACAAGCCATGGCCTGAACGCCCTGCCTCAGAGTGCCGCATGAGTGCTGCCCATCCATCATCGGAGATCCAAGAGCGCAAACTCAGGCAAATCAAACTGCTGCACACGGTGGTCTGGGCAATCATGGCGGCCTCGATTCTGGCATTGCCCTGGACCGGTTGGTCGGGGCAGTCTCGCTGGGCAGTCGGGCTGACGCTCTTGATCCTAGTTGAATGCCTCGTCTTGGGACTCAACCGCGGACGCTGTCCTCTGACTGACATAGCCGCGCGCTATACGAACGACCGCGCCGACAATTTTGATATCTATCTTCCGTTGTGGCTGGCGCGCTACAACAAGCAAATCTTTGGTGTCTTGTTCGTGGTCGGTGAACTTATTGTGTTGTGGCGTTGGTCCAGGAGGGCTGGATTTTGACCTTTTCCGAACGGTTGCAGGAAATTCGCACTGGGTTCGAGCGTCCCTTCTGGGTGGCGAACATCACCGAGATTTTTGAGCGACTCTCTTACTATGGGGCGTTCGCTTCTCTTGCACTCTACTTGCAGGAGAAACTGAATTTTTCCACCGAGCAAACCGGAACCCTGACTGGAATTTTCGGCGGCATGGTCTGGTTTCTCGCGATTTTCGGCGGGGCAGCCGCCGACCGTCTGGGGTTTCGCCGCGCTCTGTCGATTGCTTATCTCATTCTCGCCGTCGCTTATTTCCTGATCGGTTCCATTGGAGCGTCCTGGCTGGCCCCGTTACGCAATGCGGTGCCGCTTGGTTTGTTTGTCGCCTTCATTCTCATCCTGCCGGCGCTCGGCGTTTCGCTCGTGAAGCCTTGCGTGGTCGGCACTACAGCCCGAGCTTCAAAAGAGAACGTGCGCTCGATCGGTTACTCGATTTATTACACGATGGTCAACATCGGCGGCGCCCTCGGCCCCTATTTCGCTTCCTGGGCGCATCGCAACCTGGGCGTCGAGAATGTTTACCGCGTGGCCGCGCTCAGCGTGTTCGCGATGTTCTTTGTGGTCCTGTTTTTCTTCCGCGAACCACGCAAAGCTGGCGATGCTCCTCCGCCTTCGATCGCTGAGGTCGCGCGGAATTTCTGCGTGGTCGTGGGCAATTACCGCCTGGTGTTGCCGGTATTGTTGGTCGCACTGCTGCTGCGCACCGGCACGCTGCTGTATCCCTTCACCGTGCCTTGGTGGGTCTGGGTTGCGCTCCTGCTGTTGGTGCTCGCCGGGATCAGCCGGTTCATGTGGTTTCTCGTGCTTTTTACCGGCTACTGGATCGTGTTCTGGCAGCAATACATCAGCTTGCCCGGCTACATCCACGGCTACATCAATGCCAACGCGGACGTCGAAATCATTCTCGTGACCGACGGACTCACCGTGATCTGTCTTACGCTGGCGATGAATTATCTGACACGCAAGATCCCGGCGTTTCCAGCCGTCATGTTGGGAACGGTGATTACGTCCCTTTCGTGGGTGATCCTCGCGCTCCGGCCGACCGCTTGGGGTGCGGTGCTCTCGTTGTTCGTTCTGGCGTTGGGAGAGATTATTCAGGCCCCGCGCTATTACGAATACATTTCGCGGCTCGCTCCCGCAGGCCAGCAAGGGACGTACATGGGCTTTGCGTTCTTGCCGATCGGAATTGGTTCGCTGATTGGAGGTTGGTTTGGCGGGACGCTCGTCCACCGCTTCGGGGAAGTCGCCCATCGGCCGGCGCTCATCTGGTGGAGCGTCACCGCCGTGGGCTTGGTAACGGCGGCGCTGCTGTGGATCTATGACAGGGTCGTAAGGACCGGCACTTAGCGCTTAGCGTTCAGCTCTCAACTGTTCAATCCAGGAAGACTTCGTCCGCATAGCACCAGCGCCAATCCTCACCCGGCTCAAAAGACTGGACAATCGGATGTTTTGCGTGACGGTAGTGCGCGGTGGCATGCTTGTTTTTGGACGAGTCGCAACATCCTACGTGTCCACAGGAAAGACAGAGCCGCAGGTGGACCCAGCGGTCGCCCATTTCCAGGCACTCTTTGCAGCCCTTTCCGCTGGGCGTGACTTTACGAATTTCGCCGAGGTGTGTGCATTGTGCGGCCATGGTTCTCGCTCCTGCTGATTCAAGAGTTGCGGGCTCAGTGTCCCTTTTCTTCCAGATACTTCTCCGCTTCTAACGCGGCCATGCAGCCAGTACCGGCAGCGGTGATGGCCTGGCGATAGCGCCGGTCCTGGACGTCACCGCAAGCGTACACTCCGGGCACTTTCGTAAGTACGTTCTTGTGCGTGACTAGGTATCCGTCGGCGTCGGTTTCGAGCTGGCTTTCGAAAATCTTGGCGTTCGGAATATGACCAATGCCAAGAAACATCGCGCTGGTAGGGAAATCCCAACTCTCGCCGCTTTTCGTATTGCGCAGGCGCAAAGACGTGACCTCCTGCTTGCTGACATCCAGCACGTCATCCACGACCGTATCGGTCATGAACGCTATCTTGGAATTACTGCGCGCCCGGTCGAGCATGATCTTGGATGCGCGGAACTCATCGCGGCGATGGATGAGCGTGACCTTACTGGCGAAGCGGGTCAGGAAGGTGGCCTCTTCCATGGCCGAGTCGCCGCCGCCGATTACAGCAATTTCTTTGCCGCTGAAAAAGAAGCCGTCGCAAGTGGCGCAGGAGGAAACTCCCCGGCCGATCAACGCCTGCTCGTTCGGCAATCCCAGCCAACGCGCCGAAGCCCCGCTGGCAATGATGAGCGTGCGTGTGTAGATCGTTTCTTTTCCGAGACTCAGCTCGAAAGGACGCTTGCTCAGGTCGGCTTTCACCACGTGTCCCATGCGGTATTCGGCGCCGAAGCGCGCGGCCTGCTTACGCATGTTCTCAATCAGTTCGGGCCCCTGGATGCCATCCGGAAAACCGGGGAAATTTTCGACCAGCGTAGTAAGCGAGAGCTGCCCACCCGGCTGATGCCCCTCGAGCACTAGAGGCTTGAGGTTGGCCCGCGCAGTGTAGAGCGCGGCCGTGTGGCCAGCGCACCCGGAGCCTATGACTACAACGTCACGAATATCCATAGTGGTCAATCTGATAGATTCGGCAGACGCAATTTCGATGCAACCAGCAGAATTCTACGACCCGTGCTACGGGCTCTTCTTGGTGGCGGCATCCGCTTTGGCTGCCGTCCCCCAACCCAAGCGAGCTAACTCCTGCGGTACCATCCGGCGCACGCCCAGTCCGTCACGATAGCGGCTCATGATGGAGGAAGCATCCCGGAAGAAGGGTCCATAGGCGGTCTGATCGGTCGCAGGGCCTTCGGCGCCGGAGCAGCGGGCCAGCACGACCGAAGGCTTTCCGAAGCGCTCAAGCTTGATGCGCGAGACAGGCGTGTTGGAAGACAGCATAGCCGCGGGCGAAGCAACGGCGGAGGCGCTGTCCTCAATCGAGATCTGCATCAGGTCTTTCGGCTCTCGGACCCGCAACACCAGGGTCTCGACCATATTCTTCGAGTCCACGCTGAACGAATACTGGGCATTGGTAAAGGGCGCGGTATCGGGGAACTCGCGGCGGACGCGCACCCAATCGGCGCTCGACGTCGCGCCCGCCGGCAGCGGCTGCATGCCCGGAATCGCCGTGCTCTGGTCAAGGGTGGAATGTCCGCGAGCCACTTCGTAGTCGCTGGCGAAGGCCAACTTCACAGGCACCTTGGCCAGCGCTGACGACAATTCCTTCTGCTCGTCAGCGGACGGGGTACACACGTTGATCACATTCACTTTCACCGGAGGCTGCTGGGCGAATGAGGACGCGACGGCTGAGAGGCTCGCCAATAGCAAGAGCTTTTGAGGGAACACGGCGAAATTGTATCAGGCGGTTGAAGGCAGAAGTGAGAAGTCAGATTGCAGAAGTGCGCACCAGAGATTGTCATCCTGAGCGAAGCGAAGGACCGCTTTCCTCCGCTGCACGAGAAAGCAGGTCCTTCGCTTCGCTCAGGATGACAATCTCATAAAGACGACAATTTCACAGAGATGACAATTTCATAAAAGGTTGCGCCTATTCCTGCGAGGCTGATTCTGGCTCAATCGCTCCATGCCGCCGCAACAGCTGCGGCAGGTTCTGCGAGAACGCGGAGCGCGGCAACACCATGTCACAGCCTACTTCGTGCGCCTTCTGCTTCAGATCGCCCTGGACGTGGGAGAGAAAGCCGATGATGGACGTTCCCTTTTTCAGCTTGCTCTTCAACTTCGGGATCAGGGTCAGCGGTTTCGCGTTGGCGTTGTTCAGGTCAAAGATGATGAGGGAAGGCTTCCCGTCGCCATTGTTGCTGAGACGGTCGGTGAGGTCTTTTTCGTTCTTCACGAATTCGACTTTCACGTTCATCTTGCGGCCGGTCTCCTGAATCTTGGCGAGGAAGAAAAGATCTTCGACAAAAGCGAAGATGCGAGACGCTGCGTCCTCGTGCTGGGCCGGCAGCGGCTCGGGTTCCAGCGGGGCATAAGACGGGCCGAAGCCGGCGCGGCGCGCTCCTCCCCGGCTGCCATTGTCACCGCCCATCTTGGCGCGGTAGCTGTGATCCATGGGTGCGGTGTAGATGCCCTGTCCCAGTTGGCGGTCGCGGCCCATGGGGCCTCCGGCGGCACCTCGTTTGGGCGGACGCCGTCCACGGCGCCGTTTGTTCTTCCCTCCGCCTCCGGAGGGATGTCGCGGTCCTGCATTCATATTTTTGTTTATCCTGACCTGGTTACCAGGCCTGATTGTTTGTCTTCCCCGCGGTTGCGGCACGCTGTTGGTGTAGGCGGCTACGCCTTGACTAACGGCAGAGCACATCAAACCACTGAATTGCTATCGAGAACGTATTCAAACCGTCTTGGCGCCTTGGATTGTGCGCGAAGGGCCAGCCTAGAAGCGTGGCCGTAGGGAACATCTTGATGTTACCCATGAAAGCATCGGCTGCGCAAGGGGGTAATGTCCATAGTTTTGCACACTCCGGCATTACCAGAGTGATCCATCAACCTAGACTTTTTCGGGCAAGGTCTTCTCACGGTCCGAAGCAGGGGCCGGCCCCTCGAGAGCGGGCGCTTTCGCCCTGTGGCGGAACAGCAGCCAGTACACTGGACAACCCAGCGCGACGATGGCTAAGCCTTTGGCCGCATCCCAGGGCGTGGCGACAATCACGTTGACAACCAGTGCGAACGCCGACCCCACAAATACCATCGGGGTCCAGGGATACCCGGGCACGCGGAAGGGCCGTTCGACGTCGGGTTCACGGCTACGCAGGGGAAACACGCTGGCGCCGCCCAGCCCGTAGAAGATCCATGCCACGAACATGGCGTAGCCGATGAGTTTCTGGAAGCTTCCCATCATCGCTAGCGCCGCCGACCAAACTCCTAAGGCGATGACCGCCGTGGCCGGTGTGCGAAATCGGGGATGCACCTCGGCCAGTTTCTTGAAGAAGAGGCCATCGCAGGCCATCGCATAGAAGACCCGGGGCGCGGTCAGCACGACGCTGTTCATTCCGCTAAAGACCGAGATCAAAATCGTCAGCGCCACCAATTTTGCAGCCCAAGGCCCGACGGTCGCTTGCATGGCCGCGGCGGCGATGACTTCCGAACTGGCGGCAGCTTGCGGGCCAAGCGCGACCAGGTATCCAAAGTCCGCAACTACGTAGAGGACGGTCAGGAACAACGCTCCCCAGAACAGCGCGCGCGGGAAATCGCGACGCGGGTCGATGGCTTCGCCGGCGCTGTAGGTGACGAATTGCCATCCCTCGTAAGCCCAAAGCGCCGTAACCATTGCGAGGCCGAATCCGGAGACAACGCCCCCCAGTTCGCGCGGCGGCCACAGGGACGAAGCAACCTCAGCGCTGTGTCGGCCCAGAATCAGCAGCACAGCCGTGATCCCCACCAGGAGCAAGACTTTGATCAACGTTGTCCAGTTCTGCAGGTCAGAACTCTTGCGGGTTCCGAGCACGTTGACTAGAGTGACGGCAGCAATGGAGGCCAGCGCGACCAGCTTCGACGCCACCGGTCCCAGCCGAATGACCGCTCCCAGATAGGTGCTGAAAGCGACCGCGAGGGCCGAGACGGCGCCGCTCGAGATTGCGAGGAACATGCTCCAGCCGTAAAGGAAGGCGGGAAATCGTCCGAAGCCGTCGCGGACGTAAACGTAAATACCGCCGGCGGAGGGCTTCATGGTAGCCAGTTCGCCATAGGTCAATGCGCCGAGAAGCACCAGTACACCGCCTCCCAGCCATACCAGCGTGGCGAGCCCGGTCGAACCGTGGACCTGCCGCAGCACTTGCGCCGGCACCAGGAAAATACCAGAACCGATAACAGCGCCCACAATCAGCAGGGCGAGGTCGCGTAAGCGAAGGGTTCGTAGGAGTTCGGTCATGCCCGCCGAATCATAGTTGGCGGATCATAGCGGCTCTGACCGAGAAGAGCAACGCGCCGGCGGAGACCGGCGCGCAAACCAATCAACCTCAGATTACGCCGCGGCGGCCCGAGATCAGGTTGACGATCAGCACAATCAAGGCGACCACCAACAAAAGATGAACCAGGCTGCCCGCGATGTGGAAGCTAAAGCCCAGCAGCCACATAATCAGCAAGATCACAAAAATGGTCCAGAGCATGGAGATCCTCTCCTCGCCCGCGTGTGAGCCGGGCGGAAACGAGTCTAGGGGACCTCGCGAGGTACGGCCATCCGGTCCATTCTGTACACGGAGGCAACTCGAATACTCAGAAACCCCGTGAAGACCACGGAGTTCCCTTCACGGTAAGTGCGTCCCTTGCAGAAGATGGAGATGTAACCGGCCACCCCCTGAAGTTCGGCAGTGGCCGCGCCGATGTAGAAAGAGTGAATCCAGTGTCTGCCGAAGGCGCGATCCCTGGCGAGAGTTCTATCGCCGTTCCGGGACAGCGATATGTCGCGCGTCAGCCCATTCTCGATCGCATGCAGAAAGTATTCGGATACGAACTTCTGTTCCGCGACGGGCTGGAAAACTGCTTTCGTGCGGACCCGGAAGTTGCGTCGCGCAGTACCCTGGACACTACGCTCCTGCTCGGCATGAACACGCTCTGCGATGGCCGCCGGGCCTTTGTGAATTGCACCCGCGACGTGCTGCTCAAGGATCTGTTGACTTTGCTGCCGCCGGATCAGACCGTGGCCGAGATTCTCGAGACCGTGGAACCCGGGGACCGGGTCATCGCCGCGTGCAAGCGGCTGAAGGATGCCGGCTACCTGATCGCACTCGATGACTTCGCTCCCAACGACCCGCGCATTTCACTGTGCGATTTTGCCGACATCATTAAGATCGACTTCCGGGCGACCAAAATCGAGGAGCGAGCTGGATTGATGCGGCGCTTTGGAACGGGCAAGCGCCAGATGCTGGCTGAAAAGCTGGAGACTCCCCAGGAATTCCGGCAGGCCCGTGACATGGGCTTTACGCTCTTCCAAGGCTACTTTTTCCGCCGTCCGGAAATCCTGATGGCGCGTGAGGTGCCCGCCAGCAAACTGCACCACCTGCGGCTGCTTGAAATGGTCTGCCGGGCCGAACTGGACTTGCGCGAACTGGAGCGGATGATCAAGCAGGAGACCTCGATCTGCTATCGTCTGCTGCGCTATTTGAACTCGCCGCTCTTTGGATTCTCGCTTGAAATCAAATCCATACGCCACGCCATGGCGATTCTGGGCGAACGCGAAGTGCGGCGCTGGATCAGGCTGGTCGTCACCGTAAGTGCAGCCGAACAAAAATGCAGCGAACTGATACTCAATGGCTTGGGACGGGCGCGATTCTGCGAATTGCTGTCCGCTAAGCTGCGATCAGACGGCGATTTGTTCCTCATGGGGCTGCTCTCGGTCATGGACGCCATCATGGAAGTGCAGATGGAGGTTCTGCTGGCGCAGGTGCCGGTAGAAAAGGAAATCAAAGCCGCGCTTCTAGGCCAGACCAGCAAACTGCGTCCGCTCTACCAGCTTATGCTGGCGCAGGAATCCGGGGAATGGGAGCAATCAAGCCAACTGGCGAAGCAAATGCAACTCGACGACGAAGAGGTCTCCGAGAAGTGGTGGCAGGCCATGCAATGGGCGCAGAACGTGACGAACGGCGTGTAGCGGATTGCAGAGGTCAGAGGTCAGATTGCAAAAGTGAAACCCTAACACTGCCTGCCGTCCGTCCGAACTATTGGCAGCCTTCTACATATTGGATTGCGTCGTAGAGGCCGGCATAAAACGTCGTAATCTTTCCCTGATCGGTCTCGAATCGGATGCCGTACCTGCCGCTGCTTGACCGAATCGTCAGGTAGTGACCGTTGTCGATGTATTGGTGTGACTGAACCTTCAACTTAGAGCCGTAAACTTTCAGTGCGCGCGACTCCAGGTCGCCCACCCGAATCCCCGATGACGTAGCTACGACACTGCTATCCACGTCGATGCGGGCCAAACGCCCGTCGATGATCATGAAACCGATATGAGGATGCTTGCTAGACTCCACGTAAAAGCATCCTTGCTCGTCCTCGGCGGTCGGCATCGAAGACTTCTCCTGGAAAACCAAGTCCAGCTGAGACAACTTCATGCCAATTTTGACTGGCCCGATCCCGTCAAAACGGACTATCCAAGTGTCACTGGCCAAACTAGTGCTAACCAGCCACGAGCACAAAAGAAATCGCAAGACCAAGTTCATACGAGGCATGGGACGAACTTCGAGAAACGATGGCTGACAACTGTCCTACGGGGCTTCGATCAGCTCCATCTTTCCTTCGCGCGTACGATGGAGCACCATCAGTTTGCCTTTCGGATCGCGGAAGACGAAAACATCGCGGTCGCGGAAATGAGCCTCTTTGATCGCTTCTTCCAGGGTCATGGGCCGCAGGGCGACGGAGTCCTTGGAGTGCACCAGATGGACTTCGGTGGTTCGAGCGACCGCTGGAAATTTGTGCACCGTTACCGAAACGGATGTGCTCTCGGTGAGTCCGACGGCAGCTTCAGCGGTTTCCTGCTCACTCTGGCCGTTGAATTTCTTGCCTGCCTTGCGCTTCTTGCTCAGCCACTTGGTCTTGTATTTGAGGGCCTGCTTCTGCAGGTGATCCAGAGCTTCATGCACCGCCGATAGCATGTCGGTAGCCTGCGCGAGTCCGACAATGGGCCCATTGCGCGGGCTGATTGTGATCTCGGCCTTGTGCCTGTGCTTCTCGACGGCCAGAACTACTTTGGTTTCGAACTTGTCGCCCAGAATCTTGCGGATTTTGTTGAGTCCCGTTTCGACTTCTTTTCGGATGATGGGAGTGATTTCGTACTGCCGGCCGGTGTATTCCACGTTCATGGAGGAGCCTCCACAAAGTAAGAAACTAAAGATAAAAGCTGCGGGCTTCGAGCTGCGAGCTTCGAGCGACCAGGTCGATTTTGGATCGTAGCTCGTCGCTCGCGGCTCGCACCTTCATTTCTTCACTCTTCTCTGGTGCGTGCTCGGGATTTTCATGTCTTCCCTATATTTCGCAACCGTGCGGCGAGTGACCTGGATGCCCTGAGACTGCAGGATGCGAGTGATCTGCTCGTCGGTCAGCGGCCGGCTGGGATCTTCTTCCTCGATCAGTTTCTTGACCCGGCGCTTGAGAATCAGCAGGGAAGTGTTGCCGCCCTCGGGGCCCTGGACACTCTCCGAGAAGAAGTAGCGCAATTCGAACACGCCTTGCGGAGTATGCGCATATTTGCTGGCAACCGCGCGGCTGACGGTGGAGGGGTGGACGCCGATTTCTTCGGCGACTTCTTTGATCATCATGGGCTTGAGCTGGTCAATGCCCCGTTCGAGGAAATCCTGCTGGCGCGCGACAATCGAATAGCACACTTTCATGATCGTCTGCTTGCGCTGCTCGATGTTCTTGATCAACTGAATGGCCGATTTGTAGCGCTCTTTCACGTAATTGCGCGTGTCACGATCGTTGCCGTCGCGGGTGAGCAACCGCTTGTAGGCGGGGTTCAGGCGCAACTGTGGCATGTCTTCGTCGTTCATGATGACCAACCACTCGTCGCCATGCTTGATGAAAGCGACATCCGGTTCGATCAGGCGAGCGGGAACCTTGTTGTACTGCAACCCGGGACGAGGATCAAGCGTACGAACGTAATCGAGCGCGGCCAGGACGGCCTCCACCGGCCGCCCGATCGCCCGGCCAATTTCTTTGAATTGCTTCAGAGTAACTGCGCGCAAATGCTGATCCACCACCGCCATCGCGTCTTTCACGACCTGCTCGGTGTTGCCGCTGCCGTTTCTGTGCTGCTGCAACTGCGCCAGGTGGTAGCGCAGCTGATAGAGCAGGCACTCACGCAGGTCGCGGCAGCCTACCCCAGGTGGATCGAACTGGCGAACGATTTCCAGAGCCTCGTGTAAGTCCTCTCGGGTGAAACTGGCGGGAGTAGGGGGCAGAACCGGAACAGAAGGCGGAGGTGGCGCAGGCTCTTTGTGCTCTGGAGTGGGTACCTCGGCTTGGAAAGAGACTTTATCTGCTTCAACGAGCGCAGCATCGTCCACCGTCTCTTCCAGCAGATCCGCGGCGGCGGCGAATTCCGGCGCGGCCCCAGCGGCTTCGGGTTCAGCGGGCATCTCGGCGTCAATCCCGATCGCTTGCGCTTCGATGACAATCTTGGCTTGCTTTTGGACGTCGGCGTCGGGCGCAGCTGGCGGCGTGATCCCCAACAACTCCTCATCACTGGCAATCAGGTACCCGTCTTCGCTGAGGTTGCCGATGATCACTTCGGCTGCGTCATGCACCTGCGGACTCACCGAAATCGCCCCCAGTTGCCAGCGCAGGTGGTCAGTCAGATTCCCGGGCTTGGAGAGGAAGTTCTCGAAGGAAGGCTTCTCAATCTCTTCCATCTCCCCCCGGCTGCGGTAGCCCGGGTCCAGATAGTCCTGGAAGAAGGAGCCGAAATCGATTTCTTCGAAGGGGTCTTTTTTCTCATCCGCGACTGGTTTTTCTTCGGCGGTAGCCTGTGCGGCGATGCGATCGCGTTCTTCTTCCTGGCGCCCGACATCATCGAGCAGCGGGACGGCGTCTTCCAGCTCTTCGAGAACCGGGTTCTCGACCATCTCGGCGTTGATCATGTCCTTGAGTTCGAGCTTGTTGAGCGCAAGGACCGAGACCATCTGCACGAGGCCCGGCGTCAGTATCTGCCGCTGGGACAGCTTGACGTTCAGTCTGGGCTGAAGAAGAACCATGTTTTCTGACTCTGGTCTCGTGCACCGCCATACAAGGTCAGAGGTCAGAGGTCAGATTGCAGAGGCAAAAGCTCTCAATTCGAGAGTTTTTCACCTCTGCAATCCGACCTCTTACTTACCTCTGACCTCTTGCTTCTGACCCTCGCTATTAACTTCTCATGCACCAAAGTCTACCGACCCGACACGAAAGGCCCATCCGGCCACGCCTCGGTAACTTGCTTAAACCAGGGAAAAACTCTCTCCCAGATAGACCCGACGTACCTCCGGGTCACTTCCCAACTGCTCCGGTGTTCCTGCGCGAAAAATACGTCCTTCGTTGATGATGTAGGCCCGATCCGTCACCGACAGCGTCTCCCGGACGTTATGGTCCGTTATTAAGATTCCGATTCCGCCCGCTCGCAGGTCTGAAATGATCTTTTGCAAGTCCAAAACTGCAATCGGGTCAATCCCCGAAAACGGCTCATCCAGCAGAATGAAGGTCGGATTAATGCAGAGCGACCGTGCGATTTCGACTCGCCTTCGTTCGCCACCCGACAATGCATATCCCCGGTTCTGGCGGATGTGCTCCAGCCCGAGCTGGTCCATCAGCTTCTCGGCCTTCTCTCGGCGCTCGTGCCATGAGATAGGCTGGGCTTCCAGGACAGCGAGAATGTTCTCCTCGACCGTCAGTTTGCGAAATACCGAAGCTTCTTGAGGGAGGTAGCTGATGCCGTACTGGCGCGCCCGTAAATACATGGGAACGCCGGTGATATCTTGTTCGTCGTACAGCACCCTACCGGTATCAGGAGGAATCAGGCCAACAATCGCATAGAAGGAGGTAGTCTTTCCGGCGCCGTTCGGGCCCAGCAGGCCGACCACCTCACCCTGCTGTACCTGAAGGCTGACTCCGTTTACTACCCGCCGGCCACGATAGGATTTGCCGATTTCGTCGGTGGCCAGGGTGTGCATTTATCGTGCCACTTGCGTCCTGGTTGTTGTCGGGGACGTCTCTCTGCCTTCCACGAGCACCCTATCATCGTGTCTAAAGAAAGTCAACGAATCGCCGGTAATCTTGCCATGTTCGGCATCAAAAATGCTGGGGGAACCGCCTGTTAGAACGAACTTGTCGTCGGCAGCAAGGTACTCCAACCGCTCTCCGGTCGCTCGCCGGGACGGCTGCGTGATCACGACATTGCCATCTGCCACAATCCGGTCGACTTGACCTGGGGCCGCGCTGTCGCTACCTGCTGAAGACAGGGCTCGGGACCGCAAGAGTACGTTCATCTGCCGGGCGGTCATGGCGACGTCGGCACCTTTTGCGGTTACGCCGCCGTCCAGGATGATTTTTCGCTCGGCATCGTTGTAGGCCAGGCGCGGCGACGTGATGGTGACTGGAGTCGCCTTCCCGTTCTTATCGATCTGGACGAGCACAGTCGAAACCGGATGTGCGGGCGTACCCCGCGCCACTAGCGAACGATGCTCGCGGTCGAATTGAATCGTGGGAGACTGCACCACATTCGCGTTTTGCCACAGCCGCGCATTCCCGGAGTAAATTGCGACCGGGGGCGCGCGACGAGCGGTCACGCTGCGGCTGGTCACGTGGATCGGGTCGGCGGAGGCAAGCAGCGCGCCGTCGGGCTGCGCTTTCAATTCCGAATAAGTGCTCTTCACGTCGCCCTCGGCTATGGCATCGCCGGTTGCGCGGTCCAGGCGAATGACCTGCGCAGTGGTTGTCATGCCACTGTCAGCGACCCGCGGCGATCCACTTAGCACCAGGAGTTGATCCGCGGTGGTGTAGGTGGCGCGCTGCCCCCAAGCCTTACGGGTTCCATCCACGTAGGCGATGCCGCCATCTTGCGTGATGGATGCAATGCCGCCGGTCGGACGAAAGGCCACATCGAGGGTCTGGCTGGTCGAGAGCCGGTCAGGTTGGCCCGTAGTGCTGGTGACAATCCTGGCGTCGGGCGCGCCGTGCAGGCTGGCCAGACGGTTCTGCTCGGTGAAACCAAAAGTAAATTTGCCGGCGGTGACCACTGTTTTCTGATGGACGCTGGCCTGGGCAATGACGATCTGCGGAGGTCCGCTGGTCTCGGCCCTCTCAAGATGACGGCCACTCTTCACGGCGAAGTCCATTGCGGGAGCGGTCAGTTCGAGATCCTGTGTATCGAGTGCGCCGGTCTTTGAGATCGAGGTCGACGTCGCCAACGCTGTAGCCGTTCCCGCCGCGCCCTTCTGCTGCGCCAGTCTGACGGCTCCTTCAGCATGAACGGCTTGAAGAATCTGGTTCCCGGCGAAGCGTAGGGTGACGCGTCCCGCCGAGGCCTCCGCCGGTTGCGCCCCCTGGGAGTGCAATTGCACGTTGCCGCTGAGAATGGCCGTCTGCAGGAGATTGCGCGTGCCCGTCAGCAGGAGTTCCGCGCGGTCGGCTCGTGTGCGTGCATCGGACGCGCCGTGCAGTTCGGTTTCGACGTCGCCCTCGGCCAGTACGCGGTCAACAGTATTGTCGGGCCGCAGGAAAAATGTAGCCGTGTCGGACCAGAGTTGTTGTTGCT
>Ga0137390_10002379_pt1 | contig 14862 bp, 15 predicted proteins | sample 15con2h24AmetaG_FD_104937 | JGI IMG/M metagenome (GOLD analysis project Ga0137390, IMG submission 104937) | Vadose zone soil microbial communities from Angelo Coast Range Reserve, California, USA - 15con2h2.4A metaG | ecosystem: Environmental > Terrestrial > Soil > Vadose zone > Saprolite... | reverse complement strand
CGCCATCGGCATTCACCTGGTGCTCGCTACGCAGCGCCCGTCGGTGAACGTCATCACCGGGCTCATCAAGGCGAACTTCCCGTGCCGCATCGCGTTTCGGGTCTCGGCCAAGGTCGACAGCCGCACCATCCTCGACCAGAATGGCGCCGAGACCATGCTCGGGAACGGGGATATGCTGTTTCTGCCGCCCGGCAAGAGCGAGCTACTCCGGGTGCAGGGAGCCTTCATCTCGACCGACGAGACCGAGCGGCTGATGGACTGGTACAAGGCACATGCCGCAAAAGCGCCGGTTGCGGGCACGAGCATCGATGAACAGGTGACGGCGCTGGAGAAAGCGGAGAAGGCCGGGGAGGACGGCGGCGGTAAGGGAGAGGAGGGCACCCCGGGCGAGCGCGATTCCTTTTTCCGCCAGGCCGCGGAGGTCTGCATCCAGAACCAGCTCGGCTCGACGTCGCTGCTGCAGCGGCGCATGAGCATCGGGTACGGCCGAGCGGCGAGGATAATCGACCAGCTGGAGCTCGCAGGGATCTTAGGACGGGCTAATGGATCGAAGCCGAGGGACGTGTTGGTGGGACTGGAAGAGCTGGATGAGATATGCGGGAGCACCTAGTTCCGCATTGCTAGGGCACCGTCGGCATAATTTCGGTTACCGCGGCCGGCGGCGGATCGGTAGGTTTGCATCCGTGAGAAGCGGCATCAGAACCGACCCGTCGCACTGGACTGACGAGCGGCATCGGCGAGGGATCGCCGGCGAGGAGCAGGCGATCCGGTACCTCCTGTCACGCGGCTGCACGATCGTGGCGCATCGGTTTCGGGTGGGGCACACGGAAATCGACCTGATCGCGCGCCAGGGCGACCTGGTGACCTTCGTCGAAGTGAAGACTCGTCGGGGGAAGGCCTTCGGGAGCCCGCTCGAGGCGGTGACGGGTGCGAAGCGGCGTGAGCTCGTGAAGGCGGCGCGGGTCTGGGTGGACCGTTTCGGGAAGCCGGCCGACATCTACCGGTTCGACTGCATCGCGATCGTGGACAGCAAGCTGGAGCACCTGGCCGACGCGTTCCGCCCCGGGTGGCGATAACCGGGGCTTCGGTGTATATTCGGGCCTCATCAAACGAGGCTCCCAACCCATGTCGAGGACACTCATGGCGGCGGACAAGGAAGTCCCGCAGCTCTCGGACGAGCGCAAAAAGGCCCTCAACCTCGCCATCACGCAGATCGAAAAGACCTGCGGCAAGGGCGCCATCATGCGGATGGGGGCCGATACGCCCCGGGTGCGGGTGGAGGTCATCCCCACGGGCGCGATCAACCTGGACGCCGCGATCGGGATCGGCGGCATTCCGCGTGGGCGGGTGACGGAGATCTTCGGCCCCGAGTCGAGCGGTAAGACCACGCTGGCGTTGCACGTGGTCGGGAATGCCCAGCGCCAAGGCGGGGCCGCCGCGTACATCGATGCCGAGCACGCGCTCGACGTCGAATACGCCAAAAAGCTCGGGGTGGACATCGACAATTTGCTGGTGTCCCAGCCGGACACGGGGGAGCAGGGCCTCGAGATCACGGAGATCCTCGTGCGCTCGGGCGCCGTGGATGTGGTGGTCATCGACTCCGTCGCGGCTCTGGTGCCGAAAGCGGAGATCGAAGGCGACATGGGGGACTCGCTCCCCGGTCTGCAGGCACGGCTGATGAGCCAGGCGCTGCGCAAGTTGGCGGGGGCAATCAACCGCTCCCGCACGTCGGTGATCTTCATCAACCAGCTGCGCGAGAAGATCGGGGTCATGTTCGGCAATCCCGAGACCACCACCGGCGGGCGGGCGCTCAAGTTCTACGCGTCGGTGCGGCTCGACATGCGGCGCATCGGCCCGGTGAAGGAGCGCGAGGTGGTGATCGGCAACCACGTCCGCGTCAAGGTGGTGAAGAACAAGGTGGCCCCGCCGTTCCGCCAGGCCGAGTTCGATATCATGTTCGACGAGGGGATCAGCCACGAGTCGCTGCTGGTGGACATCGCGGCGGAGGCCGGGATCATCGAGAAGTCCGGTGCCTGGTACGCGTACGGCAAAGAGCGGATCGGACAGGGCCGCGAGAACGCGAAGCTGTACCTCAAGGACCACCCGGACCTCGCCGTCGAGGTGGAAGCGAAGGTCAAGGAGCATCTCGGGGTGAAGCCCGTCGCGGTGGCAGCCGACGAAGAGGCCTCTGCCCCCGAGGAGTGAGTGCCGACTCTCACCGCACTCGCCCCCGATCCGCGCCAGCCGGGCTATCGGCTGGTAGAGGTGGATCGGGGGCGATTCGCTTCCCTTCCGCTGGACGCGGTCGAGCCGCTCGGCCTGCAGGTCGAGGCGGAGCTCGCGCCCGCGGTGCTGGACCGGCTGCGGGAGCTCGCCGATGTGGAGGCGGCGGAACGCGCCGCCCTCAGGGCGCTGGCCCGCCGGGCGCACGCCCGGCTGGATCTGCGGCGGCGCCTGGTGAAGCGGCAGCACCCACCGGCTGCCGTCGAGGCGGCGCTCGACCGGGTCGCGCTCCGCGGCCTGCTGGATGACCGCCGATTCGCCGAGCAGTACGCCGCGCTGCGCGCGACGCGCGGCAAGGGACCAGCCCGCCTGCTCCGCGATCTACAGGCGCAGGGCGTCGAGCGCCGTACGGCGGAGCACGCGGTGCGCCGGGCGCTCGAGGAGGAGGGGATCGACCCTCGGGTCGAGGCGCGCGCCGTGGCAGCGAAACGCGCGCGGCAGTTGGCCGGTCTACCGGTTGCGGTGCGCAAACGCCGCCTGCTCGCGTTTCTGGTCCGTCGCGGTTACGGCGGGGCGCAGTTGAGAGAGCTGGTGGAAGAGCTGTGCGGGTAAGCTCCACCACCACGACGTGGGTATCGAGGGACCCCGCGGCATGGCCGCGGAGTCGGTCTACTCGGGCCGAGGGGTATTGAGCAAACGCGGACACAGGAAGTTCGGCCTGTTCGCACACATCACATCGCACACCTGGCGGCGTGATGTTCGCCGTAGTGACGTGGAGACTATAGCGCGCAGCATCTTGACGGCCGCCACGCGACAGGCTGTTCACGTGCTTGCCCAGGTCGTACTCGCCGATCACGTGCACGTTGTGATCAGCGTTCGGCCTGATCGCGCCATCACGCCGTTTGTTCGCGATGCAAAATCCGAATCGGCGCGTCGCGTAAACACTCTTCGGGAGGGACGTTTCCGGTGGGCCTGTGGTTATTACGCGGGCTCGCTATCGCACAGCCATATCCCGGCAGCCCGGAGCTATCTCGCGACCCAGTATTCACGGCATCCCGACCGCGGTCCCCGTGAGTAGACCGACCCCGGGGCCACGCCCCGGGGTCAACCCTGGCCGGCTTAACGCCATCCGCTTGCCCGTCCTCGGATGATCTCCGTCACCGATTCGAGAGAATCGGCCTCGATACCTTGCCCGGGTAATGCCCTGCACGTCGAAGTCTTGGTCGGTCGCCGCAGCGACATTGGCCCTGGCCGGCACGGTGGCGTCGAGCTGCGAGCGCTCGACCTCCCCTACCCAGCCCAACCCTGCGGGTCCGCGCTTCAACCACGTGTTCGTTGTGGTCGAAGAGAACACCGACTACTCCAGTGTCATCGGCAGCTCGTCGATGCCGTACCTCAACGGTTTGGGCCAGCAGTACGGTCTCGCGACCCAGTACTACGCCGATACCCACCCGTCCATTGGCAACTACTTCATGATGACGGTGGGCAAGATCATCACCAACAACGACAGCTATGCGAGCGTGGTGACCGACAACAACGTCATCCGCCAGCTCCTGGCTGCGGGCAAGACGTGGAAGGCGTACGCGGAGAACCTGCCGTCGGTCGGCTACGTGAGCCTCAACGTCGATGCCGGCGGTTACGCCAGCCGGCACAATCCGGTGGTGTACCTGACCGACGTGCACGACGATGCCGCCCAGGCCCAAAACGTCGTTCCCTTCACCCAGTTCGCGACGGATCTGTCGAGCAATGCGTTCCCAAACTACTCGTTCGTCGTGCCCAACTTGTGCAACGATGCGCACGACTGCTCGTTGAGCACCGCGGACACGTGGCTTCGAAACAACATCGACCCCCTGGTCCAGAGCACGCAGTTCCAGCAAGACGGGCTGCTCATCATCCTGTTTGACGAAGCGGGCGGAGACAACAGCAATGGCGGCGGACGCATCGCTTGGATCGCGGTGAGCGGGAAATCGAATCCTGGATACCAGTCCACCACGCTATATCAGCACGCAAGCACCCTGCGGTTGTCGCTCAAGGCGCTGGGCGTGACGGCGTACCCCAACGCCGCTGTCACCGCGCCCGACATGGATGAGTTCTTCACCCCTTGAGCGATTCGGGTAACTCGTAGCTAGCCTTTCAGTTGCTCGTCAGGGGACAGTATATTCCCCCCATGACGTCCGCCGAAATCCGCCGTCAGTTTCTCGAGTTCTTCAAGGCTGGGGGGCACCAGGAAGTCCCCAGCTCCCCCCTGGTCCCGGCGGACGACCCCACGCTGCTCTTCACCAATGCCGGAATGGTGCAGTTCAAGCGCGTCTTTCAGGGCCTCGAGCGGCGGCCGTACACGCGGGCGGTGACGTGCCAGAAATGCGTGCGGGCCGGCGGGAAGCACAACGACCTCGAGCAGGTGGGCCATACGGCACGGCATCACACCTTCTTCGAGATGCTCGGCAACTTTTCGTTCGGCGACTACTTCAAGAAAGAGGCGATCGAGTACGCCTGGGAGTTCGTGACTGGGAAGAACTGGCTCGGCATTCACCCCCAGCGGCTGCACGTCACCGTGCACCACACCGACGACGACGCACGGCAGCTGTGGCGGAAAGTGGCCGGCGTCTCGGAGAAGCGCATTTACGGGCTGGGGGACGCGGACAACTTCTGGCAAATGGCCGATACCGGTCCCGCGGGCCCCAACACGGAGATCTACGTGGACCTGCGGGGAATCGGCGAGTGGAAGAAGGGCAAGGCCGACCTCACGCAGGACGAATTCATCAAATTGCAGGAGGCCGGAGCGCTGCTCGAGATCTGGAATCTCGTGTTCATGCAGTATGACCTGCAGAAAGATGGGTCCCGCGCTCCGCTGCCCGCTCCCTCCGTGGATACGGGAGCCGGTCTCGAGCGTGTCGCGGCCGTCATGCAAGGTGTCCCGTCCAACTTCGACACGGACCTGTTTACCCCGATCATCGAGCGCGCCGTCGAAGTCGTCGGGAAGAAGTATGACCGCGGATCTGGGGGAGCCTCCTATCGGGTGCTCGCCGACCATGCGCGCGCCGTGGCCTTTCTGCTGGCGGACGGCGTCTACCCCTCGAACGAGGGGCGCGGCTACGTGGTGCGCCGCATCCTGCGCCGCGCGGTGCGCCACGCCTGGCTGTTGGGCCGCCGCCAGCCGACGCTGGTGCACCTGGTGCATACGGTGGGCGGCGTGATGGGAAACGTGTACCCGGAGCTGATCCAAAAGCGCAGCCACCTGGAGAGCGTGACCCACGCCGAAGAAGAGCGTTTCTTCGACACGATCGAGGGCGGGCTCGAGCGGCTCGAGCAGCTGCAGGGCGCGAAGGCCATATCCGGCTCGGAGGCGTTCAAGCTGTACGACACATTCGGCTTCCCGATCGACCTGACCCAGCTGATCGCGAGCGAACGCGGCCAAACGGTGGACGTCGCGGGGTTCGAGCAGGAGCTGGGCAAGCAGCGCACCCGGTCGCACGAGGCGCTGGAGCGGAGCAAGACGGCGGACCGAGGGACGGCGGCGGTCCACGTGAAGCGCGGCGGCGAGTGGCGGACCGTCAAGCCGAAGGCCAAGCAGAAGTGGGTGGGCTACGACACCACGCAGGCGGAGACCGATGTGGTCCGGTTCCGGCAGGCGAGCGACGTGGTGGAGGTGGTGTTGCAGGACAATCCGTTCTATGCCGAGGCGGGCGGGCAGGTGAGTGATACGGGGCGGGTGAAGGGGGAAGGGTGGACCCTCGACGTTGAGGGCGTGGAGAAGGTGGACGGCGTCAGCGCCGTCGTGGGCCACTTCGCCGAAGAGTTCGAGCCCACGCCGGTGCTGGCCCAGGTGGACGAGCCGCGCCGCCAGAACATCGAGCGCAACCACACGGCCACGCACCTCGTGCACGCCGTGCTCCGCAAGGTCCTCGGCCCCCACGTGCGCCAGCAGGGCTCGGTCGTGGCCCCGGACCGGCTGCGGTTCGACTTCGCGCACCACGGGCCCGTGGACGACCCGACGCTCGCGCGCGTCGAAGAAGAGGTGAACCGGCACATCTGGGAAAATCTCACGGTCACGACGCGCGAGATGAAGTACAAGGAAGCGATCGCGGCGGGCGCGATGGCGTTCTTCACCGAGAAGTACGGCGATATCGTGCGCGTTGTCGAAGTGCCAGGCGTTTCGGTGGAGCTGTGCGGCGGGACGCACGTTCCGACCACCGGCCAGATCGCGTTGTTCCGGTTCACGCACGAGACGGGGGCCGCGGCTGGCGTGCGCCGCATCGAGGCGGTGACCGGGCCGGGGGCCTACGGGCTGATCCGGAAACTGGAGGGTGAGCTCGAGCAAGCGGCGGGCGCGCTGCGCACCCAGCCCGAGCACCTTGTGCACCGGATCGAGCAGCTGCTGGAAGAAAACAAGAAGCTCGAGAAGCGGGTGCAGGAGCTGCTCAAGTCGGGAGGCGGGGGGGGGGACAGCGGGAACGTGGAGCGGATCGGCGACGTGGAGCTGCACATCGCCGACTCCGACCTCACGGACCGTGACCAGATCGGGCTGGTCATGGATGCGTTTCGCTCGAGCCACAAGCGCGCCATCTCTGTCCTGTTCACGAACGGTGAGCGCGCCGGCGTGCACGTCGGGGTCACCGACGATCTGGTGCAGCAGGGGGTGAGGGCGGGCGATATCGCCAACGCGATTGCGGCGGTGTCGGGTGGCAAGGGCGGCGGCCGGCCGCACTTCGCGTCGGCGGGCGCGGGTGACCCGGCGAAGCTGGGTCTGGCGCGGGCCCAGGCCCGGGCGATCGTCGAGGGATTGCTGCGGCGATGACTCGGCGCGAACTGCTCGCCTGGCTCGAGGCGCGCCGCCCGGTCCCCCCGGACGCGCTACGGGTGTGTCTCGAGGCCGCGGTGACCGACGGGGAGCTCTCCCCGCGCGTGCCCCTGCCGGACCAGCTCGCCCTGTTGGGGCGGCAGGTGCTGGGGCGGGTGGCCCGTCGGCCGGATGGGGGCCGAGAGCTGGCGCCCGAGCTGCTCGCAGCCGACGCCTTCATCACCTACGCGTTCGAGGCGCAGGCCGAGCTGGACGCCGCCGGGTTGGCGACGCTGGCCGAGCGCATCGCGGGGATCGAGCCGTGAGGGGATTGCTGGAGCGGCGCCCCGGCCTGCTGGTGCTCGTGGACCCGAGCCGCACCACGCCGGCCCAGGCTGCGGAGGTGGCGCATGCGGCCCGCGAGGCCGGCGCCGCGGGAATCATGATCGGCTCTTCGTTCGATGGGACGCAGGATACCGCGCTCGTCGCGCGGGCGATTCGGCAGGCGGCGTCCGGGCTCCCGGTGGCGCTGTTCCCCGGCTCGGCGCTGCAGCTCATCGCCGAGGTCGACCTGGTCCTCTTCCTGTCGCTCGTCTCCGGACGGAACGCGCAATACCTGATCGAAGAGCACGTGCGGGCGGTTCCCTTCCTCACCCGTCATCCCATCGCTACCCTGTCGACCGGATACATCCTGGTGGACGGAGGCCGGGTGACGAGCGTCGAGGCCGTCAGCCAGACGCGACCGCTGCCGGCGGACAAGCCCGAGCTGACCGCTGCGCACGCCACGGCCGCGCGGCTGATCGGCATGCGGGCCATCTACCTGGACGCCGGGAGCGGTGCCCCACGCCCCGTGGGCCCGGATGTGATTCGCGCCTGCCGCGCGGCGGTCCCGGAGCTTACGCTGTTCGTGGGCGGCGGGATCAAGACCCCGGCCCAGGTGCGCGTGGCGCGCACGGCCGGGGCGGACTTCGTGGTCATCGGCACCGCGCTCGAGGAGCCGGGAGCTTCGGCTGCGGAGTTGCCGGCGCTGGTACAGGCGGCGGTCGAGTGACGCCCGCGGAGCAGGCCCGAGCGGGGCTCACCGCCCTGGCGGCGCTGGCGACGCGGGTCGGGGAGGAGCACGCCGGGACGATCGCGACGATCGCCGACACCTACGTCGCCGCCCTGCGCGCCGACGGAACGCTGTTCTTCGCCGGCAACGGCGGCAGCGCGGCGGACGCGCAGCATCTCGCGACCGAGTATGTCGTGCGATACCAATCCAGCCGGCCGGCGCTGCGCGCCATCGCGCTCACCACCGACAGCTCGCTCCTCACCGCGTGCGCCAACGACATGGGGTTCGACGAGGTATTCGCACGTCAGGTGGAGGCCCTGGCGCGCTCCGGCGACGTGCTGTCGCTCCACTCGACGAGCGGAGAAAGCCCCAATGTGATCCGCGCCGCGCAGTCGGCGAAGGCGCGCGGGGTGACCGTCGTGGGCTTCCTCGGGCACGCGGGCGGTCGGCTCAAGGACCTGGCCGACATCGTGCTGATCGTCCCCTCGGACGACACCGCGCGAATCCAGGAGGTTCATCTCGCCATCGAGCACCTCATCTGCAGCATGGTCGAAGAGCGCCTACGAGAGCGGTGATCGATCTCTCGGGGAAGCGCGCGTTCGTCACCGGTGGCGGGCGGGGCATCGGACGCGCGACGGCGCTGATGCTGGCGCAAGCGGGGGCGGGCGTCGCCGTCGGCTATCGGAGCCGCAGGGCGGAGGCGGATGAGACGCTCGCGGGGGTGAGACGCCTGCGCCGGCGGGCGATCGGCGTCGCCGGCGACCTGGGCGACCCCGCGGCCGCCGGGCGAGCCGTGGACGAGGCGGTCCAGGGCCTGGGGGGCCTCGAGCTCCTGGTCGTGAACCACGGGATCTGGCCTTCCGAAGAAGTGCCCGTGGCCGCTATGACCGACGCGCAGTGGGGCGCGACGCTCCGCGCCAACCTGGACAGCGTGCTGTACGTATGCCGCTCCGCCATTCCGCTCCTTCCGGAAGGCGGGAGGATCGTGCTCGTATCGTCCACCGCCGGACAGCGCGGCGAGGCGTTCCACGCCGACTATGCGGCCACGAAAGGCGCGGTCATCTCGTTCACCAAGTCCCTGGCCGTCGAGCTGGCTCCCCGCCGGATCAACGTGAACTGCGTCGCGCCAGGATGGGTCGACACGGAGATGTCAGCGACGCCGTTTGCACGGGAGGCGGGAAAGGGGAAGCAGGAGATCGTGCGAACCATCCCGCTCGGCCGCTTGGCGAGCCCGGAGGACTGCGCAGGGCCGATCGTGTTCCTCTGCTCCGACTTGGCCGGGCACATCACGGGCGAGATTCTCAACGTGAACGGGGGGAGCGTGCTCTGCGGATGATCGTGGGCATCGGCCTCGACGTGGTGGAGGTGGCGAAGGTGCGCGGGCTGCTCGCCGATCAAGGGACGTTCGAAGAGCGGGTGTTCACGGCGGCCGAGCGTAGCGACTGCGCCGGGCGGGCCGACAAGGCGGACGCGCTGGCCGCCCGCTTCGCCGCCAAGGAAGCGGGCTTCAAGGCGCTGGGGACGGGATGGAGCCAGGGGGTGTCGTTCCTGCAGGTGGAAGCGCAGCGAGCGGACGGTGGCGCGCCCCGCCTGGCGTTGAGCGGGCAGGCGGCGGAGCGCGCGCGCGCGCGGGGCGTGAAACAGCTGCACATCACGCTCACCCACAGCGCCGGCGTCGCCGCCGCCGCCGTGATCCTCGAGGGATAGGGAAGGGAATGGGCTTTCCAGCCCGGCTGCCGATCCCCGACGCCGTCCTGAAGATCGCCAAGCAGCTGGAAGGCGGGGGCTACGAGACGTGGTGCGTCGGGGGCGCGATCCGCGACAACCTGTTGGGGGTCGAGAATCACGACTTCGACCTGACGACCGCGGCGCCGCCCGGCGAGGTACGCCGGCTGTTCAAGCGCACGGTGCCGGTGGGAATCGAGCACGGCACCGTTGCGGTGCTCGACCAGCAGAACCGCCAGCACGAAGTCACCACGTTCCGCAAGGACATCAAGACCGACGGGCGGCACGCGGTGGTGGAGTTCGGCGTGTCGTTGATGGACGACCTGGCTCGCCGGGACTTCACGATCAACGCCATCGCGTACCATCCCATCCGGCACGAATGGCGCGATCCGTTTCACGGCGCCGACGATCTCGAGCACAAGCTGATCCGCTCGGTGGGGGACGCCAACTGGCGGTTCCAGGAAGACTACCTGCGGATCCTGCGGGCGCTGCGCTTCAGCGCGCGCTTCGAATTCCGGATTCAGCCACGGACCCTCGAAGCCGCGAAGGCAAACGTGCAGGGGCTGGCGCAGCTCTCCGCCGAGCGGGTGCGGGACGAGTGGTTCAAGGGGATCGCCACGGCCAAGCGGGTGTCGAAGCTGCTGACGCTCTGGCTCGATGTGGGGGCGGCGCGGATCTGGCTGCCGGAAATCCGGGATGCGGGAGGCGGGATGCGGGATGCACGGAAGGCCGTCGACAAGCTGCCGCGTGATGCGGTGCTCATTACGGCATTTCTCGCCTCCGATCCGGCCTCGCTGCTCACGCGCCTCAAGTCCTCCAACAAAGACATCGAGCGCGGGAGGGCCATCGGGCAGTGGCGGGACAAGTACCCCGACGCGAAGCATGTTCCCGAGGTGCGCCGCTGGCTTTCACAGGTGGGTGAGTATGCCGACGACCTGCTCGTCCTGCTTCCGGCGGGTACCGCTCCCCGCTCTCCGCTCCCGCAGGTCGTCGAGTCCATCCGCGCCGCAAAGGATCCCCTCGCCGTAAAAGACCTCGCGCTGAAGGGCGACGACCTCCTGGCGGCCGGCGTGCGGCCCGGGCCCGAGGTGGGGGCGACCCTCGAGCGGTTGCTCGCGGAAGTGCTCGAGGATCCGACCCGCAATACGCGCGAGTATCTCCTGTCCCGTGTCTAGCGCACTCGGGTACGCCCTGGTCGCCGCGCTCGGCAACGTGGTAGGCGCGCTCGCGGTAACGCGACGGGCGGCGCGGGAGCTCGCGCTGATCGAGCACTTCGTCGCGTTTGGCGCGGGCTTCATGCTGGCCGTGGCTCTGGTGGAGGTGTTGCCCGAGGCGTTCGCCCGCTCGGGTGCTGCCGCCCCGGCGCTGGTCCTGGCGGGTTACCTGGCCGTGCATTTCAGCCAACACACCCTCACGCCACACTTCCACTTCGGCGAGGAGACGCACGCCGTCAACCCGGTCGCCGGCCCGTCGGCACTGGTCGGACTGTTGTTACACACGTTTTTCGACGGCGTCGCCATCGCCAGCGCGTTTCTCGTTCGCCCGGCGCTCGGCGTGATGGTGTTCGTCGCCATCTTCCTCCACAAGCTGCCGGAAGGCGTGACCGTGTCGAGCCTGATGATGGCGGGCGGGCGGTCGGCAGCGCAGGCGATCGGCGCGGCGGCGCTGCTGGGTGTGGCGACGCTCGCCGGCGTGGTGCTCACCGATCAAATCTCATTCCTGGTGCATCATGGGCTGGCGCTGTCCGCGGGGGTCACGATCTACGTGGCTGCTTCGAATCTCGTCCCGGAATTTCAAGGCAAACCCGGCTGGAAGCTGCCGGGCGCCTTCTTCGCAGGAGCGGCGGCCTTCTACGTCACCAAGCTTGTGCTCGAGCGGGTGTCGTGAGGTCTGTGAATGACTGACCCGACCCTGTTCTCCCGCTCCGCGGAGCCGCTCGCGGCCCGGATGCGTCCGACCACACTCGAGGAGTTCCTCGGTCAGGAGCACCTTCTCGCGCCCGACAAGGCCCTGGGTGAGCTGATCCGCCGCGGGGATGTGGGGTCGTGCATTTTCTGGGGGCCGCCCGGCTCCGGCAAGACCACGCTCGCCCGCCTCGTCGCCAATTACACCGACCGCCACTTCGAGCCGTTTTCCGCGGTGACCGAAGGGGTGGGGCGGGTGCGCGAGATCATCAAGCAAGCCGAAGAGCGCCTCAAGTACGAAGGCCGCGGCACGATTCTCTTCTGCGACGAGATCCATCGCTTCAACCGGGCACAGCAGGATGCACTTCTCCCCTGGGTCGAGAACGGGACCATCACGCTGATCGGGGCGACGACCGAGAACCCGAGCTTCGAGTTGACGGCCCCGCTGCTCTCCCGGTGTCGGGTGTTCGTGTTCGAGCCGTTACGAGACGAGCACATCCGAATGGTGATCGAGCGGGCCCTCGGCAAGACCGGGAGCGGGGAGCGGGGAGTGGTACTCTCCGATGAGGCGAGAGACGCCCTCGTCGTGTATGCACAGGGTGATGCTCGGCGGGCTCTTAACGCGTTGGAGGCGGTCCTGCAGCGTGTGGGGACCGCTCCCCGCTCCCCGCTGCCCCTCGGGCGGGCCGAGGTCGTCGCCGTGCTGGAGCGCCCGCTCCCGAGCTACGACAAGTCCGGTGAGCAGCACTTCAACGTCATCTCCGCCCTACACAAGGCCGTGCGTGGGTCGGACGTGGAGGGCTCGCTCTACTGGCTGGCCCGCATGCTCGCGGGCGGCGAGGACCCGTTGTACATCGCGCGCCGCCTGGTCCGCATCGCCGCCGAGGATGTGGGGCTCGCAGACCCGCGGGCCCTGGCGCTCGCGCTCGCCGCGAAAGACGCCTACCACTTCCTGGGGTCGCCGGAGGGTGAGCTGGCGCTGGCCGAGGCCGTGGTGTACCTCGCGACCGCGCCCAAGTCGAACCGCGTGTACGCGGCATTCGGCCAAGCGATGGACGCCGCCGCGGAGCATCCGGCCGAAGCCGTGCCGCTGCATATTCGCAATGCCCCGACCAAGCTCATGGAGCAGCTTGGGTACGGTGCGGGGTACAAGTACGCGCATGCGTTCGAGCACGCCTACGTCCCGCAGGACTATCTGCCGGAGGCGCTACGAGGAGCGAGCTGGTATCAGCCCACAGACTCAGGGTTCGAAAAGACCATCGGGGAGCGTATGGAGTTCTGGAAGCAATTGAAGGAGCGTTTGTTGCGGGATGCAGGAAGCGGGAAGCGGGAAGGGTAGATGCACCGGCGCACCCCGCACCTTGCATCCTGCATCCCAGTAGTCGCGATGGTGTACCTCTCCTGCGCGACGTTGGGCCGGCTGTCGTTTACCGAACCTGACGTCTCGCTGCAGGAGATTTCCGTCACGGGGATCGGCCTGACGGGCGGCACCTTCGACCTGGTCTTCGATGTCTACAATCCCAACGATTACCGCATCCGCTCCACCCGGCTCGAGGTCGGGATCGATCTCGAAGGCACGCATTTCGGCGACGCGCTGCTCGACCGGCCGCTCGATTTTTCACCCACCAATCACAGTCGCGTGGTGGTGCCGGTGCGGTTCGAATGGGCGGGGTTAGGTGCAGGAGCGAAGGCGCTGCTCACGAAGCGGGCAGTTGGCTACGGGATGACCGGCCGGGTGTTCTTTGACACGCCGATCGGGGCGAAGACGCTGGGTCTCACGGGGAAGGGCAACGTACCGCTCATGAAGGTCCTGAAGTAAAGCGCCCGAGCACGCAAAAGTGAGGCAGCCTAGCGCGGGCTTATCGTTTAATGTAGCACCCGATCTGGGCCGCTCCGAGCGAGTCCGCATTGTTCTTGGAAAAGACAACGTCGGTCTGCCCCTTGAGCTGGCCGCGAATTCGTGTCAGGCCGTGTACAGGTTTGACGACGAGATACGGCTCAGCCGAGTAGTCATTCTCTAGCCTGTAGGGCATGAAGCCGTGCCGGTGAAGGGCATGGAATAGCTCCTCGACATCGCGCCCCTGTTCTTTCAGGGCAACCGGGTTGATCTCCACGACGATTTCGAGGTCCCGGCGGGCAGACCCGAGCCGTGACACGAGTCCGTCCAAGACCAACGCCTCGGCGCCTTCGACGTCGATCTTGATCATCCGCACTCGAGACATCGTCTCCTCCGAAACGATGTCTGACAGCGGCTGTGCACGGACGTCAGCTTCAAGCCGTCCCCCCCGTGATTCCAGGAGCGATGTCGCGCCATAATTGTCTGCCTTAGCTAGGAAAACCCTCACGGTCCCGGACCGATCAGCCGCAGCAACCTCATGGAGTTCGACGTTATTGCAGCTGTTCAGTCGAACGTTCGCGACTAATCGACGAAAGATCGAGGGCGATGCCTCGATAGCGATTACTCGCCCAGTCGGCCCGACGAGCTGTGAGGCTAGCAACGTGAAGTACCCCAAGTTCGCGCCTACGTCCACGAACACGTCGCCGGACCGTAGTCGTGATGCTAGCCAAGCAGTGAGATTCGGCTCCCAGATACCGAAGAAATAGATGTAGCGCGCCACGAAGTCAGAGGAATTACCGGCTATTCTGGTCCCGAAGACCGTTCGCGCCACGAAGTCGTGAGTACTGTGAAGAAGAAATGGCTGCACGATGTTGTTCCAAAACATTCGGCGAAACCGTGGAAATCGCGAAGCATATCGCACGGTGAAGCGAGCCACCGGCACGAGGGGGGGCCTCACGTACCGTTTCAAGAGAGCCTTGATCGTCTCCCTCATGGACGAATGGAGAACACAGTGTAGATGAACTCCCCGATGACCTGCCGCGTTCGCGCCGCGGTTTGAGCACAAGCCTGCGGAGCGTAGTGTGGTGCCGTTGTCTCACCGTTCCAGATAGCTAGAGGTCGGTACCCGTCCATACGCCCGGGGAGCGCGCGTTGAAGTCGTGCGGGAGCGCGCCTCACCGATCCGGTCCAGCCACTCTCGGTCGCGGTCGAAGAAGATGCGATACCAGAGCTCGACGTTGAGCGCCACCCACGGCGAGATCTGCTCGACGAGACCGTTGCGGAGCATGCGGGGATCGAACACGCCCCGCTCGAGGGTCGAGCGCGACCGCAGGACCTGGCG
>Ga0137390_10002366_pt1 | contig 14893 bp, 14 predicted proteins | sample 15con2h24AmetaG_FD_104937 | JGI IMG/M metagenome (GOLD analysis project Ga0137390, IMG submission 104937) | Vadose zone soil microbial communities from Angelo Coast Range Reserve, California, USA - 15con2h2.4A metaG | ecosystem: Environmental > Terrestrial > Soil > Vadose zone > Saprolite... | reverse complement strand
CCCCCACCCCCCCATCCCCCCCCCCCCCCAACCCCATACACTCCAACACACCCACCCCCCCCCCTCTCGTTCCCCCCTTTCCCCCCCTCTCTGTCTCACCCCCCAAACCTACAGTTTGACAAAACTTCCCACTCCCGCCGCTCCGTCCCCGTTTGTTTCCAAAAATCTCACTAGATCTCACATTTGGTTTGTTTTTGGTTGTGGGTGGGGTTTAGGGACAAAAATGTGCCGTGACCTAATTGATTAAATCCCCTCACCCCCCACCAAACTCCAAGTCGGTCCGTCCGTCAGTCCCGTCCGTTCATTTCATCTATCTATCTATCTATCCGCCGGACGCACGGCGCAAGATTACCGTTTTTGATGAACTAAACTGAACGGGGCATGTGTGGCATGCGTGCACAGACAAAGATAGGGTTTTTTTTTTCACCACGCGTTTTGAGTTCAAAAATGGACACCTGTGGACCATATGGCGGCGCTCCCATCGGTCCTTTTTGGGACGCATGGGTGTGAGAGTGTGCATGTGGGTGTGCATATGGAGAAAGGGGTGAGAGAGACACAGACTGATAGGCAGACAACAGACTGAGTCGACTGACTGATAGACAGGTCAGGACAGACAGACAGACAGACAAACAAACAGGAAAAACAAAAAAGGCGGTTGCCAGGAAATGGCGGCCGCGTGAGATAGAGAGAGCATTCTAGATTTTTTTCACACAAAAAGTCCCGTTTCTTTTTGGTCGCTGTAAAACACAAAATCGTACGGTGGTAAAGATGGGCAAAGTAAAACGGAATATGCAAATGGATGGACTGTAAACGGGGTCCCCAAAACCGGTTAGCACGGAAAACGGGTGGGGCGCGCGTTTGTGTTATTTGGCTTTTTCCGTCCATGGAATTTTTTTAATTTTAAATCGACGCCTCGTGTATTTGTATACAGTACGATATGTACACACTCTATATCTGTGGCGTTCGTTCGTTCGTTCGTCAGAGACATCCGTTCAACGGATTTCCGCGGGCAGTGCTTCCCAGCCGGACTATCACGGTTAGTTGAGTACATGTCTGCTCACGTGTGCAGATGCCAGTAAGTACAGGACCAGAATAACGTTAAAAGGGACGACAGCGATTAAAAGAGTCCGCGCGAGCCCGTCGGGAGGGGAGGGCTAGCTGAGTATATCGAAGGAAATCACAAATAGGAAAAAAGAAAGCAAGCGTCCGTCTCTCTCTGTCTCTCTCAAGGCAGCGCACCGCCTTCCTCTCTCGGTTGCCGCCGCACATCCCGTGTTGCACCATTCCTGCCGCCATCCCCGCCCATCCGGGAGTGTCCGGGTGGTGATGGTCGCATGCGAGGGACCGCGGTAGCGGCATCGCCGTCGGCGGAAGTAGGTGCGATGGGCGTGTAGAATGGCGTCTCCGACATCGGCTCTCTCGTTCTCGCGTTGACGTATGGATCCCGTTCATCCTCAGAGTGACGCGCGATCCCGCCTGGTGATAAGAATGATACCGCTTCCTCGTCGGTATGTGTCGGCAAGTCGTCGTCGCCAAGTTCGTCGTTGATTGCTTTCCGCGCCACAACGGATATGTAGATGAAGACGCCGATGACGAGAGTCGCGCCAGCAATCTTGACGTAGAAATCTATGGGATTCTCTTCTTCTGCACCCGCATCTCCGTCCGATTGAGATAAGGCTTGCCCTCCATCGGAGGCAATATCGTGGGACGACGGTTTGGGCTGCACATGATAACGTGCAAAGGAGTGAATGGAAGCACCGATGGTTGTGTGGACGATGACCTTGAACAGTGACAGAGCCGTGCATACAAGGTATGTACGCAACGTAAGGGTCGGAGATGCACCGAGGATACAGTTCATGACGTTGTATGGATATGGAGCTAAGCGGATCAGGAAAAGTAATTGTGGTCGCTTCTCGATGGCGCGAACCACTCGTTTGACAGAAGTCGCGCTTGAGAGCCAGCGCGTGATCAACTCACGGAAAAGGTAACGTGAGAGCACGAATACGACGAATGCGCCGGTGAGTGCGGCCCAGTATGAAAGAACGGCGCCGGCCCAGGCGCCGAATGTGTACCCCGATAAGACAATGAAGGTCGAATAGAGGGGTAGAGGGGCTGCGTGTGGGTGCTCGGTGTCATTCATTTCGGATATTGGGCCGAGAAAGACACTTACGAAACGTAGTTAGGAAGATGAGGAAAAAGAGAACGCCATAGCCAAAATTTTTGTCAGCCTTGAGCCAGCGGGACAGGTTGTCCAAACCTACAGACGGAGACAGATGAACGTAAGCAAGGCGACAGTACAAATCCACACGGAATAGATGAACGGTAGATGAACGGAGATAGCATCTAAGGCGGGGATTACAGGATTATAGTGCGCACCTTCAAAGACTTGCGTTTTCCAGAACGCAATCGCAATCAAGAACCCGATGGACGTCGATAAATACGCAAGCACAGGTAACCACGGCTTGACGATAGACCAAAGCCTAATCTTGCGCGGGGGATGAAGGTAACCGGAATGTAACGAGGGTAATGGCAGAGCGAGATGAGAAGACGCGGTATCCGGTATCTGTGACAGTAAGTAGTCTGGAGTGGCACATCCCTGGTGGGATGTTAAGTGTCTAAGGGATGGCGCCGACGACGGGCACGACTGGTGATGGAAGGACAGAGAGTCGGGTACGGGTGCCCGGGTTGTGCTCGTCTCTGCTTTCGTAGGTGACGCCTGGTCGACACCATCAGATCTAGACTTCTCGCTCAATGTGCTCTCTTCAAACCTGGGGAATCGAGAAGGAGAGGGGGATCGTTGGTGGGAGGAATGGGTCGGTTCGTGTGGCCTGATAGGTATACTCCGAGGAAGCGGCTGCAAAGAGAGGGACCCTTCTTCCTGGTGGCGGTACAATCGAGGCGATGAGCCGAAACTTCTGGATGTCATGGCGTAGTGAACGGTCGAGAGGGAATCAAGAGGGTTTTCCGCAGCTTGGCTGGCTGTGTTGATGGGTGGGGACAGGGTAACGAGTGGACGGTGGCGATGTGATGTGTCAAGCTGCGGAGAGCAAATAAGGACTGATCGATGTCAAGGGATGAGCAGGGAATGCTGTAAAGATTAAGGAGGGGGCTGCTCGGTGGCAATTATGATCGCTGGCCGGATGTCGAGCTAGCAAATTTGGGATTTCTGACAGGGAGGGACGGGCATAGAGCGAGGGGCGTGTGTACTGTACTGGCTGGTAAGCGCCAGGTGCGCTTTAATGGGATGACTGCCCTCTCGTCTCGTCGCTCACCGCCTCCTCATCTCAACCCGGCACCGGCTAACCGACTAGGGGTTCCCCCACCCCACACTTGTGTACACCTCGGCTGTGCGTACATCGACCCGTCTTGGGTTCGTCCCGCATATTCCTCGGTTTCCAAGGAGAAATCCGTCTGTCTCCTTCAAATACGCTCCGGACACGTCTTGGCTCTCGATTCGTTGTCAGTCACGACGTATGCTGCGCTTGTGGAGAGCAACTACCACGCGGTCTACTCGCGGGCACCAATCATCCACGACGCACCGTTGCCTACATGGCGATAGTGGGCATCCTACGCGGCCAAGTCGCCATGCGCAGTTTTATTCTGATCTGGTCCCGGCCATGATACCCGTGGCGCTCCTTGGGTCCGCTGTTTATATGGTGCGTGAGCTTTATCCACTTTGCGACTGTTTTTCCGAACCCGATCAAAGCCTGACTTGTACAATTTGGGATCTTCTAGGGTCTACAGCTGCTGCAGACTCGTCTGTCACATGAAAAATACCTTGACGAGGCGCGCGCTCGCATCGAGGAGCTGGAGCGGGAGATCGATGCTCTCGTACTTGAGAGAGGAAGCACATCCACACCCGCAATCGCTACTAAGGACTCCACGAATGCAACAAACTGGTCTAGGTGGCTTAAGGGTGGATAATAATAAAAAAGAATTGGGCTAGGTCTATGCCACACTACTCATCAGATTGTTAGATTATCTATGGTTCCTAATTCTTTTACGGTGGTCAATTATCTGGCTGTAGCTGAGAGACGGCGAGTCAAGAAGGACGTCCAACGTATAGGAGCCTTGAATATCTAGCACAAAGGGATATCGGGTCTCAGACCCAGGCCCAAACTTCAATGGTATCGGTTAAAAACAACCCAACGTAACCGAAAAGAAAATCTACAGAGATCAAGCAGGGCAAAGGCACAAGGGAAGCAGGTTAGAGGAATCAGAAGTTTAATACCCTCGCCTTGATGAGCGAGTTCCTATGACGATCGTACAGCTTAGACGAGCTAAATGGGGCGTGTCAGAAAACGTGCGGCAGAAGTCGCAGTGCGTAATGAGTACCTGAGAAGCGCCGAGGCCAGGCCAGTGAGCGCCTTGATTGCTTCTCTTCCTCGCTGCCACCTGAACACATCGTAGGCTAATTTGGGACGTCGCATCAACCCAGTGAAGGTTCGACCGCACGTCACGTTACTCACATACGAATATCAGATCCATGACCAACTTGGTCCGCTGAACCTGAAGCCAGTAGGCCTGCTTTTGTAACAGCTTCAATTCTCTATCGTCGATCTTGGTATTGCGAGGTGTCGATTTCGCTGTGGCGCCTGACATCGACTCGGCGTACAGACGCGACTCCACTGTTTACCGATTTATGTGAGCACTTCCGCCAAACCAGAACGTAGCGCTGTCAAACTCACCGGCACGCAGCGAGTTATTAATAACGCCTAGCTCCACGCTGTTCTCCACCAAATCGACCAGCGTGCTCGCAAACCAGCACCAGTCGGCGAAGCGCCCAGCGCGGTCGCCCGTTCGCCTTCCCAACAGTCCTAGCCTAGAACACGTGGACACGTCGTCGGCAACCGCCTGCACGAGCTCGAGTAGCACGGGGGGTGGCGCATGCAAAAACGTGTGCAGTAGAGGTTTCCGGGACGATGGTGCGGTCTTTGCACTGCCTGCCTTAAAGACTGGCGAGGCGTGATGTTCGGCAAGGATGGACGTCAAAGGCGTCAACCAATTGAACATGATAAGGCACTTCCTATGTCGGGCAGCCTAAACGTAAACTTAGTCCGAGCCACGCACGACAGGTACGCACCGTGTCATCGAAAGCCCAGAGACGGTGGATTCCAGACGCCGTAACAATCCTACTTCAAACGCACTCTTCCTGGCTCCTCGTACTGGCAAACGTCGTGAGACGGCATGGTGGAATAGCAAGTAGACCTTCATAGAATATTGTATTATTTTCTGTATATCATCGATGCCAAAGACAATCAGTACGAGTAGTTTCTGGAGAGGTAAAGTGGAGTACGAAAGCCTTATCCCTCCCCCCACTAGTCTCGAGTAACTCCTGCCAAATTTCTTGACCGCGGACCTGATTCTTAGCTGCACTCTTCTCCTGACTATCTTCCTCCTCCTCATCCGAATCCACTTCGAGCTCATTTGGGGGTTCCTCCGTCTCCTCATTCCCAGCGCTCACTTGGGAACTGAAAGGCATCGTCACGGAAGTCCGAGGTGTTCGTGGAGGATGAGCGGAGAGAGGGTTCATTTGGAACCCACTTGCGGACGCCGAATCAAATGGCATTGGGTACAGGTCATCATGTGGTGATGATGAAGAGGGTTGCCCCGGAAAAGAAATAGCAGACATTACGCTTCAAGAGGACGGTGGGAATGCAGGACAACGGAATCAACTGGTAACGATGAGACGTGGACACTTCAAGCGTCACAAATAGAACACAACAAGTTCCCCATGGCCGACGGCCGACCACACACAACACACACGACTTTGGTAACCCCACGTTGTTGGTCTGAGCTCCGTCCCGTTTGATTTGGATTCGGTCATCTTTTTTTCATCATGGCAAGCTCATCATTGTCTGGCATCAGATCACCCACTAGCCCCCGCTCCGGCGCTACATCTCCTCGGCCCACAAAATTTGACGTGGACCAATTGAAGACATATATCAAAAAACTCCTCGCTTCCACGCTCCAGAATGTCGCTTGGACGGAGTTTAGAGAAAAGGAAAGAGGGCGTGCGCTGATGAAGGAGATTGGAGATCGTGTGAAGGAAAGGATGTTAGGTGCGCTCGTATCAACGACCGCCCGAGGCCCGGGGAACTGAACAATCCACAGAGATTGAGCCGAGAGGATTGTGGGTGGCAGTTATCTTTTGATCAATGGCACCCCCTTTGACACCCATCCCCGAAGCAAATATATTGTGCTAACGCAAGTTAACGAGAACGTTGGCCAAGGTGGTCGGTGAGTACAAGTCACGTGACTGATATGTCACTTCGCCCTGAACCAGGCCGTTCTCCCAGAGCTGATATGTCATGTCATTGGGAAGATTCGGATGCAGTTGTACGAGAGATACTAGTAACCGTAAGTAGTACGTGTATCTTTTGGCCTTCCCCCGTCGGCTTACGAACGCCACGGCAGGATTCGTTGATATGTATTTGTATCGCATTTGCCGTGCGGACTGTATAGACCATAACGAATCGTCAAACGAGGCGTCAATTCTGCTATACGCTATACCAACAGATGTTAATTTATTGTTTCCAGGATATCCGTGCTTCAGTAATTGAGTTTCGCAACCCCGAGTCCAACCCCGCCCGCTTCTCTGGTTTAACGCTATGTCGTCTCAAGGGCAGTGTTTTGAACCTGTTCCCAAACGGACCCCGAATCTCCGCCGCATATGAAGTCATTTGATATCGGGCTATGCTGGTAGCCCTGTTGCGCGCGGTTTGCCGATTCGTCGGCCGGTGTGCAGCTTTACGAAAGATAGATATGAATGCTCATATCGTTTCTTCCGTGTATTGTGTACGTCCTAGATCCGCCGCGCAAGGGCAGTCCGTTCTCCCGCCGAAGCCACGCCTTGGGGTTCCACGTCGTGGCGCTCCTTGTCACGGCATGCGGCGATGCGTGAGAAGTTTCGAACAGTCACCACGCCTTGCTGTCTTCGCGCTAGTTTTGCCAGTTGAATAGTCGGGACTATGGCACTTCAGATGGGGCTAGAGCGTTATTTTCGTCTCATTCCTCGTCCGTCTAACGTAAAGCCAATGCGTGCCCCTAGTTGAATATCCATCAGAACCACATGAACAGAACATACCTCTTAAGGGAACACTTTCTCCAGGCTCTCCTGGGAAACGGTAGCAATTTGGACATTTCATTGCGCCCACCTCATCTCCCTCGGCGGTAATTCCCTTCCACCCATGGCATACTGTACTTATCATCCACCAGATCTCCAGATGAACGCCACCACTCGGAGAACCCCAGCTCCAGGTTCTTATCGCCTTCGAAGGAACTTACTAGGCTATTGCTTAGTACGTGTGTCGAGGCCTCGTCTCGGCATCTCCTTCGCAGTCGGACCCGATGTTCGTCCATATGGGGATTACGGGCACCCCGAGCCCCCCAAAACATCACTTTCCTGTGGACTGTAGATACACGGGGTTTGAATTGCGTGTTTGTGGACAGGCGGCGTCCCATGTACACGGGTGCTATCATCGGACTCGTTTTTTGTGTGGGTGGGTAGCAATTGTGCCACCATGTGGAGCGAATCATGGATCATGATGAGCATGATGGTATTGTATTGAGAAACAAGCGTCTCCGCGGACAAGAGTCAACCGAATCCGCTTGACTAATAGTAGCTCCTGGGATTTCATGCCACTTCCTGTCAATCACACTTGGGTGATGGTCAATGGTGTGGAGTGAGCTAGCCCTCTGACGACTAGGGGCGTTCATCTGCGCACAGGGAGCTACCGCTGTCACGGTCTGCTCCGAGAGTGCCGAGTGTGGGCGTCTCTTTGAGAGGGGACCCTGTGAACCCCTACCAAGCAAGGCTATGCGCTGGCAAATTTCAAACCTTGTCGAATAAGGCAGGACCAGACCACCCATCAGATCCCTTCGCCAGGATACTGGTAGTATGTTTATTCTGGGGCCTATCGAGTCCGCGAGGCGACTGAGGTGAGTAGGGCCGTACACCGTAGGCACTGAGTTATGAAACTGGGGCCATTTTGTTGGTGTCCTGCGATACCTTGCCTCAGGTGTGGAGAAAGGCCAGGATGCTCGTCCCGTACATAATCGTCCTCGATTCTGTAGTGGTCCGTAAACCCCGATGCATTCGCTGGTTCGATGGACCCAGGTGCGACTCGGAGGTGGGGGAAAGGCGCACACCACATATGGAAAAGTAACACCACCATAGTGCACATGAAACGGCATCCACGCTGGTGATACGCCGATATCGGACGCACAGCCCGTCTTGTCGTTGACTCACCACGTCTTTGAATGTAACGGGCCTTGCGAATACGATTTGTCTTCGCCGTCCTTGCTACGAGCGATCGGTGATTGGCCAGGCAGGGGGCACCGGGCACTCCAAAGGGTTTTCATTAAAGGAAAAGACCGTACTTCTGCCGAACTGCTGTAATTCATGTAAAACACTTGTCCGTCAAATTGGCTTTGCTAATCTCTCGGCCAGCTTCAAACGGTTTACCGCCTGAACACCATCGCCCTGCGTCGAATAGGAAAGCGTTGGCACGGTCACGAATGGGCTTCTTATGAAAGAATGCGGCGTGGACGGTATAAGGCCAGCGGCAAATCATAATCCCATGGGTCAAACAACCTTTGAGGGGGTCCCGGATGATGGGCTCAGGACTCGAATACCGCCGCAAACTTATCAGGGAGAAGGACCTGTGGGAACGACTCACAACCGCCGAAATGATAGGGTCCCATCAAGCAGCGGCGCGAGCTGTATGGGTAGTTGATTGAGCGTGACAGATCCTTGGAGCACTCTGCCCAACACAGGCAAACCGGGAATGAAGAGGGGTCATCCAGTGTACGTACATGCATGGCATTGCGCAACATGGTCAAAAATTTCATCCACCATCGGCCCTGGAGGGTGGATAGAACAGGTGCCTAGGCAGTGGAGGTTGTCCTACACACGCGGTCGATCAGAGCCGAGAATAGTCCAGTGGCTGAATATCGCAGGCCTAGAGGGACCACCATAATCGCTTTTTACACATCAGCAGTGCCTGTAGGAGGTATTTTTGCACCGAATAACTACAGTACGCCAGGGGACCACGCGGGGGGAATATCACACGTGTTGGTGTGTGCCAAACCTCCTGTCTGTCCTCCTCTGGTAGGTAGCCCCTAGCCGGGAGTGCGAAAACCCGCCCGGTTATCGATGCTTCATAGCTTGATATTATATCCACCGAGCGCAGCTACATGAAGGTTGGACAGAGTCCTCATGGACGATCAAGTATGATGAGACCAAGACGGCGATAAATCTCCCAGTATTGATCGTATTGGTGCCCGGGGTGCCATGAAATTAGGAGATAACATGTTGACTTTTTCGACGAGGATAAGGATTGGCGCTGAAGATCTTCACGTAGAGGGAGCCCTGGACCACGCCGGGGGCGCAAGGAGAGGGATACATGTCCTCGTTATCAATGGAAATCATTCGGATCAGTAATGGTGTAGGTGCTAGTGATAGGTAGCAAGTGAGATGGCAGCCAGTCCTCAAACGCTGAGCGGCGTGGACTCCTGAGGACTTCGACTTCCTGAGGCGGCGGCTGACTGTACACGTGACGGCGCAGCCCGAAAATGTCGAGAGCACGGGCAACGTCGGGCGGCTCAGCTCCAGCTCTGCTTCACCAACCCCGACTTCATGTCACCGCGCTTCATCCATAGCCTTAAACTCACGCAGTTGGCCGCCTCCGTTCTACGTTCGCCTTCTCATCGTGTCCCTTCGTCATCCCGCGCCATTACCGCAACTCTCGCCTTCGATGAATCCGCGAGCACATCCGCACCCGCACCCTCTCCCTCTCCGACAGAGTCCTTGGTGGCAGCAAAGACACGGGACCTCCTGAGCAGCCTCGAAAGGGAGAGCTCAAATCCTTCGCGGCCCTGGGGCCATTATATCGATTTGCTCAATTACATAGGCCTCGAGAGACTCCCGCTCGAGGTCCACCAACTCGTCCTCAGGAAGTGCGTACCTCCAGCCCGCGTCATACGTGCAGCTAGCGCGCGAGAGCGTCGCGCTCGATACTCCCCACACGCCCCGCACGCGTATGAGAACCGGCTCCAGACTGTCATGAAAAACATACGTTCCGCCGGGTGGCAAGCCGAGTTGGACGATTATCACTTCGTTTTGGAGCAATTTGCTGCCGTCGGTCATTATTTCGGCTCCAGACGAGTTCTCCAGGAAATGGCGTTTGCGGGCGTACAGCCAAGCGTAAAAACATACCACTTGTGTCTACAAGCGTTGGCACACAGGCTGAGTCTCCCCTGGCCCGAAGAACGACATCTGACCTTAATTGGGGATATGACGAAGATGGCCAGAGACCTTATTCGAGACATGCGCGCAAGAAATATACCGTTTTCGTCTGCCAACATGGACCTCGCGATTCGTATCCTGCGCGAAACCGTCGACGAGAAGGGTTTCGATGAGCTCATGAAGTTTAGCTATGGCATCGACCTAGCGTATCCTGACCGCTTACCATTAGAAGTTATAGAACGGCAGTCAGGCTCAAAAGCGGAAACCTCAGAGGTACTGGACCCGCCGTCGTTCCCGCTGCACCCACTATCGACACCTGGGCTCAATGTTATAGTTGATATGTTGGGTCGTGCTGGCCGAATCACGAAGATGGTACAGGCATTTGAGGTGCTTACCCAGCCACTTCCGGATTCTGGTCAATCACCGACATCGCTCTTCGACGAAGACGAAGACGATGACTCCATCAACTCCCCTTCCATTCCAGAACCTATATATCCCCTTCCGTCCGCACCACCGAACTCTACCACCTTCCGATACCTCATCAAGCATGCGTCAATAGCTGGTCATGCGGTCTTTGCCCGACACTATCTTGTTTACGCGATGCGTCTGGACAGAGACGAAGATCGACGCCTCAAGCGTGATTTGTGTACCCTTCCGCTCGACAAGATCGCACCTCCGCTCGTAGCGGTGAATAGAAACATGCTTCTTTCTGTCTTTGGACTTAGTAACCGTGAAAAGCGTGTGGAGCTCATGCATTGGGTGCTGAGGATGATCAATCGCACTCTACGTCGCAAACGCAAAGACCTGGCCTGGTATACCTACAGCAGGGTGAAACGATATGGTCAAAGCGTGACACTAGGCGATGATGTATCTGGTGTATGCTCGGAGTCCGGGAGTGTGCCAGAGGCAGTCCACGCGTGTTCCAGCACGGCCAACGACATTCTCTCGTCGATGCCTTCCTCTTCTGATGGCGACGTGTCGCAAGGAGCTTCCGACTCAACGTCATCTGCTTCTTCGCCCATTGAGACGGCCGTTCCACCCGCTGGGAGCTCAACGGCGGCGCCTACCCCAAGCTCTATTTCTAGCTCCAATCCACCACCCACACCGTCGACCGCGTCATCTGTTGAGCCTACCGGGGCCTCCATCTTCGACCTAGACCCCGATTCTGACTATTGGCGTTCCACTCCTCCGCCCCGCGTCTTTGATATCAACATGCACATATCCCTTTTGCAACGTGATATCCAGCAGCTCGAGAAGCTAAGCTTGTACGCCGAGGCCGTCCTCGGGCGGACCGTCCACCGGATCAAAGAACGGCTGGGAAGACGGGTGTGGTCGGGGAAGAACATCTGGTTGACTGACGACCGAGCGCGGTTACTTGTCACTAAATTTTTTTGGAAGAACACCGCCAACTTTCTGACCCCGGACGAAGGTAGGGCCAGAAAGTACGCCAATCATGACCCTTAATCACTTGGCTCCTTTCAAGGAGTTGGCATTTCGTGAGGGATTACGCTCCGTGACATTGTCCTAATGGGCTGACGTTATGCTTGCTAGATTACATGTACATACCCTCGATGTCCTTTAGATATCGGCATCTGCAGGTCATAAGGCCATTCTCACGCTAGCTCGAGCAGGGGCGTCGTGGTTCAGGAACATTAACCTTCGTGTGATATTATAATCGTAGCGTGTGCGTGTACGTGTACAGGCGGTAGCACGAGAACAGCCCAAGTAATCTCGCCATTGGCTTCATTGCTCGAAACGCTTGAGCTCTCCCGCTTGACCTTCCACGACTTTCTCCATTGCATTGAGCCACACCTCGACTTGTGTTCCAAGCCCGCTTGGGCCAGGTGCGTTGGATGCCCCAAGGCCATTTATGGTTTTATGCACAGGATCTGTTGCTGCGAGGGCGGGGGACGTATAACCGAGACTGATATACCGTGCATGGGCAAGGACTGGCAAGCGGCGGAGCGAACGTCCAGACATATTCTGATCCTACTCAAATTGCATGACACAACTCCATGCGGTTGACGATACTACACGGATGGCTTACCCTGCATTTCTGTGCAAGCCGGAAGAGATGAAGTGCGATTTGCCGTGGCCTCTGTGACGCTACACTGGGGTCGATGGTGACTGTCGTGCGTTCGAAGTACCGTGCTTCTTCCAACGATGGGACGTCCTATGTGTTGTTTGAGGGAACGTTCTCTAGTAATAACACAAATGGGTAACGTACAGCGGGGGAAACCACACCCTTTGTGATGAGCTCGAGGAGGCAGCTGCGTAAGATGACGTAGATGGCTTCAGGCGGTGGAAGGTCTATGTATTGCACAACGTCCGCACGGTCGACGAAGGCGGAATCTATTAGGAAACTGAGCATGTGCGATCAAGCTATTACGAGGTTCTTTTACTGACCAATCGCCTTCGCAAGATTGCTTGTGGACACGACTAAAACATTTTTCTTATGTCGGAGCTTGTCGAGTTGAGTAAGCAGGGCGTTTACGACCTGGATCGATGCTCACGATTGGGATGTCAACTATTAAAATGGTGAGAACGTACTCGTAATGCATCTGTAGGTTCAGTGCCGGCCATCGCACCTGCTCGCGCAGCAGTCAATGACTCGACTTCGTCTGTACGTGTCAGCACAGTTAGAAGATACGACGATGGCCACAATGCAAGAAAAAAGGGTACCTATGAGAACCACGACAAAAGTATCCTCGTCCTCGACAAGTTCCATGACACTTCCGAATAACTTCTGCACCAGTTTCCCCGACTCGGAGAACCACCGCGAGAAAAGTGAATGGGAGTTAATTTCGAGTAGACGAGAGTGCGGGTAGCTATGAACAATCAGCGACGGAATAAGCGGCGAGCAGCACGATGGGCGCACGCACAGATGCGATAGCCGTACGGAGAGCTTTTGTGCGAGAGCTCGGCAGAGTGAAGTTTTTCCTGTTCCAGGAGGGCCATGCAAGAGTACAACGCGATTCCAGGATACGATGTTGACTATGGGCATATGGTGTAAGCACATAGGGAGCCGTGAGTCGAGACTTACAGTCGACGTTTGCATCGCTAAATAGTACAGTTGCATATATGTAGTCCAGGAGCTTCGTTTTTGTGTCGTCCGGGAAGATCAGACTGTCCCACAGGCCTTCCCACTGCCTGCTGGGCAGCTCGCATACACTGGCAGCCATGATTTCTTCGCCATCGCTACTTGATCCAGTAGAGAATCCGTCCACAGTATCACCATCTGTCGGTTGATAGACGTGTATCTGGAGGGAAGCCTGTGCTACGGGAAGATATGATGTCGGAGAGGATGACTCGCAGGCCGTGATCTGTTCCACAGATGAGGCAAGCACAGGAACATCCTCCCAGCCAACCAGCTTTGAGGGAAGTGCAATTGTTTCAAAAGATTTGGAGATGTATTGATGGACGGCGTTGCGAATGGTATCGAAGCGAGCTGTAGAGGTTGGTGAGAGGCGCACCTCGACTAATGTGGGGGTTAACGAGTAGCCGAGAACTAAATTGATGGAAAAACCGACTGTGGACTGGCCATATCAAGGCCGACGGTGTTGGTAGATTGGGTGATGATGTTGATGGGGTCATGGGTAGGGACAAGACGCGAATTGGCCAAACAACGCGTCAACAAACAGAGTCACGTGCCGCGTGATTTGATTGCCCTTCACGCTTTGAACTACGGCCGCCACGCCATCTGGAACCATGGCATCCTCGGGTATCTGTACGGATTGCGCCCCTTCTACAAATATCCCAATGAAGGACAACCCGATGGATCCTTCTACTTTTGTTGCTCCCACCCCCGGTGCACCTCGTAGCATTATCATAGAATTTTGTGATAGAGTGAGCGCCCGTACAAGCCACTTCACTGCCCGATGGCTAATATGTATGTCATCATCGCTCAGTGCCGTTGGTGAGTCAAAAGATGAAAATCTAAGACGTAAGAAATAAAGGGGTGGTATACGCAAGGCTTCATCGGGCGACATGGACGTCCACCGAATTGTTTTTGACATTCCCGCCACCAGCACTCAAGAGCATTACAATTATGCCTTTGAGCTCGGAGGATACCGCTGGACGCTTTCGGATATGGCTCGCAATAGACGAGGACACACCACCTGTCTTGGTGTGGGATAGAAAGGTGGAGGGCCAATTTCCTGAGCTCAGAGTTCTTGTAAGCTTTTCGCGATCGCCCCGTTATGATGGCAATGCTTCTAAAACGAGAATCATGGGCGCTCCGTAGAAACAGCGTATTCGGGATCATATCCAGCCTGATAGGTCGCTTGGTCATTCCGACAAATGACTGCATATAGTTGTGTGGAATTGTGGATAGAGTACAGTACAGTCAAGAGAGTAAAAAATGATTGTGATTACGTCGACTCGGACGCGGTCTGACGCGCCCATGCTCGAACATTTCATTACAAGTGAATTTAGCCTCAGACCACATTCGTAGCCGAGACACAACCCAAGCCATCTTTAACTCGTGGTAACCAGGCCTCCTTATGCTTCTTGCCATCGCACACCCATCGCTATCCCTTCAATAACCAATGGACGAATCCAACGTTTCAAAGCTCATTCACCAGTGTAAAGCTAGCGGCAAGTCTTGGGACCTTTGCTTCACGACACCCTTCTACTCGCTCATCT
>Ga0137390_10002358_pt1 | contig 14916 bp, 9 predicted proteins | sample 15con2h24AmetaG_FD_104937 | JGI IMG/M metagenome (GOLD analysis project Ga0137390, IMG submission 104937) | Vadose zone soil microbial communities from Angelo Coast Range Reserve, California, USA - 15con2h2.4A metaG | ecosystem: Environmental > Terrestrial > Soil > Vadose zone > Saprolite... | reverse complement strand
GTAGATCGTAAAATGGCGGAAACGACCTTCAGTCATAGGTACTTGCTCGTTCCGTTCCCCGGACACCGGGATAATCAGGAAGCCGGAATACTGTCTGCTATTCCGGGGCCGGGATAGTCGTCACACCTATTCGACGCTGCTTCGATTTACTGGCGCGGAACTGAAGACTATGCAGGAGCTGCTGCGTCACTCCACGATTCGCGTGACGCTCGATACGTATACGCAAGCGGTCACGACCGAAAAGCGCAAGGCGCAGGAGGCTGTGGTCGCGCTTTTGTTCCCAGGAAAAACGCAAGAAAGGTGAGCTCTGTCTAGGCGGACTCCCATCGAGTGTACCCATTTTGTGCCTTTTTGTGCCCACGGGGAAATGGAGGGATTCTGGCAAGTCTTCGAAAAGGAATGGCGGGGACGACGAGACTCGAACTCGCGACCTCTGCCGTGACAGAGCACCTTGATTTGGAATTTCAAGGGCTTACGGGGAGCTCAAAGGAACATAAAGTAGTGAAAACACGTAGGAGGGAATTCTTATTGTTCCCGGATTGTTCCCACGATGCAGCGTCGGATTCCGAAACCAAATTCGCGGACGGATTGGCCCCGACGCGTGGAGAGAGAGAAATTACTTGGAGCTGGTTCTACAAGGAGTTGAGAGGAAGCCGTTGGACGGAAATGGAAGGACTTAGCATCCTTCGGCACTCTCATTGCCGCCCTTTTGCCGCCTCGTTTTCTCATCCCACTTTCCTTCTCGGTGGGAGCATTTCGAGGACTTTACTGTTTGCCTCCCGCATGGCATCGGACACCGCCTGCCTATAAATATTCATCGTTGTGCGAATGTCCGAACGTCGCGGGAGTGCTGTTGAGCTTGCATGTCCACTTGTAGTAACGCAGCAGCGTCGAATACGGATGCCGGAAATAATGCAAGCCTACGGAACCAAGCCCTGGAGGGAGTCCAGCAGGAAGTAAGGGATCACGTATAATAGTCCACGGCCACCGGGGATGTCCTGTCCCATATGGGCTCGGGACCAACCAATCGCAATTTCCTGCTCTTGGAGAAGTCTCAGCATTGTACTCAAGCAAAAGATCCGCCAAATTCGGGTGCACCGGCAATCTCCTGTTCGAGTTCGTGGCCTTAAGATCGACCACTCGACCGATCACCACACCGCGTTGAATATGGACTTCAAGTTTTTCCATTCCGTGGATCAAGAATGCCGGGGCCGATCTGTGATGTAGACTGTCTCACATCTGCTGGACTAAGAACCCGACGGTCAAGATCGCTCTCCCAATGGCTGTCTATTCGCGATATAAATATGACCGCGCCATGCATGAAAATCACCGACGTCGTGTACGAAGCCATCGCATGGGTTCAGGGAGCGTGCGAGTAGGCTGGATTCTGTTCGCTGTTTTCCTTATTTTGCAGCTTGCCACGACGCATACACGCAGTGAGCAGACGATCTCTGCACCAAACAAGCCTCCAGCGATCGCGGATTTCATAGATATCGCTTCGACAGCCGGGCTTTCTGCGAGCAACGTATTTGGAGGAAAAGAAAGCAGCACATACATCCTGGAGAGCACTGGCACCGGCGCGGCCATCTTCGATTACGATAACGATGGCTGGCCGGACATATTCCTCGTGAATGGCACCAGGCTGGATGGCTTTGACGCAAAGAATGCGCCCGCCAGTCATCTCTATCGTAACAACCACGATGGAACATTTACCGACGTAACAGAGAAGGTTGGTCTAGTCGCCAGCGGCTGGGGTCAAGGCGCATGTGTCGGCGACTACGACAACGACGGCTGGGAAGACCTTTACGTCACGTACTACGGAAAAAATCGGCTCTACCACAACCGCCACGGCACCTTCGAAGAGGTGGCAGACATAGCCGGCGTCGCCGGTGATGGAAAGACTTGGGGAAGCGGCTGTGCCTTCGTGGATTACGATCGGGATGGGCAGCTCGATCTGGTCGTTGCAAATTATGCGAACTTCGACATTGCACACGCCTCTCCCCCTGGCAAATACCCCAGCTGCTTGTGGAAGGGCATTGCTGTCTTTTGCGGGCCGCGGGGCCTGCCTGGCGGCAGAAATATCCTCTATCGCAATCTCGGCAAGGGCCGCTTCCAAGACGTGACGGTTTCCGCACACATCGACCGCACGATGGGCCATTACTGTTTCAGCGTTTCACCCTTTGATTTTGACAACGACGGCTGGCCTGATATCTACATGTCCTGCGACAGCGCACCGAGCATCCTCTACCGCAACAATCGCGACGGAACCTTCACGGACGTGGGTATTTTTTCGGGCGTGGCCTACAACGTCGACGGCCGCGAGCAGGCAGGCATGGGCTCCACGGTTGCAGATTACGATGGCGATGGGAATCTGGATCTTTTCCGCACGAACTTCTCCGACGACACCCCCACGCTTTATCACAATAATGGCGATGGCACCTTTGCCGACGTGACCTATCCAGCTGGCCTTGGCTCCAGTACCCGATATCTTGGCTGGGGCACCATGTTTTTTGATTTTGACAACGACGGCTGGCCAGACCTCCTGCTCGTTAATGGTCATGTGTATCCGGAGGTCGACAGCCTCAAGCTGGGCATCGATTACAGCGAGCCGAAGTTGCTGTATCACAACAACGGCAATGGGAAGTTCGCCGACGTCTCATCAAGGGCAGGGCCAGGTATCAACACACCGACCCCCGCGAGGGGCTTGGCAGTCGGCGATCTGTGGAATGACGGCCGGCTCTCGGCCGTGGTCGTGAATCGGAATGGGGCGCCCAGTCTGCTAGTCAACCGCACTACTTACCCGAACCACTGGATTGAAATCAAAACTGTGGGCACCAACTCCAACCGCAGCGGCATTGGCGCACGTCTCGTACTCAAGACCGCTTCCCGCACGCAGATCGACGAAGTTCGTAGTGGTTCGAGCTATATTTCCAACAACGACATGCGCGTTCACTTTGGCTTAGGAACGATAAATAGGATTGAATCTCTGGAAGTCCGCTGGCCCAGCGGGCTGGTGGAGCGCTATTGGAATCCGCGTGCGGACAGCATCGTGGTTGTGATCGAAGGCTCCGGACAGCCAGTCGGACGGACAATGCAGAGACCGCCAAAAAAGGATGGGGTCTAACCGTGACCGCTCCGTCGTCGAAGAGCGCGTGTTTGCCGCCTGCCGCTAAGCTTACGACACTTTTCTGTATGCTCACGCTCTCACTCGTGGCGAACCCCGTCGCTCAGCAGGAAGACCAGGCACTGGCTACGGCCCACTCCCTTATCCAAGAACACAAAAACCAGGAAGCCATCATCCAACTGAAGGCTCTGGCAGCAAGCCACCCCGGAACGAAAGGTATCAGCCACGAACTGGGCATCGCTTATTACGACCAGGCGGACTACATGGAGGCGGCTACGTATCTTGAGGAAGCCCTGCGGGAAAATCCCGAAGATCGTGATGCTGCACAACTACTAGGGCTCTCCTACTACTTCAGCGGCAACCCAGCACAAGCCATTCCGGCGCTGGAAAAAGTTCGATTCTGGCATCTCAACGAGAATATTGACGCCATCTATGTTCTAGGCCTTTGCTACGCGCTGAATAGGAACTACCCTGAGGCGCTGGAAACTTTCGCGCATCTATACCGCTTGGAGCCCGACTCCGCGGCATCCCACTTGATGCTGGGTCGCATTCTGCTCCGTCAGGGCTTCGATCCGGTCGCTGAGCAGGAGGTGCGCAAGGCTCTGGCGCTCTCACCACACTTGCCGCTCGCCCATTTCACATTGGGAGAGTTCTATGCTTACAGCGCGGATTATCCGAAAGCCGCCCAGGAGTTCCAGCAAGAGCTGGACATCAATCCCGGCTATGCGCCCGCGTTCAACCACCTCGGCGACGCATTCTGGCGACTCAAGCGAAACGAGGACGCGGAAAGAGTTCTGCAAGATTCCATATGGCTGGACTCGACCAGCGCGGAGCCTTACGTGATTTTGGGCAAAGTGTTCATGGCCAAGAGGCAATTACCGCAAGCGGAACGAACCTTGCGACGCGCAATCGCTGTGGATTCCGGCAACTACACGGCACACTATTTCCTCGGCCAGCTTTACCGGGAGCTAGGCAAAACAGCTGCTGCGGAGCGTGAATTGAAAATCGCGGCGCACATCCAGCAGCTCCAGGCGCAGAACGCGCCGCGCATTCGATAGTCCGTTTTAGGACCCTCCGCGCTTCTCCTTGGAAGCTTCGAGTTCCGCTCGGATGATTTTCTCAAACGCAACTTCCGGTTGGGCTCCGCTGAGCAGGATTCCGTTTATGAAAATTCCCGGCGTGCCTTCAACGCCAGCGCGGATTCCATCCTGCAGGTCCTGTTCAATTTGTTTCGTGTATTTGCCACTGGATAGGCAAGCGTCAAATTGCTTCTCGTTGAGGACCAGACTCTGAGCCATTCGCGCCACGCCCGCCCGATTGAGTTTATCGGGATTCGCGAACAAGAGATCATGATACTCCCAAAATTTCCCTTGCTCGGCAGCGCAACGTGAAGCTTCGGCAGCCAACTCCGCCTGCGAATGCATCCCGCGGAGCGGAAAGTCTCGGTATGCCAGGCTGACCTGCCCTTGGTATTTTTCGAGCAGGTTTTTCAGGGTGCTCTGAACTTTTCTGCAAAACGGGCACTGGAAATCGGAGAATTCGACAATCATTACCCGCGCTTGCGGACTTCCGCGAAGTCGGGCGGGGTCGTAGGTGACTTGGACCTTACCCGGTTGCAGTAAGATCGGCGTCCCATCGTGGTCTTGCAGGCGTTTCAGCAATTCCTGCCGGGTCAGGTGAAGCTCTGACTGGTTCCGGGTGAGTTTTTGGCGAACGCTTCGCAGTTCCGGCAGATCCTTGTCCGCGTCGCTCCACAGCTTTTCTGCGATGGCAAACTCCTGGTTTGCGGCGACAGAATCGCCTTGGTGTTCGGACACCGAACCAAGGGCGTAGTAACCACCGGCGTAGCTCGGGTCTTGCTGGATCATTTCCCGCGCAGTGAACTCGGCCAAAGCCCATTCCTCGGTCTCGCGGGCCCTGCGCGCAATTGAATCAAGCTGGATTAGCGCTTGGCTTCGCGGATCCGGCCCGGGTGATGCGCGAAGCTGCTCTTGGATTTGCTTCATCAGCCCTACGCCTTCGACGGATTTTTTTTGCGAGAGCAGAATCTCGGCCCGCAACGTCTCGGCATAGGGCCGCAACCGATCGGCTTCGGTTGCGGTAACCAGAACGAGCGCATCGCGCGCCAAAGCCAATTCCTTCTCGGCATCATCGACGCGATTCAGGATCACCAGCGCACGGCCCATCAACGTATGCCCTGCAAATCGCGCCATCATCGAAGGCCTCTGGGCCAGAATCTGCGATTGCTCGTAAGCCTCCTGAGTGCGCCCTCGCGCCAGCAGAAACTCCGGCCATTGCCTGTGGTCGAACTCCGCGAGTTCCCCGTGCGCCGGCAGGGAAAACGATTCACGCAGCAGTTGCTCCGCGGCTTTCATTTGTCCCAGCAACTGATAGCACATCGCCAGGAGGCCGAGGTTATGAGGACGGTGCCAGTCGTACTCTGCAGGAATGTGCTCGGCACGATAGTAGGCACTCTCCAGCTCGTTTGCCTTTCGAAACTCTTCGATGGCATCCTCAATGCGCCCCGCCCGGCGAAGTTCATGTCCGCGCATGTGATGTGCGTGCGGAATCGAAAGAGACACGCGCAAATATGCCTCGCTGTGATACAGCGCCTCTACGGTGCGGCCAATGTTCTCGTAGGAATGAGCCAAATAATGATGCGCAGCGGAATTGTTGGGAGAAACCGCCAGCGCGGACAGGTAAAACGCGATGGAATCCAGATCTCCGGTCTGACCATGTCCCGCCCCCGGGCCTTCATCGGCAAAGCCTCGCAAAATCCAAAGGCCTGGGTCGAGAGGGTTGGCCATCAAAGCGTCGTAAATGGCTTTACGGTAGGCGACGAATTTGTCGAGGTTCTGCTTGTCTTCGAGGAACTGCACAAGGCGGTCACGGATCTCCATACGCTGCCGCTCCGCTTCGGTTATCTTGCTGGAGAGCGATTGCGCTTTCTCCAATGCCGCTCGCGCAGCGGGCACGTCTTGCAATTGCACGTAAACATCGCATAGTCCGACATAGGCCGCAGATAAGGAAGGATCCAGTCGCAAAGCCTGGTGAAAGGAGCGCGCCGCTTCGATCCAGACATACGAAGCAAAGTAGTTTAACCCCTGATCATAAAAGGCCTGAGCTTCCACGGAGGAGGTCGTCACTTTCTCGTGAAGATTGCCGATGTCGTGCCGAAGCGGGAGCGGCCGCCCGAGAATCTCCTGCGGCACCCATCCGACCACTTCATGAGTTTCGTGAGACTCATGCTGGGCGAACGCCGGTGCCATGGGTAGCACTGCACAGCAAATCGCCAAAAACACCGCCAACCCTATATGGCGCATGCCCGCGTTGCTCACTCTGTCACCATGGAGCTTGGCATTTTTCTTGGCGCTGCCCGCAGCGCAAAATTCAGGGCCAATCCATTTTTCAAACTTCTGTCACCTCAACCGAACGAACATAGTGGCCGGAATCCAATCGCTTTGTTTCCACCGGAGGATCAGTCACTCGCAACCGGATCAAATAGGTTCCCGTGGCTTTCGGCGTCCAGGCATGGGACCAAAAGCTCCAGGGATCATTTGTCGTTTGCGAAAAATGCGCCACTCGGACGTAGTCCTCTTCCGGATTAAAGCGTATTTCCAGCGCCTTCACCAGGCGCGACCCTCCCCACAGAATCCCGACAACGCGATACTTGATTCTGCCATCCGCAAACCACTTTTCGACGCGAATTGGCATAGCCGCCTGGTCAATTATCGCCGGCCGATAATCTCTCGCCAGCTTCGGTACGCCTTGCTGATGTGTTCGGGCGGCAAATTCTTGCATCTGCGATGTCGCCAAGAAATTTTCATCGACAAATGTGATTGCGTTTACCCACTTGATGGAACTGCAGCCATACCAGCCGGGCATAATCAGCCGGACAGGCGCGCCGTGGTCTTTGGTAAGTGGCTGCCCGTTCATCTCCGTGGCTAGAAAGGCCTTGGAAGCCTTGAGTTGCTCAACTGTGAAGACCCAATCCGCGCCGGGAATCGACGATGCCGATTTCATCGGGTACTGGTCGAAGCCCGAAACCATCACGCGATCCGTTCGCGGCCTGATTTGAGTCGCGAGTAGATCAGAAATAAGTACGCCGGTCCAATCTCCCACGCTGAGCAGTCCGAACCGCGTTGCTCGCGTGTTGCCGGAGCACTCCATCAGGTGCATGCCCATGGGTCTCGCGCTTTTTCCTAAGGTTTCTAAGGTGAGATTCACCGGTTCTTGAACGAGCCCGCCGACCTTGATCGTCCAGGGCTTCCCGCCATCGAATAACTCCGAAGCGCATGTGCGGGTATAGAATTTTTCGGTCGGGGTGACCAATTGTTCTGGACTCAATCTAGAAAGGTCAGAAAACAGACGCGCGTCGAGGCCTGCCCCAATAATCGTATCAAGCGGCGCTCGGCTTTCTCCCGTGAATTCAAGAATTCCAAGCTGCTTGCCGCCCCGAAACGGATTGTCTCGCTCGTTTTGCGGCCGCGCGAAGCCGCTGAGTTTGTCGAAACCCAGAAGGAGCGCGCCACTCCCGAGCAGGGAGACCCGGAGAAACTCACGCCGGTCCGGCTTTACAAGCCCCCGCATCACGTTCTCACCAGGTTCATGCGGGCACTCACCATCTCCCCCATATCATAATGCATGGCCGCCAAGAAAAAGGGGGCCAGGTCAATGACCTGCCCCCCCAGTTGTGCCGGCTGCGCTCTTCTTCAGAAGTCAAACCGCAGACCGATCTGAATATAGCGCGGCGAGTTGAATTGATTGCTGGAAACGCCAATGCCGCCGGGATTGCCCAGGTCCGCACCTGGCTGGTTCGAGAAGAACGAATCGGGGCCGCTACCGAACATCGGGTGATTGAAGGCGTTGACGAACTGCACGTCGAAGCGCGTGGATACGCGCTCGGTGATGCGCGTCTTCTTCGCTACCGCCAAGTCCAGGCTCCAACGCTTCGGACCGCGAACGCGGCCGAACCCCAGAGTCTTGTCGTCAAACGTTGGATACCGGAAGGCGGCCGCTACCGCGGCGGGGTCGCTAAACATGTTAATTCCGCCTGGAACGTCGTGACGGGTTTCGTTGAATGTGCCCGGGCCTATCGGAATCAACCCCTGTGAGTTCCCGTTTGAAGGCGTAGCGCCGAACTCCGAACCGCACGCCGTGGAATCGTAGACCATGTCCGGCAGGCCGGTGGCCACGGTATAGATGCCGGCGACGGACCATCCGCCGAACACCCGGTCGGCAAGCGCGCTGGTGGCCATGCTCTTGCCCTTACCGAAGGGTAACTCGTAGTTCACAAGAAGATTGAAGGTGTGGCGCCGGTCGAACAACGACGGAGCATAGCTCCTATGAAGGTCGTAGGCGTCGGGTAGCACGCCGGTGCATTCCTGGACCGTGCCGAAGTTGTCCAGCGCGTGAGAGTACGTATAGTTAAAATTAAACGTTAGCCCGTGATAGTCGCGGGATCGCAGGGTGACGAAACCGGCCTGGTAATTGGCGGAGGTGAAGCTTCCGCTCCAGTCCAGAGATCCAACCTGTGTGCTGGCGAAGGTGCCCGCGCCGAAGAGGGGCTCAAGTTCGAACCAGACAGCGCCTGCACCATGGGCCACCCAGAAGCCACCGCCGTCTGCGTTGACGGCTGCCGCCGTTCCGCCGGGCCCGAGCATTGCTTCAAAAAAGGGCTGAGGTGTGACGGCTTGGTTGTTCTGAAGCTGAGTCGCTACCTTATCAAACGCCTGCGCGAAGCTCTGGTTGACCCCCTTCGGAGTAAACATGTAGGGGATAGCATTCAAATCGACGTTCCCAAACAGATCGCGAGACCAACGGCCGACATAGCCTGCTTCCAGGATCATCTTGCCGGGCAGCTCGCGCTGGATGCTGAAGTCGATCGCGTCGGACGAGCCGGCCCGATATTTCGGGTCCAGACGGAAGTCCCTACTTTCGAAGACACTGTTGGCGCTGGCAGGGCATGGCGCTGATGTACCTCCGCCGGGGCAGCCCTCCCCCGGGATGATGACCCCGCCGCTGACCGGCGGGAGCGGCGGCACGGTGATGTGGTTGCCGTCCACGCCGATGCGGAAATTGCTGTTCGGATTACCGCCCTTATTGCAGCCGATGGGAACGACAAAGCCTGTCCTGGGATCGACCGCACCGCTCCCAGGTGCTGCGCAGACAGAAAGATCGCCAAATCCGATGCCGAGGGCAGGAGTCAGAGTGAGGCCGACGCCGTTCTTACGTTCGAAGACTCGCGCCCAGCCGCCGCGAAGCACTGTCTTCCTATTGCCAAGGAGTCTGGCCAGCGGCCCGTCGGAGAACCCTGGGTTCCATGCAATCGCCAGCTTCGGCCCAAAGTTCGAGTAGTCGGGGTCAAATGGGTATTTCCGTCCGGTCGCGCTGATAGGCACGTAGCCGATGGTCGGATTCAGCATCACGCCGCTCAACGCGGCTTGACGCTTGGCGTTCAGAAAACTCGCGGCGTCGATCACCTGGCCGCTGCTGGTATCGATCAGCATCGCCGTTTTGCCGGTAGGATCGTGCGGCGGCATAGCCACACCCCAGCTCAGTCCATAGGACAGCGTGAGCGAGGGTTTCACCCGCCACGTATCGCTGAAGTAGAGTCCGTAGTCGTGTACGTCTTCTTTCTGGGTTATGGTGTGTCCGGCAGTCTCCGGGCTCAGATCCGCAGCGCGCGTGAATACTTGCGTTGCGCTATCCACGATTCCCAGAGCGGAGATATACGCGCGGCGATAGGTGCTCTTATCCCCAGCGGCAACACCGGCAGGGATGGGGACTCCCCCTATATTGAGAAACTGACCGCCTCGGGCAGCGAAATAGAGAGGCGTGGTTATACCTCCCACGACCTTGTCGTCGCGAATGTGCAGGAAGTGTTGAAGTTGCGCCCGCCCCCCGAAGTTCCATACATGCTTGCCCTTAATCCAACTAAGATTGTCGCTGAAGGTATAGTCCTGGCCGTTCCAAACACGCTGACGGGCCTGTTGCGTGTTCACGTTGATGGGCACCATGCCGTTGATCCTGCTTTCCGACCAAATCTGGATCCGGGTGTCGCTGAGCGAGGAGGGGATCACCGGAATCCCGGCGCCCGGGGCGATCCAAGACCACCAGTGGCGCAACCAATTAAAATGGAAGTCATTCACAAGATTGGGCGTGAGCCGTCCCGTGAGCCCCGCAACCAAATACCGTGGCTGTAACGGGCGGGTAGCAAGCCCGCAGGGCACGCCCTTCTTGCAACCCGGGGCGGTACCGCTGAGATCCTCTTGGATATTTGGAGGTGAAATGGCCGAGGTGCTGTAGCGGTAGGACCCCATGAAATCCCACTTATCATTGATTTTGTGGTCCAAGCGCGCCACCGCATCGTGCTCGTTGCTAAGGTTTGGTACGGTGCTTGTGAAAAACGGTGCCCGCAGGGCCACATCGCCCGCGGTGAAGTCGTTGCCGGCAGGCATAAGAGCCCATTCGGCTGCAATGGCGGGACTCAAGCCTTTCATGCGCGGGTCGAGAGTGCCGTTGTCACCCGGAAGCATCGTGCCAACCAAGGGGTCGTTATCAACGCAAATGGTTTGGGAAGTAGGACAAGCGAGTACGTCAAGCGTTGGAGTTGGATTTAGATTGTAGGCCCGGACCACACCACCAGCATCCCTGAACTTCAGGATTCCGACCCGCAGAGCCTCGGACGGGGCCAACCGTTGAAATACCGATTGCGTGAAGAAGTGGCGCTCTTCTTCAAGAAGGAAGAAGAACGTGCGGTTCTTCCAAATAGGCCCACCGACGCGGCCGCCGTAACGGTTATCTCGCCACTCGGGGTTTTCAGTAAATGGCGTAGTCTTCCCTGTAACCAAGTCCGTGTGGGGCCGATGGCTCCGAAACCAGTCGTTGGCGTTCAGCTCGTCGTTTTGGTGATACCAATAGCCAGCGCCGTGCCAATCGTTGCTGCCCCGCCGCGTGACCATTTGCACCTCGGCGCCAGCCGAGCGAGTAAATTCCACACCGGCGTTGTTGGTTTGCACCCGGAACTCTTCCAGACTTTCGACCGGAGTAGGCACGACGGCCCGCGGCGAAGCCTGGAATCCGGTGTTATAGCCACCGCCGCCTTCCATGTTGCTGGTGGCGTCGCCGCCGTCCAACATGAAGGTATTCTGGTCCATCCGCGCTCCAGCGATCGTTCCGCCGTTGGTGTTGCCTTCCCCCGAACCCGCAACCGCACCGTTAAAGCCGGGAATCGCCATGGGCTGGAGCAAGACCAAGGAAGTCGCGTCGCGACTCAGAGTCGGCATGTTGGCGAGCATATTCGAATCGAGAACATCGCCCACGCTGGCGTCGGTTGTTTGAAGCTCGGCCCCGGTTCCTGCCGTAACTTCTACGGTTTGGGTGACTGCACCCAATTCCAGAGTCACGTTGACCGTAGCCGCTTTCCCGACTTGAACTTTCACGCCGCTCACCACTGACTGCCGGAAGCCCTTGCTTGAAACCGTAATGCTGTAATTCCCCGGACGCACGGAAGGAAAGGTATAGCTCCCGTCGCTTCCCGTGGTGACCGATGTCGTTGCTTTGGTGTCCACATCTCCCAAATCAACCTTGGCGTTCGGAACGACAGACCCCGTGCTGTCGGAGACTGTCCCCGTCACGGTGGACGTTGACGCCGTTTGCGCGGAGAGCGAAACGGCCGTCGACATCACAACAAAGACGAGCGTCACAACAACTCCCAAAAACACCTTTGCCAGGCGCATAAAGACCTCCTCAAATTTATTCATTCTTTGGATGGACGAGAATGGGCGGCGAAATAAATCGCAGTTCAAAGGGCACCCCTTAAATTGTGGGGTAGGCTAGCTCACCGTCGGGTTACAGGCAAGCTTTATTTTGTTAAGTTCAGCTAATCTCCTTTTTCCCGGTTTCTTGGAGCATAGAGACGCTCTAGCCAGAACTAACATAAATTGCAAATAAGGTTCTAATAATTGGTAAGTTCCTTATAAGACTGTAGCAGCTTTCCAGTCTGGACCGAAGGACCGTGACTGAAGTGATGAGATACAACCAAATGTATTGCAAGCGAAGAAAAGAAGAGAATCAAAGCCCACAAAGGACGGTTGCGGTCGCATGGATCGTGACAAGTTGCGGGAAAGTGATAAGCAGGCCGCTGTTCGGGGACTGACGGTAACGCCGATGACCGGGCCTACAGCGGCATCGCCCAGGAGGCCACGCCGTCATCTTAAACGATACAGCAAGTGCTTTGTACTTGACATTTAGATAGTTGTGCCGTACTCTAAGGTGTGTCCCCGGGGGAGGTTGCTGTGCCTCATCAACCCTTTCGAGATGAACTAGCCAACCGCCGTAGAAACACGCTCTTACTCTTCTATCTTGCGGCACTTCTCTCAATCACTGCCACCAGTCTTGCCGGCAGGATTCTACCATTCCGCACGCCACTACTGGCTCTGGCTGTCGTGGCAACAGTGGCGGCGATCTTGTTCCTGCTGCGCTTTCTTCGGTCGAACGATGAGCATGAGCGCCAGATCAACTGCCGTGCTCTGACGTTCGCCTTTACAGGAACATTGGTTTTTTCTGCGGCTATCGGCTTCCTGCAGTGCTTCGGGTTTCACGCTGTCTCCTGGCTTGGTATTCCCGCGCTCATGATCATTCTGTGGAGCATTGGGTTGATTCTGCATTCGTGGCGGTATCGATGAAGACGCGCCTACGTGTATTGCGGGCGGAAAAGGAATGGTCGCAAGCCGAGCTCGCAGCTCATGTCGGTGTCGCGCGCGGCACGATCAACGCCATTGAAACCGGCAAGTACGATCCGAGTCTGCCGCTCGCCTTCAAGATCGCACGCGCTTTTGGAAAGAACGTAGAAGAGGTGTTTTTGTATCCCGGGGAACAAGACCAGGCGCATCCCGCACAGGTCTGAGTTCCCTCTAGCAATAGCAACATGATGTGTGCCAGTTCACAATCCCGGATTCTCTTCTTTGCAGCTCAATCGAACTATATCCCTGTTTTCTCGCCAAGGTGAACCGAAAGGAGCCTGTCCATGGATCGTCCCTATGGCATTTCCGACTTCGCATTCCCACAACACTGGGACCGAGAATCGGGGCCCGACCTAATGGAACGGGCAGGTCAGGCTTCACGCAGGGACAGATCGCAAGCCCAATCGGAACGCGAGAGGAGATCGGATTCCACTCGGTCCCGCGGTGGGTTCGACCGCTCGCGCACGATCTATCGCGGTCGGGGCCGGGAATACTCGCTGCGTGAATCTGAAGTTCGTACGCTCACCGACCTTGGCAAGTTCCGCGTGGTGCCGGCAGACGATCTCGCCCGCTTTGGCTACCAAGGTGACCGTTCACAGATGGAAAGTGACGTTCGCAACCTCACCCGCCATGGCCTTGTCGAGCAGCGGAGCATCGAAGGTCATTCATCGTATTCGACGAAAGTTCTGACTCTGACAAAAGATGGCCACCGGCTTCTCGAACGGGCGCAGCTGGTCTCCCACCGGCAAGCCACCTACCACGGCCTTGTAAAGCCCAAGGAAGCCCGCCACGATGCCGATCTCTACCGGCTGTACCAGAAGGTCGCAACAGAAATCGAACGCTCAGGTGGCAAGGTTCGCCGCGTCGTTCTCGACTTCGAACTAAAGAAGGAGCTCTATCAAGCCCTTTCGCGAATGCGGCCCGACAAAGACCCGAGGTACGAACGAATCTTAATTGCGAACCAGTTCGACCTGAAAGTGGTGGATAGCAAGATTCCGATCCCCGACCTGCGCATCGAGTATGAGGATGACTGTCGAGAAGTCCGCCGTCTCGACCTCGAAATCGCTACACGCGACTATCGGCCCCAGGGACTCGGCGAAAAGGCCAAGGCCGGATTTCACATGTTCGCGCGGCAGCAAGACCACGCCAAATTGCGCCGCGTTCTGGACACTCAGGAAATCAGCGCAAGGATCTTCGCCCTATGAAATTCCTCCCCATCCATACGGAAGCACTCCGGCATTTCGGCTACACGGAGGAGGAGGCCCGGTTCCTCTACCTTGTGGCTACGCATTCCGGCTATTTCACCTGTCAGCAGTTCCTGCAGTTCATCAAGACGAAGCCTGGCAAGCGCAGCGTCGCTTTTGCTCGAAAGGTTGTGGAGAAGAAGCATGCCAGCTCGAAGGAATACCTCCGGCATGGCCGTGTCTTTCATGTCTTCTCGCGGAATCTCTATCAGGCTATCGGCAGAGAGAACGTCCGTTTTCGGCGTGTGCACTCGACTGAATACATCCGAACCCGCCTCATCGCGCTCGACTTCATCCTTCGAAATCAGGGCTTCACCTATCTCGAATCCGAGGAGCAGAAGTTATCTTTCTTCTGCGACCAGATGGGGATCGACAAGAAACTCCTGCCCCATAAACGCTACTCGGGGGCTATTAAGGGCGACTTCACCGACCGCTATTTCGTGGACAAGTTCCCCATGTTCTACAACCCTGCCGCCTCTCTCTCCCCTGTGGTGACATTCAGTTTCATCGATCCGGGGTTTGAAAGCATGGATAGCTTCAGGACTCACCTGGACGCGTACCTGACGCTTTTCACCAAGCTTCCGCAGCTCCGTTTCTACTACGTTGCGACCCGCGACACGAATTTCGAGCGCGCCAAGAAACTGTTCCATGGAACGTTTCAGAGCCTTTGGAACGCTGATAGCCCCTCTGGGTTCCTGGATTACTTTCGCACGCGGCGAACGTGGGACGAGAAGAACTACGGCAAGTTAAAGGAGCGCGACGTTCTCTTCATAAACCAGGGAAAGGAGAGATTCGGCGATCC
>Ga0137390_10002351_pt1 | contig 14938 bp, 9 predicted proteins | sample 15con2h24AmetaG_FD_104937 | JGI IMG/M metagenome (GOLD analysis project Ga0137390, IMG submission 104937) | Vadose zone soil microbial communities from Angelo Coast Range Reserve, California, USA - 15con2h2.4A metaG | ecosystem: Environmental > Terrestrial > Soil > Vadose zone > Saprolite... | reverse complement strand
GCGACGAGTTCAGCGCCTCCGAAACGGCGTTCAAAATACCTAGTTCGCGTTCGGCGTTCACACCTCCGTGATGACCGGCAGGATCATCGGCCGACGTCGCGTCCGCTCGTAGACGAGCGAGTTCAGCGTGTCGCGGACCTTGCCGACGAGGTAGCCGACGTCCGGTTGGCGACTATCGTCGCCGGCCAGGGCCGCCGTCACGCGCTCGCGCGCCTCCTCGAACAGGCCGCCTTCCGCGTCGATGGAGTCGGCCTGCAGAAAACCGCGCGAGACGAAATCTGGTCCGCTGAGCAGCTCGCCCGTTTCTCGGTCAAGGGTGACTGACACGAACAGCACGCCGTCGGCTGCGAGGCGGCGCCGGTCGCGCAGCACGACATTGGTCACTTCGCCGATGGTCAGCCCGTCGACCAGGACCGAGCCAGATTGAATGGGATCCTCACGCCTGGCGCCATCCTCGCCGAAGGCGACCAGGTCGCCGATTTCGGTCAAGAACACATTTTCGCGCGGCATGCCCGTCTCGACTGCCAATTCGCGGTACAGCCACAGCATGCGGTGCTCGCCGTGCAGCGGCACGAGATACCGCGGGTGGACCAGGTCGAGCAGATGACGCAGTTCTTCGCGGCTGGCGTGGCCGCTGCAGTGCACGTGTGGGTCGATCGCCTGGTAGACGACCCGGGCTCCGCGGCGGAACAGATTATCGATGGATCGGGCCACCGATTCTTCGTTGCCGGGCACGGGGCTCGCGCTGAAGATCACGGTGTCGTCGTCCTGGATCTTGACGAGCGGGTGATCGCCCCGAGCGATGCGGCTGAGCACGCTGGTCGGCTCGCCCTGGCTGCCCGTCGACAACAGCACGATTTTTTCCGGCGGTAGGCTGTTGATTTCGCGTAGCTCGACCAGGCTTCCGTCGGGGATGTTCATGAACCCCAGCTCGCTGGCCACCTTCAGGTTTTGCTCCATGCTGCGGCCGACGACCGCCGTCTTGCGGCCGAGCTTGTGTGCCGAGCGCACCACCTCACGCAGGCGGCCGATGTTCGACGCAAAGGTCGTCACCAGCACCCGACCTGGCGCATGTTCGATCAGCAGCTCGAGCTCTTCGCGCACGCCCGCTTCAGACGCCGTCCAGCCCGGCTGCTCGACGCGTACACAGTCACTCAGCAAGACCAGCACACCTTCGTCGCCCAGGACGCGCAGGCGCTCGTTGTCGGTGGTCTTGCCTTCAACCGGGGTCGGATCGAACTTGAAGTCGCCCGTGTGGAACAGGACGCCGGCGGGCGTGCGGATGACCAGTCCGACAGCGTCCGGGATGCTGTGGTTGACGGCAATCGGCTCGATATTGAACGGACCGAGCTGCGTGTGCAGGCCTTCGCGGATGGCGTACTGGATGACTCGGCCAAGCATGCCGTGCTCTTTGAGCTTGACTGAGATCAGTCCCAGCGTCAGCGGCGTGCCGTAAATGGGGATCGGATCGTGCGGGTCGAGCTGCATGATCAGATACGGCAGGCCGCCGATGTGATCCTCGTGTCCGTGGGTGAACAGAATGCCGAGCAAACTGTCGAGTCGCTCGGCGATGTACGCGTAGTCGCACACGACCAGGTCGACGCCGTGCAGCTCCGTCTCGGGAAACTTGACACCCGCGTCGACGATGACGATGTCTCCGCCGAACTCGATGAGCGTCGAGTTCTTGCCGACCTCGCCCACGCCACCCATCGGGCTGACGCGTATTCGCTCGTCGATCGTCATACTGCCTGAGATTGTAGGGACGTCACCGTCACTCAAAGCTTGACTATGCTTCAACAAATCAGCTGAAGGCGACGTACTCGGCTGTGCCGGCGACACGCTGATCCGACTGTACAGGAGCGGACCGTGCTGAAGCGGGCACGGGTGCGAAGCGCGTAGCGGGTGCCGTCTAACGGACCCGCTCCTAAAGCTCGGGTACGCCAGATCGGCCAAGCATTGTTTGTCCGGGACTGGCCCACCGTTCCATCCGGAGACGGCACCGCGGTTCCCGGCCCCGCCGAACGGTGTCCTGCCGGTTGCGCCGACAGGGGCTGGGTTCCCGCGCGGCAAGCGCGACGGCGCTGCTGAGGAGTTGGGGGATCAGAGCGAGCCGACGCGCTAAGCGCCTCTGTAGTCAGGACGGGAGCAACTGTGGGCGTACGTGGCATGTGGGGGAGCCGCTTGCGGCCGCGCACGTGGGTCAGCCTGCGGCCTTGGGCGCGTTGCTGGACGCGCCGACGGACCGGCTGGTCGTTTGGCTGGGACACTCCCGTGCGGAGCTCGGCCAGACAGCGCGGACAACGCGCCGACGTACCGCGTGGCGGAATCTTGAGCACCCGAATGCGTGGCCTGGCCGCCAGATACTCCAGATTCTCCTGGACAAGTCCGCGCACCTGGCCACTGACTCGCGTGCGGCGTCGCTTGTCCAGGCGGGTCGGTTCCAGATCGTCCAGGTCTTCGATCACAATCAGCGTAGCGCCGACGGCTTTGGCTTGCTCGACCGCGCAGCGCGCTGCCAGCCAGACCATCTCGCGATTGAGCCAGCCCATGTGGTTAGCCACTCGCTGGCCCTCTTGCGTCAACACGCGCATGACCGCCTGCCGACGTGGGTCCATGCGCCGACTATGCCTGGCCTGACCTTCCTCCAGACGTTGCAGGTGAGCCAAGCGGGTGTGGACGTGCTCGTGGTGCTGGCGCACCAGATGGTAGTGCTCGTGCAAGCCCGCACACGTTGGCTTGCAGAAAACGCGCATCTGTGGTGATCAGCGGTTTGCCGTCATGGACTTCGAGGCACAGTAAGCTACCGGTAAACAGCCGCGTTTAACCCGGTCCAGACCGATCGCCGCCCGGTGCTGCGCCGACATGGCTGGGACCAGGTGTTCGAGCGGCACATCGGCGAGGATGCGACCCTGGTCAAGACGCGGCGTGGCAAGCCTGGCACGCCACCCAACACCCTGGGCAGATGCACCCGCGTGCTCACCCACACCCAGTCCTTGCGACTCGTGGTCGGGCGTGTGTTGGTAGGAACAAGCGCAGGTTGTAGTGGCCTGCCGATGTTTGGGTGAACGTGCAGAACTGGGTGTCGGCGACAGCCAGGGTCAAGACAGCGCCGATCTTCGCGCGGGCTCCAGATCAAACAGGCTGGTTGGAAGGACGCCCTCGTGCTCGTGGGCGTAGCACTGGACGCGACGGCAGACATTTCGCACCCACGTCCACGACGTACCTTCGGGCAATAGGGCAAGCGTCCGTTCCCGCTGCTCACGTGTCTCGAGCGGTACCCGTCCAGAATCGCCGTGATGACCGTAGCGCCTACCGCACCAGCACGCATGGTGCGTCCGGCCAACTCGCCGGCCGCGCGCTGCAGGCGCGAGCAGACGTGCATGTCGGTGGGCGGGGTTGGTGCCCAACCAAGGCGTTCCAAGGCCTTGTAGGCGAACCCCGGCTACACGCGCCCGTCGGGTCCGCTGCCGGTCGTGCTACCGATGTGGATTCTGTTCCAGTGCTCGGCCAGCACCTGATGTGCCATCTCCCCTACAAGTGCAGCGCCCAGCCGACGCGTTCAGCGAGCATCCGTTCATCGAGTCTCAAGCCGTCATCCAGCAGCGCATCGAAGAGCCGCATGTGGGCAAAGGCGCGGGTGACCAGTTTGGCCTGTTGGACACTCAAGATCCCGAGCGCTCTCGAGTAGCGGCTGGACGTGCTTGCCGTAGTGCTTCGGGCGGAGCATGCCAAATCCGAGCGCGCGTCTCGGCGAGCGCTCGCGTCAGATAGAGAGTGCAGGGCGAGTCGCATTCTCTATCGGCCAGTCCCGTTACGAGTCGCAACATCGCCTGCTTCGGCTCGTTACCTAAATTTCGGTCAAGGTGTTGATCTCCCCACTTGCGGATAGCGGGCGTTTCGGCGACATTGGACATGTAATTCTGGTTACGGCTCCGCGCGCAGCCGTAACGCTCTCGTAACAGCGGTCGATCCGACTCGCGTATATCGGACACCCGCCTCCGTAGCCCGCACCCGGAACAACGCGGCGTCCAGCCACATGCAGACGGCTCGTCGGAGGTGGAATATGTATTCGGCCTTTGCGCCTCATGGGTTGGCAGCACTGGGACGAAGGGGAATCTCGGGCTTTCACGGCGCCGCCGGACAGAGTGCACTACACGTGCGCCATACGGACCAACCTGGCACCCAAGCGGCGCGTCGTCGGCGCCGAGGAGGACCGCGGCGGCGGCTTGCAGCGTCCGTCGGACTGGTGCTCTCGCTGCTCGCTCAGCCCGGAGCGGGCTTTGGTGAGATGGCGGCTCGGCTCACGAGGCTCGTCGGACCACCTGTCGCGCGCGGCGCTCTTGCTCGGCTGCTTCCGATTGCCGCGTCAGCCCCGATCGCCCTCCTGACCGGGAGCGGACGAGCATCTGCCGTGTCTATCACCTTGACCGCGGTCTCCACCAACTTCAACAACCCGATCGGCATCGACTACCACCCGCTCAGCAACAAGGTGCTCGTGTCGGTCAACTATCCGTCGGGAACGCCCGACAACTTCGAACTGGTGGCCTCCGATGGCACCCGAACGCAGTTTTCGAGTGTGAGCGGGCTGACGGACGAGGTCAAGATCGCGACCGTACGCTCGAGTTCGTGTCAAGGCGGGTTCAACGCCGGCGAGCTTTTCGTCGGCACGGGCACCGCGGGCGTGATTGCGCGTATCTCGCCGGATGGATCGACGGTGCGGAACCCGTGGGTGACTCTTTCGGGCGAAACGGGCCTCATGCGAGGCGGGCTGTTCCAGGACCGCTTCTGTGCTTTCGGCGGAGACCTTATCGCCGTCCCCACGACCGGCAACGTGTGGCGCGTGAACTCGGCCGGGACGGCCACGCGGCTTGCGACTGGCGTCGGAGGTGGCGCGTTTCTGGAAGGCGTCACCACGGTCCCCAACAACAGTGCTCTCTACGGCCCATGGGCGGGCAAGATCCTGACCCCCGCGGAGCTGCAGAATCTGCTGTACACCGTCGACGCTCAAGGCACGGTTCAATCGTGGAACCTCGGCATCACGTTGCCCGAGGAGGTGCGCGTCATCACGGCGAACGAAAACTTCTTTGGAGTGGATTTCAGCAATCGTGTGGTATGGGGTGCCGGCGCGGACCAGTTCGCCAGCATTGTCGGCGACATCGTGATTCCGGAGGAGACCTCAACAGGTAGGCTGTGGCAGGTTCACTGGAACGCGGCAACGAGCAGCTTTCAGACCACCGTGCTCGCACAGGTTGGCCAATGGGAGCAAATCACGTTTGCGCCAGCCGGCGTCAACCCGATCACGTCCACGCTGCCCACCGAACCAGCACCACCGTTTACGGCGCTGCCGGGTCTACCTGGTACAGGAGCGACGCCCGATCCTGTCCTCACGAACGCAGGCAGTTACGCCTACAGCCACACCGACCTGGCGATTCCAGGCCGCGGCTCAAGCCCTGCCTTCGCTCGCGCCTATAACGGTACCGACACCCGTATTGGGCCGCTCGGACCGGCCTGGACGCATAACTACAACATTCGGCTCCGGAACCCGGGGGACGGAACGGCCGACGTGATCCTGGTCAACCCCAACGGCCGAAGCGATAGATACGTCTTCAACGCCGGCACCTACACGCGCCCATCCGGTGTCACGACGCAGCTCGTCAAGAATGCGACTGGTCCAAATGCCTATACGGCAACATTGCTCGACCAAACCGCGTGGAACTTCGACGTTGGTGGGCGCTTAACCAGCATCGTCGATCGGTACGGAAACCAATCGGTGCTGGCCTACAGCGCCACCGGGCGACTGGTTAGTGTAAGCGATCCGGCCGGGCGAGGTTCGCTGGCGCTTGCATACGATCCCACCAGCGGCCTGCTCACCAGCGTCACCGACTGGAGCGGTCGCAAGGTGAGCTACGACTACGACACTTCAGGTCGCCTATTCCATGTCGCCGACCGGAACAACCAGCGGACGACGTTCGCATATGACGGGACGAGCCAGCGTCTTACCAGCATCACCGACGCCAACGGCCACGTCGCGGTCAGCATGACCTACGACCCCCAGGGGCGGGTGGCTACTCAGAAGGACGCACGCGGGCTCATCGCCGGTCAGCAGACGTCCTTCAGCTACGGCGCCCCCGACGCGCAGGGCAACGTCACCACCACCGTCACGTATCCCGCCACCAGCTCCGATGGGTTCGCTCCGCAGCAGCTCGACACGTATAACCCCCAGAGTCAGATCGTCACCCATGTATTCAAGCCCTCGGCGACGGAGAGCCTGACCGCGACTTACACGTATGACGCCAACGGCTTCCGCAAGCAGGTGACCGACGCGCGCGGCAACACCACCAGCTTCTGCTACGACACCGATTACACCGGCGCAGCCGTGGCCGGCAGTCACGGAAACCTGACACGCGTGATCGCACCACCGCCCGCGGCAGGCGGAAATCCGCTGGTCACGCTCGTCAAGTTCGACGCGAAGAACAACGTCGTCGAAACCGTAGCACCCAGGGGCGTGAACGCCGGTGTTGGCACGACCTGCGCCACCAACCTGAGCGCGGCGGTCAACACGTTATTCGCCACTGATCTGACCTACGACACCAGCCTCGGGACCGAGCTGCTATCGGTGACGCGCAAGTACACCGACCCCGACCTGGGCCAACAGACAGCCACGACCAAGTTCGCCTACGGCGACACAGCCAATCCGGGCCTGGTGACGCAGGTGACGCCGCCACGCGGCAACACCGGCGCCGGTCCAGACACGACGTTCTCGACGACCCTCAGCTACTTCGGACCCGGCAGCCAAGCCGGGCTGCTGCAGAGCGTGACCGACCCCCTCGGCAACAAAACGACGTATGCCTATGATGCCGTCGGCCGGCGGACCAGCCTGGTCGACCCGCTGAACAACACGTGGAGCTTCAGCTACGACAACGAAGATCGACTGCTGAGTGCCAGCGCGCCGGCTCCCGTCACCGGCGGGGCGGCGCTCACCACCCAGGCTCAATTCGATCCCGTCGGAAACCGCATCACACTGACCGATGCCAACGGGCAGATCACCCGCTACCTGTACGACGAACGCGACAGCCTCAAGCAAGTCGACCAGAGCGCCACGGTCACCGACCCCAATGCCGATCCGAGCAAGATCAGCGCCGCCTACCAGTACGACAACCTGGGCAACCTTGTCCGCGTCGATCGCGCCACCGGCTCCGCATCGGAGGCCGTGGTGGATTACGCCTACGACGGCCTCAATCGCGTGCGCAAGGAGACCCAGTACCCGCAGGCTGGGTGGCCAGCCACGCCGAACGGCTCGACAGGCAGTCCAACCCTGCTCACTCAGACCACCTACGACCCGAACAGCAACCGTCAGACGCTCAGCGATCCCCAAGCACAGCTGACCACCTTCGGCTACGACACGCTGAACCGCCTGACCTCGATGGCCTTCACCAACGCCGCGCCCGGCACCAGCGCCACCGCCAACGTCAGCTATGCCTATGATGCCAACGGCAACCGCACCAGCCTGACCGATGGCACTGGGAGCACCAGTTACACGTATGACGAGCGGGATCGGCTGCTGTCAGTGACCAGCCCTGGCCCACAGACGGTCGGCTCTCGCTACGACCTGGACGGCAACCGCACCAGAGTCATCTACCCCGACGCCACTGCGGTTACCTACACCTTCGACAAGGCCAGTCGCCTGCAGTCGCTGGCGGACTGGGTCGGTCGCACCACCAGCTACACCTACTTCGCCGACGGGCTGCTGAACACCAGCACCAACTTCAACGCCACTACCGCCCAATTCAGCTACGACAACGCCCGCCGCCTGACCCAGGTCACCAACCTGCAGACCTCTACTACTCCCAGCAGCCTGATCAGCCAGCACGCCTATACCCTGGATGCGGTCGGCAACCGCACCCACCTGGACGAGCAGGCACCGTTCATCAAGGTGCCCATAATCCCGCCGTGTGTGGGCGGCTGCCCGCCGTTTGCCTTGGACCCCGGCGCAGCCACTCAAGCCGATGATCAGGCCGAGTTGCAGACCGCCAGCCTGGCCGCGATGCCCCTCGACCAGACGGCCTCCTCGCCAGCCGCTGGCGCTGCCCCATCCGCGCAGCGTCCCTTGCCGCTGGTCGACCAGTCACAGGACTCCAGCCGCACCTATCAGCTCCGAGCTGAGCCGGCCGCCTACCCAGGTCGAGCTGTTCAGCAAGACCAGCGGCCAAGCCGACGTGCGCCTGCAGCACCCGGCCAGCGGCACCAGCCTCGGCTTTGCGCTGCTCGGCAGCATGACCGCGCACACCACCCAGGGAACTGCCGCCACCGCCCAGGGAACTACCGCACCCACACAGGGCACCACCGCCAGCGCCCAGGTCGGCAGCGCCACCGTGCGTTGGACCGTCTTCCCCCACGGCCTGAAGGAGGATGTGGACTTACCCGCTCGGCCACTGGGCGATCAGATCGCTTTTGCGGTTCAGACCAGCGGCCTGAGCGTGGACCCCGACGGTCACGGCGGCTACCGTGCCCAGGATAGCCAGGGCATCACCCGCTTCCACGTCCTGGCTCCGTTCGCGTGGGATGCCGCCGGCCACTTCGGCTCCGCGACACTGAATCTGCAAGGCGCTTCGGCCGTCATCCAGCTCGACCCCACCTTCTTGAGCCAGGCGGTGTATCCGATCACAGTCGATCCGACCATTCACTTCGCCATCGACTACACCTACGACCACCTGTATCGACTGACCGCGGTCAGCACCAGCGACCTGACCGACGGCACCTCGAGGAGCGCCAGCTACACCTACGACCCGCTCGGCAACCGCCTCAGCAAGGTCGCCGGCAGCACCACCACCAATTACGCCTACGACCACGCCGACCGCATCACCAGCGCAGGTGGCACCAGCTACACGGTCAACGCCAGCGGCAACCTGGTGGCGCGGGGCACGGACAGCTTTGGTTACGACCAGGCCAGCCGCCTGACCAGCGCTAATGTGAGCGGGACTACCAGCACAAGCGTGTATGACGGCGACGGCAAACGCGCCCGGAAGACGGTCGGAACAACCACGACCAGCTACGTCTACGACGTTGGCGGTGGCATGCCGGTGGTGCTCGACGATGGTACTCAGAAATACATCTGGGGCGCTGGCGGCCTGGCGTACAGCGTGAACAAGGTGAGTGCTGCCGTGGCGGTGTACCACACCGACGGGCTCGGCTCGGCGCGCGCGCTCAGCGACAGCACAGGATCGGTAACCCAGACGTACCAGACCGACGAGTTCGGCATCCCCACGCTCACTCAGAGTTCGAGTGCACAACCATTTGGCTACACGGGCGAGCAGGGCGACCCGGAGAGCGGGCTCCTCTATCTCCGCGCAAGGATGTACCTCCCGAGTATTGGGCGCTTTCTGCAAGCCGACCCGGTGCGCAAGAGTGGATCTGGCGGCCTCGGCTGGAATCGATACGCATACGCCGCCGACAATGCGCTCCGCTTCACCGATCCCGCAGGCTTTTGTACCAACAACACGTGCGAACAGGGCGCGGCTGGATTTGGACAGGGCCAACCCATCTGCTTCCCCGGACTACCCTGTATTGCTCCAATCCCAGCCGAGCCCACGCCAAGCCCAAAGCCAGGGCTGCTCCATCCGTGCCTCAACTATGAAAACCGTGTCGAGGCGATTCAGGAGTTCAGCGGCTGGGTCGCGAGAATTAGTGGACCAGAGGGCGGCGAGCATTGTCATGTAAACGCCGAGGTTCAAGGACTGTTCAATTATCATATCCAATGGACTGGACTTACGTTTGTTGGAGGCCCAACGGAGCTGACTGGTTTTCCTGAAATAGCCGCCTCAATAGTTGTTAGCTTTATGGCCAATGCGATTCACGATGCCGCACAAACGGTACCGTTCTCGAATGTTTACGATTGGGCACTTCCGAATCTCGAGGAAGCTTTGACTGAGCTGACAAAGCTTCCACCTGGAAACCCGTTCCCCAGTCCGGACTAGAGGTCACCCGTGGGCGGAAGTTCACGCACACCAGAACAGCACGAGTGCTACCTACCTGAGCCCATGTACTTTGGCGAAGGCCAGAAATCGATCTCGGTCGAGCTTTTCCTGCTGGAAACCTCGACATGCGTGGGGCGTTGGGCAACGGCGTACGAGGCCTACGTCCTCGGGGACGCCGAACGATGCGGCGGCTCGCTTCCCGAAGTAAAAGAGCGCGATCTTTTGTTCCGGCGACTGACCAGTTGGCTCCTTCGCCGAGCACCGAATCCGTCGTTAGCTGTTCTTAGCCTTAGTAGACATCAGGCATTGCTGTGGGATCAACACGATGGTATTCCGGGTATGCTATGGCTCAGCAAAAGAGAGTTTGTACAACTACGGCGCAGATGGAAAGAAGCAGGATTGCCTGACGATATCTACTACCCAGTACATAAGCAGCACATGGTCATTGAACCAACAGAACAGTTCAACACAATAGTTCGTGCACGACGGACATATAGCCCAAGGCAGTGGGCTGTGCGTGAATCCAAGCGGATTGAGTCGCTCGATGTGCCTGATGAGCAGATGAGACTTCAAGATCTAATACAGGGATGTGATCAGTTCCGGAAAGTTCTGCTTCGACGGCTTCTCGAATTATCTGAACCAGGCCGGCCACCCGATGAGCGTGAAGTGGACGCGATTGGACGGATGCTGCGCACCCTGGGTGATCTGGAAGGGCGGGCATCTCGCGCGCTCCGCTCCAAGGAACTGTAGAATCCATTGCTGCGCGATCGGCACCTTTCGCCCGTACAGCGGCTACTTCACGGTGATCCCGGGTCCGATTCGCGTTGTTCCGCGAGGTATCGTTATCGAGATAACGCAGCCAGACAGCCTGCCCGAGGTCCGCCGTATCCGGGCCTCAATCTCTCGGACGAAGCCAGTGCGCTGGCCGACTGGTACGCGAGGCCAGGCGCGGCTGGTGTGGGCATTTCCTCAGGCTGAGCTGAAGCGCGTCGAGCCTCCACTGCGTTCCTGCCCGGACCGCTCGCGTGATCGGCAACGATCCATGCGATCTTGACATACGGAAAGGATCGCTTCGCCGGCAACGCCCACGTCGATGACGGGCTGCTGAACACTACCACCACTTTCAATGCCACCACCGCTCAATTCAGCTACGACAACGCCCGCCGCCTGACCCAGGTCACCAACCAGCAGACCAGCACTACGCCCAGCACGCTCATCAGCCAGCACACCTACACCCTGGATGCCGTCGGCAACCGCACCCACCTGGACGAGCAGGCGCCCTTCATCAAGGTCATCACGCCTGAGCCGTGTGTCGGCGGCTGTCCGCCGTTTGCCATGGACCCCGGCGCACCCATTCAGGCCGATGAGGACGCGGACCTGCAGACAGCCAGCCTGGCGGCGACACCACTCGCCCAGACCGCAAGCCCGCCAGCCGCTGGCGCTTCGCCATCCGGACCGCAGCCGCTGGCGCTTGTCGACCAGTCACAGGACGCCAGCCTGACCTATCAGTTCCGAGCTGAGCCAGCTGCCTACCACGTCGAGGTGTTCAGCAAGACCAGCGGCCAAGCCGACGTACGCCTGCAGCACCCCGCCAGCGGCACCAGCCTCGGCTTCACAGCGCTGGGCAGCATGACCGCGCACACCACCCAGGGCCCCACGGCGATCTCGCAGGTGGGCAGCGCCACCGTGCGCTGGACCGTCTTTCCGCATGGCTTGAAGGAGGACGTCGAGTTACCCGCCCGGCCGCAAGGCGATCAGATCGGTTTTACCGTGCAGTCCACTGGCCTGAGTGTGGAGCCCGACGGGCACGGCGGCTACCGCGCCCGGGACAGTCACGGCATCACCCGCTTCCACCTGCTAGCTCCGTTCGCCTGGGATGCCGCCGGCCACCTCGGCTCCGCAACACTGACTCTGCAGGGCACCTCGGCCGCCATTCAGCTCGACCCCACCTTCCTGAGCCGGGCGGTGTATCCGATCACCGTCGACCCGACCATTCACTTCGCGATCGACTACACCTACGATCACCTGTATCGATTGACGGCAGTCAGCACCAGCGACCTGACTGACGGCACTTCGAGCAGCGCCAGCTACAGCTACGACCCGCTCGGCAACCGGCTGAGCAAGGTGGCGGGCACGACCACCACCAGCTACAGCTACGATCGGGCCGACCGCATCACGAGCGCCGCCGGCACCAGCTACATGGTGAATGCCAGTGGCAACCTCGTGGCACGTGGCACGGACCGCTTTGGCTACGACCAGGCCAATCGCCTGACCAGCGCAAGTGTGGGCGGGACGACCAGCGCGAGTGTGTATGACGGCGATGGCAAACGGGCGAGTAAGACCGCAGGGACGATCACCACGAGTTACGTGTACGACGTCGTCGGCGGCTTGCCGGTGGTGCTCGACGATGGTACTCAGAAATACATCTGGGGCGCTGGCGGCCTGGCCTACAGCGTCAACAAGACCAGTGCTGCCGTGGCGGTGTACAACACCGACGGCCTCGGCTCGGTCCGCGCGCTCAGCGACAGCACGGGCACCGTGTTCCAAGCCTACCAGACGGACGAGTTCGGCGTGCCCACTCTCACTCAGGGCTCCAGCACACAGCCGTTCGGCTACACCGGTGAGCAGAGCGACCCGGAGAGGGGGCTCCTCTATCTCCGCGCAAGGATGTACGACCCGACTATGGGCCGGTTCATCCAGCGCGATCCACTCACGAAGAGTGGACCTGGCGTTCTCGGTTGGAACCGCTTCACATACGTCGGCGATAACCCAGTCAGTCGGCGCGATCCCCCCGGACTGAAGGCTGCAGCGCTCGATCCGGGGGCATGCATCCCGATCCTTGGGGGACCTTGTGTATCGCCCTTCCCACTCCCCGCGGGAACGCCAACCCCGGGGCCGACAACGGTACCTGTGCCGCGATGTCCGCAGTCAGCCGCGAACTTCTTCGAGGAATTCGTCAATAATGCGCTCGTTCTTGGCAGGGGCCCAGAAGGAGGCTCGGACTGCCATGTCAACGCTCAAATTCCATTCTTAGGCGGCGGTGACATAATCAACTTTCATATCAAATTCAATACATCTACAGCACTGTACTTCGCCGTTGTGACCGGCCGGATTGGAGATAGCCTGGTACCAAATATCGTTCAACTGGGCGACAGTGCGGCGGGCGCTGCTCTCGCAGTCGTTACCGACCTGGCGGGGATTTTGGGAGTGACGCAAAACGTAGGCGGGTTCGACGCGGTCGTTCAACTATTCGGTAGGCTGTTGCCTCGCCTGACCAGCGCCCTCGAAGAGTTGGCCGTCGTTACGTAATCATATGACCGATGTTTGCAACCCAGCGGATCGCTTTGAATACGTGTTTGCACCTCGCTATTTGTACAACGGGGCGGGACTCCACGCCGAATCTGCAGCAAAGATAGTCGCGAAATGCGTTGCATCCTTGGCTCGGGATTTCGAAGCATGGCCGGTCGGATACCCGACCGAGGCTAGCCGCGGGACTTTGCCGCAGGAACGTGCACAGAAAGATGAAGTTATCGAGGCCATTTGGGGCAAAGTCAGGCATTGGTGGCGTACGTACCACCCCGAGATGGCAGACTACGAACTCGTGGGTTTGGTTTTGTTGGGCGAGCTTGGACTCATTCTGGACCAGCATGACGGTATCCCCGCGCGCCTCTTCCTGCGCGAGAACGAATTCCAAACCGTGCAAGTTTGCTTGACGCGGAGCGGGCTTCCAGGCGATCTCTACGAGTTGGCTCCGAGGCGTTGAGTGTCAGCCTGGACTCGCCGCGGGCCACATCAGCTCGGCGAAACTGAGCCTGCAAAGTAGTGTGAGCGTCGCGGACATGAACGCGACAGATTCGGGACTTACAAGTCTCGTGCAGGCTGTAACAACTTGGTCCGATACTCTTGCATGGCTCGAGCACTACTTGAAGCCAGCCTACACGTTTGATCGGATCAATCCAAGCGTTGGCCCGTCCATCGGGCCAACTGTTAAATAATATGGTCTACGTGTAGGATTATATATTAACTGTGACTGGTAGTCGGCCGTCGTTTGCTTGTGTGGTAGAGTTGTGGGCTTCTATGTGCATCTCCATGTAGCATTTTCATGTCAGAGGAATGAAGATGTCGCACAGATCGCATGGCAGCACGTTGGAAATGCCCGATCACCAGTAAAACAAGCGTCTACGCGTGCTGGTCCACAATGAACCGAATGTTCTTGGAGGCACTTAGTGAGCGTACTGGCAAGAACGAGGGAGTAGGAACCGGCCTCAGTCTATCAGGAGTGAATGGCAACTGTACTGACGCAGTATTCTTTGTGGGGCAAGGAGGCCAAGCTGGTCTTCTTGGGCCACACGCTCATGGAGAATCGCCATGGGCTGGTGATCGACTTCGAGGTGACGACCGCCACCGGTACGGCTGGAACGGGAAGCGGCCGTCCGCCAGGTGGATGAGGCCGAGCAGCGCGGCTTCCGGCCCGAGATGTTGGGCGGAGACAAAAACTACGACACCAAAACCTTCGTGGCGGACATGCGCGAGCGCGACGTCACGCTGCACGTGGCCCAGAACACCAGCGGTCGCGGCAGCGCCATTGATGGGCGCACCACGCGGCACGCCGGCTATGCCATCAGCCAGCGCATCCGCAAACGAGTGGAGGAGATCTTCGGCTGGATGAAAACGGTGGGTAGCTTCCGCCGCACGCGCTTCCGCGGCTTGGAGCGGACAGGCCTGGCGGGCTATCTGGTCGCGGCGGCCTACAACCTGGTCCGCATCGCCCGCCTGATGCAGATCGGGGCCGCGTGCTCAGCCCAACAGAGCAGGTGCGGCGCTTGGCTGCCACGCCGTGGCCGCGCACCCCCTCCGGATAGACCTCGGACCAACCCCGATTTCATGACTCCTCACTTCTCCACCTCGGAAACCGCCTCGCCGAAGCCCTTTCTTCAATGCCCTGCTAGGAGAGCGGCATTTTG
>Ga0137390_10002349_pt1 | contig 14952 bp, 15 predicted proteins | sample 15con2h24AmetaG_FD_104937 | JGI IMG/M metagenome (GOLD analysis project Ga0137390, IMG submission 104937) | Vadose zone soil microbial communities from Angelo Coast Range Reserve, California, USA - 15con2h2.4A metaG | ecosystem: Environmental > Terrestrial > Soil > Vadose zone > Saprolite... | reverse complement strand
TCTAGTTTATGAACAATTTAATTGTACCAAGCGGCGGAATTCATACTTGCATATCTGAAGCAGTCCGTTGTAATCCCTAGTTTCAGTATGGACGGGCGGAATCAATAGAAGTTACTCCACTGTCAATATCACCACATGAATGAGTTGGCGGTTACAACGACCAACGGTTATAGGTGAGCATGCAGCGGGCAGTGCGCATGTATGCTGTATCCCCATCCCTCCTAGCCATTACTCCGTGTCTCTGAGCGAATTGAAGGTCACTTGCATAAACAGCAACTCGTACCACCCAATACTTCAATGCATCCGATGCCAATGTACTGGGCGTAATGCCATGAGCATCAGCACCAAGAGGGTTGACCTTACAGCAGCACTACAGAGGCATGCAGCGCAGGCGTTTTCAGAACATCAACTGGTGAAGCACCGCAGAGGCGTGGCGGAGAAGATGAGCGAGGTCCTCTATGCGTTTGTTGATGGGCATCGTGTCACATCGTGCCTCGAAAACGTTGCTTCCATGCCTCTTCCACGCCACGTTCCCAAACAGCGCTCTACTTTCAACGTGTATGATGGCACATCTTACCACAGTCACACACCGACACGTCATCGTGTGGGGCTGGGGCGCTGTCAAAGGGTGGAGGGGCTTTTTGGGAGAGATAATATTATCGCCACTTTCTGATTGGATCCAGACCAGATGTTCCAACAGGTGTATTTGTAGGGAATCCCCCCTGGGACCGCTACTGTCCTGCACACCTGTAATCTGTAGTTGCATCGGCGCTGGATGACTGTAATATCGGGTGACCGATAAGCTCGGGTCATTCGAGATTGGGTGTGCGGTGTACATGGTTTAGGAGTGCCAACGCGCCTCTTGACAAAACAACCAGGCATTGGCCGGGTCTAGTTCCGCCACCTACCCATTACCCTTCTGGCTATATGTGCGCCCCCTAATAGGCGACAAGGCCTCGTGTGAGCGTGTCTTATTGTATGCAGTGCTGTGTCCACCCTATAGGACTCTTGGTTGGGTAAAGGGCCCCCAGTCTCGGTTACAAGGCGCCCAAACCACACATGCGCATCGCCTTCCTAGAGAGGTGTGTTATACTCGGCACCTATCCTCCGCTTTCCTGCCTGCCCGTTTCCTCGACAATGACTCGACCGAGCCGTGAGCAGGTAGTCACCGTCATCAACCAAGTGCAAAACGCCATTGAAGTGGTGAGCAATATATTCCCATTCCAAGCGACTCACTCACTTACTGTCTCTAGATCTCAACGAGCCATAAGCAATCCCCAGGGTCATGGACAACGACGCAGGATGCACTGAACAGCCTCATGACACTCGTACGGAAATGTAGTGAGAGGGATTTCGATACAGGTTCGGAATTCGAACAACCGCTAAGTGACCTACAAAGGTGTCTTTAATGACTGACTTGAGGGGACAGCTTCTTATCGCTGACTTTCCCCCGACTCTCAGGGACCTCGACTCAACGTATACAGAATGTCGGCGCTATTCCATCGAGAAAAAGGGCCTGCTGCGCGTCTCCGGCGTATTACCTAAGTGGATGGTCGGCAAGCTCCTTGAGCGCGAATACGGGCGCATTCGAACGAGGATAAAGCACATTCATGATAACTTTGAGGTTGGTTAATTTTAGTCCTCCTTTCTCTGTGAATCTCAGAAAATGTTCGACCCAGGCTGCCTTTGGACAATTTGAAAAGCAGCGTGACCAGGCATCAAGCCGCGCTGAGCCCAGCGCCTTGTCAGAGCAACCGACGAGGTCGCAAACCGGTTCGCCGATTAGTATAGGGGACATCAGAACTTCGAAAGTAACCGGCACCGTCGAACGGAATACCGGACAAGCCGGCGTCCGGAAAGTACCTGCACCCTCCAGCACAGGTTCATTTTCAACAATACCGGCCTCAAGCGCAGGTGAAGTGTACCTAGAATCAGAAGAATGGGTCATGGAGGACCGCAGTAACTGGGTGGCCATTCTGGCGGGGATGCGAAGCAATGTTCAAAGCCGCTCAGCTTCTCTTCTAGGGCATACACCCGTTATTTCTCACAACCCTAAGCAATCTGGCCCCAAGGTATATCTCTGCTACCACCTGACCCTCGTTGCTATCCTTGAGGACTCATCAAACTCTACGTCAGGGCGTCTATCCGTCAGCGCAGAGCAACCTGATGCTGGAGTTACGACGCATGGAGACCCAACTCTTGATGCAAACTGCGTCATTTACTCCACCTGATCTTTGTCCCCCACACGAGTACTTCCAGCCTGTCAAACTCACGCCTTCATATCCAATCGTTCTCTCAGGGTATAGCTGGGAAGTGGCTATTAAACATGTCACAACCCTTTTCAATGCAGTACACGTCTCTTCCATAGAGACGCGAAGTCCAGAAGCAGCGAGTACCCTCTTTGACCTCTCTCAAACACTCGAAGATTTATGTATGCACCACTATTCGCACACTGTTTCCACGTGGGCCGTGCTCCTCCGTCGTGATCTCTACAATGCCGATAAAGACATGCACCGCCGCGACCTCGCTTCGGCTCTGTGTCTGAAAGCGAGGATACTTGCTGGACTAGGGAGGACCAACGGGTCCTTGAACGCTGCGGGTGAAGCCGTGAAACTATGTTATGAGGACCAGGCCCTCCAAGGAGTTCAACTCGCAAAAGCTCTGCTTGTGCAGGCACCACTACTGAATGCGGTCGGGAGGAAATCAGAGGCGAAGGTCGTGGCAAGACAAGCGGTTTCAATTCTGGGAACTCTAGGAGAAGAGAAACCGTACCTCAGACATTTCTTATCCCTGGCCCGGGCCTCCCTCTCTGATCTCCTTCTAGACATGGAAGAATACGACGAGGCACTAGCTGTGGTGCAAGATGCGATCAAGTCCGCCCGTGCCCTCATTGGAGTGGTAGATTCCCGCCCCGCCCTCTCCATTGCGCTTCTCGTCAAAGCAAGAATACTGGCCGAGCGGGGAGAAAGAGGGTCCGCATACGTCATGGCTGTACAAGCACTCAGACATCTACGGGTCCTCACATCTGAGCGTCCCGCGTTCACCACCTTCCTCGCCCATGCGCTTGTCCTCTCTTCACGCTACCTGCAGGCCGCAGGATTCCACTGGGAAGCCCGGAAAATCGCCGAAGAAGCGGTCGAGCTGTATCACACCCTCCACACGTCCGCGCCTCGTGCCTTCGCGGCCCACTACGCGGAGGCAGTCGGACAGGTCGTACAGCTACGCTCCGCCGACGGAGGCTCCGACACCGAGCTGTTCGACATGGCACAGCACGCGGCGGGCCTCTTCCGCGAGGCCTCCATCCAGGACTCGGAAGCGCTCGCCTCGGTCCACCTCGTGATCGCCACGGGCTTCTTCGAGGCAGAGCGACCGCAGGAGGCAGCCGCGCCCGCCGAGGAGGCCGTCGGGATCCTCCGACCGCGGTGGAAGCGGAACGCGGAAGAATACGCGGCGCGATTCGTGCTCGCGCTCCGGCTGGCCGCGGCGTGCCGGCCCAACTCGGAGGCCGGGCTCGAGTACGCCAAGGAGGTCGTGGAGGCGCACCGGCCGCGGAGGGACGTGGTGGGGCGGGAGGCGCACGAGGAGATGCTCACGCATTTGCTCATGGACGTGTTCTCGCGGCTGAGGCAGCTCGGGCGCGAAGTGGAGGCCATCCCGTGGAAGACCGAGGCGGCGAGGCTGAACCCCGATGTCGTTGAGATCATCGATCCGCCGCCCCCGCCAGAATCAAGCGCAGACTACCCGAAAAGCTTGCCGGGTGGGATGATGGAGTACGAACCTGAGTCTGAAGACGGACTAGAGGACATTTGACGACTGCAAGCGCATTTGTGTATCCGTTCTTATCGTAATCTTTGTAGCATAGACCCGTTAATTATGTATCTTTGTGATATCGCCAGCTCTTGGACCTCTGGACGGTGAACCACGCTAAGCTAGCTTTGGCGGACCGCGCCGGTAAAGTCCTCATCGAATTGGGTGGCCAACGAGGTACTGAAAGGCAGCACGACTCGCCCAGACTCCGATGCTCATTCAGTACGACATACGTATAAAAGTGATCCAGCCGATGGATCGCATATTCTATTGACTACCAATACAACGCGGTCACCAGTGATTCTACAGAGCCCGTGAAGAGAGAATTGATACACAAATCCATTCTCAATTTAACTACATCACGAGTTCTTTGATTGCACACTTCGATGGTAACTACCAGCCTGGCATCTTGTTGAGCATGAGACATCAGTTAAGGAGAGAGCGAATCTCTCCGCGGCCGTGACGCGCAGCCAAATCATCCGAGCCTGGGGAGAAAGGGCGCATTTAGTCACCAACGATAATTTAGAACGACGAAATCTCACCCCCGATATGCTGTTGTTCTAAGACAACGCAAACGAATTTAATACGGGGAATCACAATCACAGACAAAATATGTCGTTCATACGCACTGATAAAGATGTTGGGGACGCTACTTTGGCCGGTTTTCTCCTTGAGGTAATTCTGAAGCTCTCCACCGTCCTCCCTGTCGTCGAGCCTACACAAAGAACATCAATTGATACCCGCCGAGACAAATGATGACACTACAGACTCGAAGATGACAGGTTCGACGCCCGAGTATTCTGTCGCAAGAAGTGTTTTGGCCCTTTTGCAATATGGGCACCAACTCTTGGAGAACACAACAACGGTGTTTCCGGCTATGGCGTTCTGTAGTGATATCAAGAGGGTCAGGCTGTGTGTAATATGGAGGTAGGACGGCGCTTGATACTTGCATCGACGATTTCTTTGGGGGTAGACATCAGATCAGGTTTCTGATTGATATTGATGGTGGAAGACCGACGATGTGAAAGTGCAGGCCTATATATACCGCTCTGCGGGAAAACATTATGACGTCTGAGTAAGTTAAGTTCGTCATTCAATTCATTCAATTAGCAAGCAGAAGCTTTGAGCATCCACGATCACGCGTCTCAATCACCTGAAAGGCAAAGTCACGCGACCTGAAAGCCAGCCCGCCCCCACCCGAACCCCGAACTCCCGAGCATTGAGAGACAAAGTTGATATTCTTAAATTCGTCGGGTACTGTCAGTATATGTGATACACAGGTCCGAACAGCGCCTCCACCTGCCAACAATGCGGCTAGTGATGCGTTTGCCTTGGCCCCCTCCTCATTTACCATCACTTAAGCGGGCTGAAAGGTAGCGGTGTCAAAATGAGTGCGTCCATTGTCCTTGCGAGTTGAGAGGTCTGGGGGCCAGGTCAACAGATTAACAAACGGAGATACTAAAGACGCGCCTTGTGCACGGTGCTTGCCCAGCCATCCAGCTGCCAAGAATTTTCGCGCATCTCTTTGCGGGTCTCGAGATTTCTGCGCGGCGGCCGATGGGTCTTTACTTAGCCGTCCTGGATACGAGTAAACGGAGGATACGCACGGGTACTGCCAGAGATGGTACACCTGGTGCAGCCGACCAACTTGCGAAAACCACGCGCCGACGGGCCGCACGAATTTCCTGCGAGCTTCGATACCCTTACGCCTTTGATGCATAACGCGGTCAGCAACGCGGCGATCGGCCGTCACCGACGTGAAAGACGGACCACGTAGCCTCCCACTCGAGGAGCGTACCAGGGATCAGCTGGTACGCGCGTAACTCAAAGATGCCGCCTTCCACGTGGGGCGGAGAAGTCGGCAGGAAAGCGAATTCTTGCGCGAGCTGTGTAGCCCGAGATTGAAGAAAAGGTCTAAGGGCGTCATGGGCTTTCTCGTGCTAAACAAGAGTGATGAGCATGACTGAATACATGATTCCTTGGTATGTGCGCAACGAACAGCTGAACCTGGAATCTTCTTCCACGCATCGTCAAAGCCGGAGTGATTCTCGTATTCCAAGATGTGGTCTAGCGAGGGTAAGCAACACACGCGAGTCGGAAAACGAGACAAACGCACAAAATGTGTCTTGTTCCCCGACGACACCTTCAAAATTACCTGAGAGTTTGATCCGAAGTCCCGCATCGTCCCGCAAGCCGGTGTAATAACGCTCTCTAGAGAGTACGCGCGATGAACGACCCCCGCGTTCACACAACCACAGAGAACGAGGACTTACGCGGCCTTCTTGTACTCCTTGACACTGTCCGGCTTGACGCGATGAACTGTAGACAATATGGTTGAGGGCACCGAGTTGGACATTTTTCATGTGCGTGCAAACGCACTCTCTATGCCATGGAGATACTTGCCGCGCGCGACGAGGCGCGAGTGCTGCTGGTGTTCATGGTCACCGACTTCTTTAGCTTCCTTCGAGCCATGCAGGATGGACTGCGCGCGGACGGCCGATACTGTCAGCGCGCGGGATCTGGCGCGGGACGGGGCAGCTACCTGTACAGAAATAGCACGTCGGGCGCTGGGGATTGCGCGGCGGGGGATGTTGGAAACTAAATGAGAAAGCATGGTGACTTGCGTCGATACGAAAGAGTGAAAAAGAGCGAGGGGAGGATTTCAGAGAGTAGGGGATTCGCGGGGGCAATGGGCTGTTGTTCAACCGCTGTTCTGTGGGGTAACCAACCCTTGGTTCCGTTGCCATTCCTGACGTAATCTTAATCTCTCATTTTCCCCGCATCATCAGCACAGATTTCAAGTTGAAAATCTCCATATGTCTACTCATCGCATCTTACTCTTATCCACATCTCATGTACAGCATCTGTCCTCTCTATCTCCAGTAAGATGTGCTCTGAAATACCTTGCACGGTTGCACCCAACTTGGATCCACGGCCGCCGGTTGAAAGACTGCACCCCAAAAGCGTATTTCCTTTATCCCCGCCAAGTCGACCGGAACGCAAAGCAGGTTTCTGAAGTAGTCCAAAATCGTCCAAGCATACGGAGTCCGGTAGTCAACCCGAACTCACCCGTCCCGTGATGTCGGTGTATGCTCGGCCCACCCGGAAGAATATGCCCTCAGCTGTCGCATTATCGACCGATAATTTGAAAGTGATCTGTGTATCAGAGTAAGTGTGGAGACATCACGAAGTGTGTTTAATGTCATGGTATCACCCTGAGCTGCGCCTATTCAACGATTACTAGTAGAAAGGCGACGGCCGATGGTAAAAAGGGAATATACTCAGAATGCTTCCGAACGCTTCCCCGGTCTGCCGTCGACAACGAGCGAAGGGGGATAATAAATTCATAAAACAAATAATGCGTCCTGTCGTCTCCAGTCGTCCGCAAAAATTGCTCCTCCAAATCTAGGATATCCCTGCACGCTCCACACGAGTGCTTGATGTTTCTCGGGAGTAATGCAACGGTAGTTTCAAGCTCGAACAGATGCGTCCGGCCAAAGTACGCCGCGAGTTCATGGGGCAGGACAGATGACCCGGGCCACTGGCACCCCTCCCCCTTGTCTGGGGAGACGAACGAAAGGTTTCCATCAGTCACGCGTAAGTGGTACGCCGAGCTATCACCGCCTAGAAGCGTCTCCTTACAATACCCTGCCCTGAGCTGAGAAAATGTTATCGCCATTTCGATATATCACCACAAAAGGATTGTTTGAGACTGACAGTATGCTTCTTATCCCTCTTGTGACCTTCGGGGCCCACAGTGAAAGCCTGACCGCCACCTAATTCAATTCCTTGATCAAACCAGGTCCTCTGCAGGCCAGCGGGTGATTGCCAAGATGGAAAAAATAATTATCTGTCATCCTGACGTCTTCCTTAGATTTAAAACTTGCGATAGCAAAAGGAAAGTCCGACGCGAGAGAACGGTGCATCATGGTGCCGTATCCTAGGCGCAAAAATGATGTATGCAGATTGCTGTCCAAGTTACTAGCGCACACCGCCCGGAGGTAGCTAGATAAGCATTCGTAAGGGGGAAGTGGATATACAGTGGGCGGCCAGTGACTCTCTCCAGTTCCGTGATACACGAATGGAGTGTCTGCTAGGCACTCCACGCGCAGACCACGCGACTGTGAGTAACTTACGGAAGAATACGTCGTCCTGGAGTATTCGACGAGCACAGTAAGTCAGACGTTTTTGGGAATCCATTACTTGAACAAACTGAAACGGCACGGTCACTTTGCATCCGGCTCTGACCACCCTAAAAATCCTGCTTGGAAATACATGTTCTCCATAGAGTTGATGCTTTAACTTCCGTGCAAGAATTTGGCATAAAGTCCTTGAAACGGTGTTTGGGTATATATAAAAAACGGTCACACGGCGGTGATGCATCGCGCACCAGATAGTAAGTCACAGGTTTCGGGCTGTTGTCCCTCGCTCCACACCACGACGTGCTTCATGATCGGCTCCAACTCCGGTCCACAAAGGAGTGACACGGTGATGCGCAGTCACGTTTTGGAATCGCAAGCAGTTCAAGATGACGGCAGCTGTCTTTCTCATCGCCACGCTTCTATCATCGTGCCGCGGCGGCGGCGGCGGAGAATTGTTTTCAAATCGCGTCCGGACATCGGTGCGATAGGAACCAGGTGGCAAACGTAGCCGAGTTTCTCTGTGCCCTGGTGTCATGTCACGGTGAAGGATTTGAAGGTTCACCCGAGCGGGCCCGGAGCTACGGCTTGATGGGAAGAGGTGCCGAGACGTCATAATAGGCAAGCAGAACGGCCAGAATGACCAACGAAACGGACAAAAAGGACCACCGCACAGTGGTTAGCGGCAAGGATGGGGCACCGCTTGACATGAGATTCCTCCAGGCCATTGTCAAGACTGGAACTCCGATCGCTGGTGTCCGGGAAGTTCAGTGAGGGATGTATCCTGTCCGCGCAAAGATTAGCATATCATATGCTCTGCTACCCACTGGCAGACTCGGACGGAACGTACTACAACCTAGTAATAGATCCGGTTATCCCAGTTTGACAATGGTACCGAATGTCGGAGTCTAATGAACTTACACTAGCTACGCGACGAAACGGGAAATAGTTCCAGAAACAGGAATCCGAAAGACGACAGGTAGAACTTGAAGTCTGTATTTTGGCTCGCCAAGCCACGTGTCCTCACGGGCGCCTGGCAGTGTCCTCACGGCGACGCTGATTGAAAACCATTAATTACATCGTCCTCCCAGAAAAGAAACCCCTGGGGATAGGGAGGGGTGTTACTTTGATGAAACTCACTAACAATTGAAGGGCCACATGGGTTCACTAATGCCAACGACCAGTAATTTTAATCAATGGCGACGGAGATAGATTCACTGTGACTGCATGGAAGCATTACAGTAAGGAAACTTGAATAGAGTACGTACATCCGAGATAATTACCAAAGTGATTCGCCATAGACGAACGAACACCACAAGAACAGAGCCGTCGCGTTGGGGCGGAAAACCCACTCGAACCATCAGAAAAATACTCGGGCAAGGTGGCGTCGAACCCACATGCCCTGTCAAGTGTTGGTCGCGGTCGTGGGTGGAACTGATGTAGTGCCGCCGGCGCCGGCGCCGATTGCCAGTGACGTTACGTCGTCGTCGCTACGGAGAGATGGCGTGCGATGGGATGGGGAAAAATCCAGTCGCGGGTGCTAAAAGTTTACAGTAAAACCGGCTCGGGTGGGAAAACCAACATGTCCCTTCCGGACGCGGTGCCGGTGCACCGTGACGACGAACTTGCCAGTGAACGGGAACGGGAAGACCGAGGTCCGAGTATGATCAAAATTGAATGGGCATCACCCGTCGCTTGCAAAAAACGTTCTCCCGCCCGCACGCAATCTGTTCGGAAACGTACTCTTCCGGCACCGCAGTCGGATTAGGGTGAATGGTGGAAGTTGGCCGTTATCAGTGTCAGCGACTGGGAGGGGGCTCATCATGGTCATAGCCGAGGGATGCCGGGATGCCGCATTGGGCCCGTTCCATTGAGTTGGAGGATCTTGAACTCGTGGAATGAAGCCGCAGCATGGCTAAGAACCCCTCGCGATCCGAATGACTCGTTGACCATGTTCAGACTTGGGTTGCCACTTAGACGTCGTGTCGCAGGTGGGAGTGCCTGGGCCAGACCTAACCTTACCTGCTAGACGGCCGGGCCGGGGATAATCAGTTTCAGCTGCATCACCATCACTCTCTACTCGCTTCTCGTGTACTTGTACTCGGGAACACTGTATGTTTCACATCCACGGCCAGGCTAGTAATCCTCCCCTTCTATTTCCCATTGAATTCTGTAGAATGCAAATATTATCTGGGGGCCCAGCTATGCATGTCGATTTATCTGCCGACCTCACGAGCCGGGAAGTCATGTTCATCATGCTTGCTACTTGTTCGGATAATTCGGAGTACAAATTGGACATTTTGGTGTCCATGTATTAGAGGTATATTCCAAGGCCTCGATAGTCCTAGGTGCCAAGGGAGAGCGTCAACATGTCTCCACAAACTTACACAGATGTACCGGTCGTTATCGGCCGTAAGATACCGTAGACGAGCCGATAAGTCGGCAAAGGAGGTTCAAGTCACCGGCTTCACATGGGGTTGGAGGGTTGGAGTGTATGTCATGGATAATACAGAACGGAACAAAGGGCACTACAGAATCGGGTCTATCTAAGGGATTGATGATGGTTTGGGGGTTATCTCGTATCTAGATACCCCAATCTAGCCCATGAAGTAATCTGTCTCCTACGTTCTACTCCCATTAGGCTGACTGGCACCCGCGGAAATCAAAGCAGAATGGATTCTCAAATTGTGCCACGACCTCTGGGGATAGATTAGACCTGAGGCACTACCCGGAAAGCCACAAGTCCAGGTCATACATGGTCTGAACGACCCCAAGGTCCTGGTTTTGACTTGGAAGATCAGAAGACAGGATATGAACGGTGTCCCTGATTTCATGCGCATCGGTATCGGTCGCTATTATCGCACGGCATGGAACGTGACTGTAGAGCGCCCTCACCCTGCCTTCAGCCGTGTCCGTGCGCAGGATTCTCGATCACTGTAAAGTTCGGAGGACAAGACGACACAGTACTACGTGATCCTCAATGAACGGGATTTGAAGGAAGCCCCGAATTAACAGTAACACGGATTGCCTCTTTTACTTGTGCATCTGAGTCCGGGGTCACTACATCAAGGTGACATCTCAGGTCCTCACGAACCCCTTTTGGAATCTGGCATCCTCGGAGGTACCTGTATATCGTAAGAGATTTTCCTATTAAATGTAGTAAGGTACGGGTGAGGTAGTACGGGTTACACGGGGCTTCACACGACATGATGGATCGCGGGGCAGGAAGGACGGAAGGACTCGCGGACCCGGGGAGTGATCGAGTTGCGAGCGGATGAGATGGATCACACTATATCTCACTTACTATGATAACCATTAACCACATTTCGGTCGACAATGACCTCCGGCCCCTTTTTGAAGGTGTACAGCCTCATCCGGCGTCCAATTCCCTTTGTAACAATAGTCCCAGGTCCCAGCGCAGCCCTGGGTGGTGCGTTGTATTACCAGTTCAGTATCCACACGAATCACCGCTGCTTGTTGTCAAGGCGGTACCTTGGTAACTCTTCGGTGCTCCTTCAACAACAGGCAAAAAATCCGGACGCAAGCGCCACTTCCCCAGTATCATACGTCGGAGCGATTTATTTGGTGTCTCCGTGAGCGGCGACGGCGCTGCACTAGCGCCGCTGCCAGTGCCACAGAACCGCTGGGGCGTAGTGCCTCACCGTTTCACTGGCAGTAGCCCATTCCGGAATCTATTTCCTCTTGGTCAGCAGCAGACAGAGAAAGGAAACAGGAGACACACTTGTGTAGATCGCGCTTCACGGGAGAAGGAGGGCATGGGTAGCGCTATACTACGGAAGTATTGCACATGCGGCACCAGCAGAGCCTTTTTTTTTCTTCTCTCAAACAAACCCTGAAGTGCCGCGTGCCGCGGGCATCTACGGGCATCGGACGTACAACTGCAAGTCTGGAACATGTTCAAATCTGCTGCTTAACGTCATGCATTGTCTGATCGGCATTATCACCGCGATCTGAGAAAAACGGAGTGTAGGTTCAGAGGCGGTAGCTCCCGAAGCCATGAGGCATAAGAGTGTTGAGGGGCTTGTCATCTGGACCGACCAGCTGATTTGCCAAGTGCACGGGTGATGTATGTGCGTTTAAGGATCCAACGAGGCTCCAACATGCGATACTTGTTTTTAACAGAGAAATTCCCAGGTAGGTTGTGATGTGAGGATAGCGAGTGGGATAGAATGGAGAGAAGAAACTAGACCAGATCATCACGGCCTGTCGGTGATCTCTAACCTTATGCCACTTTAGGAAACTCGGGCCATGGGTTGCCATTTCTTCTTTTCCGAAGACGCCTTTCATATTACTGCCATTGGGATATTCCGTGTACTCTACTTTGGGATATTCCGTGTATTCTACTAACGGGCTATACGTGCGAAATTATGGACAGGGATGGGTCTATTGATACAATTAAGGCCGGGGGAACGCACGCTGACTGAGCTAGGTCTGTGGAAGGAGTGGGAAAAGGGGAAAAATAAGTATGGAGTAGTGTCGTATTATTAATCCGTGGGAATAGTCGTCGTTGAAGCCTTTCACCAGTGGCCCCTTGGTGCACCGGTCACCAAGCCAAGCTCCAGAGAGTCTTCTACACCATTTGCCTTCTCCTTCCCACACAAGCCGACATACCCAACACGATCATAAACACGTTGCGCACTATTGTTGTGCCCGACGTACAGGGTCACGCTCTGTTTCCCGCAGTCGACCAGGAGGCTAATGACGAGTAAGTAAGTGCCAAATATAGAACAATGATTTGGTGACGAACCGCTTGGTTATATTGCGAACGAGATGCTCTGCAAATCCCCGACGTCTCCATTTGGGCGTCGTATACACTTTGGTAATTGCGGAGACATTCTGGGTGTTGCGGGTGACAGCGCATATAGAGGTGACTTCTCCTTCGGATTCGTAGATCCAAATAAGACCGTTCGAAATAAGTTCCCGGGCCTCGACCGTCGCGGCATCGATTTCAAGTGGGAAGTATACCTATAAACGGAACAATTTGAATAGGGCCAACGGGACCGCGGGAATGGCAGGACGGGACGTACCGTATCGTCCGCGAACTCCTTACAGAGCTGAGCGACGGCGGCGAGATCTTCAATCTTGGCGCGGCGGATGCTATCTCCGCGAGGCAGAGAGACGCTGGATTCCCTGAACGTCTCCGGGTTGCAGAACGAGTAGTACGCGGCGTAGAACGGCTCGGGCTCGATGGGGCATTTGACGAGGTCGGACCAGGACCGCGTGAACGACTTGACGAGCTGAGTCATGCCGAAGATGGAGAAGACGCGCTGCGGGGGCACGATATCGAGGAGATGTTCCGCGAGAAGCTCGACGCGCGGGGAGAGCCATGAGGACGATACCGAAGTGGGGTTCTTTGGCGTCCACAGAAATATGGGGTAGTCGCCCAGAGTCCAGCTGACGCACGACAGTACGATGTCGAGCGTCGGAGGAATGAATGGGGACGGAGAAGACCAGACGGTGAGCCAAAATGGCTCGTTACTTCCTCTGGTCGTCGTCGCCTTGCTGATGGTGGTGGTGGGGAGGCCCGCCACCACGTGACCCTGTGGCGGTGGGCGCGATTGTTTCCACCAGGAACTGACGTCGGACTCGTTGGTGAAATGGCATCCTGTCAATGCCGCCTCACTTCCGAGAAGCTTGAGGGCGTGGGCAAACACGATATTTGCAGACTCTTCATAACGGCGAAGCGTGGGGAAGGCTGCCGACAGGAAGTGAGCGGAGGAGTCGTGGTGAACGATGACAATGTTAGCAGATGAGCGAACGGGAGTAAGGCCGGGCATGTTTAAGTGAACTTAGACAAATCAATGGGTGAAGAGGTGTTCGGGAAGGCAGGAATGGAGAGCGAAGTGCAATGACAGGTCAACCTGGACAAGGGCCTTTAAATACTGAGCATTACCAGAATCAGTGGTTAGCCCCGTTCCCCGTCATGGTGCCATGACCGGGTAGTCCAAGTAATTTGAGGAAGATGGGTTTCCTGTGTCAAATCTCCATGCGTGTAGTTATGATAGGAAGCACAGCGTAAAGGTCGGTTTGAAATTTGCGAACGGTTTAGTGCGGGCTCGTGAGTCACAGTTCTCATTTTCCGGGACCGACAACCTGGCATTTTCCATTCACGGGCCCGGTGGACGCCAAAGGGCAAATGCGATATTCACACAGTTGGAGGGGCTCGGGACGCAAATTAAAGCAAAGACAGCCAAAAGCGCAGGTCAGGGCAGCGCGCTCCGGATTAGGAAAGCACTAGATGATTTCATAGTAGAGAAGAACAATTGAGGCGGAAGTATTACGTTATGTATGGTGATGATTTTTGCAGCCTTTGCGTTCTGTTCCTTTTCGATCCCCGGTGGGCGGACGACACGAGAAGGTTTGATTTGAACGAGAGGCGGCGTGGGCGACGATTGGAGATGCAGCCTCTTTTTCTGTTTCAAGTTGGCAGCTTGCGCCCTCTCTCCGATCCTGCATTCTTGCTTCTGGCTTCTTGTGCCGCCCGCCTCGCCTCGTTCTCTTCTAACCGACCCGGCTCGTTCTTCTCGGGTTTTTCCGCCCTGATCCACCTTAGTCGTCCTCTGCACTGCACTCGACCAGGACCCAAATAACAAAAAAAAATGATTGATATATTTGTTCGAAAAAATTCTGATGTGTTCCATACAAGGCTTCTTAGCCGTCCTTGTGACTGCACTTAGGGGCCCGTGGGTGGGAGTTACGATTCGATCGAATGATAGTTGACGGCATATCTCTTGCATGGCGGAAACCAGGGTGCTGGCGTTGGTGGAAGGGTTGAGGCCATTAAGGTCTCCACCGGTCACTATCATGGGCGGTGATGACCTCCGAGCCTACGCTTTCGTCTCATCCTGATCAAATCTAGCCAGTTCTGTCAAAGAGATCTTCCCTGCATGGTCCGTCCAGACCGCTTTCACTTTGGGCCGCCCTCACCCGCGGGTCACTTGCCGTCCTGGTGGGAACACACATGTCATCGCAAGCCCTTCGACTC
>Ga0137390_10002347_pt1 | contig 14953 bp, 12 predicted proteins | sample 15con2h24AmetaG_FD_104937 | JGI IMG/M metagenome (GOLD analysis project Ga0137390, IMG submission 104937) | Vadose zone soil microbial communities from Angelo Coast Range Reserve, California, USA - 15con2h2.4A metaG | ecosystem: Environmental > Terrestrial > Soil > Vadose zone > Saprolite... | reverse complement strand
GTCGTCGCTGGAATGAGCGGCAGCCCCGTCTATCTGGACGGCAAACTCGCGGGCGCTCTGTCGCTGAAACTCGGCATCTTCACCAAAGAGCCTATCGCCGGCGTCACGCCCATTCAAGACGTGCTGAACCCGCCCTCCCAGTCTGCCTCAGGTCAAGCAACCACGCAGCAGCTCGGGCTTCCCAGCGAAGCTTCCACGCGGACTGGTTTGCCTTCCGGCTCGGCGCTCGAGCCTATCGAAACGCCGCTCGTTTTCTCCGGTTTCCAGCCTGCCGCACTCCAGCAATTCGCAAATCAACTGCAAGGCTACGGCTTCGTGGCCGCGCAGGGTGGCACAGCCTCACCGCGGCCTGATGATGGGCACCTCGTTGCCGGTGACATGGCCGGCATGGTTCTTGTTCAGGGCGATGCCTCTATCAACTCCGCTTGCACAGTCACCGCGGTGCAAGCCGATCGCGTTTATCTCTGCGGCCATCCGTTTCTGAGTCTCGGTGACATTCAGATTCCCATGGCACGCAGCCGCGTGGTCACGACGCTGTCTTCCGAACTCGCTTCCACCAAAATCGTCAACGTGGGCGGCTCCATCGGCACGATCACGGGCGATCGTCTCACTGCCGTCACCGGCAAACTCGGTGCGCCCCCGGCAATGATTCCTCTGGATCTTACACTTCTGGTTTCGGGCGATGGACCTGCGAAGCAAAAGACGCTCCATTTCGAGCTTGTCAATCACCCTAAACTCACTCCACTCCTCGTGGCCCTCACCACTTTCAGCGGTCTGACGCAAAATTCTCTCTACGGCGAAGGCACCACTCTTCATCTCTCGGGCGAGATTCGCTTGCAAGGCCATGCGCCGGTGCAAATCGAAAACACGTTTGCTCCCGGTGACTCTCTCTCTCCTGACGGCCTCCCCATCGCCCTCACTTTGCAAACTGTTTTCGCTCGCCTTTTCGTCAATACCTTCGAGCCCGCGAAGGTGGATCGCATCGCTCTTCACGTCGAGAGCACTCCGGGCAGAAAATCATTCGTGATTGAAAGCGCCTGGCTCGAAAAAGGTGAAGCCGCTCCCGGCGAGACTCTGCGCGTCCGCGTGCTGCTTCGACCCTATCGCGGCCTCGCGCGCGTGGAAGAAACCGCCGTGCGAGTCCCCGAGCAGGTCGCCCGGGGCACAAATCTTCGAGTCCTGGTCTGCGACGCCGACCTGCTCAATCGAGCCTCCCGCGGCTTTGGCTTTGCGGGCGCCGGCAGTGGCCCCACCGGTCTCGATCAGCTCATCGCGCTTTTGAATCGCGAGCGCAGGAACGACCGCCTTTACGTCGGCCTCTTCGCTCCAGCCCCGACGCTTCTCTGGGAAGACAAGGAGTTGCCAAACATTCCGCTCTCTCAAATCAACGTCGTGGATGGCCGCCCCGCTCCCGGCAGCGTCCAAGTGCTGCGCGAATCGTTGGCCAGTGAAGCTTCCATCCCGCTCGGAGGCCCCGTCTCCGGCGTCATCTCCCTGAATCTTCAAATCCGGTGACCACTTCCATGCACAACTTCCGCCAGCCTAAAACCATTTTTTTCGCTCGCCACTCGTCACTCGCCACTCGCCACTTCCTGCAATTTTCATCCTCCTTACTTCTTTGCTTTCTTACTTCGTTACCTCTTCTCGCCGAGCACACCCGCCGCTGGCGCCAGTTCACCTACGAAGAGTTCCTCAAGGGCACCGCTCACGGCGTGGCGGTGCGCAGCGACGGACGCCTCGAACTCGCTCCCAAATTCACTTTGCTCGCGGACGCGGACGCTTCTTACCTGTGGTCACTCCGCCTCGATCCCAAGGGCACGCTCTACGCCGCGGGCGGCTCGCCTGCGAAAGTATTTCGCTTCGATTCCAACGGCAAACCCACTGTAGCTTTTGATTCCACGGATCTCTCCGCGCAAGCTATCGCCTTTGACTCCAAAGGCGTTCTCTATGTCGGCACTTCGCCGGACGGCAAGGTTTATCGCGTCTCGGCCTCCGGAGAAAAGTCCGTTTTCTTTGATCCCAAGACGAAATACATTTGGGACCTTGCTTTTTCGAAGGATGGCACTCTCTACGTCGCAACCGGCGATAAGGGCCAGGTCTTCGCAGTCACGGTCGATGGCAAGGGTGAACTCTTCTACTCCAGCGAGGAAGCGCACATTCGCGTCCTGGCTTTCGACACAAAAGGAAATCTCATCGCTGGCACCGAACCCACTGGCCGCATTCTCCGCCTCTCCCGCGCCGCGGCGAAGCCGGCAAGCACAGCGGAGGGATTCGTACTGTACGAAACAGCTAGACGCGAAGTCACTTCACTGGCTGTCTCCGCGGACGGCGCCATCTACGTCTCGGCGATCGGTGAAAAGCAGCGTGCGCCGCAAGCCCCTAGCGCCATCATTACTACTCCGCAAGGAACCACGACCATCGCGCCCGGGGGCATAAGTGGTTCCCTGCAAGGTCCGCTGCAACCATCTTTTCTGCCATTTCCTCCCCAGCTTTCCAGCAGCATCTATCGCATCAGCCCCGACGGCGCCCCGGAAGAGCTGTGGACCTCGCGCGAAGATGTCGTCTACGCCCTCGGGCTCGCTTCCGATGGCCGGCTCCTTGCCGGCACCGGCAACAGTGGCGCTCTGCTGGCGATTGATGGGCACGGCGTTTTTGCACATCTCGCCAAGTCTGGCTCCGCGCAAATCACCGGCATCGCCCGCAATTCCTCCGGCAAAGTTTTCTTGTGTACCGCAAATCCCGGAAAAGTTTACTCGGTTGGTCCCGAATACGAAGCCGAAGGCACGTTCGAATCCCGTTCCTTCGACGCGCAACTGTTTTCGCAATGGGGCCGCCTCGAATGGTGGAGTCCTCCGCCGGCGGAGCGCGCAAAATCTTCGGGGCATTCGAGTGCATCGCGCGCAAATGATCCGCGGTTGGAATTTTTCGCGCGCTCCGGGAACACGGAAGACCCGGGCCGCGAATGGTCTCGCTGGTACGGCCCCTACACGAAGCCTGGCGCGCCCGCGGAAGCCCCGCCGGCGCGGTTTGCCCAATGGAAGGCCGTCATTCACGACGGACGTCCCGGCGACGGCATCGATTGGGTCACCCTGGCCTATCTGCCGCGCAACGTCGCGCCGGTCATCGACGGAATCGTGCTGCAGGATCCTGGCGTGCGCGCACAGAGCCAATCCGGCATCTCGTCCGGGCAGCCAGCGCAGGTAACTCTCAAGATGCCGCCGTCGCCAAACATTTCCGGCGTGGTGATCTCCCAGGGCGGCACTCCGCCGCGATTCGAACAGCCGCCGCAAGGCACCCAGCAGAAGGGTTATCAAACGGTTCTGTGGACTGCGCACGACGACAACGATGATGACCTGCGCTACGAGGTTTACTTTCGCGGTGAAAGCGAACGCGAATGGAAACTATTGAAGGACAAGCTCGACCAGAAATTTTATTCGTGGGACACCACCACCCTGCCGGATGGAGCCTACTATTTGAAGATCGTGGCGAGCGACGCGCCCTCGAATCCTCCCGCCCTCGCTCTCAAAACCGAGCGCGAAAGCGAGCGCTTCGAAATCGACAATACTCCACCGGTCATCGAGCACCTCGAAGCTGTGTCGGTCATTACGCCGGTCGGCAGCGCAGTATTGGTTTCTGCCGTCGTTAAGTTCACGGCGCGTGATGCCGCGACCAACATCGAGCGCGCCCAGTATAGTTTGGATGGTGGTGATTGGATTCTGGTCGCGCCCAACGGTTCCGTCAGCGATGCGCCAGAAGAGCAGTATGAATTCAGGCTCGGCAATCTCGTTGGACTCTCTTCGAGAGAGCATACGATTTCGGTGCGCGCATACGACCGCTTCGAAAATGTCGGCAGCGCAAAAACCACCTTCACCGCTCCGGTCACCAAACCTTAGTTGCAGACTTAATCGTCACCCAGTGCCGGAGTTGTCATCCTGAGCGAAGCGAAGGATCTCAGCTGACATATCTCCACGTCTTCAAGCATCGGCTGCGCTGCCCGCAGCCTGCCGCAACACGTCCACTGGAACACTATTCCATTTTCACTTTTGACTGATTACTGAAAACTGAGAACTGACAACTCAGACAGCCCAGCGGTCTCGTGGAGGAACGGCCTGGAATTTTTCGATTTCGGCGCCGAACCCAATGCGGCCGTCTCCATAAGGCTCGTTGCGGATATGCACGACGCGCGCCGTACAGCGCATCTCCTGCGCGCCATTCCCGGCCACTTCCGCAGGCATGCGGAGCGTCGCTTCGATGGGCATGCCCACCTGCAGCGGAGCCGATGACGCGAAGAAGAACCCTCCGCGCGATACGTTCAGAGCCTCTGTAAAATGTTCGGTATTGTCCGCAGCCACACCCAGCGCCCGGAACCGCAGAGGGGTCCGAAGGCTGAGGCGTGCCATTTGGCGGCGTTCTGACACTTTCATTCTGCCCCCCACCGGCGAGAAAGGTTCTGGCGCGGGCTCGCGATTTTGGTGGAAGGAACTACTAGCGTAGCAGAGTCAGCCGGGCGGTCAAGTACCAAACCTGGCATGGCCAAGAGATACCAGTACCCGCTGGAAATAATCGCGGTCTCAAATCATGCCCTTATGAAGCCTGAACGGACATACCATAATGCCTCTTTAACACCGGCAAATAACACAGTAAACGTGAAGAAGCGGCAAGCGCCTCCGAGCCCAAAGTGAGCACCATGAGTACAGCCCCATCGGCCGAAAGCATGAACTACCAGCCACCCAGTTGGGGGGCCATCCTCGCTGCACACGCGCGCATCGCGGGCAGAATTCACCGCACCCCTGTCCTGACCTCCGCCTCCTTGAATGCCATCGTTGGCGCACGGCTTTTCTTCAAGTGCGAAAGCCTGCAGAAGACCGGCTCGTTCAAAATTCGCGGGGCGTCCAACGCGATCCTTTCCCTGACTGCGGCGCAAGTGGCTAAGGGAATCGTCACGCAATCGAGCGGAAATCATGGCGCGGCGGTGGCTTGCGCCGCGGCGTGGCGTGCAGCACCCGCTTGGATCGTAATGCCCAAGAATGCGCCCGCCGTGAAAGCCAAAGCCATCGAGGGCTACGGTGGAAAAGTTGTTTTCTGCGAGCCCACAGTGACCGCGCGCAAGGAGGCCTGCGACCGCCTCCAGGCAGAGACGGGCGCGCATCTGGTGCATCCCTATGATGACGACCGCATTATCGCCGGACAGGCCACGGCCGCGAAGGAATTGCTTGAGGAGATCGGCGACGTGGATGCCGTGTTTGCCCCAGTAAGCGGCGGCGGCTTGCTGAGCGGTACGTGCCTGGGAGCTCTGGGAATTCGCCCCGATGTGCGCGTATTTGGCTGCGAACCGGAGCGTGCGGATGACGCCTATCGGTCGCTAACCAGTGGAACGCTGCAATCACAAGACTCGAGCGACACCATTGCGGACGGCTTGCGCGCCTCGCTCGCCCCACGGACCTTCGCGATCCTGCGCCGCCATGTCGAACGTATCCTCCTGGTCAGCGAGGAGGAGATCATTTTCGCCGCGCGGCTCGTCTGGGAGCGAATGAAAATCATCATTGAGCCATCGAGCGCGGTGGCCATTGCCCCGTTGTTGAGGCCAGGAGTGGTGGCGTCTTTGAATCTGCCGAAGCGCGCGGACGGCGGCGCTCCGAAGCTCGGCGTAATATTCTCCGGTGGAAACGTAGACCTGTCTTCCCTTCCCTGGAAGTGACGGCGTTCGGCAGTTCAACGGCTGACGGTTTGCGCGAGCAAGAGCAATTGGCGCGTCATACCCTTCCTAAGCTCTCTTGGCAATCACCAGTCCGTAGATGAAATTTCCAGACGCGAAGCCGGCACGCATAGCACGGAACGCACGCAGAAAATCGACAAGCTCCGAGCCGTATTCCGCGGCCACCTTCCATAGCGTTTTGCTCTTGACGATGTCCAGGCCCAGGTCCCAGCTTTTCGCGCAGTTCTTGTTCAGAATCTCTTTGTGCGTGATTTGCAGTCCGTTCGACCTCAAGAATGTTGCGTACTCCTCCATAGTCTTTAGTTCGACGAGCATGCCCTTTTCGATCGGCTGGATGAATTTCTTGTTCTCGCGCAACGCGAGGCCCTCCTTCTTGAACCAATCCGTGATGGCCAGCGTCCCGCCAGGCTTCAGACACTGCGCGGCCAAAGCAAAAAATCTTTCCCTGTGCGGATAGTGCGATATGGATTCGATGGACCAAACAACATCAAAAGTCTCGTCAAATTTCATCTCCTCCGCGTCCATTAACAGGAACTTTGCGTTCGCACCCTCGGCGGCCGCTGCCTTCCGAGCCATTTCTACCTGAATGGGAGAAATGGTGATCCCGGTTGCCTCCGCATCGTAGCTTTTTGCCAGGTGGATGCTGCTTCCTCCAAAGCCACAGCCGACATCCAAGATCTTGCAGCCCGGCCTGAGATCAGCTAAATGCGCGAGTCGCTCAACTAGCTGAATCTGGGCCCTTTCCTTTGTCTCTTCGCCGCTGATCCAATAGCCGTGATGCAGGTGTGGGCCCCAGAGATCCTGGTAATAGGGGCTTACCCGGTCGTAGAGATCTCTGACTCTTTCTTTGTGGTTATAGCCAGCCATCGCTTCGCGACCTCCCACTTGACTGCGGTCCCTGCTGTTACCAGCCCGGCTGCCCATATTACTACTACTATCCGTAAAGCCTGGGAGTCAGGCTCTATGAATTCACCAAGTCCTCAGGCGGGCGTCCAAACTGGTGCACTGTATGTGTAAGAAATTGGGTACATAGCGCCAGGGGCTACGCTACTAGTGGAGGCTTCCTTAAAGAAATCAAAGGACTTAGCTTTGCGCTGGTTTGGATAACCACATGCTCCATGTGCTGTGGAAAGAATGGGTTTCCCATGAACCTAAATATCCAGGAACAACGCGTCGGGGAGCAACATGCCGCCGTCCTGCTGGGCCTGCCGATGACAGAAATTCGGCGCTTTTCGCGTCTCACTGGCATCGGCCACCTGGAAGTGGGCGACTGCGGCGAGCAAGTCGTCTTCACCTACGACGAGTTGCGCAGACTCTGCCTTCTGGCAGCACAATCTTCTAAGTAGCCGTAAAGGTCTTCCGTCTCTTCGGCCAGACTCCTCCTCACTCCCCCCGGCTTCGGGTGCCTCCCCACAGGCACCCGGGGCCATCCTCATCAACCTTCCGAGATTGCTCCTGACGCGGTACGGCCCAGCCTAATACTGGCCTTGTTCGCTCCAGGATTTCACTTCCTCGTCGACCGAGAAGACAGCCGCTGGAGACATGGCAAAACGAGTATCCAGCTGATAGGCCTGGGCTTCCAAGGGTATGGCAATCCAGGATCGCGCCTTCACGAAGCCTCGAACGTAGAGGTCGGTGTAGCGATCCAATCCAAGGAAGGCCATTTGCGTGGCGTGGACCAGACCATGGAAGAGCGTTCGCAACGTGATCTCGTCGTGAAATACGATTATGTCGCAATAGGTCACGGAAGCCAGATGCACGAAGTCAGGAAAACTGCCGGCGCTCATGGCCACGGCTTGCGCATAAAAAGGCGGCGGTGGTATGCGCGCGCCCTTGAGAATCACAGTCCGCACTCTGTCCAATACACTCTTCGAGAAGTGGGCCGCGACGGCATTCTTCCACTCCGGCGTCAGTGGCTCACTCGCCGGGAAGTAAAGATCTCTTTCCTGGCGCATATACGTTGCCACCCCGGAAACCATCTCAGCAATGCGCTTCTCCGTCAGCTCAGCGGGATCCATGGCTCTCCACTCTCTCCCCTGGACACGCGGACTGTGCTCTTCGCACCTTAAATGGTCAACGAAACACGAACCTGTTTGTCCGCGGCTCAGCGCCTTGTCAACGCTAAGACTGCACCCTCGCGGCCGCTTCCCGCGGGCCACGCTGGCGCTCTTCGTACCAAGGAATCGTGCAAGCCTGACTATTTTTCTTTCAGCTTAAGCTTGCCTTCGGCTTTGTTGTCGTCCAGGAACGTGCGCAGTTGCGGAGCGGCCTCCAGCAACCGGACCCATTGTTCGTAGTACAGCGTCACGGGAAAGCGCCCCAGTCCGTAAACGCTCACTCCTCCCTTTTCGCCGACACGGAATTCCAGCGAACCCGTGCGCCGTCCGCCTCCCTGTTTCTCCATTTCCGCAATCTTTGCTTTGAGTTCTTCGTAAGTTGGTTCGGCCATGTCTTCTCCTCAATCTGAATGTAGGGGCGCACTTCAGTGCGCATTCTCTTTCTTCTTCCCCTGCCTGGGTTCGGGCAGGATTATACATTGCGTTTCGATTTCGCGCCCCGCGGGCTATACTTCTGCCGCGGCTCGCTTGAAGATGGGTGATGCGCGCCTTCGCGCGCCACAATCGCAATAAATAACCGCACCCCGTGAATTCCTCCACGCAACCTGATTCACGCAACTTAAATGCCGCCGCTGGGTTACCATCCGTGACACGCACGGGAAGAGTCTTGGGCATCCCAAGCCGTTAGCGATGCCATCCAACTGCTTCAGGTGCAATCATCATCGGTCGAGGGAGAACAGATCATGACCAATCACCCAGCGAAGTCGAGGAGCTTCGACTCCATTCTGCGAGGCGCGGGCGCTCTGGCGCTCGCATTCTGCCTTAGCGCGGGCGCATACGCGCAAGAGCAGCAGGACCCGTCGCAAGCACCGCCGCCGCAATCTCAAGATCCGCAGTCGCAGCCAACTTACGCCCCGCAAGACGCCGACAAGCCCCCCTACTCGCACGACCGGCCCCGCCAGAACGCGCCCGATAGGCAAGACCAGCGGGAGCAGCAAGCCGAACCCGCCGCTCCACAAGGTCAACCCCTTCCCCCCACGCTAACCGTTCCCGCTGGAACGATCCTCGTTACACGCATCAATGAGTTCCTCTCTACCGATCGCAACAAGATCGGCGACCAATTCACCGCCACTCTGGAAAACCCCATTGTCGTGAATGGCTGGGTGGTCGCCCGTCGCGGCCAGACGATAGTCGGCAAAGTAAAAGAAGTTCGCAAAGCCGGCAGAGTCAAGGGCACCTCCGAATTGGGGGTCGAACTCACCGATCTCTCCATCGCGGATGGCCGCCAACTCCCCATTCTGACTGAGCTTTGGAAAGGCTCGGGCGGGACTTCTCATGGCCAGGACGCCGCTACCGTCGCTACCACCACTGGGCTCGGCGCTTTGATCGGCGCCGCGGCAGACTGGGGCACGGGTGCAGCCATCGGCGCGGGAGCTGGCGCGGCCGCGGGCATTGGCGCTGTCCTCTTGACGCGCGGGCGCCCAACTATACTTGAGCCCGAGGCACAATTGAGTTTCCGCCTGGTCGATCCCGTCAAGGTTGACACCACGCAGAGCCAGCAAGCCTTCTTGCCCGTCAGCCAGCAGGATTTCGACGGCGGCGGACCCGGTCGTCGCGGCCCCCGCCACGTGGCAGTCGGCTATCCTGGACCGTATGGCTACCCGTGCGGCTACTATGGCCCTTGCTATGGCTACCCGGCCGTGGGCTTTTACAGTGGCTGGGGCTGGGGGCCGGGTTTCTACGGCCGCCGCGGTTTTCGCCACTACTAAGCCGGATGAAATCGCTTCCTAGAGAATTTGAAATCGCAAGCACAGGTGTCCTGGAAAATCGGGACGCCCGCTGCGTTTTACTTGCGGAACTCTTTGCCCAACGGAGATGAAGTCTGCTAGGGCCCAAATGTTGCCCGCGTGTGCTGTTGCCCGTAATGAAGAATTGGGGGAATAAAAGTGGCACTCGAGCGGTAGCAATTGAGTAACGGGATAGCTTCTGCAAAATTGAGCGCCGCGAGCTCTCACCCCGGCAAACGGCGCTCATCCACACGCAGCTAAAGCATCCTGCGGAATCGTGGGCGCATCAGAATTGCCGTGGCCTCGGTGAGTGGGCGATTCGCGAGTTCGGGGGCAATTCGTGAATCATGCCTCGCCGATGGAGTACTAGAGAGTCTTTTCATCGCCTGTGATAGCCTTTACGCGTTCGGCCGTTAGCCGCTTCCAGTGCAAGCCCAGTCCGCGGAAAGCCATTTGCGGAAGTTGATCCTCGGTCCGAAAAGTGGTGACGGAACTTGTCCTGTCTGTCCCGCCTGCCCGATCGAAGATCCCGACCCTGTCGGGGAGCACGTCGGAAGACCGCATACGTTTCAATTCTCGAATTTCGAGTTTCGGTTTTGTTGTTTCTAATTTCGAGTTTCGATTTTCCATTTTCGAAGTTCGAACTTGGTTGGAATCAAATTCAATTCTGCACCGTGGGCGTGTCATGGAACTTCTGTCCTCGATGTTTCGCAATTCCCTTTTCATCCTTACTATGATCCTAGCGTTGCCCGCGTTTCGCGCCGCTGCCCAGGCCACGCCGGATAGCGCCGCGGCCGCTCAAACTGCAGCCATCCCCGCGCGTATCACCCAGGCCATCGACGAAACTCAACTCGTCCGCCTGAAGGGAAACGTCCATCCCCTCGCCCGCCCCGAATTCGATCAAGGCATCGTCGCTGACGCCACGCCCATGAAAAGAATGATGCTCGTCTTGCAACGCAGTCCTGAACAGCAAGCCGCGCTCAGCAAATTCATGGACGAGCAGTTGAGCAAGGACTCGCCCAATTTTCATAAATGGCTGACACCCGATCAGTTTGGAAAACAGTTTGGCCCCGCCGGCGCGGATATTCAGGCAGTGACCGACTGGCTGACTCGCCAAGGCTTTCAGGAAATCAAAGTAGGTGCCGGACGCACGGCCATCGAGTTTTCCGGCAACGTCGGGCACGTACGGAGCGCATTTCACACGGAAATCCATCAATTAGCCGTCAACGGCGAAATGCGTCAGGCAAACATGAGCGATCCGATGATTCCGGCGGCCTTAACGCCTGCCGTGGCCGGCATTGTCTCGCTGCACAATTTCCCGAGGAAGTCATTTAAGCACGGCACTGGGATTCACACGGCGACCCGGCCTATTCCGGGCAGCCCGCAATTCACGACCACCTCGGGATGCGGAACAAGTAATACCCAACCCTGTTATGTCGTTGGCCCTGCGGACTTCGCCAAGATCTACAACATTCCCTCTTCGCTCACCGGAGCTGGCCAACATATTGCGATCGTGGCTGATTCAAACATTAACCCGCAGGACGTGACCGATTTTCGAACCTTGTTCGGCCTTCCCGCCAATCCTCCCAACATCATTGTGAACGGGCCGGACCCCGGTTTGAATGGAGACGAAGGCGAGGCGGATCTGGACGTGCAGGTATCGGGGATGGTGGCCCCTCTGGCGACGATTGATTTTGTCGCCTCGGAAGACACTCTGACGGCAGCGGGAATCGACCTTTCTGCCTTTTACATCATCGACAACAATATCGCACCCGTGATGAGCGAGAGTTTCGGCGCCTGCGAAAGCGCGCTAGGAACAGCCGGGAACCAGTTCTTCAACTCACTCTGGGAGCAAGCCGCAGCGCAAGGCATCACTGTGATGATTGCTGCGGGCGATCCTGGGTCTGCGGGATGCGATGATTTCACTATACCTAGCCCGAATGTCGCCACGGGGGGACTTGCAGTAAGTGGTTTTGCTTCCACTCCGTTCAACGTCGCTGTGGGTGGGACGGACTTTGACGATTTCTTCCCTGCACCTAAACAAACTAGCTTTTGGAATCCAAGCACGGGGAATGCCGCTGGTACTCGTGAGTCCGCGATGGGTTATATCCCCGAAATCCCCTGGAATAACTCCTGCGCGACAAACGCCACCACGGCCGCGACCCTCATTGCGGCCTGCGTGAACCCGAACCCTTCGTCCTTATTAAATATTTCCGCAGGAAGCGGTGGGCCTAGTTCCGTCTACGCCAAGCCCGCTTGGCAAAGTGGTATCATCCCGACAGGAATTGCCGCGGGCGACAACCATCGCTACATTCCTGATGTTTCTCTGTTCGCCAGCGATGGACCGCAAAGCTTGAGCTTCTATCTCCTATGCGAGGCGGATGGGATTCCGGCCGGAAATCCGCCTTCGTGCGCTCCGGATTCCACCGGGCATTTCAGTTTTTTTTCGGCGGGAGGTACTTCGGCTTCGTCTCCAGCCTTCGCGGCCATCATGGCTTTGATCAATCAAACTAACGGTCGCCAGGGCAACGCCAATCCCGTGTTGTATAAGATCGCCGCCACCGCGGGCCAAAGCTGCAACTCTTCCACGGAAGCGCTCTCGGGTTCCACGTGTGCATTCAACGATGTCACCAAAGGGAACAACTCGGTTCCCTGCGCGGGAAACTCTCCCAATTGCAGCAGCAAGACCACAGGCACCAACGGCGTTCTTGTAAGTCCAGCGAGCGCCACAACTCCGGCATGGACGGCAGCAGCAGGCTACGACCTGGCGACTGGCCTCGGCTCCGTGAACGTTGCCAATCTGTCCACCCAATGGCCGTTGGCCGTAGGCACGTTTAAGGCCCCAACCACGAGCCTAAAGATTAATGGCAGCATTACTCCTCCAGCAATTACACACGGAACTTCAGTGACGGCGACAGTCACTGTAGCTCAGACGTCCGGCACGGTTGTGCCTACGGGCGATGTTTCGCTCCTCGCACCAACCGCAGTAAACGGTGGCATTGGTGACGCTACGCTGTCTGGTGGCACCGTGACCATCACCGGCGTCATTCTTCCTGGTGGGACCTACGACTTGAACGCCAGGTATGCCGGCGATACGACTTTTGCTTCAAGCATCTCCAACCCCGTCCCCGTCGTCGTGAGTAAGGAAAGCAGCGGCCTGCAGATCGGCATCGTGACCACGAACGGAAACACCATCACAAGCACCAATGCAACTTCCTTTGCCTACGGCTCACCCTACATTTTGCGCTTTGATATCTTGAATAGTTCCGGAAAGGCCTGCAATGCCGTCGCGGTAGCAAACGGAGGAACGGGAACGACCGCTGGCTGCGCTTTCGATGCCACAGGAACAGTCACCATCAAAGACAATGGAAGTCCTCTCGATGCCGGGTCCTTCCCGGTCAATAGCGCAGGCAGTGGCGAAGACCAGCCGATTCAGCTACCCGCTGGTTCGCACCCTCTCTCCGCGACATATTCTGGCGACATCAGCTACAACGCCGCCGGGCCTATCGCGGTCAACCTAACCGTCACGCAGGCTGCGACGGCAACCCAGGTTGTGCCGAGCGTAACTAGCATTACCTCCGGGGGCAGCATAACGCTGAGGGCAACCGTGGCAACAAACAGCAACGGTGTGGGACCCACCGGAACCGTGCAATTTAAGAATGGCTCAAGTTCACTATCCGCGGCCGCGACGTGCACGCCTACTGCAGCTTCAAGCACGGCTGCGGCGTTTTGCACCGCCACACTCACCACCACCCTCTCCTTCGTACCTCCCACATTACTTCCCCGCCGGATCCCACGCATCCCCGCTTAACCAATGTGGATTCTTATGTGTTTGCTCTTGATGATATTTCTGTTAACCCTGAAACGTTTGCCGGTCGCCAAGCGCCACGGATATGCCTGTGCTGGCCTGCTGCTCCTTGCAATCCTTGCGACAGCCGCTGCGGGCTGCGGCGGAGGAAGCAGCAGCAGTGGACACACCGACACCATCACCGCCGTGTACAGTGGTGACACCAACTACTCCACGTCCACCTCGGCAGCCGTTTCGATCGCTGTCCACTAGTTTAAGGACCTGCCACACTCAAAAAGAGGGGCCCCGAAAGGACCTCTTTCCCTGTAGGGGCTGCCTTCCGAGGCGGGCCGATCTTTTTCGTTTTATTGACCCTGCCTCCCAAGCGCGTGCCATTTCCCTTCCCTGCCCCTTATTCCTGCCCGCCGGCTGCTCCCCCCGCGTTCTACCTCCATTCCCTGCCCTAGTAACGCATTGAGATAGTAATTGACAAACTAATGGTTCCGTGTTATCATGGGTTGTGATCTTTCGGCCCCAGCTGTTGCGAACCGCTTGTCCTCGTCACTTCCGTCACGTGACGAAAATCCCGTCACCGCAACTCCTTTATTTGCCTCACTTACAAAACCGTGACGCCCGTAACTCCTTTAGAATCCGCTCTTACAAAAAATGCCGGGTGTCACCTTGTTTTTTCCAGCAAAAACTTTGAGTCTTACTTGAAGTTTGAACTCTTCCCAATTTGGGACACCAAGACCTCGGTCCGCCTTAGAACCTTGCGGATTTCTGGCACAGCCCAAATCAGGGCTTCAGTTTACGTTGGGGGGAAAGAAGATATTCCAGAACTGCGGCGCGGGCGACACGAACTCAACGGGAACGAGCGACCCTTCCTGACTCGTCTGCGGCGACCGTACCACGTTCACTTCGACGCGCTGCTGCGTCTTTGGATTTTCAAGGATGAACTTGGTGCCCTGCGCGAACGCCTCGGGAAGTACGATCATCGCACCGGAGGCGCTCACCGTATGTGTGTATCCTTTGAGAGGTTCGGGCTTTTTCGCTACATGCACGAGCACCGGCATGCGCAGCAGAACGCGTTGGGCCCGCCGGCGTTCTTCCGCCGTGGGCTGCCGCGTCAACGCGGGCTTCGCGCCAGTCGCGGTCCAGCCAGGTCTCGCGTACGGCGATGGCTTCACAGTTCGAGTCCCCAGAAATCCATTTCCGGCGCCACCAGCTCGACCCCGTATTCCCAGCCGTCGGGGCGCTGGTTGCCCTTCCACACGACAATCGCCGCATTGCTGGTTGCGGAGATCATGTTGGTGAGGGCTACCCGGTGTTCGAGGCTCAGCGAATGTTTCAGCACCACCATGCAGCCGTACGGGTTCACCACGCGCGTGTGCGCTTCCGCGCTGATGCGCTTACCGGACTCGTCGTCCCACTCCAGACGCACGGGCACGCGGGAGTTCATCCGGTGGCCACGGCGCTTCTCGTGGTGCCGCGAACCAAGGTGCTTGGATTCACGCAGTTTTGCGGGCATTTTCGCCTCTAGTAGGCCATGCTAAAGTTGAGGGCGAAAAGGGTCAATGGTACGAACTTACGCGGTCGCGCAAACAAG
>Ga0137390_10002345_pt1 | contig 14957 bp, 9 predicted proteins | sample 15con2h24AmetaG_FD_104937 | JGI IMG/M metagenome (GOLD analysis project Ga0137390, IMG submission 104937) | Vadose zone soil microbial communities from Angelo Coast Range Reserve, California, USA - 15con2h2.4A metaG | ecosystem: Environmental > Terrestrial > Soil > Vadose zone > Saprolite... | reverse complement strand
TGCCCTCGGAGCTCGAGCGCTGGCAGCGCGAAGATTCCTCGCAGGTTGGCATCGTCCAGGCCCGCGTGCGAGAAGAGTTTACAAGGTGGTTTGCCAAAGGTTACGCGGCCGTCGCTTTACGCACCGCGCCGGGAAACCGGGCGTATCTCCTCACCCCTTGGAGCGACTTTTAGGAAAGGCACATCGGCCAAAAACTCATGCGAATACGCGAGATTACTCTTCAGGAAGTAAGAATGAAGCTGGTAACACCGTTCGAAACCAGCATGGACCGCATAGAAGTGCGCCGCATTCTGCTGGTGCAGGCGGATGTAGATGGCGTCATCGGCTGGGGCGAATGTGTCGCCAGCGATACTCCGTACTACAGTCCGGAAACAGCGGAAACCGCATGGCACATCCTGCGCGATTTTCTTTGGCCGCTCATCAAGGGCAAGGATTTCGCTGGCGCCGGCGACGTCTGGGATTTGCTCGCGCGTGTCCGCGGCCACAACATGGCCAAGGCCTCGCTGGAAGCGGCCGTATGGGATGCCGAAGCCAAACAAAAGGGCGTCCCACTTTCAAGACTCATCGGAGGCGTTCACGAAGAGATCGCTTGCGGTGTCTCGATCGGCATCAAGGAATCATTGGACGAGCTCACCGCGACGGTGCAAAAAGAACTCGCTGCCGGATATCAGCGCATAAAGATAAAAATCAAGCCAGGGAAGGACCTGGAGCAGGTGCGCCGTCTGCGCCAGGATTTTCCGCGCATCAAACTCATGGTCGATGCCAACTCTGCGTATACGCTGAATGACTGGCCGCTCCTGAAGCAACTCGAAGGCTTCTACCTGATGATGATCGAGCAGCCTCTGGGCTGGGACGATCTCTACAGCCACATCGAGCTGCAGAAAAAGTTGGAAACCCCGATCTGCCTGGACGAGTGCATCCACACGGAAGAGCAGGCACGAGCCGCCGTCGAGTTGGGCGCCTGCAAAATTATCAATATCAAGCTCGGCCGCGTCGGAGGCTATACCACGGCGCGGCGCATCCACGATCTTTGCCAGCGGCATGGGATTCCCGTCTGGTGCGGCGGCATGCTTGAATCCGGCATCGGCCGCGCGCACAATATCGCGCTTTCGACTCTTCCCAATTTCACCCTCCCCGGCGATGTAACCGCCAGCAAGCGCTATTGGGACGAAGACATCATCCTTCCTGAAGTCACTGTGTCACCACAAGGCACGATTCGCGTGCCTACCGGTCCTGGCATCGGATTCGAACCGCGCTTGGACCGCATCGACAATCTCACGGTGCGAAAAGAACGCCTGGCTTGAGTGGTGAGAGTCGATACCTCCAGCGGGCCAGCGCCAGACCGTGCCCTCCTTGGCGCGTCCATCGGACTCGTCATCGTCATTTGGGCAGTCAACTTCATCGCCGCGAAAATCGGCTTGCGTTTTCTGCCGGCGATGACCCTGGCATCGTTCCGCGTCGTGCTGGCGGGCGCGGTGATGCTGCCTTTCTATCTGGTTTGTTCGCGGCTACCCAGTTTTAGGGAAGCAGCCAAAAGCACGCGGCGCAACTTTACATGGCGCGATATTTGGATCTTCCTGTACATGGGCTTCTTCGGCGTAACGATAAATCAGGTCTGCTTCACCGCCGGACTGCGGTACACCTCCGTCAGTCACGCGGCAGTGATCGTGGGGATGGGCCCGATCTATACGCTGATTCTTGCGGTTCTCTTCAAGCTGGAAAGAGTCACGTGGCGCAAGGCAATGGGCATGGCCATTGCGTTCGCCGGAATCGCTGTCCTGGCTTCGGAAAACGGTATTTCCGCGCACTCGCCGTCCGTGCTGGGTGACGCCATCACCATGACAGGTTCAATCGGTTTTGCCGTGTACGTCGTGCTTGGAAAACGTCTGGCAGGGCGCTACGACCCATTGACCATGACGGCATTCAGCCACTATGCCGGAGCAGTGATCGTCCTGCCTGTCGCGGTCTATCGGGCCGTTGCGCTCGGTTCCGTGGAGCAATGGCGCGCCATCGCGTGGACCGGCTGGGCCGCGATGTTGTACATGGCGATCTTCAGCTCCGCGGTTGCTTATGTCTTTTACTTCTGGCTGCTTCGGTATCTCGAGGCCTCGCAATTGAGCGCATTCACTTATCTCCTGCCTATCGTTGCGACCGTCCTCGGGATTCTCTTGCTAGGAGAAAAAGGCTCCTGGAACCAAGTGCTGGGCGGAGTTCTTGCGCTCGGCGGCGTGTATTGGATTGAGTCAGGGCGGGCATCTGTCGTGAATGATAATGCCACCTAGTAAACTCTCCGCTGAACCGTCGTTGACTAAGGTTCTTCCCAACGCCTACTATTTTCACAAGTCAGCCCCGATCTCCCGATGACATTCCAGCAGCTTTCATGCGCGGAAACAGGCTCATGGAGCGACCACAAGAGGCTGTAGCTGACGCTCGGTAGGAGAAGTCTCCGATCATGAAGGCCAAGCTCGCCATTGCCGGACTGCTGCTCTTCCTTGCGACCGCCGGATTCTTTTGGTATTGGCAACAGGGTACGAAGCTCTCCGACACGGACACCATCCTGATCGCCAATTTTTCGAACGCCACTGGTGAGCCCGTCCTTGACAGTTCCCTCCAGGAAGCGCTGGCCATCAGCCTGTCCCAGTCACCGTCGTTGAACCTGGTTTCCGTTGAGAAAGTCACAGAGGCGCTACGGTCCTTGGGTCGCCCGCTGGAAACCGTCGTCACGCGCGATCTCGCGCCGCAGCTCTGTCAACGTTTGGGGGCCACGGTCTACCTGACCGGAAGCATCTCCAAAGACGGCAGCGGTTATGCCTTGAAACTGAATGCTACGCGCTGCTCGAGCGACGACGCTGTCGCGCGCTCACAGAGTGACGCAGCGGGCAAGGGCGATGTGGTGCGCGCCCTCGGAATGGCGGCCAAAGATCTTCGCGGCAAGTTCGGTGAGGACGCAGCCTCTCTCCAAAAATTCGATTTGCCCCTTGATCGGGCCGCGACCGGGTCTCTGGACGCCCTCAAAGCATTCAGCGAAGGCCGCCGCCTGGCGCGTGAGAAAGGAGCCATCGACGCCGTGCCCGCTCTCAGGAAGGCCATCGAATCGGACTCCCGATTTGCTCTAGCACACTCCAATCTGGCAGTCGCCCACTACAATCTCAATCAGAACGGCCTGGCAGCCGATCACATCCGGCAGGCTTTCGAATTGGCGGATCGCCAAACCGTGCGCGACCGCTTGCATATCACCACGCTGTACTACGACCTGGCCACCGGTGACGTTCAGAAGGCTATCGCGAGCTACAAGGAGTGGGTCCGGCTTTACCCCCGCGACGACATTGCGAAAGGCAATCTGTCCTCGGAATATTTTCTGATCGGAGACTACGATCAAGCCGCGACTCTGGCTCAGCAAGCGCTCCGCCTCGATCCCGGCAGCACGGCCTGGTACGAGAATCTCGCGACCGCTTACATCGCCCTGCAGCGCCTGGAAGAAGCGCAGAACATTCTGGATCAAGCCTTCGCTCGCAAACTCGATGATCCCTCCATGCACGCCGATCTTTATGCGCTGGCCTTTTTGCGGGGCAAGCCCGCAGGCATGGACCGTGAGATAGCTTGGTCCGCCGGCAAGCCAGGCGGCGAAGATACGATACTGGCCCTGCGTGCCGACACGGAAGCGTACGCAGGACATGTCCAGAAAGCGCGCGAACTCTCCCGCCGGGCCGTGGAGGTCGCGCAGGACGCCCAGCTTACCGAACCGGCAGCCATCTGGCAGGGAATGGCCGCGTTGCGAGAAGCGGTATACGGCAACCTTGAGGAAGCTCGCAAGGATGCAGATAAGGTTCTCGATCTCGCTCCGAAGAGCCGCGACGCTCAGATTCTGGCGATTCTTGTGCTGACCCGCGTTGGTGATGTGCGACGCGCGCAAACTATGCGCGACGATCTGGCCGCGGCCAACGTCTCCAATACCGTTGTGCAATCTGCCTGGCTGCCCACGATTCGCGCGCAGGCCGAGATGGTCGGGGGAAAACCCGTGAAAGCCCTCGAATTGCTCGATCTTGTAAAACCTTATGAGCGCGGGCAGCTCATTGGGAACTTGAGCTATTCCTGCATGATCCCGGTCTACGTCCGCGCGGAGGCGTACTTGGGCGCGAAACGAGGACCGCAAGCCCTCGCGGAATTCCAAAAGCTCATCGATAGCCGGGGAGTGGTGGGCAACTGTTGGTCCGGTGCACTGGCCCACTTGGGCCAAGGTCGCGCGCAGGCCCTCTCGGGTTCCACCAACGCGGCGCGGACCTCCTACCAGGAATTCTTCGCGCTTTGGAAAAACGCCGACCCCGACATTCCCATACTTAAATCTGCCCGCGCCGAATTTGCCAAACTGAAGTAGAAATCCGTCCATTCAAACGCGGATCTGGTAAGGGTGGCGCGAACCACGCTTTGATGGAAGAATAGCGCGCGGTCTTTTCGGTCCACGTATTTCATCGGGCGGCGCGAGGAAGGCCGTCGAGGAGACAAGACATTGCCCGGCGTTCCTTTGCGAAATGGCGGCCCCGCGGCTCGAATTGCCGTAGTACCCGGCGACGGCATCGGAGCGGAAGTTACTCCGCAAGCCGTGAAAGTGCTGAAAGCCGTGGCCGCACCCGGCAAGCGGCCCATCGAATTTGTCGAATTCGATTGGAGTGCTGACAAATATCTTCGCGAAGGCGTCTCGTTACCGCCAGGTGCGATCGAGATGCTGCGCGATGAGTTTGATGCCATTCTCTTCGGCGCGCTCGGCGACCCACGCGTTCCTTCGAATCAGCATGCCGCCGATATTCTGCTGGGTCTTCGCTTCAAGCTCGATCTGTACGTCAACGCCAGACCCGTGGAATTGCTCCACGACCGCCTCACGCCGTTACGTGATCGCACGGAAAAAGACATTCGCGTGATGGTGTTCCGGGAAAACACCGAAGGCCTCTACGTGGGTGTTGGCGGGTTCTTTAAAAAAGGCACCCCGGACGAGATCGCCGTCCAGGAAGACATGAACTCCCGCAAAGGCGTGGAGCGCATCATCCGCTACGCGTTCGAATACGCCCGCCAGAACAGCTTGAAGCGCGTCTGCATGAGCGACAAATCGAACGCCATGACCTTTGCGCACGACCTCTGGCAAAGGGTTTTTAAGCAAGTCCGCCAGGAATTCGCGGACATCGATTCCCGCCACTTGTATATAGACACCCTGGCGATGGAAATCGTCCGCGACCCGCGCCAGTTCGACGTCATCGTGACCTGCAATCTCTTCGGCGACATTATCAGCGACCTGGGAGCGCAGCTGGCCGGCGGTCTTGGCCTTGCGCCGTCAGCAAACATTCACCCGGGCAAGACTTCACTATTCGAGCCAGTGCATGGGTCCGCCCCCAGTATTGCGGGAAAAGACATCGCCAATCCCTTGGGCTCCGTTCTCGCCGCGGCGATGATGCTGGAATTTCTCGGCTGGAAGCCGGAGGCCGCCGCGCTGCGCACCGCCGTGCGGGCGGCTCTGCACGAGAACTTCGTGACGCCAGACCTCGGCGGGGATAAACGCACGGTAGAAGTGGGCGATTGGCTGGCCATTAAATCCGCGAACGCCCTCGTCCCCCATCTCTAAATCTGTGGTTCGCCTTCTGGAGTGCGCACCCTAGCTGCCAGTCTTGCGATGCCATCCTCGTTTCAATTTCAATCCTAATCTAAAGTAATACTTGAATCAGGCGCGCATGCATTTTTCTAACGGCGTCTGACCATCGTCGTCAGCAGCATTCCCAGCAAGAATCCTCCGATGTGCGCCCACACGGCCACTCCTCCTGTGACTTTGACCCCAATCGTGCTGATCCCTGCGAGAAATTGCATGACGTACCACAAGCCCAGAAAGATCACGGCAGGCACAGGCAAAGGGAATATAAAAACCAGCGTAAGAATCCGCGCCCGCGGATAGAGCAAGATGTAAGCGCCCATGACGCCAGAGATGGCACCGCTCGCGCCCACAGCCGGAATGTTAGAGTGGAAATTGAATAGCACATGCAACAGACCCGCCCCGACTCCGCAAACCATATAAAAAAACAGATAGGGGATGTGTCCAAAAAAGTCTTCGACGTTGTCGCCGAAGATCCAAAGAAACAGCATGTTCCCAGCAAGGTGCAAGAAGCCGGAATGAAGAAACATGCTCGTAACCAGGGGCACGAAGGAAACTTCAAAGCTGGTGTGTCCCGCCAGGAAGGCAGGAAAGCGGGCTGGGACCGTGGAGTAGGGAAGAAGCAGGGCGTCGAACGCTCGCCTCGGAAGGGTGGCTTCCAGGCCGATTTCGTAGATAAATACGACGATGTTGGCGAGGATCAGCGTGATATTGACGAAGGGATAGGTGCGCGATGGGTTGAGGTCCTTGAGTGGGATGAACATGGGTGAGGTCCGCAGCAGAGTAGCGAAACGCGCGGGAAATGAAAAGGGCGGGGAAATGAGTCACAGTGTCCGATAACGTTGGCGCGACAAATCTGCTAGTTAACAGAATAAATCTGCGGCCGCAATCGCCTCCATTTGCAGTCTTTACGACGCTTCGCGCAGGAAAAGCGTTGGGAACCGAGCGGAAGAGATTTCACGTACGACGGGGTAGTTCGCTTGATTTGGTGAGATATTTTCCACCGGAACATTGCGCGATGAGTGCGCGTGTGGTAATTACAATAGCTCTGCGTGTGCGCGCGCTTCGGACGGCGGGTTTCGGTTTGTCCGGCGCGGCGTCGGCGCGCCGACTGCTCATGCCTGCGCGGGAAACGGAAGCCATCATCCTGAAGACATTTCCCCTGGGCGAGGCGGATCGCCTGGTGAGCTTTCTGGGGCGCTCCTCGGGACGGGTACGCGGCGTAGCCGCTGGCGCACGGCGCCTGAAGAACCGCTACGGATCGACGCTCGAGGTTCTCTCTCACGTCCAGATCTGGTACGTCGAGAAGGAAACGCGCGAGCTGGTGCGTATCCAGCAGGCTGAATTGCTTGAGTCCTTTCATAAGGCCCAGAGCAATTACAGTCTCAGCACCGGGCTCGCCGTGATCAGCGAGATTTCGGAGCTTATTTTGCCGGAGCACGAAGTCTCTGAGCCAATGTTCCGGCTGATTCTCTTGGCGACGCGCGAGGTGGAACGCACGGGCGATTGGGCCTTGCCGCTGAGCTACTTCGTTTTCTGGACAGTAAGGCTCGGCGGGTGGCTGCCGCGCTTCGACCGTTGCGTGGCTTGCGGCACGCTGTTTGGCTCGAAGCCGGCCTATTACGACGCGCATCAGCCTGGCCTCTTTTGCGAGAAGTGCCGGCGCTCCGGAATGAAGCCTCTGCATCTTGAGGCAAGAAACCTTGCCGAGCGCTTCGCTGGCGAACGGCTGGACCGCATCGAGTTCGAGAAGTCGATGCAACCAAGCCTTAGTGAATTGCGCGAGGCCGCGCTGGCCTGGATCGAAAACCACGTGGAGCGGCGGTTGACGACGCGCGAACTTTTGGAGACCACTTGAAAGCTAAAGTAAAACTTGAGAAAAGACCGAAGGGCCTCAACTTCCAAGATTTAGTTCTGCAGCTCTCTCAGTTTTGGGTGAAGCAAGGTTGTGTACTCCAACAACCGTATGATGTGGAAGTGGGCGCAGGCACCATGCACCCGGAAACATTCCTCCGCGTGCTCGGGCCGCATGCCTACCGCGTCGGATACGTTCAGCCCAGTCGTCGGCCCGCCGACGGTCGTTATGGGGAGAATCCTAATCGCCTCTATAAACATACGCAATTCCAAGTGATCCTCAAGCCCTCTCCGGTCGATGTCCAGGACGTCTACCTCAAGAGCCTTCGTGCCATCGGCATCAACCTCAAGGAGCACGACATCCGATTTGAAGAAGACAACTGGGAATCTCCGACGCTCGGCGCATGGGGCATCGGCTGGCAAGTGCTGCTCGATGGTCTGGAGATCACCCAATTCACCTACTTCCAACAGAGCGGCGGTATCGACCTCGACCCCATCTCCGTTGAGCTCACCTACGGCCTCGAACGCATCTGCGCATTTCTTCAGGGTGTCGAGAGCGTCTACGACCTTCGCTGGTCCGCAGATAAAACTTACGGCGACATCCGCTTGATGGAAGAACAGCAGTTTTCTGTATACAGCTTCGATCGCAGCGATGCGCCCTCGATTCGGACTGAATTTGAATTGCACGAAAAGCAGGCCAAGGAACTCCTCGACGGTTTCAAAGGACTGGAAGGGAAGGAGCGCGTTCGATATCCATTGCTTGCGGCCTACGACCATTGCCTTAAGTGCTCGCAGCTCTTCAACCTGATGGACGCACGGGGCGTGATCTCCACCACCGAACGTGCCGCGCTCATGACCCGCGTGCGCACCATCGCGTGCCGGACGGCGGCAGCCTATCTCTCGCAGATTGCCGGCCCCGCATCCCAGCGCGAGGTGGGGGCATGAAGGCGCCCGCAATAGAAAAGCGCGTTGAACTGCTCTTCGAAGTCGGCTGCGAAGAGATTCCTGCCGGGATGCTTCCAAAGGCGGAAGCAGAGTTCCGCGCCAATATCGAGAAGCTGCTCACGGCCGAAAGCCTCTTTGATGGTGTTTCTGTAGAGACATTCAGTGCGCCCCGCCGCCTGACCGCCTGGGCCAGCGGACTTCGCCCCAAGCAGCCTGACGTCGAGACCGAAGTAACCGGTCCACCGAAGTCCGTGGCCTACGATTCCGTCGGCGCGCCGACACGCGCCGCCCAGAGCTTCGCCGAGAAGCAGCGCGTCCACGTCAGCGATCTTTATCTGGTGCAGACCCCCAAGGGCGAGTACCTAGCGGCCAAACAAATCAAGCTCGGCAGAACCGCGGAGCAGATCCTGAACAACGTCCTGCCCCGTGCGGTGCACGATCTCACCTGGCCACGCTCCATGACCTGGACCGGCCTCGATGGGGCTCGGTTCATTCGTCCCATCCGCTGGATCGTCGCCGTACTCGATGGCAAGCCGCTGAAACTCTCCGTCGCCGGCATTGCCGCCGGTCGCACCACTCGCGGCCATCGCTTCCTCGGTTCGAGCGCCATTCCCGTCGGCAACTTCCTGGACTACGAAAAGAGACTCCAGCACAACGGCGTCATCATCCGCCCCGCCAAACGTGAGGAGAAGATCGCGGCGGAACTCGAAGCCCACGCCAAACGGGGAGGCTACCGCTTACACGAAGACTCTTCGCTTCGGAAGCTGGTGGCCTATCTCAACGAGTACCCCACGGTCATCCAAGGCAATTTCGATCCGGCGTATTTAAGCCTCCCGGACGAAATCCTTGTCACCGTCATGCGCGATCACCAGAAGTATTTCGCGGTGGAAAAGAAGAGCGGGGAACTGGCTCCGCATTTCCTCGCGGTCATCAATGTGGATAAGGACTCCAAAGGACTGATCCGCGCCGGCCATGAACGCGTCCTCCGCGCCCGATTCGCCGATGCGCAGTTCTTCTGGCAGGCGGACCAGAAATGTCGGCTCGCCGACTATTTGCCGAAGCTGGAACGCGTTACCTACGAATCGCGTCTCGGCAGTTATCGAGACAAGGTCGAACGCATCCGTACCATCGCCCGTTGGTTCACCGAGCAGTGGTTCAATCTTGGCATGGTCCACGCCCACGTTGCGGAAGCCGATCGCGCTGCCGAACTTGCCAAGTGCGACCTCGCCACCGAAATGGTTCGCGAATTCACCGAGCTCCAGGGTGTCGTCGGGGGCCTATACGCGCGTGCCCAGGGCGAATCCGATGAAATTGCAGACGCTGTCTACGATCACTATCGTCCCGTCGGACTGGAAGATCCCATCCCGCGCAATCTGACCGGCTGCGCCGTAGCTCTCGCGGATAAACTGGATTCCGTGGTTGGCTGCTTTGCTGTGGGAGTGGTGCCCACCGGCTCCAGCGATCCGTACGCTTTGCGCCGCGCTGCGCTGGGAATCGTCAAGATCATTCTGGAGAGGAAACTGCCCGCGTCCCTCTCTCTGGCGGTTGGCGCTGCTGCAAAGGCGCTTCTGACTCACAAACCTAAGCGTGGCGTAACGCCTGGCCAGGAATCTCAAATCCTCGACTTCATCCTCGACCGCGCCAAGTTTGTCTTCCGCGAACGCGAAGGCTTCGGTTATGACGAAGTCAGCGCCGCTCTTCGTGCTGGAGCCGACGACCTGGTGGACGCCCAAAAGCGATTGATCGCGCTGAAGGCCATTCGAAAGTCAAAGAACTTCGAGCCTCTCGCGGTTTCGTTCAAACGGATTCGGAATATTCTTGAAAAGGCCAACGTTGCTCCCGGCGATTCTCACCATGTAAACCCGGAGCTGTTTGAGAACGCCGCGGAACGCGGACTCCACTCCGCTGTTCGGGATGCCGCGTCAAAAGTGCAAACTCAGAAACGTGCAGGGAAGTATCAGGACGCCTTGGAGACGATTGCCGGTCTGCGAAAAGCAGTCGATCATTTTTTCGACGGAGTTATGGTGATGGCGGAAAACGAAGCCGTTCGAAACAACCGTCTGGCTTTGCTCGCGGAATTGCTCCGCGAGTTCACGACGGTCGCTGATTTTTCTGAGCTTGGCGGTGAAGAACGGCGCTAGTTATCTCAAGTATTACTTGAACTGCTTTAAAGTCGGCGTGCCGACAATTTTTCCGGCCGCCGCTGCGGAATGGCGATAGCAGCAAGCGTTCCACAATTCAAAAAAGGACAAGCGAGGCATACAGTGAAAAAATGGGTGTATTTCTTTGGTGCTGGCAAAGCGGAAGGTGACGGAACCTGGCGCGATCTCCTCGGCGGTAAAGGCGCAGGCCTCGCGGAGATGACCAAAATCGGCTTGCCCGTGCCCGCAGGCTTCACCATCTCCACGGAAGCCTGCGACTACTTTTACAAAAGCGGCAAGAAGTATCCATCGGAACTGAAGAAGCAAGTCGCCGCCAACGTCGCAAAGCTCGAGCGCGCCACGAAGAAGAAACTCGGCGACCCCAGGAATCCACTCCTCGTCAGCGTGCGTTCCGGCTCTGCCCGCTCCATGCCCGGAATGATGGAGACTATCCTCAATCTCGGTCTCAACGACCGCTCCGTCGAAGGCCTCGCCTCCACAACCAGGAATGAGCGCTTCGCTTACGACGCTTACCGCCGCTTTGTGCAGATGTATTCGACCGTCGTGATGGGCATGCCGAAGGAGGATCTCGAACACCGCCTGCGCGCGCTGAAAGACCGGCTCAAGGTCAAGGAAGATACCGCCGTGCCCGCCAGTGGCTGGAAAGAATTGGTAGCGGAATACAAAGCGTACTTCCGCATGGAATCCGGGAAGGAATTTCCGAACGACCCCATCGATCAGCTCTGGGGCGCGATTGGCGCTGTTTTCGGTTCCTGGATGGCGGAGAAGGCGGTCACCTATCGCCGCGTCGAGAAAATCACCGGGCTTCTCGGCACCGCCGTCAACGTTGTCCAAATGGTCTTCGGAAATACCGGCGACACATCCGGCACAGGCGTCTGCTTCACGCGCGATCCGAGTTCCGGCGAGAAAATTTTCTATGGCGACTATCTGGTGAACGCGCAGGGTGAAGACGTGGTCGCCGGCATTCGCACTCCCATGCCGTTGCGCGAAATGCAAAAGACCATGCCCAGGGTTTACGCGCAACTCGAGAAAGTTCGAGTAAAGCTTGAGAAGCACTATCGCGACATGCAAGACATGGAGTTCACCGTCGAGAACGGCAAGCTCTACATGCTTCAGACGCGTACCGGCAAACGCACTCCTGCGGCCGCCTTCTGCATCGCTGTCGACATGGCCAACGAAAAGCTCATCACCAAGGAAGAGGCCATCCTTCGCATAAAGCCGGAAGACATCGAGCGTCTCTTCTATCCCGTGATCGACGTCAAGGTCGACAGGAAATCGCTGACCTCGAAAATCCTGGCTACCGGTATCAATGCGGTCCCTGGCGCCGCCGTTGGCAAAGTGGTCTTCTCCGCGCAGAAAGCGGAAGAGTGGGCCGAGCGCGGCGAGAAAGTCATCCTAGTCCGTCGCGAAACCAGCCCCGAAGACGTCGGTGGCATGGCCGTCGCTCAGGGCATTTTGACCGCTACCGGGGGCAAGACCAGTCATGCCGCGGTCGTTGCCCGCGGTTGGGGGAAGTGCTGCGTGGTCGGCGCGGAAAAACTGGACATCGATTACAAATCACTCTCGATGTCCACCAATGGCAGAGTCGTGAAGGAAGGGGACTGGATCACCCTCGACGGCAGCGAAGGTGTGGTTTACACCGAAGCGATGCCTCTTGTGGTTCCCCAGCTTCCTAGGTCCTACGAAACGCTCATGAAGTGGGCCGACGAGACGCGCAGCCTCCGGGTCCGCACGAATGTTGACACTCCGCAAGATGCTCGCAAAGCCATCGAGTTCGGTGCAGAGGGGATCGGCCTCTGCCGCACGGAGCACATGTTTTTCACTGACTTCGAACAGCCCGAAAGAAGCCACGAACGCCAGCGCGCCATCCAGGAAATGATCCTCGCCGACAACAGGGAAGCTCGCGTCAAGGCCCTCGACAAATTGCTCCCGTTCCAGCGCCGCGATTTCGTGGGAATCTTCAAGGCCATGGATGGCTTCCCGGTCACCATCCGTTTGATAGACCCGCCGCTCCACGAGTTCGTGCCCCACGAGCGTGCCAAGCAAGAAGAACTGGCGCGGGATTTGAAGATCGATGTCGAGACCGTAGCCCGCCGCGTCGAGCAGTTGCACGAAGCCAACCCTATGCTTGGCCATCGCGGCTGCCGCCTTGCCATCACTTACCCCGAAATTCTCGAGATGCAAGTGCGGGCCATAGTCGAAGCGGCTATCGAATGTCAAAAATCAGGAGTTAAAGTATTACCTGAGATCATGCATCCGCTCACTCTGGACCGTAAGGAGCTCTCCATTCTTGAGCAGGCGACCCGCCGCGTCGCGGAAGACTTGATTAAGAAGTCGGGGGTGAAGCTGAATTATCTCGTAGGCACAATGATTGAGCTGCCGCGGGCGGCGTTGCTGGCGGCAGAGATCGCCGAAGTGGCCGAGTTCTTCTCCTTCGGTACCAACGACCTCACGCAAACAACGATGGGGCTCTCTCGGGACGATGCCGGCCGCTTCCTGCCGGACTATGTGGATGAGAAGAAAGCCGGCGTTTTTGCTGCGGATCCCTTCCAGTCACTCGATACCAAGGGCGTCGGGATGCTGATGCGCTGGGGCATCGAGCAGGGCCGCAAAACACGCCCCAAACTCAAGATCGGCATCTGCGGCGAGCACGGTGGCGATGCGGACAGCGTGAAGTTTTGCCATCACGTCGGCATGGACTATGTCAGCGCTTCACCTTTCCGCGTTCCCATTGCGCGCCTGGCTGCTGCTCAAGTAATAGTTGAAGAAAAGGAAGGCGCGAAAAAGAAAAGGAAATAGCGTAGGAATTCGCTTCGAGTCAATCTAAAGTAATACTTGAAGTGGTCGCCGGTGTGCAGCATCTCCACAATCCCTGCTCGTCGGCGGCTTCTTTCCTTCTACGTGGGCATTTTGAAGAAGAAGTACAGGCCCAGGAAAAAGAAAATAATGTCTGGCGACCACCCCGCCAGAAACGGGGGAAGCTGCCCCACTCCGCCCATGGCTTCCAGAAGTCTTGCCACGGACAAGTAAGCAACGCCGAATCCCATCCCCAGCGCCACGCCTCCCACCGCGCCACGCGTCCCCACCAAAAATGCGAACGGGATCGCCAGGAGCATGCTCACGGGCGCGAGTAGGGGGAAGGCAATCTTTTCGTGCCATTGCACGGTCAGGGTTGAAACGTCAAAACCCGCGCGCTGCAGTCCATCAATGTAACTCCGCAGCTCCCGCCAGCTCATCTGGAACGCTTGCCGGACCTCGCGGTTGAAATAACTAGGCGGTTCCGTGAGCTCAGGGAGCGAGGTTATCGGGGGCAGCCGCTCGTAGCGGACAATCGTGCCATCCGCAAAGTCTCGCACCCAACTCCCTTCGAGAACCCAGACCTTTTGCGTCTCCGACCATCGCGCCCGCGATGCGAAGATTCTGCGGCGCACCTGAAACGTCACCGGATCAATTTCCAGCACCGTGAGCCCGCCAAAGAGGTTTTGCGTGGGGTCAAAGAGGTCGTAATTGTAGATTTTCGAGCCGTCGCCGAATATCCAGCGCTGTGGGTGAGTGTACGTCTGGGGCGGCTTTCCTTTGATCAGGTTATGAAGCGCGTCCTGCCGCTGGTTCGCGTAGGGCAGATAGGTATCGTCGAGCGCGATCATGATTACTGCCAACGTCAGCCCCGCAAGAAGCAACGGTACCGCCAGCCGGTACAGACTGATGCCGCTGGCCTTGATGGCCACGATTTCATTGTTCTTGCTCATGATCCCCAGCGTCACGAGGACGGCAACCAGTGCGCCCAGCGGCGCCAGTTGATAGAGAAGATAGGGAGCAAGGTAGCGGAAATAATCGACCACGATCAGAAAGGGAACGCGGTGGCGCGCAATGTCGTCGAGTAGCTCGAAGAACGTAAAAGTCTCAAATAGAAAAACGAACGCTCCCATCAGCACCGCGAAATAATAAAAAAAACGGCGCAAAATATAGATGTCAATCACTTGTGGGAAACTTCCACTGGACCGCGTTATGATTTCCTGTGATGCACGCTCGCCATTCAATCCATTTGCCGTAGCCGTTCTGCCGCGGGCTTGGGCTCTCCGGCGGCGCAACAGACGTCTTCGGGATTGCAGATAGATCATCGGACGCAGCCACCGGTTTTCGCCCCGGAACTGCTCCATCCGCGGCAGGAGCGTCAGCCCCAGCGCTACAAGCACGGCATTGGCGATCCAGATTCCCGCAGCCGGCGTCAGCGTCCCTTGCCGCGCCAGCCCAGCTCCCATTACAGAAAGCAAGTAGTAGGAAGCAATGAGCATTACTGCGAGTAACGCCCCCGCTGCCCGGCCGCCGCGCCGCGGCCGCGCGCCCAGCGGAACGGCGACCAG
>Ga0137390_10002343_pt1 | contig 14963 bp, 10 predicted proteins | sample 15con2h24AmetaG_FD_104937 | JGI IMG/M metagenome (GOLD analysis project Ga0137390, IMG submission 104937) | Vadose zone soil microbial communities from Angelo Coast Range Reserve, California, USA - 15con2h2.4A metaG | ecosystem: Environmental > Terrestrial > Soil > Vadose zone > Saprolite... | reverse complement strand
CCCTCCTCGCCGAATGGAATGCCATAACGAAAATCTGGAATGCCATAAGGGGTTGTAGGGAAGCAGGTAGGAATGTAGGTCAACACCGGCTGGCCCAACTGGCTCCGTTTCAGCCAATAATCACGGGTGATGAGAGCGTCTTTATTCGGCAGTAGATCTCGAACATGCATGCCCGGCTTCCAGGTGTAACGTCCAGGATTGGCAACATTGCCGCGAAGTGTGACCGCATCCTTGTATTGGCTGACCACAGCAATCAGTTCTATTAGATCACCGTCATGCAGTAGGGTAGCCCTCCCCTGCGCATCAAGTGGAATCTGTGTCATGCTGCGCATCCGGTGTTCGTCCACACGTTCTAGTCGAACCGTCTGCTCGGAAGCGATATTTGTCATCCCCGCCGCCAGTTCAAGAACCTCAGCAACGGTCGTGCTATCAGCCGACTTCAATTCGTAGATCGCAGGTGCATTGACGCTGCCCGCGACGGCAACCTGCGGTCCCACTGGTGGAATGTAGATCACGTCGCCGGGCAGTAATTGCACATCCTTCGATTTATCACCGCGCTCCAGCAGATCGTACAAATCGAAATCTACGATAACGTTGCCAGAACGCTTCAACTGAATATGCCGCATACTCCCCTGCGGGGTCGGACCACCCGTTGCAAAGAGCGCATTGGTCAAAGTACTCAGTGAGCTGATCGTGTAGCTACCCGATCGCCGGGCCTGCCCAACCACAAATACCTGGATGGAACGCAACTGACCCATATTGACATTAAGGTCAAAGTTGCGAAAGACCCGGCCCATCTGCGCCTTCAGATAATCCTGTATCTGCGCAAACCTCAGACCGGCAACGTGCAACGTGCCTACCTGGGGGATATAGAGGCCGCCAGCCCGATCAACGGTGAAACGACCGTTGAGTGTAACCTGCCCCCACGCCTGGATGAGCAACTCGTCTCCCGGTCCAATCACATAGTCAGGGGTCACAGGGACCAGATTCAGTGGAGCAAACGTGGAGGGTGGGCTCCGAAATAACTTCGCGCCATAGATCGGCAGTGTCTTGCCGAGCGAATTGGCGATCATCAGTTGAAATTCGGTTGGCGGATCGAGTGGAAGAGGAGTTTGTATGTTCTCATTCCGCAGCCGCTGCTGCTCGGTTTGGTTGACATTCTGCTGGTTGGTCGTATTGTTCTGATTTCCCAGTTGGCCAGGAAAGGTCGTCAGCGGATTCCCAAGCTGCTGCTGATTGTTCAGCGACGGATTGGGTATCTGAAGGTTGTTTTGACCGCCTGACGACTGGCACGCGGGATCGTTCGGGTTACACGACTGTTGCTGTTGTGATTGTCCCGACAGCGCCTGACCGAACTGGTCAAATTGAGCGGATGACGTAAGCGTCCCGAACACGGTGAACAGCAGCACAAATCCAAACTTCCATACTCGGGCGGAACTACCAAACTGCATCTGCTCTAAACCTCGCAACTGTCTCTACCTTCGACCGTTCATCAGGAAAAGCGATCCGCTGCAAAAGTGAACTGATGAGCAGTCCACGCTCGCCTGGCGGCCGAAATCATTTGACATAGCTGCCTCTAGCATACCCGAATGCATTCAGGTCTCGATAGCGAAATAGCGGAGGCAACACTCATGGCTCCCGCTATCCTGCTACAGGATCGCTCAGTTATCCAAAGCAACTAGGCCTCTGCTGCCCCTTCTCCACCGCTTGCGCCACACGCAGCATCGTCGCCTCATCGAAGTGCTTGCCCATCACCTGGACCCCGATCGGCAATCCATCCTTCGTCGTCCCGCACGGTACCGACGCCCCGCAGATTCCCGCCAGACTCGCCGCCACTGAGTAGATGTCCTCTAAGTACATCTGCAGCGGATCATCCGTCTTCTCGCCCAGCTTGAACGCCGCGGTCGGCGTTACCGGCGCTACCAGCACATCCACCTCCGCGAACGCCGCCAGAAAATCCCGCGTTAGCAGCGTTCTCACCTGCTGCGCTTTGCGATAGTAGGCATCGTAATATCCTGCGCTCAGCGCATAGGTGCCCAGCAAAATCCGCCGCTTCACCTCGGCCCCAAACCCTTCATCCCGCGTCTTCCGGTACATCTCGGAGAGTGTCTTTGCCTCCTCCGACCTTAACCCGAACCTCACCCCGTCAAACCGCGACAAGTTCGAGGAGGCCTCTGCCGTGGCAATCACGTAGTAGGTCGGGATCGCGTACTTTGTGTGCGGCAAATTGACCGGCTTCACCACACATCCCACCATCTTCAGACCAGCAATTACACCATCAATTGCACCACGAATCTCCGGATCCAGACCCTCGCCAAAGTACTCTTCCGGAACCCCGATCCTCAACCCTTCTACCGGCTTCGCCAGCCCGCCGACATAGTCCTCCACCGGACGGTCCGACGAGGTGGCATCCATAACATCTTTTCCGGCAATCACTTGCAATACAGTTGCGGCGTCTTTCACGTTCTTCGTCAACGGTCCCACCCGGTCCAGCGAAGAAGCAAATGCTATCAGCCCGTAACGGCTGACCCGCCCATACGTCGGCAGCACGCCCACCACCCCACAAAAAGCTGCCGGCTGTCGAATTGACCCACCAGTATCAGTCCCCAGCGTCGCGACCGCAAAATTTGCCGCTACCGCCGCCGCCGAGCCACCGCTCGAACCACCCGGAACACGATCCAAAGCCCTTGGATTCAGCACCGGACCATACGCTGAGTTCTCATTGGAAGAGCCCATCGCAAACTCATCGCAGTTCAGCTTCCCCAGCAAGACCGCCCCGGCAGCCTCCAGCCTCGTCACCGCCGTGGCGTCGTAGGAGGGCCTGTAGCCCTTTAGAATCAGCGACCCAGCCGTAGCCGGAGCTCCCTGCATCACAAGAACATCCTTGATACCCACCGGAACCCCAGCGAGCGCTGGCAGCGCCTCTGCCTTCGCGGTCATTCCATCGATCTTCGCCGCCTGAACCATCGCCCGTTCACGACTCAACGCCAGAAAACTGTTGATTTCAGCATCTTGGGATTCGATCCTTGCGTAGTGCAACTCCGTCAACGTTGTAGCGGTAGTCTCGCCGGCACTCATCGCCGCACGCGCCCCATCAATTGTCAAGCCCTCTAATTCCATTGCCTTACGCTCACTGTATCTACCTGAAATGCTGCTTCTGCCTCCGGCCAATCGCCGCTTTCGAACTAACGCTCAATCACTTTGGGAACTTTAAAGAACCGCCCATCGCTCTCCGGCGCCTCCGTCATCACCGCAACGCGATCCAGTGAAGGCCGCACAGTATCCGCCCTCAGAGAGGTCCCGGCCGTATTCGCAACACCACCCAACATCTCGCCCACCTGCGCCATCGCCGGAATCCCCCTCGTATCCAGCTCGTTCAACTGAGCGATATGCCCCAGAATGGCATTCAGATCACGCTGCATCCGCGGTTCCTCGTCCACGGTCAACTCCAGATTCGCCAACTCTGCAACCCGACGCACATCCTCGACTGTTACGCCAACCTGTTCCCTCATCGCCTGTTATTACCTCTTCATTTCAAAGTGTATCTGGTTTACCCTCACTCCCGCGATCCGCGCCATCTCTCCTGCAAGCTGTCCTCGCATACTCGTCAACTGTTGCAACCACGCCCTATCCTCTACCTGCACCAGTAATACGCCGTCGTCATAGCTCACAACCGTTCCCCGCTCGGCCATCGTCTTGCCGCAGGCTACCGGCCATGCCGCCGCGAGCCTATCCACATCGCGCAATGAGTTCAAACTCTGCCCCAACGACCTCTTCAATAAATCTCGAATTCCTTCCATCGCTGAACCTCACAACAACAGTCTCGCTAACCTTTCATCGAAATTCACTCGAACCCCTTTATCGGACAACCGGATCAAATGCGCAGATCGAACCGTTCCGTCGCCGAAGGATACAGCGGCATCATGTGACGATAATAGCTTTCGCCATCGGAATCTGCCGTAGGAACGAAGTAAGCATGCGAGCACGCAGCTCATAAGGAATGCCTGGACCATCCGCCATCAGCGTAAAAATCTCAGCTTCAGGAAATTAATGAGGTATACATTCAGCCCACGCTCCCGCCGCCCCGTGCCGCAAACCAACGATGAACGATGGCGACCCCGCACTCTACTTTTAACTCTTCACAGAGCTTTGCTTAGAACGCGCCATCCTGATTCACTACGGATGCAAACGTCCTCAGCAAGATCATAAAGTCTTTGGTCAGCGACCAATGCTCTACATACTCGCAGTCCAAAGCCACCCGCGCAGCGTAACTGAGTTCGCTACGTCCTGAGACCTGCCAGAGCCCCGTCAAGCCGGGTTTCACTCTGCAATAACACTCGAAGCAGTCTCCATATTTCTCTACTTCCGCTGCCACAATCGGCCGCGGCCCAACCAGACTCATCTGACCAACCAACACATTCCAAAGCTGCGGCAGCTCGTCCAGGCTGTATCGACGCAAAAAGCCGCCAAGCGGTGTGATCCGGGGATCCTTGCGCAATTTATGAGTTTCATTCCACTCCGCGTGCGCATTCGGATGTTGTGCCAAATGGTCCTCGAGTACCTCAGCCGAATTCACGCACATTGTGCGGAACTTCCACATGGAGAAGAACGCACCGCTTTTGCGAATCCGCCGATGTGAGTAGAAGATCGGGCCGGGCGAACTCAACATCACCACCGCTGACACCACTCCCAATATCGGCAACATGACCGGCATCGAAATCAGCACTAGAAAGACGTCACAGCAACGCTTAATCATCCTGTAACGGAAAAACTCTGACGGAGCAGCATTTGTCCGTTGGGACCTCCCCAGCGAGCGGCCTACTGACTCCGTGTACGAATAAGAACCTTCAATAGCCGCTGTCCGCGACTCGGGAGATTGATATTCAGCCTGCATTCGAATCCTGTATCTGTGCGACTCGTACGCATGCAGTATTCCGCATCACGTCAGCCGTACTGGTTACTCACGCGTACACTTGTATCGCGGTCAACAGCTCTAACTCGCTTTCGCGGCCCAACTGGGACACGGAAACGACCGCGCATCGAATTTCCATCTACCTGTTCGTGCTGGATTTGCATCCAGTCTTTTTTTCTTGACCAGCGTATCGCCAGTCGACAACTGGGAAATGTAGCGCATTTCACCAACCTCATCATTCTACTCGTTGAGGCTCCAAGGGCTGAAAAATCTCCTAAAAATTCACCGTTTATTGGGTCCTTTTCGGAATTCGCAAGTACGCTGCTGTTTCTTGACCCAATCTTCGACCGTTAGACTAGTGGCATGCAAGTTCTGAATACACCTCTAGGTGACGTTAAACTCATTCAACCCCAACGCTTTGGAGATAATCGCGGCTGGTTTGCAGAAGTATTCAATCAGTCAACATTTTCCGCCGCCGGTCTTCCTGAACAATTCGTCCAAGACAACCAGTCCTTTTCCGTCAAGGGCGTGCTCCGCGGCCTGCATTACCAGCTCGGCCAGCCTCAGGGCAAACTCGTCCGCGTCCTTTCCGGTCATATTTGGGACGTCGCCGTCGATCTTCGCCGCAACTCTCCCGACTTCGGCAAATGGGCGGGCTTCCACCTCAAAACTCAGTCCGCCGACGACGACCTCCAGCTCCTCTGGATCCCGGAAGGCTTCGCCCACGGCTTCCTCGTCCTCTCCGACACCGCCGAAGTCCTCTACAAGACCACCAACCTCTACTATCCCGCCGGCGAACGTTCTATCCTCTGGAACGATCCCACCCTCAACATCACCTGGCCCCTCGATGCTCTCGATGGCATATTACCCTCCGTAAGCCCGAAGGACGCACGCGGCGCACTCTTCACCGCTGCCGACCTGCCACCATCCGCGTAGGTATAAAAGAAGATACGAATTACCGTAGCAATGTCCTGCGATCGAGAGCATAGCCATTGAGGACTCGCGAGAAGTCTCGCACTATAATCTCGTCCTACCCGGATTGCACCAGCCAACGCTCCACTTCAGCCAATGACTCCACCTTCAGATACTCTCCGTTACATGCGGTAGCTTCGGTCCCGCCGATCAAAAACGTCTGCCGCAGCCCAGCCGCGTTAGCTGCCCCCACATCCGAACACCGATCACCCACCAGAACGCTCTCGCTCAACTCCACCCCAAACTCCCGCGCCCCGCGCCGCAGCATTCCCGTTCCCGGCTTCCTGTCCTCATGCTCCTGTTTGTATCTGCCCACCCCATGCTCGGGATGAAATGGACAGTAATACACTGCATCCAACTCCACCCCTTCCGCACGCAACTCTACCCGCATGAACTCCATCAGCGCCTCAAAGTCCTCTTCGGAGTAAAATCCCCGGGCGATTCCCGCCTGATTCGTTACCACAATCAGCCGGTAACCCAGGCCCGCCGCCGTCCTGCAAAGAGAAAATATCCCATCAACAAACCGCACCTCGTCGGCCCGATGCAGATATCCAACCTCCTCATTCACTACCCCATCCCGATCCAGAAATAGAGCCCGTTCCCTCATAGTTCCGCCAAAACCTTCCGCAACGAATCCTGCCAGTCCATCATCTTCCAACCAAACCGCTCCATTAGCCTGCTGCAGTCCATTCGAGAGTTCGCCGGCCGCTTCGCGGGCGTCGGATACGCAGCAGACGTAATGGCTTCAATGTCTGCAAACCGAACCGCAGGCTCCCTTTCTCGTTGCAACCGCACGGCCTCCGCCGCAAACCCATACCATGTCGTCTCCCCCGCGCCAGCCGCGTGATAGAAACCACCCACATCAGCCAGCACACCCGCGAGTTCACTGCCTCGAGCGACGGCCTCACACTGCCCGATCACTTCTGCCGTCATCTTCGCGAGATCGCGGCTCCACGTCGGCGCACCATACTGATCGGCCACCACGCAAAGCGTCTCTCGCTCCCGCGCCAGCTTCAGGATCGTCAACAGAAAGTTCTTCCCTCGCACACCATACACCCAGCTCGTCCGAAAGATCATGTGCCCCGCCCCACTCTCGGCCAGCGCCTTCTCTCCCGCCAGTTTGCTCGCCCCATAGACACTCACCGGCCCCGTCGCATCCGTCTCGCAATACGGTGCACTTGCGGAACCATCAAAGACATAGTCCGTCGAAAAGTGAATTACCCCGGCACCAATCGCCCGCGCCTCCTGCCCCATCACCTTCACGGCCTCAGCATTGATCGCATACGCCGACTCCGGCTCACTCTCCGCCTTATCCACCGCCGTATACGCCCCTGGATTCACAATCCACCGCGGCCGCACCGCACGAATAGTCTTTCTTACCGAAGCCGCTCTCGCCAGGTCCATCTCAGCGCGCGCCGGAGCGATCACCTCGCCCAACGGCTTCAGCGTCTGCAGCAGCTCACCGCCCACCTGCCCCGTAGCTCCCGTCAACAGTATTCGCCCGCCCGCCGGCAGAGCACTTCGCTCCATCAGTACACCGTCTCTTCCAGGACCCGCAGCAGATACTGACCATACGTACTCTTCGCAATCTTCGCCGCCAGCGCCCGCAGCTGGGTCGCATCGATGTAGCCCAGTCGGTACACAATCTCTTCAGGACAAGCCACCTTCAGCCCCTGCCGCTTCTCAATAGTGTGGATAAACATGGCCGCCTCCAGCAAAGAGTCGTGCGTCCCCGTATCGAGCCACGCCGTCCCTCGTCCCAGCAACTGGGTCCGCAGTTGTCCTCGCTCCAGGTACCACCGGTTCACATCCGTTATCTCCAACTCACCCCTGGGCGACGGCTTCAAACCCTCGGCCACACTCACCACCTGTGCATCGTAAAAATAAATCCCTGTTACCGCATAGCGCGACTTCGGTTTCGCTGGCTTCTCTTCAATCGAAATGGCCCTCCGTTCTGTGTCGAACTCCACCACCCCATATCGTTCCGGGTCCAGCACCGGATAGGCGAACACCGTCGCTCCCGGACCGCCTGCTGCCGCCCTCCGCAGCGTCTTCGCAAAGTCCTGCCCATAGAAGATGTTGTCGCCCAGAACCAGACAGCAACCCTCACCCGCCAGAAACTCCTTGCCGATCAGAAACGCCTGCGCTAATCCATCGGGCGACGGCTGCACAGCATACTGGAGCTTGACGCCCCACTGCTTTCCATCGCCCAACAACTGCTTGAAGCGTGGCGTATCCTCCGGCGTCGAGATCACCAGGATCTCGCGAATCCCCGCCAGCAGCAGCGCCGACAATGGATAGTAGATCATCGGCTTGTCATACACCGGCAGCAGCTGCTTCGATACCGTCTGGGTCACCGGGTGCAATCGTGTTCCCGAGCCTCCTGCAAGAATGATTCCCTTCAACGCGAACCCTCCCCTGCGGCAATGGTCGGGCGCTCCTCAACACCGTCACCCGGACCTCCAGCCTCGCGTCCGCCGTAGTTCTGCCTCACCCACTGCTGATACGCCCCGCTCGTCACACCCTCCACCCAGGCCGCATTCGCCAGATACCACTCAACCGTCTTCCTCAAACCAGTCTCAAAGCTTTCCTGTGCGCGCCAGCCAAGCTCCCTCTCCAGCTTGCGGGCATCGATCGCATACCGCCGGTCATGTCCTGGGCGGTCGGTCACGTACTTCACCAGTTGAAGATGCGGCCTGAACTTCGACTCCGGCACCAGCTCATCCAGCAGCGCACACACCGTCGTTACCACTTCGAGATTGCTACGCTGGTTCCCGCCGCCAACGTTATACGTCTCGCCCACACGCCCCCGCTCCAGAACCGTCCGCAGCGCCCGGCAGTGATCCACTACGTATAACCAGTCCCTCACCTGCTGCCCATCTCCATACACCGGCAGCGCCTTGCCCTGCAGCGCATTCGCAATCATCAGCGGAATCAGCTTCTCCGGAAACTGATACGGGCCATAGTTGTTCGAGCAGTTCGTAATGATCGCCGGCAGCCCATACGTATGCACCCACGCCCGCACCAGATGATCCGACGAAGCCTTCGACGCCGCATACGGACTATTCGGCGCATACGGCGTCTCTTCATGGAACGCGGGAGCCTCAGGCGTCAGCGTGCCATACACCTCGTCTGTCGATACATGCAGAAACCGAAACCGTTTCCGCTCCTCCTCCTCCTCCTCCTCCTCCGCCAGCGAATCGTAGTACCCGCGAGCCGCCCGCAGCAGAGTAAAGGTCCCATCGATATTGGTTCGCAGAAACGTCTCTGGCCCCAAAATCGAACGGTCAACGTGGCTCTCCGCCGCAAAGTGAACCACTGCCCGAGGCCTGTGCTCCCGCAGCAACCGGGCAACCAGTTCGGCATCGCAGATATCGCCATGGACAAACGTATACTTCGAATTTGCTGCCACAGAGGCCAGATTCTCCGGATTTCCCGCATACGTCAGCTTATCCAGATTGACAACCGGTCCACCGTCCGCCGCCAACCAGTCGAGCACGAAGTTAGAACCAATAAATCCGGCGCCGCCCGTTACCAAAATGGAATCCGCGCCATTGCTCGCGACCTTTTTCGTTGTCTGATCAGATCTCATTCGTCAACTAACGCCTCCGCAATCAGTTACCAGACTTTGTCTCGGGTAAATCCCGCCTCGTTCAGCCACGCAGAAAAGTTGATGCACGAATGCCGGGTTCATTGAGGGATTCGTGCTGCGCAAGCGTACGTCGTTTTCACAAAAGCTTGAAATATAGCCACACTCAGCATCGAAAGCCTTCCAACACTTCTCGGAACTCTACAACAGTTTACAGACAAGAGGCCGCAGGAAGACTTGCCGAGATCAGGCAACTGGAGTCCGCACACACCGGCACCAATAAAAGTCGATTTCAGAAAGGTGATTCCATGTCATCCAAAGCGCAGCAGGCCAAGAACCAACAGGCAAATCAATCCATCGGTCAATACCCAGCAATGAGCTCCCAACACGCTGTTGAGCCCTCGGGGCCGAAGGGCGACAATCCCGCAACCGCTGGCCCGGGCCCGACAAAAGTTCAATACAGCGCCCCCTGAAAACCGTCTCGGTCGCATCAATCCCCGCGCCGGAGGAAGCCAACACAACTCCGGGCACCACGCACGAAAAGTAAGCACCGGTATTCATTCGGCAAACGTAGTCCGAGCCCATCTTCGCGGCCACATTCCTAACTGTATTAGTTGAAACGATATGCTGCGCCCACGCTAAAGATCCTTGGAGTAAGGCCATTGGGCGGAAAGCTCAGCCACTGCTGGTATTCATACTCGGCCCTCACATTAAGCCACGGCCGAGCGTGGTAGTCGACGCCACCGCCGATAGCGAATATGTTGTAGGCGAGATTTGCGATGGGCCCGATTTTAGGATCTCCGAACACCGGCGGGTAGTTGAAAACCCCTCGCCCATACATGACCTTCGCGTATGGGGCGAAACGCCCGTAGTGCAGAACATATCGAGGCCCTATTTCGTACGTACGTTCGTAGATGCCTTCTGTTGCATCCGGATCACTGATCTGGTGAAACTCTCCTTCAATTCCTACGTGGTATTTGAAATCGTATGTTGAATAGAAGCCATATCCTTTGAAGTTATCCGGCCTGTAGTCAGAATTTGCCAGATTGAACATAACGCCGATCTGTAGATCTCCTACACGCGATGCCGTAGCGGTGGCTTGGCCGTGGAGCCTAGCGGCCGTAAAACCGACAAGACAGATCAACGTGAAAATTTTTAGTCGCACTGAGAATCTCCTAAATCACTTGCAGGTCTTCGATAATTAAATGTCATGATGCTTTGTTTCATTGGTCATTGCGATCCTTACTGGGGCGACTGGTCGATGTGGAAGTCAACGGTGACTGTGTGCTGAATACCATTGCTGGTTGCAGTGATGGTGATCGGATAGGTGTGGTCGAAATAGCCGCTCCCGCAGCCCGACATTGTGCCAATTGCTCCGAGCGACAACAGTAGCAGAACTGAGTTAGTGATGATGCGCGTAAGTCTGTTGCTGGTGCGGCGGGAGTACCGCAGCCCCAGAAGAGGCAGCAGGAACAAGCCAAGCGCGATGTGGGAAAGTTTGCTCGACAGATCCTTCGGGGACTCGTTCGAGGCAAGCTTGCGCGTCGCCACCGTAAGGATGATGTCTGTCGGCCCACCAGTCTTCGATACCGTTGCAGGTGAGAAGGTGTAGGTGCTGAGCAGAGGACCATTGTTATTTGTTGTTAACTGCACATCTCCTGGAAAGGTGCCACCGATCGGAGCGATATGCAGGGTGTACTGCCGTGTGGTGCCGTAGGTTCCCTCGACTGTCGGCGAGCTAATGACCTGCAAGGTGAAGTCCAGCGGGGTAATAAGGACGGTGTTCGAGCTGGAGGAAGATGCGGAAGCAGTGCTCGCAATGAAATCTGTATCGCCGCTGTAGACCGGGACGATAATGTGTGTTCCAACCTGGAGTCCGGCGGTAGTGAAGGTGGCCACTCCGTTAGAGAGAACTGCCGTTCCGATAGGATTCCCGTTGTCGAGGAACTTGACGGTTCCCGTTGGGATGCCGCTGGTGGTTGAAGCGACATTCGCCGTCATCGTTACGTTCAGGCCAAATGCTATCGAAGGCGTGCTGAGGGCGGTTGTGATCACAACGGGAGCTTGCGTTACCGTCAGCGTTCCGTTCTGCACCACCAGGACATAGTCGGAGAGATTGGTTCCTGACGCAGCGGGGATGATCGGATATTTGCCTGGTGCAGAGGGAATGCTTGCAGAGTTGGAGAAGGTTTCGCTGAAGGTGTCGCCATTTTGCGCGCCGGTGACGTTGCCTTGGAACACCGGGTTCGTCACGCCGTAAAGCCGAGTGTAGCTATTGGCGAAGATGGTCAGGGTCTCTGGCGAGACGGTAAGCGGAACCGCCTTCGTTGCCGAGGTGTAGTTTGCCTTATCGATCGGGGTGAAAGTGACGGAAAGCTGTTGCAAGCCGGTCGTGAGGACGGTTTCAGCCGCAGGGCTATAAGCGAAGGTGCCGGCTAGTGCCGTCGTTCCATTCAGTTGATAGGCCGCAGCATTCAACTGTGTGGCGCTGAGTGGAGTTCCGTAAAAAATCGTTGCCGGGCTCGCCCACGTGAGAACGGGGGTGGTCTGGTTGACGGTCAACTGCACAGTCTTCGATACGGTCGTGTAATCCGTGGTATCGGTTGGGGTGAAAGTGACTGAAAGCGTATCGACGCCGGCAATAGGTATGCTTCCTGCAGCGGGGGTGTAAGCGAACGACCCGGCGACTGTGCTCGAAGCGTTCAGTTGCGCACTCGAGAGGGCGGCGCCGTAGGAGAAGCTTGCCGGAGCAGCCCAAGTGATCGGCGGTGTAGCCTGACCGACAGTCAACTGTACTGTTTTCGTAGCTGTTGTGTAGTTGGCGGTGTCGGTTGGGGTGAAGGTGACCGAAAGGGTATCGGTACCAGCAGAAAGCACGCTACCCGCGGCTGGAGCGTAGACGAACGACCCAGCGACCGGGGTAGTTGCATCGAGTTGTGCACTGGACAGAACGGTGCCATAGGTGATGCCGGCAGGTGTGGCCCAAGTAATCGTGGGGGTAGCCTGACTGACGATCAACTGTACGGTTGCGGTAGCCGTTGTGTAGTTTGCGGCGTCGGTTGGAGTAAAGGTGACCGACAGTGTATCGGTACCGGCCGTCGGAATGCTACTGGCGGCTGGAGTGTAGGCGAACGATCCCGGGACTGAAGCGTTCGCGTTGAGTTGCGTGACAGAGAGTGCCGTTCCGTAGACGATAGTCGCGGGATTGGACCAGGTGACCGTTGGAGTAGCCTCGGCGACGCTTAGCTGCACCGTCTTGGTGACGGTGGAGTAGTTAGTGGTGTCCGTCGGAGTAAACGTGACCGAGAGGGTATCCGTGCCGACGGTCGGGACATTGCCTAAAGCAGGGCTGTAGGCAAATGTTCCGGGAACAGAAGCTGTCGCGTTGAGTTGTGTATTGGACAGTGCCGTTCCATATGTGATCCCTACCGGGGCGGCCCAGGTGATGACCGGAGCAGCCTGGCTGACGGTCAGCGAGATCGTCTTGGTGACGGTGGAGTAGTTAGCCGTATCAGTTGGGGTAAAGGTAACCGAAAGAGCATCGGTACCGGCAGTCGGAACACTGCCCAGGGCAGGAATGTAGACAAATGTACCGGCAACTGAGGCGGTCGCGTTGAGTTGAGCGGTGGAAAGAGCAGTCCCGTACGTGATACCTGCCGGTGTGGGCCATGTGATGACCGGGCCGGCCTGGCTAACGGCTAGCTGTATGGTCTTGGTCGCGGTAGTGTAGTCGGCTGTGTCAGTCGGAGTGAAGGTAACCGACAAGGTATCGGTGCCTGCTGTTGGAATACTACCGGCGGCCGGCGTATAGGTAAGCGTGCCCGGCACGGAAGAGGTCGCGTTGAGTTGAACGACTGAGAGTGCAGTCCCGTAGGTGATGCCAGCCGGAGTGGCCCAGGTGATCACCGGAGTCGTCGGACTCACAGTCAGTTGCACGCTCGTCGTTGCTGTCGTGTAGTTGGCCGTGTCAGTTGGGGTAAACGCCACTGAAAGCGTATCGGTACCAGCGACTGGGATGCTGCCCAAAGCAGGAGTGTAGGCAAATGTGCCGGCGACGGAGGCTGTCGCGTTGAGCTGAGCCGTGGAGAGCGCCATTCCGTATGTAATGCCCGCTGGAGTAGCCCAGGTGATAACTGGCGTAGCCTGTGAAACGCTGAGCTGGACGGTCTTGGTAGCAGTTGAGTAGTTTGTGGTGTCGGTTGGAGTAAAGGTGACGGTGAGAGTATCGGTCCCGGCGGCAGGAATGCTGCCAACAGCGGGAGTGTAAACCAAAGTGCCAGGTACGGATGCCATCGCGTTGAGCTGAGCGCTTGACAGGGCTGTCCCGTAGGTGATGCCCGCCGGGGTGCCCCAGGTGATGGTCGGGATGCTCTGGCTGACAATCAGTTGTACAGTCTGGGTAGGTGTCGTGTAGTCGGTGGTGTCCGTTGGGGCGAACGTCACCGAGAGAGTATCGGTGCCGGCCGAGGGCACGCTACCCGCTGCAGGGGTGTAGACGAACGATCCTGGAACCGATGAGGTCGCATTGAGTTGAGCGGTGGAAAGCGCAGTCCCGTAAGTGATGCTTGCCGGATTGCTCCATGTAATGACTGGAACGGCTTGAGTGACTTGCAGCTGAACGGTCTTGGTGACCGTAGAGTGGTTGGTGGTGTCCGTTGGGGTAAAAGTTACTGAAAGAGTATTCGTTCCGACTGGAAGGATAGCTCCCGCAGCGGGAGTGTATGCGAACGTACCGGGATCCGGAGATGTTGCACTCAGCTGCAGACTCGAGAGCGCGGTTCCATAGGTGATAGCGGCGGGCGGAGCCCAGGTAATACCCGGGATTGCCTGGGTCACGGTCAGTTGAACTGTCTTCGTTGTCGTCGTGTAGTTCGTGGTATCGGTTGGGGTGAAGGTAACCGAAAGCGTATCAGTACCCGTGGTGAGCACCGCGCCTACGGCAGGAGTGTAGACCATTGTGCCCGGTACTGATGCAGTAGCGTTGAGCTGTGCGGTGGAAAGCGATGTGCCGTAAGTGATGCTTGCCGGAGGAGCCCAAGTAATGGCCGGTGCCGACTGGGTGACGGTCAGAGGTACGGTATTCGTTACCGTCGAGTAGTCCGTAGTATCAGTCGGGGTAAATGTGACCGACAGGTTGGTTGTGCCAGCAGCCGGGACTGCACCGGCGGCAGGAGTGTAGACCATTGTGCCCGGTACGGATGCCGTCGCATTGAGTTGGGTGGTGGACAGTGCCGTTCCGTAGGTGATGCTTGCCGGAGGAGCCCATGTGATTACAGGAGCGGCCTGGGTAACGGTCAACGTGACGGTCTTGGTGACGGTGGAATAACTAGTGGTGTCGGTCGGAGTAAAGGTGACCGAGAGAGTATCCGTGCCTGCGGCTGGTACGTAACCAATCGCAGGTGTATAGGCAAACGTGCCAGGAACGGACGAAGTCGCATTCAATTGAGTATTGGAGAGCGCCGTTCCATAGATGATGCTTGCCGGATTGCT
>Ga0137390_10002340_pt1 | contig 14965 bp, 11 predicted proteins | sample 15con2h24AmetaG_FD_104937 | JGI IMG/M metagenome (GOLD analysis project Ga0137390, IMG submission 104937) | Vadose zone soil microbial communities from Angelo Coast Range Reserve, California, USA - 15con2h2.4A metaG | ecosystem: Environmental > Terrestrial > Soil > Vadose zone > Saprolite... | reverse complement strand
GTAGGTCCACGTATTGGTGTCGCCGTTGAAGCGGTAGGCGCCACGCTGGATCACGGAGCCCTGGGGCGCCGAGACGAACGCCAGAAGGGTATCGGCGTCCCGCTCGTAAACGACGTTGCCGTGGGAGAGCTGCCAGTCCGGGCTGAAGGTCCCCTTGGACGGCCCCGTCAATAGAGTCCACCCCCCCGTGGCGGGATTCCATGCCCACGTCCCGGAGGGGACCACCGTAAGAAAGCGCTTGCGGCGCGCGTCATAGGCTGACTGCTGGTAGGTGTGCTGGGTGTAGGGTCGACCGAGGGGTGTAATGCTCGCCACGGCGCTGCCCGCCCCGGAGATGATTCGCGCCTCGGGGCTCCCGTTGGGCGGTGTCTCGGGCGGATACTGCTCGGCCCATTGGTTGGCCTCGACGTGGTAGAGATCCACGTCGTTGCCGGGGTGGGTCGCGTGCCCGCCGCCGAAGTCGAAGACCATCCCATCCCCGAAGGCCAGACCGGAGTAGGATCGCGTCACGGGCTCCCCGCTTACCTGCGTACGGCTCCGGTAGTCTGGAGCTGAGGCATCGTGAGACTGGACGGCCGGCTGGTACACCGTCCGGCTCTTGGGGTTCATGGCCAGCCAGCTATTGGCGGGGAGAGCCGTCAGCTTCGCCACGACGGTGGGATCGGCGGCAGGTCTCGGTGGCGGCACCGCTGACGCGGTCGCGGGAGTCGCGGGCTTCGGCGCCGGCATCGCTCCCCCGGAACCGCCGCCGTCCCGCTGTGCAAATGCCGGCGACGGGCTCTCGGCGACTCTGATGAACATCGCGCTCAGGGCCAAGGCCAGCAAAGCGAGAACAGAAAGCGCGCTGATCGTCAGGCGTCTCACTGTCAAAATTCCTCGTGCCAGTCCCAGGAGCGCTCGTCGGAGGTGATCTTCTGGACGGCGACACAGGAGCCCCATCCCTTGTCCCAGCTCCTCTCGAGCAGGTTGGGATTGAGCAGGTACCGCGCTCCTGGAACCCCGGACAGCAGGCGTCGCGCTCGCCCCATCAGGGAGGGTGAGCGATCCGTGGGAGGCACTGTGCCGAAGAGCCGGTAGGCCGGGTAGGTCAGGATATGGCAGACCAGCCGGTGAATAGCTTCATATCCTCCGACGTCGTCGAGGATCACGATCCCGCCCACTGCGAGCATCTTGTTGATGTAGAAGAAGTCGATGAGCGCGTGGTCGAACGTGTGCCAGCCGTCGATGAGCCCGACCTCGATCTGAGTCTTCCCCGACAGGAGGCGCGGGAGCGCGAGCTCCGAGCCCTCTTCGATGACCTCCACCATGTGGCCGTAGCCGGCCTCGCGAACGTTCCGGTGGCCGATGCCCCGCCACGCGGTGCTCTGGACCGGGTCGATGGCTATGTGCCGGACCGGTCCAGGCAGTCGAGCGAGGGCGTCGCAGAAGTAGAGGGTGGAGACACCGTACGCCATGCCCACCTCGAGCGTGGTGGACGGCCGCACCGTCTCGATGACCCGTTGGATCAGCGCCCCCTCCTCGGGCTTCATGTTGGAATGGATCGGATAGGTCTCCCTCCCGTCCGTCACGATCTTGCTCTCCAGCATCTGCTTCAGCACGGCGTTCATTCCTTCGTCTCCTTTATCGGTCTAGGCGCGCGCGGGGGCGAGAGCCTGATAGAGATCGGCGTAGCGTCGGGCCATCCGCCCGAGCGCGAACTCCTCCAGGACCCGCTGGCGCGCGGCTTTTCCGTGAAGCGCCCGCAAGTGGGGGTCGGTGACGTAGGCGCGAAGAGCCTCGGCCAGCGCCTCGGGACGGCCCACCGGCACGAGCATTCCCGTTACCGCGTCTTCCACCAGCTCTGGATTTCCGCCGGTGCGCGTGGCGACGACCGGCACGCCCGTGGCCATCGCCTCGAGAATGGTGTTGGAGATGCCTTCGGCGATGGAGGGGAGGACAAAGACGTCCAGGCCCTGGAGGAGGACCGGCACATCGTGGCGTTCCCCGTAGAGGCGCACGCGGCCCGCGAGGTCCGGCATTCGCGCCCGCGCCTCGAGGGCTTCTCGGCAGGGCCCGTCTCCCACGATGGCGAGGACGGCACGGCTGTCCGTCTTGGCCAGCCGCGCGAACGCTTCGAGGAGACCCAGCTGGTCCTTCACCGGGTCCAGCCGACCCACCGTGCCTACCACCACGGCATCCGCCGGCAGGCCAAGCGCCTGCCGTCCCGTCTCCCGGTCGTCGTCGCGAAATCGATGGGCGTCGACCCCGTTGTGTATCGTCATGACTCGCCCCTCCGGTATGCCGACGACCTGGATGAGCCACCGGTGGAGGTCATGGGAGACCGCGACGAAGCGGTCCACGAACGGAGCGGCCAGACGGCGCAGCCGGTTCCTCCTGCGACTGCGGCCATCAGGATCGTCGGCCTCACGGCCGTGCTCGCCATGGATCACTACGGGCACTCGCGCGAGGCGAGCCGCCAGGATGGCGTCAAAAGTGCCCCAGTTCCGCGAATGGACCACATCCGGCCGGAGGCGCCGGAAGAGACGGGCCATCCGCGCTACGGCCCAGAGGTCAAGTCCCGGACGCTTGCCGAGGCAGCTCAGCTCGACGTGGGAGGGCAAGCGGGCGGCCAACGGTCCGCTCCCCGTCATCGAGACGACGGTGTGCCGGACTTCGCCGTCCAGCGTCTGGATCAGGTTCACGACTCCGTTTTCGGTCCCGCCGACCGCGAGAGAGTGCAGCACGTGGACGACGTGCGGCCGGGTCATCGGTCCCACCACCGGCGTGCCCATTCCTCGAAGCACAGGAGGGACCAGATCTGGCTCGAGCGGTCCCGACGGCCGGCCGCGTGCTCGTCGAGGAGTGCGGCCACGGCCCGGGGCTCGAAGATGCCGCGCTGCTCGGCACGGGTATCGAGGAGGACGTCTCGAGTGTAGTCGGCCAGCTCCCGCCGAAACCAGGTTTCGAGCGGCACACCAAATCCCATTTTCGGACGATGCAGGATCTCGGCCGGCAGATCGTCGGCCATCACCCGCTTGAGGACGGCTTTCCCGGTGCCGTCACGGAGCTTCAGGGCGCTGGGCATCGTGGCGACGTATTCCATGAGGAGATGGTCGAGCAGCGGAACGCGGGCCTCGAGCGAGACCAGCATGCTCGCCCGGTCCACCTTGGTCAGGATGTCCTCCGGCAGATAGGTCCTGATGTCGAGGTACTGGAGGCTCGAGACGTAGTCCGGGGCGCCGCTCTCCGCCGCGACACGGCGGAACCAGTCCGGCGTCACCTGGGAGCTTCCCTGAGCCCGAGCCGGGGGGGTCAGGAGCCGGTGGAGCGTCCCGCTCTGCTGGTAGGTCATCATCCGGAAGTAGCGCGTAACGGCGTCCGAGCCCAAGAGATCAAGATAGCCTTGGCCCCTGACGCCAGCCGGCACGAGCCCTGCTGCCAACCGGAGGAGGGGCTTGATGAGCGCCTGCGGCATCGTGTCAAACCGTCGATGGAGCGCTTGAGCCCGCGCATAGCGACGGTACCCGGCGAAGTTCTCGTCCCCGCCGTCGCCGGACAGCGAGACCGTCACGTGTTCGCGCGTGATCTTCGACACGTAGTAGGTGGGCAGGGCAGAGGAATCGGCGAAGGGCTCGTCGAACTGCCAGGCCAGCCGCGGCATGGCCTCGAGCGCATCCGGTTTGACGACGAACTCGCAATGGTCTGTCCCGTAGCGCTGCGCCACGCTCCGCGCATAGCGCAGCTCGTCATGATCCGCCTGGTCGAAGCCGATGGAAAAGGTTCGAATCGGCCGGCCGGTCGCCTGGGCCATGAGGGCGACTACAGTGCTCGAGTCGAGTCCGCCGGAGAGGAAGGCGCCGACAGGCACATCGCTGACGAGGTGGCTGCGCACGGCATCCTGCAGATGCCAGCGCAGTCCTTCCAGCCACTCGGCTTCGAGCCGCCCCTCCACGGGCGCGAACCGGAGATCCCAGTACCGCTCGACGGCAGGCTCGGGCCGGTCGAGATCGAGGACGATATAAGAGGCCGGCGGCAGCTTCCGGATGCCCCTGAAGATGGTGCGCGGGCTCGGAACGTAGTGGTAGGCAAGGTAGTCGCGGAGGGCATCCCAGTCCAGCTCTCGCGGGACCGATGGGTCCTGAAGCACGGCCTTGATCTCCGAGGCGAAGACGAGGCGGCGTCCGTCCCACGCATATACGAGTGGCTTGATCCCCACGCGGTCGCGCGCGAGGAAGAGACGCCGGCGCCGCGCGTCCCAGATGGCGAAGGCGAACATGCCGCGCAAGTGGCCGAGGCATTCGACCCCGAAGGCCTCGTAGGCCCGCAGCACGACTTCGGTGTCCGAGGTGGTGCGGAATCGATGCCCCGCTCCCTCCAGCTCCCGGCGAAGCTCCCGGAAGTTATAGACCTCGCCGTTGAACACGATGCAGGCCGAGCCGTCCTCGCTGAACATGGGCTGGTCACCGGTGGCCAGGTCGATGATCGCGAGCCGTCGATGCCCGAGACCAACGGGACCGCGCAGGAAGAAGCCGTCCCCGTCGGGACCCCGGTGGGCGATGGTGTCGCTCATCCCGCGGAGGAGGTCAGCGGTCACCGGCTCACCGGTCACGTTCACGATTCCCACGATCCCGCACATGACTAGGTCGGCTCCGTCACTTTTCCGCCAAAATGATATATGTCGGGACCAGGGCCGGGAGCACCCCGCATAGTGCGGCCGCCATCCAGAAGACCTTCTTCCCTCGGTTGGGCCATTCAATCGCCTTGAGCTCGCTGAGCATTCCGGCGCGCGGGCCGGTGAGGGGGACGAAGTGCTTCGGCGCCCAGAGGTCCGGGAACGGCCAGTAGAACTCGGCTGAGCGAAAGCCGGCGGCACGAAGCAGCCGCCGGTACTCCCGGAAGCTATAGGTCACCGTGCGGTATGGCCCTTTTCCCTTCCACACCGACAGGGCGTTGGCGAGCCGGCGAGGAAGCAGGGCGGTGAAACGGAGCCCGTTGTGGTCCTGGGCGCCGAGCAGGTTCTGGTGGGAGAACCTATTCTTGGTGGCGAGATAGATCCGGCCGCCCGGCTTCAACACCCGCCGGGTCTCCTCGAGGGCCAGCCGGTGGGCTAGCCACACGCTTGGCTCGTCGATGGCCTCTGGTAGATACTCGAAGACCGCGTTGAGTACCACGCAGTCGAAATGATCGTCGGGGAACGGCAGGCGAAGCGGGTCGCCGTTGCACACTGGGACCAGGCTGGCCAGACCGTCCTGGCTTCGAACCAGCGCCAGGAACTCCAGCGCCTCGTGCGTGGCGTCCAGAGCGACGACGAGCTCGGCCTGTTTCGCCAGCGGCACCGACAATACGCCGAGGGCGCAGCCGAAATCGAGCACGCGCGTGCCTTCGAAGGGCCCGAGCAGGCGGAGACCCTCCGCGCGCTGCGGGGGCGCGAGGGGAGTGCGGGCCACCAGCCGCGGGAACTGTTTGCCGAGGTACTGGGTGAGCGCGTGACGGTAGCCATTGGTCCGGCTCAGCTCCATCACCGTGGCCATGGCCGGCCTGGGCGGCAGCGAATCGAAGTATGCCCCGCGGTCATTGAAACAGGGCACGCCGTCTGACAGGTAGGTCTGTCCGCAACGCGGGCATGTGAGCGCGTTCTCCCATGCGAGCGCCGTCCGGCAGCCCGGGCAAACGAGGAGACCCGGCGGCCCGGCGTTCATGGTGAGATCCACTGAGCGCTTCGTCTTGAGCACCGTGGTCACCTCACGTCCGGCACGCGTGGCTGAGCCACTGGTAGTGCCTGCGGAAAAGCAGCCGGCGCGGCAGCCGCTGACGCAGTGGTAAGGTCCCCGTTCGGGCGCCTTCCACGTAGGCCGTCATGCGGTCCAGGACGAATCCGATCTGGAGGATGCGGCTCAGCGGCGCCGAATCGTCCACGGGCCGGGCGTAGCCTTCGGTGAAGGCGGCGACCAGGCGACGCACGACCCGCCGAGAAAAGGCCGGGCTGGACGCCAGCATCTCGAGCCTTCCGCGGAACTTGAAATAATCCGCATACACGGAATCCGTCCGGAAGCCGGCGAAGTCGATGACGGTAACCTTCCGGCGATCGGGCGAGACGATCACGTTGTACGGTCCCAGGCCTCCGTGCGTGCCTGCCACGGCGATAGGCTGGCCCTCCAGTCGTGCCCCCAGGCGGACAACGTGCGAGCCCACGGTGGCGATGAATTCGTCGGTCACCGGCGGAATTGGGTGGCCGGCCAGGTAGGCGAGCTCGTTCCGGCAGGAAGCCAGTAGGTCCAGGCTGCCCGCGCGGGCCGTGGCCGCCGTTGCTTTCTGGAGTCGTCCGACCCACTCCCCGCACTGGCGGCAAAGCCGCTCGAGGACCCGGAGCTTCGCGTTGCTCGGCCAGAACCTTGCCTCCGTGAGGACGGCGCTCAGGCTCGTCCCCTCCACCCGCTCCATGACGATCGCGTGGAGATCCGGGAAGGAAGCGACCGGCGCCGGCGCACCGACCGAATCCGAGCCGCGAAAGATCTCGGCGCATCGGGCCAGGGCCCCATGCTCCCGCTCGATTTGACCGACCGTGCCACGCTCCGCATCCGCTTCCCCAGCGACGGTCTTCGCTATGAGAGTCCTGGTCTGCTGGCCGGAACGGACCCTGAGCACGCCGGTGCTCGAGTAGGCATGCCCGGAGACCTGGGCCAGCTCGACTGTCGAGGTGGCACCGAAATAACGGTGGCAGCCCGCTTCGAGACGATCGCGCACCGCCTCCAGGGCCTTTCGCGCCTCGAAGGCGCTCATTGAGTCCAGTTGCTGAATCACCGAGGTCGCCATTGGGAGGGCAGCCTCCGATTGCGTATTGGTAGCGGGGGGGCCTTCCGGACCGGCCTGATCACCGCGACGGGCATCGCCTTTACGGGAGTTCGAACCGGAGTCGCGGCCGCCGGAGCCGCACGCGTGGGGGCCTCCTGGCTGACAAGGACCTTCAGCAGGATCACGACGCTCACCAGGTGGTAGAAGAGGTCGAAATAGGCCTCGGTCAGGAAGGCGCCCGAGACCATGTAGGCGAGAAAGCTCGCCTGGAGCATCCGCGCCGGAGTGCCCACCCAGGCTGCGGACTCGGATCTTCTGGCGAGCCGACGAAGCCGCGCAAGACTGCCTACACACGAGAGGAGGAGAAAGACGAACAGGCCCAGGGCAACGAAGCCGTGATCGCCCAGGATCGAGAAATAGATGCTATGGGCACTATAGCTCGCATCGGAGTCGCTTCCGCTATAGAGCTGGAAAATTTCGTAGTGAGGTAGCACCCAGAAGCCACCGCCGAGGAAAGGCCGGTTCACGGCCAGCTGGAATGCGACCTTCCATGCCGTGAGCCTGCTGACGGCTGACGTGTCCTGATCGTAGGTGTAGATGGTTCCCATTCGCTGCCACCACTGATCCGGGAGGAAGGGGCTTCCGAGCATCAGGAAAAGCAGGCCAAGAGCCAAGGCCACGGTCAGCCCGCCCAGCGCCCGCTTCGTTGGCCTGAAGAAGAGGGCGGCCAGAACCACGATCAGCCCCAGGAACCCGCCACGCGAGTAAGTGAAGACAACACCGACGATGGACATGCAGAAGGTAAACCGGAGAACGTTCCGGAGCCACCGGCGGGGCTCGTCCTGCCAGAGCATATAGAGGATCGGCAGGACCATGTTGAGCGCCAGACCGATGGAATTGTTGCTCCCGAGAAAGCTCCGGTCAGGTCCATAGACGCGGTGCATGCCGCCCGTCAGAAGGGCCCAGACACCGCCCTTGGCGCCGTAGAAGCCGATGGATAGCGCGATGACGAGGAAGAGGTACCGGAGGCGGGTACGGTCCTGGAAGAGCTTGAGGGTGACGAACGTGAACAGCAGGACCTTGGAGACCTTGTCGAACTGCTCCCAGGCCTCGTCCGGGTAAAAGGCGAAGAACGTCGTGATCGTGAACATGATCCAGAGGGCGACCAGGAGATAGGTCTCGCGCACCCAGGGGATGGGCTTTTTGTCCTTGGTGAGGAGCAGCCCGGCGAGTGTGCAGATGGCCACGAGCTGGGCGAAGGGAAGCTCTGAGGCGAAGCCCCAGGTAAGGCGGTGCGGGTTCATGTAGCCGAGCCATGACCACATCAGGACGCCGATCCACGGCCTGGCGAGACAGAGTGGTAGCAGGCCGAGGATGCCTGCGGTGAGAACGATGTCTCGGATTGGCATGGGCTAGGGCAGCACCAGCGCTTGGGCCTGCTGCACCAGCGACAGGCTGTTTTGGAGCGACTGAACCGCCGCAGCCACCGCCCCGCCGTCGCCGGCGGTAATATGGTTGACGTTTTCGAGCGCATTGCGCATTAGCGCGCGGGAGTCGAGGAGCTTTTTCGACTCCATTCCCAACATGGGATCCTTCCATTTGGCTCTGGCGATCTGGATCTCGACCCCGTGGTGGGCGATGCTGACGAGCTTGTAGCCGAGATAGGTCGGCTCCCACCAGCCCGTCGCGCCGCCCTGAAGCGCCCCGGCGGTGAGGCGCTGTACTCCCAGGCGGACGTATGCGGAGCCGAGCTTCAGCTGGGCCGCGATCACGTCGTTCTTGTCGCTCTCGCTATGGACCAGCCGCGCGGCTTCGCCGGCATTGAATCCAGGCTGAGGCGAGACGGGCACGTGGTCCGCCAAGGCCGGCGCGGCAAGACAGAGGGGGGCCGCCGCGATGATGCTCGCGAGGCTGGAGCGGAAACGGAACATTCGCATTGCTAGTCTCTCCCGTACACGATCTGGTGAAGGCGCTTGCGCTGCGTCTGGTACCAACGGGCCATGATGAAGCGCCGGCTGAGTGGAGTCGGCGGCAGATCGGGGTCCACGGCCTCGCTGATCTTGTCGAGCAGGTAGGCCACCCGAAGGAAGTCGGCCAGGGGCGAGGACGGGTCCACAGCGGAACCGTAACCCTCTCGAAAGGCCTGCTTGTATCTGGCCGTAACCGGCGGCCGGCCCACCGTCCACGAGTCCAGGTCTTCGAGCTTCATCCAGAACTTCATGAAATCGTAGAGGCGTGGCCCGGAGCAGTAGCCGGTGAAGTCGACGACGACCACCCGCGTCCCATTGGTCAGGATATTCTCCGGCCTGAAGTCATTCTGCCGACCCACCGGCGCCAGATCGGCACCGGGGATGCCGGCGGCGAGGCGCTCGAGGTGCTTGACGGTCGCCGCCGCGGTGCCGCGATCCAACCCGCCGTCACGGCTGTCCAGGATGATCCGCAGCCGCTCGTCGCAGTAGGCGAAGAGCTCGGAGAGATCGAAGGCGACGCAGTTACGCGCCTCGGTGAAGTCCTGGAAGTGCCGGAGCCACTTGCCGGTCAAACGGCAGAGGCGAATCGCCTCCTCCGACCGCGCGGAGGAGCGGAAGAGTGGCCGCTGCCGAAGCAGGGCCTCGAGCGTCAACCCCGGGAACTCTTCGGTCAGGAGCGAGAGATGATCGGGGAGACAGGCTACGGGCTTGACCACGCCGAGCTCCTGAAATTGCGCGAAGCGGATCGTCAGATCGGTGAGCACGCGGTACTCGGTCATGAGAGCGGTGAGAATCTCCGGCCGCGTGCCGGGCGTTGATCGAAGGGTCTTGAGAAAGAATTGTCGCGCTGCAGCGGGCGCCGCCAGACGAATGATCTGGATCGTCGAGTCCGGCCGCTCCTGGACTCCCACCGCGCTTGCGGTGAAGGGCCCGTCCACGCCCAGGTGCCGGTGCCCGTCCGCCACAAGCCTCCGGCAGGCGCGCTGCAGCGAAGAGGCAAGGGGTCCCGCTGGCTCGGCAACGGTCAGGTGCGCGCCGGGCATGGCGCTCATCGTGCCACCCGGAGCCGAGAACGGTCGAGCGATGCGCGCGACTGCGCTGCGGTCAAGAGCTCGGCGTAGAGGGCTTGCATGAGCGCCACGTGGCCTGACACCGAGAACCGAGCCTCGGCGGCACGGTAGCCGCGATTGGCGATTTCCGCGGCCAGCTCTCTCTCCGTGAGGAGCTTCAGGATGTGCTCCGAGAGCTGACCGTCATCTCCGGGAAGCGTCAGGAAGCCGGTCTGCCCGTGCTGGATGATCTCGAGGGGGCCTCCGGCGCTGCTCGCGATGACCGGCTTCTTCATCGCCATGGCCTCGACGATGACCCGCCCGAAGGGCTCAGGACGGACCGAGGCGTGGACGACGACGTCGAGAAGCTGGATGAGCTGGCTCACGTCGTTCCGGAACCCGGTGAAGACGACGCGGTCCGCGATCCCGAGCTTCGCGGCGAGCGCGACCAGCTCAGCCTTGTAGGCAGCGTCGCGCGGGCCGGCTTCACCGATGATGAAGGCGCGAGCGGACGGGAGAGCGCGAATGACGCGGGCGGCCGCCCAGAGGAAGACACGATGCCCCTTGCGCTCCCGAAGGGCGCCGACGATACCGAAGCAGGGCTCCGAGTCGGCCACGCGGAACTCGCCCCGCTGCGTCGCGCAGGAGCCTCCGGAGTCGAAGCGGGCGAAATCCACCGGCGGATAGATGACACGGATGCGCCCGGCTGGGATCCCAATCGACAGAAGGCTCTGCCGCGTCGCCTGCGAGTTGGCGATGAACATGTCCACGCGCCGGGAGAGGTAGCGGACGGCGCGCGAGTTCCATTCGTCACCGCGCTGGTACACGGTGAGGGGCACGCGCAGGCTCCACGCGAGAAAGATCGCGGCCATATCGAAGCCGTTATTGTGCTGGATGCATTCTATGTGGTGAGCCCGGGCGAAAGAGCGCAGCCGGAGCGCGTAGGGCAAGGTCAGGGCGAGATGATCGACGAGAGCGAGGCCGGTGAGGAGCGGCCGCCCGAGACGGGGCGCGACGTTCGCGAGCCGCGTCATGGGAATGCGCAGGGCGCGGCTCAACCTCAGGCTCTTTCCGCCCGGGATGACCGTCGAGATCAGGGGAGCATCGCAATGCCTAAGCACGTAGTCCTGCTGTTCAGCGCGGGAAAAAGCGACCACCGGTCGGTAGGCGCTCCGGTCGAGATGAAGCAGCAGGTTGCAGAGGCTCACAGTCGAGCCGCCCAAGCCGCGGCTGTTCTCGATGAAGAGGATGGTGGGCGGAGATGCGGCGTGGGTGTTGGCGGTCATGCCACCCTTCTGGCCAGAAACTTGGGCAAAGGTTCGGTAGCCGGCGCGGACCATGGCGCGGGTCGGCGAGGGGAACAAGGAGAGCGCCGCGAGCGCCAACGGCCGGAGCCCGCCGCCGAGCCGCCAGGAGGTCAGGTAGAACTGCCGCGCCCGGGCGATCTCGCCCCGCTCCTCGGCAAAGCGCCCCGCGTCCAGATAGAAACCGGGCTGCTCCTTACGATAGTGCTTGGCGGCCCCCGCCGGGTAACGCTCCGGGTGGGCAAGCACGAGGTCACCGATCAGGGCGGCGCTCAGCAGCATCTTGACGGTGTCATGAGACATGTTCGCTTCATGGATCCGGGAGCGCATGAGGGGGCGCTCGACCACGGCAGCCTGCGACACCGCAAGGAGCCGAAGCCAGAGTTCTCGGTCTTCCATGTGACTGAGCGTGGTATCGAAAAGCCCCACCTCGACCACGAGGTCACGACGGACCAGAAGCGTTGACGGCGCGATGAAGTTCCCCTTCAAGAACTGGCGACGGAGACTGTCCTCGCCGCAGCGCATGACGCCGGGAGCCACCTCGATCCGCTCGACGCCGGGGTAGTTCTTGCGCCGGGAGAGGAACGACTCGACCAATACTCCCCGCGAGGAGAACTCGAGAAAGTCAGAAAATACCAGACCGACGTCCGGGCATCGCTCGACCGCGGTCCACTGGCGCTCCAGCTTTTCGGACTCCCACAAATCGTCGGCGTCGAGTAAGGCAACCCAGTCCTGGGACGCGGCCAGGATGCCGGCATTCCTCGATGCGCTGAGCCCGGAGTGCGCCCGCCGCAGCACGGTGGCGCCCAGCTCGTCGGCGATAGCGGCGCTGTCGTCGGTGGATCCGTCGTCTACCACGATCACTTCCGCCGGGCGGCACGTCTGGGCGCGCACGCTGGCAAGGGCCTCGCCGAGGAACTTGGCAGCGTTGTACGCCGGGACGATGACGGAGATCGGAAGTGTCCGGGCGCGCTGGTCGCTGCGCGACAGGGCCATGACGACGCCGGGAGTCTCGAGGGTGTCCATGCGATCTTCCCCTAGGACCCTGAGTTGCTCATGGCTAGGGCTGGCATGTGATGGACGGCAACGACCGTTCTGGGGTTGGAGCGCTCTCGGTAGGGCCGCCAGACCACACGTAGTCACACAAGAGGATTCCCTGACTGGATGCCGTTGACAGGTGCCGGGTGCCGTGTCCGTCGACGACGTTCACCATCTGGGCAACATCGATGTGGTCCATGAACGTGCCCTTGGACTCCATCCACAGGCCTACGGTGACGGAATGGCCGGGGCGGAGGCGAAGCTGCCGGAGACAGCACTCGAAGATATGGGCGCCAGGCTGAAGCGACACCGGGAAGCTCGCTTCCCGGGTCCAGCTGGTGATGAGCCGGGTGCCGGAGAGGTTGTGAAGGGCAACGGCGATGGCCGCATCGGAGACGGGCTCGAATGCCTCGATCCCGATACGGAGAAGGAGATCATCGCCGGAGGTGTGCGTTCCCTTGGCGCGCCCGGCGGCATCTATGACCTCGAGGGACGTGAACCGGGCCCGGCCGTCGCCGTAGCGGGGCTTCTGCAGCAGGTCTGTCGTGTTTGCGTCGGTGATCTGACCGCCGAGGTACTCCTCGACAATCTCGGAGGCGGGCCCGGCGCTGTGGATCCGACCGTGCTTGAGGAGGATGGCGCGCTGACAGAGCCGCGGGATCAGGTCCATGTTGTGGCTGACGAAGAGCACCGTCTTGCCGTTTGAGGTCAGCTGTGACATGCGCTCGACGCAGCGACGCTGGTAGGTGGCGTCGCCCACGGCGAGGACCTCATCGATGAGGAGGATCTCGGGATCGAGGTGGGCAGCCACCGCGAAGGCGAGGCGGACGTACATGCCGCTCGAATAGCGCTTGACGGGCGTGTCGAGGAACTGGTCCACCTCGGCGAAGGCGACGATCTCGTCGAACTTGGCGTCGATCTCGGACTTCGCCATGCCGAGGAGGACGCCCTGGAGATACACGTTCTCACGGCCGGTCAGCTCGCTGTGGAAGCCACTGCCGACTTCGAGGAGGCTGCCCACCCGGCCAAAGATTTCGGCCTGGCCGGCCGTCGGGGGGGTTATGCGGGACAGGATCTTGAGGAGAGTGCTCTTGCCGGCGCCGTTGGCGCCGACGATGCCGACGAGCTCACCATGGCGCACCTCGAAGGAAACATCCTGTAGCGCCCAGAAGGGGGCAACCTTGGAGGCCCTGGAGTTTCGGCGAAACAGGGTCCTCGCGCTGTGCATCAGGTGGTCCCGGAGGGTATCGTGGCGGGTGAGGGCCCGTCCGATGTCGTAACGCTTCGACAAATGCTCCACACGAATCGCGACGTCGCCCATCAGATCACGTCCGCGAAGCTGCGTTCCATCCGGTTGAAGAAGAGGATGCCGCCAAAGACGAGACTGAGGACGGCCGCCAAGCTCATGAAGATAGGCCCCATCGCCGGGCTCGCGGTGCCGAGGAGCGCCCATCGAAAGCCTTCGATGACGCCGACCATGGGGTTGAGGCTGTAGAGCAGCCGCCACTCGGCGGGCACGAGATTCAGCGAGTAGACTACCGGCGAGGCAAACATCCAAGCCTGGACGAGGAACGGGATCGTATACCCGACGTCGCGGTAGCGCACGTTGAGGGCGGTGAGCCACAGGCCGGCCCCGAGGGCGGTCAGGCTCGCCTGGAGGAGAAAAAGGGGCAGCAGGAAGAGACGCCACGTCGGCACGATTCCGAACCAGACCATCATGCCGAGCAAGATCAGCAGCGAAAGGAGCATGTCCACGATGGGGCGGAGGACCGCCGCCAGCGGGAGGATCAGCCTGGGAAAGTACACCTTCCGGACCAACCCCGCGTCGCCCACGAGACTCACGGCGCAGTTGTTCACCGCCTGGGCGAAGTAGTACCAGGGCAAGAGCGCCGCGTAGGCGAAGATCGGATACGGGAAGCCGTCGGAGGGAATCTTGGCGAACCGTCCGAACACGACGCTGAAGATCACCATGGTCATGAGGGGCTGGAGCAACGCCCAGGCCGCGCCGATGGCTGTCTGCTTGTAGCGCACCTTGAGATCCCGCCAGACGAAGAAGTAGAGGAGCTCCCTGAACTGCCAGAGCGCCTGGAAATCTATCTGGAAGAGGCCCCGGCTGGCCCGGATCAGCGCCGTTGGTCGGGCGGGGGCGCCGGTCGGGGAAAGCGTTGCGGTTCCTGAGGACATGGCGATCCTGTCTGCTCTAGGCGAGGCGCAGGCGGTACCACGCCAGCTTGAGCGCAAAGGTAGGGGAATGGTCCTCCCACGGACCGCCCCGGCGTAGCTGCCACGGAGAGGTGGCGGCCGTGTTGAGGCCGAACCGAGTGGTCAGCGCGCAGGTGAATCCAGCCTCGCGGACCATGGACGTGACGGTTGCCGTATAGTCCTCGGCCCTGCCGTTTGGGTAGGCGAAAGCGCTCGGAGCATGACCGAGGGCGGTTTCGATCATGGTGCGCGAGCCCAGGATCTCGGTCCAGGCCCGCTGCGCGCTGACCCGGGACAGGATGGGGTGGTTGACGGTGTGGGCCCCGATGGAGAACCCCAGTCCCGTGAGCGCGTGGATGTCATCCCAGGAGAGCATGAGATTCTTGAACGCCTTGGAGTCCGTCACACCCAGAGTGTCGAGCAGCGCGTCCATGGTCTGGCGTGCCTCTTCGTCCGGCCTGCTCTTGAGGTGAGAGAGGGTCGAGGCGAGGGCCGCGAGCCGCTCCGCGGTAGTGGCGAGGGAAACGGCCGCGCCGCCCGGCGTCTCGATGCTGGACCGTGTCGTGAGCTTGAAGGCCTGCGCGAGACGGTCGTACCACGGAATCTCGGCGGTGCTGATGAAGCCGGTGGC
>Ga0137390_10002339_pt1 | contig 14970 bp, 17 predicted proteins | sample 15con2h24AmetaG_FD_104937 | JGI IMG/M metagenome (GOLD analysis project Ga0137390, IMG submission 104937) | Vadose zone soil microbial communities from Angelo Coast Range Reserve, California, USA - 15con2h2.4A metaG | ecosystem: Environmental > Terrestrial > Soil > Vadose zone > Saprolite... | reverse complement strand
CGGACGCGTGACGCAGCCAGGACCTGGGAGCGGGTCGACATGCCGGTCGAGCCCAACTCGGCGATGTGGGTCGTGCAGACCCAGCCCGACACGCCGGAGTTGATGTTCGCCGCGAGCCGCTACGGGTATCTGTACCGCAGCGACGATCGCGGCACAAGCTGGGCCAAACTACGGCGCGAGTTCAGCGAGGTATCCTCGATCGTCTGGGTACCCGACTAAGCCGCATTCTGCTCGCGGCAGGATTGATTGTTGCCGCCGGGATCGTTTTCGTGGCCGCGGCCCTGGCTGGGCTCGAGCTTTCGAGCGGCGAGCGGATCCTGCCTGGCGTGCGCGTGCTCGGCCTGCCCGTGGGCGGGCTCACGCGCGATGCGGCGGTAGCCACGCTCAGCCCGCGTTCGGTGGCGATCCTCGACCAGCCGATCGAGCTGCGGGCCGGGGCTCGCCAATGGACGACGAGTCCTCGGGCGCTCGGCGCCAGGCTGGACCCAACCGAGCTGGCAAGCGCGGCATACAACGTTGGACACCAGGGCCCGCTAGCCACACGCGTGCGCGAGCAGCTGCGCACGCTGCAAGCAGACACCGACGTGCCCATCACCAGCTCGGCCGACGGCGGCGCCATCGAAACGCTCCTCGCGCGTATCGCCGCGGACATCGACCGCATCCCAAAAGAGGCCGTGCTCGACCTTGGCGACGATGGGACCATCACGTTCGAGACGTCCCAGACGGGCCTGGCGCTCGACCGATCCAGCGCGCGCAGCCTGGTCAACAGCGCGCTCGCCGAGGGTCATCCGAGCGTGGTGCTGCCAACGCGCACGCTGATGCCGGCCATCGCCACCGACCACGTCGCGGATGCCCGCGAGCGCCTGGTGCGCATGCTCCACGATCCAGCGCCCGTTCAGCTGAACTTCACGGACAAGACCTGGACACTCGAGCGTGCCGAGCTCTTGAGCATGGTCACCCTGCATCCCGCTGGCCCAGCCAGCCCGGCGTCCGTCGAGCTGCAGGATGAGCCGCTGCAAGCACTCGTCCAGCGCGCGGCTCACGACGTCGACCAGGACCCGCGCGAAGCGCGGTTCACGCTCAGCAACGGCCAGCTGACTGTGCTGCGCGCAAGCCGTGACGGCCGCGCAGTCAACCAGCCCGCGGCGGTTGACCTCCTGAAAAGCCGCATAGAGGCCGGCGAACGCACGGTCGCCCTGCCTGTCGACGTCGTCCGCCCAGCGGTAGCCAGCGAAGACGCAGCCAGCCTGGGCATCCGCGAGCTCATTGACGAGAGCACGACTGCCTTTGCGGGCGCTATTCCGGAGAAGGCGCACAACATTCAGCTAGCGGCGGCACGCTTGAACGGCGTCGTCGTGCCACCGGGTGGAACGTTCTCGTTCAACACGGAAGTCGGTCCGACCACGCTGGAAGCCGGGTTCCAGTGGGGCTTCGGATTGACGACTGGCGGGCAGTCCGGCGGCGTCCACACGGTGCCAAGCGTGGCCGGAGGCATCTGCCAGGTCGCTACCACGCTGTTCCAGCCGGTGTTCTGGGCGGGCTATCAGCTAGAAGAACGGTACTGGCACCTGTACTGGATCCCGTCGTACACCTCGCGCGGGCTCGTCGGGCTGGACGCGACCGTCGATTCGGACGCCGGGCTTGACCTGAAGTGGATCAATCCGACCGAGCATCCCGTTTTGATACAGGCGAGCACCGATGCCGAACATGTGACGTTCCGGCTCTACGGCCAGAAGCCACCGTGGAGCGTCCACGTCGATGAGCCGCTGATATCTAATCGAGTCACCGCTGACCCAACGCCTGAGGTACAGCCAGAGCCGTCGCTGCCGTGGGGTCGGGTGCTCGCGGTTGAGAGCGCGCGCGATGGATTCGACGTGGTGCTCGATCGTCACGTCCTGCCGAACGACGGCCATCCCGCCCGGGAATTGGTGCTCAAGAGCGTCTACGCGCCGTCGCACACAGTTACGCTGGTCGGGACGGGCGGCGCACCCGACCCGAGCAGCGTGAGCGCGGCCGTCGAGCGCGTGCTGGACAGCCAGCAGCCCGCTGGCGCTGCGGCGCGCGCTGCTGGTCCGGCGACGTACGCAACGCCTAATGGGCCACGAACGCTCGCCCAGATTCGCGACGAGCTGCGCCGCGCGGGCTGGGGCGGAGGTTCGGACCAGGACGCGCTCGAAACGTACAACCGCGTGGCCGCGGGCGGCTAGCTCACGGCCGCGGGATGCGCAGGCGCGTGCCGGCGCTGAGTGTGTCCGGGTCGGGGCCGATGGTCTCGCGATTGGCGTCGTAGATGCGCGGCCACTGGGCCGGGTCGCCGTAGACCTGTTGCGCGATGAAACGCAGCGTGTCGCCGGGCTCGACCATGTACTCGTCGAAGGTCGCGGCTGGCGGTGTCGCGGACGACCGCGGCGATCCGCTCGGGCTGGGGCTGGGCGGCACGCCGATGACGAACGTCGGCCGCGCAGCCGCGTCCACGGCGAGCTGGGCGCCGAAGCTACGCCCGCGCAGGACCACGCCGGCGCCGAGGGCCGTTCCCAAAATGGCCGCCAGAATAAGAGTGATGAGTGCGAGCCAGGGCCACCGCGGCCGCACTCGCGGTTGCGTTTGCGCGACCGCGGGTATAGCTGTTGTGGGCTCAGTGACCCGGTCGGGCGTTATAGCGTGAATGTCATCCTGAGCCTGCGCCCTTCGGAGGCGTAGCCGGAGAAGTTCGACAAGTTTCCTTCGCTCGTCGAATTTGTTCACAGCCTCTTCAGGATGACATTAACGGAGGCTGCGACAGTTCTGCGACACGCGGCGGACGGAGCGGCGACAGACGGCGCGCAGAGTGTGGGCATCTTCCTGATGAGGAGCACCACGATGAACCGCTTCCGCTTCCCCCTCGCTGTCGGCGTCACGTCACTGGCCCTGGTACTGGTCGTCATCGGAGTCGGCGGACTCCTGGTCAACAACGCTCTGGCGAATAGCCCCTTTGGCGGTGGCATGCCCGGACCCTGGGCCGGAAACCACGGGGGCTGGCAATCCACCAACTTGCCGCCCGAGCTCGCGGGACTGACCGATATCCCAGCAGGAGAGCGCTTCGCGCACTTCCGCGGCGTCCGAGTCCAGTTGACCGACAAGGACAACAAGCCATTGACGGTCGACATCGTGCCCGGCACGGCGACGGCGGTCAGCCAAACAAGTCTGACGCTGGCCGGCAACGACGGCTCAGCGCACACCTTCACCCTCGACGACAAGACCGTCATCCATGCCAAATCAGGCGCCCACGATTCAACCCAGGCTGCACCGCCGGCGCTCAGCCAGAACGCTAAGGTCATCGTCGCGACGCTGAACAACAGCACCACGGCGACCGCGGTGGTCGCGTTCAATCCTGACGGATTCGGACCGCGCGGGGGCTTTGGCCGATAACCCACAACCAACGTCGGCCCGGTACTGTGTCTGTATGCCTCGAAGCACGAGCCAAAGCGTCGCACTGGTCGCCGCGAGGTATGAGCTTGTTCGTGAGCTGCGCGTCGACCCCGAGACGATCGACTGGGAGGCCTTTGACACCGCGCTCGACCGACGGGTCGTCGTCCAATTGCTGCGCCCAGAACTGGCGCACAACGCGCTCGCTACCGAGCGGTTCTGGCAGGCCGCGCGCGCCGCGGCACGCCGGACCGCTGCGGTCGGCGAGCGTGTACTCGACGCGGGTACTGATCCCGAAACGGATCAGCGCTTTGTCGTTCGAGAATGGCCGGCATCGTCAGCATCAGCCACCGACACCCACCGATACGTGCCGCGCGAACCCGCCGTCGCGCCTCGATTGCGCAGCGGGTTCGCCGGCCGCCCGCGCTGGCTGGTCGTGAGCGGCTTCGTCGTGCTACTGACCCTGGTCGCGGTCGCGCTCAAGCCAGCTGCCGAAGGGTGGCTGGCCTGGGTGAACACCCCGCTCGCGCGCCCGGACCGAAGCTTCGGTCTGGGGCCGGCCGTGGCCGTGCCGGCCAGTGGCGCGCAATCGGGGCAAAGCGCCGCGACACCTGCCCCGGCGCCGCCCACGGTCTCTTCGGCGGCGCGCTCGAAACCACCTGCGACGCTGGGCGCGACGCCTGTGCCCACGCGCGCGACTCCGCCGGTGGGGGCCGGCGAGACCCGCCGGGTGGTGAACACTGACGGCCGCGGGGTGGCTTTACGCGCAACGCCTGGTGGCGACCGTTTGCCAGGCAAAGGGTATGACGAGGGCGCGACGGTCCAGGCGTTCGAGCAGAGCGCCGAATGGACCCGCATTCGCGGCAGCGATGGCCGCGAGGGTTGGGTACTGACGGTCACGCTGGCGCCCTGACGCGGGAGAACTGGTCCACCTGATGGCCGCCGAGTACCCTGGAGCGCGATGACGACTGCCGATCAATTTGCCATTGGCCCCGGCGTGCGCCAGGCAATCGATGATGCCGGCGATGAGGCACGCGGAAACGAAGTCTATTTCAGCGCGTCGTTCTCGCTGACGCCGGGTCGCGATTTTGCGTATCTGTATTCGCTCGAAGCAAACCAGACTTACAAAGTCCCAAAAGCCTGATCCCACCACCGCCAGCACCGGCGCCGCCGCCCGCGGTGTGCTGGGATCGCGACGTGTTCATCATCGACGGCTTTACGCCCGGACCCATGAGCGAGCTCGTCTTCGGCGTGTCGCGCGCCATCCGCTCGATCGTCTGGCACGACATGGAGGGCCTGCTCGATGGCGCCATCAAACGCTGGAACACCGGCGCGGCCGGCGCACACCTGTGCATCCTGCAGACTGGCGAAGTGGTGCGCACCGTTCGGCTTGAGGACGTGGCCTGGCATGCCGGCACGCACAACTCCGCCGGGAAGGATGGCTATGGTCGGACCCCGTTCTGGCGCAGCCACAACATCAATGCGTTCTCGGTCGGCATCGAGATCGAGGGCTTCCTGATCAAGGGCTATACACAGCCGCAGGCAGACGCGTGCCGCAAAGTCTCAGATTGGTTGACGGCTCAGTACCAGATCAAGCGCGAGCACACCTTCGACGCGATCGACGGCCATCACGCGCACGGTGAGCTGAGCAGCACGCGCACCGATCCCGGGCCGAAGTTCGACTGGGCGTGGGTGCTCTGAACGAGCACATGAGGCGGTACCTTAAGCCCCAGGCCTAACTCACTTCTTGCGCGCTGGCCTCCTGGCTACCGACGTGCTGGGCAGTGTCAGTTTCGCCACTACCAAGCAGCTCGCGGAAGTACGGATTCACCAGGCGGCTGTGCGGGTCGAACCGACGCCGAAAGCCCTCGAAGGTCTCCAGGCGGTCGCCGAATGCGGTGCGGACCTGGTCGCGGGTGAGCAGGTTCGTCTGGTTGAACAGCGGCGTGCCGTGGCGCTGGCTACAAAACTCGTTGTAGGCGGTGAGAAATGCCTCCCAGCCAGGGTTACCGGTCGAAACGGGGTCGAACGTGATCACCCCGCCGTGGAAGGAGTACGAGAACAGCGAGCTCGTATCGTGGGCGATGCGGTAGCCGACGTTGGTGATGTTGCAGCGATAGCCAGTCGACAGGTAGTAGTCGTGACAAAAGCGGAAGTAGGCGCGCAAGCTGTCGACGTACTCCTCTTCGGGAAAGGCCCAGATGCTGAACGTGTAGCGCGAGTCGTGGCCGTACCCGACTTCGGGGTAGCGAATCTGCTGGTCGGTGGCGTGCGTCGCCTGCCCGCGAATAACGCCGACCAGGGTCAAGTCAACCAGGCGGTAGAAGCCATTCAACAGCGCGTCGCGCACCGCTGGAATGGGGACGTACGTCCAGACAAAATGCGAATACGCTGGCCCGACATTGCTCCACACCAGATTGCGCAGCGCCCACTGATAGGTCGTGAACCTGGTCGCCGGACTGGCCGGATGGTAGCGGCGCAACTCAACGGTCACGCGGTCCGTGAACGGATTGATGTACAGCATGATGGATTCGCCGCGCGTTTTGAGCTGCGGCAGCTGGCGCGCAAACTCGTCCAGCGTGAACGACTGGTGGTGGACGGCCATCGCCTGCAACGGCCGCACCTTGAAGGTCACTTCGTAGACGACGCCAAACAGGCCATAGTTGGACCGGGCCGCCTGCAAGAGCTCCGGCTGGTCCTCGCCGATCTCAACGCGCTCGCCCGACGGTGTCACCAGCTTGATGCGCGCGGCGTACGAGCAGACCTGGCCAAATTCGCCCGGCATGGAGGCATCCTTGGTCCCGCCGCAGGCGGCGCTACCTATGGACAGGTTGCCGAGCTCCACGTTCACGTAGAACTGCAAGCCGTAGCGCTGCAGCTGCCTGGCGACATCGATGTACAGCGCGCCAGCCTCGACGGTCACCGAGTCACCGCCGATGTCCAGGATGCGGTCGAAGTGGCGCATGACCAGCAGAGTGCCACCGTCGGCGACGCCACACGGCGTTGTCGAGTGATTCGAGCCGACGGCACGCACTGGCCCTGGGTAGTGCTCGGGATCGATCAGGATCTGCGCGATCTCGTCGACACTGCGCGGATACACCACGATCGCTGGCGAAGACAGAATGCTGCCGAACCAGTTGCGCACCTGTGCCGCGCCCGGTGTCGTCACCCCCATCAGCTAGTGCTTACTGTATGCCAGGTTTGGGCGGTCAGGCGCCGAGCGCGACTGCCTGGCGGGGCGGCCACACGGGCGCGCTCGCCTGATCCAGTTGGGCGCGGCTGATCCACCGTGCGCGGCCGTCCTCGATCGGCCGAACCGCGGGGTCCTGATACAGGAAGCCGTCGCCCTGGACGGCGTACAGCAAGATGTAGTGTCCCCAGCGCACACCCGTCGCTTCGTGACCTGGCAGTAATCCAAAGCGCACCAGCGGAATCACCAGCCGGCCCGCGCTGACCTGCTCTGCCATCTGGTCGACGCTCCATTGGTGAAAGGCGTCGCCATCGTCGTACAGGCCATACGTCGCTAGGCCGAAGTCCTCGGCCACGTGCGCAACGTGCTGTAGAGCCGTGCCGACTCGCACAGCCGGCCAGGTGCCCTGATAGCTGTGCGTCAGCCGGCGCAAGTCGAGCGTCTCCGCGTCAATGTCGTAGGCCGCCAGCGCCATGCCCAGGACAGCCGGGCCGCAATCCGAGCGGGCGTAGATCGAATCGTCGAGCTGGGTACGGTAGGGTGGCTCAACGGCTCGGCGGACCACCGCCGCGCGGTACCAGGCGTCGCCCAGCATTTCGGCGTGTCCCGTTGCCGGCAGCGCGGTCGAGCCCACGACCACGGCGATGAGCAGGCGCAGCCACGGACGCACGGTGGCGCATTGTAGCCTTGCGGGTGGCGTATGAAGATCCGTATCGGCGTTGGCATGGGTGCGGCTGGCGTGTCCGAACCCGACGCGTTCGCGGCCACGGTCCAGCAGATGGAGCGGCTGCGATTCGACTCGCTGTGGCTCTCCGAGGTTCTGACCGGTTTGGTGGTCGATCCGCTGGCTGGTCTGGCCTACGCGGCTGGCATCACCCGCAAGCTGAAGCTGGGCACCACGATGACCGTCACCGGACGGAACCCGATCCGGATGGCCAAAGAGCTGGCAACCATCGACCGGCTGTCGGGCGGTCGGCTGTTGCTGGTGTTCGTGCCTGGCCTGTCCGACAGGTTCGAAGATCAGGCCCTGGGCGTACCCGTCGCCGAGCGGGGCGCCTGGATAGACGAAGTCCTGCCGCTGGTGCGTCGTCTCTGGTCGGAAGATGCGGTGTCGCACACGGGCGCGCGCCTGTGCTACCACGGGCTGAGCGTGCACCCCCGACCCCTTCAAGACCCACTCGAAGTGTGGCTGGGTGGCACGGCGCGCAGCGCGCTCAGGCGCGCCGGACGACTGTCCGACGGCTGGCTGCCCAGCCTGTGTACGCCCGCGGAAGCCGCCGCGGGCCGCGCGTCGATCGAGGCTGCCGCTGCTGAGGTTGGTCGTCAGGTTGACCCTGAGCACTTCGGGATCAGCCTGGCCTACGCGCGCGAAACGATCTCCGCGGCGCAAGCTGCGCGCATCGCCAAGCGGCGGCCTGGGCTCGATCCCAGCACGCTCATCCCAGTGGGCATGACCGGCTTGCGAGAGATGCTCGAACGCTACATCGACGTCGGTTTTTCGAAGTTCGTCCTCCGCCCCGGCGATTCGCCCCGATCGTGGTCCACCGAGCTCGACGAGTTAGCCGCGGGCGTCCTGTCCCTGCAGACCTAACCGACTCGCGCGAATTTTTGGAGCGAATGACACGCGGGGCTCCAGCGGCCGCCGCGGCTGAGCGCGGTGTGCGTGACTTCGCCGACATACAGGTCGCCGCGTGAGTCCAGGCAGATACCGTGGGGTGAGGCGAAGCCGCCGGGCAAACACGGATCGTCGCCGCCCCACTGGGTGAGGAGGTTGCCGTCCAGGTCGCGCACGCTGATCTGTGCCTTCCTCGATTCGGCAAAGGGTCGACCGTCAAGGTGCGTCTCGTCCGTGTTCCAGGACATCTCGCCGACGAAGACATGATTGTCTTTGTCGATCAAGAGGTCGCCAGGCCGCGTCACGTTCGTCCAGATCGTGAGCAGCTTGCCATCCGGACTGAAGATCTGGACGCGATCGTTCTCGCGGTCGCACACAAACACCCGCCCGTCGGTATGGACCCAGACGCTGTGGGGCAGGTTGAACTGTCCGGGCTGACTGCCCGGTTCGCCCCACGATTGGATCAACTGCCCTTCGGCCGAAAAACGATGTATCCGAGCGTTGCCGTAGCCGTCTGAGATGTAGAGCTCGCCGTTCGGCGCCACGGCCAGGCGCGTCGGCCGGTTGAACGGCCCAGCGCCGCGCTTGATGGACAGCAGGTTCGACCGACCTTCAGGTGAGTATCCGGTGTCACTCGGCTGGTTCAGCGTGCCCAGGGTCCACACTAACTGCCCCTCCAGGGTCAGTGCGCGGACCGTGTGGTCGGTGTCGTCGGCGCAGTAGACCACGTCGTCGTGAATGGTGATGCCGTGGGGTCGTGTGAAGACTCCCTCGCCCCACGACCCCACAAAGCGGCCATCGCGGTCATACATGATGACCGGGTGCTCGCCGCGGTTGAAGACGAACACCCGATCGGCTGCATCGGTCGCGACCCCCGCCACGTCGCCGTGGCTCCAGCCCGATGGAAGCTGCTCCCAGTCCGGGACCAGCTCAAAAGTCAACGTACTCTCGCCAACAAGCATGCGTCCCTCCCCATTTTTGAGCGTGCTAGCGGGCCGCCGCCTCTGGCGTGGACGCTTCGCGCATGCCCGGCATGGTACTGCGCAATCCGGATCGCTTCGCCAGGGTTATAGGCAGGGTGTGCAGGACGACGCGCAGCGCATGAGAGTGAGGAACCGATGACCGCAAACCGGGTGTACGCTCAGCCGGTGCCCGCGCCTGTTACCGAGCGAACGGACGACGAGCTCATGCGCGACCTGGCGCACGGTCAGCAAGAGGCGCTTGGCCCGTTGTATAGCCGTTACGCGTCGCTTGTCTTCCACCTGGCACATCAGAGCCTGGATCGGCCGGCCGCCGAGGAGATCGTCCAGGAAGTGTTCCTGACCATCTGGCGCGGCGCAGCCAGCTTTGATCCGGCCCAGGGCGGATTCCGCCCGTGGCTCCTCCGGCTGGCCCACTGGAAGATCCTGAACGAGCTGCGTCGGCGTCGACGACGGCCTTCCGAGGAGAAGGATGACGTCAGCGATGAGGACCGCGTGCAACAGCTCGCCGACCTCGAACCAGGGCCGGAAGAACACGCCTGGCAGAACGAGCACGGCAAGATCGTTCACTCTGCCCTCGAGGCGCTGCCGCCCAAACAACGCCAGGCCGTGGCTATGGCCTTCCTCGAGGACATGACCCACGAACAGGTCGCTCGGGCACTTGACGTCCCACTCGGAACGGCCAAGACGCGCATTCGGTCGGGGCTGCAGATTCTCAGGATGCAACTGGCGCCCATCGCGGCTTCGCTGCTGGGTCTCGGTCTGGCGCTGGTCGGGTTCCGCTATGTCCAGAGCCAGATGGCCTACGAACGCGATGAGCGCGCCCTCGACCAGGTCACCACGAGCGACGTGGTGCCGTTGCGACTGACGCCGGCCGCCGCGGATGTGCCGGCGGGTGCGCACGCCAATTATCGCGGGCGGGCCGGCGGCAACCTGGCCGTGCTGAGTGTCGAGGCGTTGCCCAGCCCGCCGCCTGGCCGCACCTATCAGGCCTGGGTGCGGCACGGCACCGGCTGGACTTCGCTGGGCGAGTTCGCGATGCGGTCCGATGGCACGGCGCGCCTGATCGCGGAAAGTGCTGAGCTCGCGTCGCCGCCCGATCAGGTCGAGATCACCCTCGAGCCAGGTGGCGGTGCGCAGGCGCCAGGCGGGCCAGTCATCTTGAGCTGGCCCGCGCCCTGAGCCACCTTCGTTAGAGCGGAGCGATGACGTTCATTCGCTGCAGGCCGTGGAACGTGTCGAGCGACAACAGCGACATCGCGCCGCTGTCGATGGTGAACACTCCTTTTTGGGAGAGCGAGAACGTCGCCTGACTGACGATGCCTGAGCGGACCTGCAATGCGAAGTACTGGGCTGGCAGCAGGTTGGCGTACTCGACGCTGGTGGTGCTGAAGGGCATGCCCCAGATGGTCTGCACGGTGACCCCCGTACCACCGGCGGCACGGGCATCGACCAACAGCGGATATCCGTAAAACCCGAGCGTCGAGGAGCCTGCGCCGGCTAGAAAGCCGCCGTTGAGTACGTCGTAGGGTGCCTTGTACTGCCAGTGGCCATTGACGTCGAGCTGGAAATTGAAATCGGCCACGACGCCAGAGCCTTGCTGCACCGAGTAGTACGACGCCGGCACCATGCGGCAGGTCGCGAAGGTGATCCAATCGGTCGTCGGAATGACCAACAACACACCCGAGCCGGACAGGTAGCGCGCATCGAGCGTGACGCTCAGGCCGGCGATGGTCAGGGTTGAGGTGTTGCGGCCGCTCAGGAAGCCGTTGTAGGCCACGTCGTAGTCGATCGTGCCCAGTGGCGTGACGCGGAATGTGAAGTCCGCGTAATAGCCGGAAGCGATCTGAAACGAGTACACGCCAGGTGCGAGATCGAACGACTGCACCGTTCGCGAGTCGACCCAGTTGCTGGTCACGCCGGGGATGACGAAATAGCGATAGACCAGCGGCGTAGCGTCGATTTTAACTGGGAATGTGCCCCCGCTGGCGTGGGCAATCGAGGTGCCCAGTCCGGCGGCCAGGCCCGCCCCGAGCGCACCCGCGGCTAAACCGAATGCCCCACGAAGTACATCGCGCCGTTCGGCACGCGCGTCGAATATCGATCCGTCCATTGCTTTGCTTCTCCTGTGTGACCAGCACGCGTCTGAGACGCGCTTCTCGTCAGGGTTCCGCGCAATGAACGCCGCTCACGCCCACTTTCGCGCAGCGCACGGCTTGCGCTCAGGTGTGCGGGCTTGATTGTCACACCCACCAGCGCTCGACTACGCTCGAAGAACCGTGCGGTTCGATGGCTAGTCTCGATCGGGAGCGGTTGCGCGCGACGTTCGACGACGACGCGGAGCTGTACGACCAGGCTCGGCCGGGGTACCCGCCGGCGTTATTCGCGGATCTGGCTGAACTGGCGGAGCTGGGCCCTGGTTCGCGCGTGCTGGAGATCGGCTGTGGGACCGGCCAAGCGACCGTACCGCTGGCGCAGCGCGGGTACACGGTCGTCGCCGTCGAACTTGGCTCGAACATGGCCTCAGTTGCGCGCCGCAAACTGGCAAGCTTCGGCGCAGCAACGGTCGTCGTTTCGGCGTTCGAGGACTGGCCATTGCCTGCGGAACCCTTTGATGCGGTGGTATCGGCCACGGCGTTTCATTGGCTGGACCCCGCCATCAGAGTCAGCAAGTCGGCCGACGCACTGCGTCCGGGTGGCACGCTGGCCACCATCTCGACGCACCACGTCGCGGGTGGTGACGTGGCGTTCTTCGACGAAGCCCAGGCGTGCTACGAACGCTGGGACCCCGCCACGCCGCCGGGCCTTCACCTGGAACGCGCAGACGAGATCCCCTTTGAGAGTGACGAGGTGGATCGCTCTGACCGATTCAGCCCGCCCAGGTTCCGCCGCTATGAATGGCAGCAGACGTATTCAACCGCCCAGTACCTTGAGGTCCTTCAAACCTACTCGGGCCACCGCCTGCTCCAGCAGGACCTGCGGGCCGGTCTGTTGGCCTGCATCGCCGACTTGATCGATACCCGCTACCGCGGCTCGATCACCAAACGCTATATGACCGAGCTGCGCGTCGCACGCAGCCAACACTCTGGGGCCGGCTGGCGCAGCCGCCCCAGAGCGTAGCGTTCGGTTACGGTCGGTGTTCAGCCGCCGCGGCACAGGCTTTCGGGTGTGCTGCGCAGAACGCAGCCCGCTCTTGCGCCTCGTCAACGTGGCGCGCAGCGCACGCCTCGGGGTGGTTCTGGCACCAGGCGGCACGGTCTTCGGCGCGATCCATGACCTGGTCGGCACACGCCTCGGGGTGCAGGGCGCAGAACTTCACCCGCTCGGCGTCGGCTTTGGCGATCTGATCGGCGCACGCCTCGGGATGGGCAGCGCAGCGCGACCGGTCGTCGTCGGCATCGGCTGTCGCCGTCGGGGCTGTCGACGGCGCCGCCGTAAGTGCTACGCGCGGACTGTCGGCCGAATCGTCGTCGGCGAAGGCGAGCGCGGGGACGAGGCTTAACAGCGCACTCGCGACAAGAACAAGAAGACGAAGACGCATTGCAATGGGCTCCAAGCAACAGGAAGTGGGAAGGGCCGTCTAGTGGTGACCATCGGCCGATCCGCACTCGCCATTACGCCCACTTGGCCAAAGGCGTTACCGATCGCGCGGAAGATCCCCCGCTCAGGGGGCGATGTACTCGTACAGATTTGCCACGAGAATCGCGCCATCGGCAAGCAGGACCGAGACGAGAATCCGCCGATAGTCGTGACCCTCGAAGTCGTCCAGTCGAGCCCAATGCTCGGGTAGTGCGGCCGAGGTCAGCACGCTGACAGGCACCTGGCCATTGCCCGGCCGGAACGCCGGGTAACCCTTGGCCATGAACCGCACGCCTTCAACGGTCCCGTCAACCCACGTGCCGGGTACCCCGTCGAGCATCGCGTGATTCGACTCACCCGGCCTGAGCGTGCCGTAGACAGCCAATCGCGTATCTGCGCCTGTTTCCTGCACACGCTGATCTTAGACGCCGGCGTCGACAGGCCCGCCTGCTAAGGTTTCAATCTGGCGACACCGCGCGGCGATCTCCTGGCAGTCCTGCGACTGCCCGCATTCGGGAGCTATGCCGCAAGTCGCGCGGCCAGCGGCATTGCCAATGCGCTGCTGCAGGCGGTCATTCTGTGGCAGGTGTACGCCATCTCGCATTCAACGTTGAGCCTCGCCATCGTCGGACTGGTTGGCTTTGTCTCGGCGTTGCTCAGCAGTCTGATCGGCGGGGTGGTCGTCGACACCTACGACCGGCGCGTCGTCCTGTTCATCTCGCAAATCGTGCCGGGTCTGGGCAGTCTGGCGCTGCTGGCCGCCATTGCTACCGATCACGTCTTTCTCGAATTGATCTACGCGTTGGTGCTGGTCACTAGTCTCGCATCGTCGTTCGAATACCCGGCCCGCCAGGCCATCCTGCCGGCGATCGTGCCGCGCCGCTTGTTTACGCGTGCCCTGACTATCAACTCGGCGCTCAGCTCAGTGACCTCCGTCGCCGGCCCTGCGCTCGGCGGCGTCCTGATCGCGCTGGGTGGCATCGGCCAGGCGTATGCGGTCCACGCGCTGCTGATCGGGCTGTCTCTGATCACCCTCGTGCCGCTGCACATTCCGCCAATGCGCGGGACGGGGCGGATCCAGCTCGCCGCGATTCGAGAAGGATTGGCGTTCGTGTGGCATCGGCCGGTGCTGCTCGGGGCCATGAGCCTGGATATGTTCGCCGTCCTCTTTGGTGGGGCCAGAGCGCTCCTGCCGGTGTACGCCGTCGACGTGCTGCGCGCGGATGCGCTCGGCTACGGAATTCTGTCGGCCTCGCTCGAGGCAGGCACACTGGCGATGGCCGTGATACTCATCGTGCTGCCGACGACGACCCACACCGGCCGGATCTTGCTCTACTCTGTGGCGGCCTTTGGCCTGGCCACGGTCGTATTTGGTGCCTCGCGCTCGCTGCCGCTGTCGATCGCCGCCTATGCGCTGGTCGGCATGGCCGACCAGGTCAGCATGGTCATGCGCCAGAACACGATTCAATTGAACACCCCGGACTCGCTGCGCGGGCGGGTGACGGCTCTGAATTCGGTGTTCATCAGTGCGTCGAACGAGTTGGGCGCGGTGGAGTCAGGTCTGGTCGCGGCCGCCACCAACGCGGTGTTCGCCGTCGTCAGTGGCGGACTGGCGTGCCTGGTCGTGGTTGGACTGATTGCCTGGCGAGTGCCCGCGCTGCGGCACTACCAGATACACTCCGTTGACTGAGCAGACGCGATCGAACATCTCGCACGCGGAGGATCACGGCTCATGGCACTGAATGTTGGTGCGGGGATTCTGAACCGGATGGCCGCGACAAACGACCATCCGCTCGAGGACTCGACCTTCAAAACGAACGCCGACGGAACGCTCGTCGAGAAGACCCTGGGCAGCCAGGGCTTGTACGTGGCCTCAAACGCGAGTGGCCAGTGGGAGTCGTTCGGCCCTCTCCCCGTCGCGGAGTAATTTGCCGCCACCTACTCCGCACGTTGGTCCGACTCTGGCGGCAGATACCTCGAACTACACCGGTGCGATCAGTCGGGCTTCAATGACGCAGTGGAAGAATGCTGGTTACGGGCTGGTCCTGGTCGAGGCCATCGACCCGCCCCCGGCGTACCCGCCGTCGGTCACTGGGCTGCAGATAGACACGGCCGTGGCATGCGGGCTGGCGGTAGACGCATACATCTACTGCTGGTGGGACATGGCTCGCTTGCAGCGCGATATCGACACACTTCGTGGG
>Ga0137390_10002334_pt1 | contig 14977 bp, 11 predicted proteins | sample 15con2h24AmetaG_FD_104937 | JGI IMG/M metagenome (GOLD analysis project Ga0137390, IMG submission 104937) | Vadose zone soil microbial communities from Angelo Coast Range Reserve, California, USA - 15con2h2.4A metaG | ecosystem: Environmental > Terrestrial > Soil > Vadose zone > Saprolite... | reverse complement strand
TCGCCAGGAGCGGTCTCGCCAGATACCACCGCCCCTCGAACTCCTCCACGGGTACTCGCGCCGTTGGCTGGTAAAAGTCCTCGGGAAACTCCCGATTAACGTCGAGTACGGCGGTCACCTCAAACGGTCCCGCCGGCATCCGCTGGCTGATCCGCTGCAAAAAAGAGGGCGACTGCACCGCGATCCCGCGCACGTCGTACACGTTCCCAAGTTGGCTGCGCACCCAGTCAGTCCAGTTGGCCCGCCGATCGGGCGCGATCTCCGCCAATGCGCCATCGAGATCTGAGTTGGTGATCGCCACCGCATAGCGCCGAACACTGCCCTCCACCGATGCCTCCGCGCGATCGAGCACCTGAATCCCCATCACGGAGAGCGCCACCAGCGCCAATAACCCGCCAATGACAGTGATCCCCGAAGGGAAACGCAGCATCATGAGACCGGGAGGCGAATCGTAAAACAGCTCCCCTCCCCTGGGGTGCTGTTGGCCTCCACCGATCCCCCCATAGCCTCAGTGAGCTCCTTCACGAGCGCCAATCCCAGCCCAGCCCCAGCAACGCCATTCTGCCCGTTGCCCCTGAAGTACCGTTCAAAGAGGTGCGGGACCTCATCGGCCGTGATCCCCTCGCCCGTATCCCGCACATCCACCCGTACCAGCGAAGGTTCGGTGCTGACCGCCGCGGCGACCAGGCCGCCAGGCGGAGTGTGCCGCACCGCGTTACCCAGGAGATTGCTGACAATCTGCTCGAGCCGCTGCGCATCTGCCCGCGCCAATGGCGTGTCGTTCTCGTATTCGCCTAAGACCTGCACCTGCCGTTGTCGCCATGCGAGCGGCGCCGTCGTTTCAACCAGTCGCTTCACAACGGCCCCAGCGTCAGTCGGCTCCAGCCGCATCGACAGCCTTCCAACGGCGGCCTGCGACAACGCAAACAGATCGTCGATAAGTTGTTGCAGCCGAGAAAGTTCGTGCTCCATCGTCGCCAGGTCGGTGCGCAGGCCATCTGGTAGCTCGTCCGGCCGCGCCAGCGCGGATTCGAGATACCCGCGTACCGTGGCCACCGGTGTACGCAGCTCGTGCGACGCATTGGCCACCAGCTGGCGGCGCTGATCCAATAAGCCCGCCACGCGGTCGCGCTCGGCGCGCAAGTCGCCGAGCGTGCGCTCCAGGTCGGCGGCCATGTTGTTGAACCGCTGCGCGAGCTGGCCCACCTCGTCGGCACCCGCGTCGACGCGTTGGGAGAGGTCTCCCGCCGCGAGCGATTCAGCGGCCTTGCCCAGCCGCTCCAGCCGGCGTACGAGCCGTCGCGACAACAAATAGGCCACCAGGCTCGATGAGACCAGCGCAAAAATCGAGGCCGCGGCTAGTACGGCGACCGAAGCGGCGCCAAAAATCGCCAAGCCGCGCAACAGGTCAAACCCGCCCGAAGGCGTCGGCGGCGCCACCACACTCTTGGCCACCACCGCGTCCGCCAGTTTGCGCCCCGCCGAGTCGAAAATCGGCGCCGCGCCCAATGCCGCCGGCCCGCCGCCGTTGAGCATGAGCATGCTCCCATTGGCGTCCCCGTTTGCCGCCAAACTGCGCCACTGGTTGCTTTCAGCCGGCGCAAACGCAGCGCCCAACGGGTCTGAGCTGCCGATGACTCGCCCGGTCGGGTCCAGCACGACGATGTAGGCAATATCGCGCAGGCCCATGCCATTCGGGTCGGCGCGCCAGGCCGGCGGCCCGAACGAGAACACGGCGTGCAGGCTGCCGTCGGCGATGGCGCGCAGCACGGAGTTCAGCACCACAGGGTCTTCCCCGTTCTGGACGATGCCCGTGATGACGCCCGCGACGCTGCGCGCGTCGGTTGCTGGCTCGCGCGACGTGCTCGTGTTCGACTGGCTCGCCAGCCACGTGCTAGCGATCAGCACGACCGCGGCGATCATGCTCAGCAGCGTGAACACGGTCGCCAGCAAGTGCGACAGCGTCAGTTGCCAGCGCAAGCGCGCAAAGGCCTTCACGTCGCCTCGCTTCTGGCCCGTGCCGATAGCCGATAGCCCACGCCCCACACTGTTTCGATGCTGTCGCCCAGATCGCCCAGCTTCTTGCGTAAGCGGAGCACGCTGTTGTCGACCGAGCGGTCGCCTTCGACGGCCGGCTCGCCCCACACCGCATCGTGCAGGTACGCCCGCGAGAAAGCGCGCCCCTTGTTGCGCAGCAGCAGATGCAGCAGTCCGAATTCGGTGCGGGTGAGGTCCAGGGGCTCGCCATGGAGCCGCGCCGAATGCGCCGTGGGATCGACCAGCAACGGCCCCAAACTCAGCGTGGCCGTGCCCTCGGCGCGATCGTCCGCGAGCATCTCCTGCAGCCGCTCGTGCCGGCGCAAGAGCGCCCTGACTCTGGCGATCAACTCGCGCGAGCCAAACGGCTTGCTCAAGTAGTCGTCCGCCCCCACTTCCAAGCCGATAACCCGATCAACCTCTTCTGCCCGTGCCGTCAACATCAAGACAGGCAAAGCCGAATGCTGCCGCAGCCTTCTCAAGACTTCTAACCCGTCGATGCCCGGCAGCATCCAGTCCAGCACGACAACGTCGGGCGCCTCGCCGTCACCCCCAAGGCACTGCAACGCTGCCTCCCCATCCAGAACATGCATCACACCAAACCCAGCCGAGACCAGCTCGCGCGTAATCACCCGCGCGAGCTCGACCTCATCTTCCACAAGCAGGATGGTGGCCATAGCTGTCGTTCCCAAAGTACTTTTACTCGCTGCCGACGGACGTCACCACGCATTCCCGCCCCAACACGCGGCCTTGCGACACATCTGCGACAACCGCCCCCGTCCCGCCCCGACGTTCGCGCCTCCTCTGCCACGCCGCCCCGTTTGCGGCTCTATCGGTGGCCATCCCGTCCCCATCTTCTTTTTGCTCCGTCACCCGCAAAGGAGCGAGCGAAGCGATGCGGTCAGCCCGAAACGTCACGCTCCGCGCCGACCGCCGCTCCGCGGCTCCTTGGCGGAGGCCAGAGTCTCTCCATCTTGTCCTTTCTCGCCGTCCGCAAAGGAGCGAGCGCAGCGATGCGGTCAGCCCACAACCTCGTGTCCTTTCAAGGAGGACAGTTAGCCTGCCGATGATTGTCGTAACGACGATGAAGGTCCTGGTTGTCGAAGACGGGCGTACCACGCGGATGATGTTGAAATCCGCGGTCGAGCGGCTGGGCCACGAATGTTTGACCGCCGCCGACGGCAGTGAAGCCTGGGAAATCTTCCGCGCCGAACGGCCCGACGTGATCATCAGCGACTGGCTCATGCCCGGCATCGAGGGCCCCGAGCTGTGCAGGCTGGTCAGGGCCAACCCCGGCCCATACACCTACTTCGTGCTGTTAACGGCGTTCGGCGATAAATCGCACGCCATGGAAGGTATGCAAGCTGGCGCCGACGACTACCTGGCCAAAACGCTAGACGTCGATGACCTCAGGCTGCGCCTTATCGGAGCCGAGCGCGTCTCCAGCCTGCACAAGCGCCTCGCTGAACAGGACTCGCGCCTGCGCGCGTTGGCCGAAGTCGACCAGCTCACCCAGCTTGCCAACCGCCACAAATCAACCGAGACCCTCACGCAGTTCCTGAATCTGGCCAGAAGGCAGCATATGCCGCTCTCGCTGGTCGTGATCGACGTCGACCACTTCAAGCAGGTCAACGACAGATACGGCCACGCGACCGGTGACGACGTCCTCAGAAGACTCGGCGCCACGTTGAGGCGCGCCTTCCGAGACGAAGATGTCGTCGCCCGTTGGGGCGGCGAGGAGTTCGTCGTAGGCATGTACGCCATAGGCACCGGTGACTGCGTCACCCGCCTCTACCGGGTTCTGGAAATAGTGCGCAAGGAAGTGTTCGTGGCTCTCGACGGCTCGGAGTTCGAAGTGACCTTCAGCGCTGGCGTGGCGGAGTTCCCCCGCAACGGCCTGGATCTCCAGAGCCTGTACCGCGCCGCCGACGACGCGCTCTACAGCGCCAAAGACGCCGGCCGCGCCCGCGTCTTCGCCTCGCAGACCGCTGCGACAACCCTCTCGTTAGCCGCCTGAACAGCGGAAGAGTGAGCTCAGGCCGCTAGCTGCGCGCCGAGCACCTCGCTGAGCCGCTCGTCGCTTAGTGTGCCCTTGCGCACCAGCGCTTGTGCCCCGCACTCGCTGGCCCGTCGCGCCGACTCGGGATTTGGATCAGCGGTGGCCAGAATAATAGCCACGTTGTTGTAGGCCGGATTCGCCCGCAGCGCCGCGCATAAGTCAAATCCGCTCACACCCGCGTTGTTCAGACCCGCAACCACCACGTCGAACGTCTCGGCTTGCGCGCGAGCCAGCGCCACCTGGCCGTCATCGCAAGACTCGACTTCGAAACCCGCGTCTTCGAGCAGCATCCGCTGCAGCTCGCGCACGGTCGCCGAATCGTCGACGAGCAGTGCCCTGGGCGCACGGTTCGCCACCTCCGTAAGCACGGGAAGCTGAGTGGAGCGCGCATTCGCGCGCACCTGCGCGCCGAACGCGTTCACCCGTGGGTCGGGCTCCGCGCCCATCGATTCCCCAGTCGCCGACGAGATCAGCGCCCGCAACCGATCGATCGCTTGAAACAGCAGGTCCGCCGTCGGCTGATCGAGCGCCCGGTCCTGGTCGCGGAACGAGCTGAGCAAGTCCTCGATGGCGTGCGCCAGCACCTGGACGTCCGTTAGTCGCAGCATGGCTGCGCCACCCTTGATGGTGTGCGCTGCCAGGAACAGCTCGCGCACGGGCAACGGGTTGGTCACATCACGCTCGAGTCGCAAGAGCTGGTTGGCCATCAGGTCCAACTTCTCGCCCGCTTCGAGCTGAAACTCGCCCAGGAACTCGGTCAGGTCCATCAGGCAGCGCTCCGTCTCGCCGCTGCGAGCTCGATCAGCATCGCGACAATCTCGTCAGGCGCCAGCACGTGATCGGCGGCGCCGAGCCGTATCGCCTCGCCCGGCATCCCGAACACCACCGAGGTGCGCTCGTCCTGGGCAATGGTCACACTGCCCGCTTGCTTCATCTCGATCAGCCCGGACGCGCCGTCGTCACCCATGCCAGTGAGCAAGATGCCGATCGATCGCCCTCCGTACGCCGCGGCAACCGACTGGAAGAGCACGGTCGCCGATGGCCGATGCAGTGACACCGGCGGCCCATCGAGCAACGTCATGTGGAGCGCCTGCACCACCAGGTGCCGATCGCTCGGCGCGAGGTACACGCCCGAACTACCGAGCAGCGCGCCATCCTGGGCAACGTGGACGGGCAGCCGCGAGCCGAACTGCAGCCACTCGACCAGGTTGCTCGCTGTCCCCGACGTCGTGTGCTGGACGACCAGGACGGGCAGGGGATAGCTGGCCGGCAACCGACTGATGATCTCGCGCAGCACCTGTGGACCGCCGGTCGACGCGCCGATGGCGACGATCTCGGGCGTATTCGGGCTCCCCGCTGTGCGCGTGTCCCGCACCTCAACCCCCGCCACGACGTCGCGTCGACGCCGCACCAGGCGGACCGATGCCATGCCTTTGATCGACCGCATCAGCTCGACCGCGGCGGTCGAATGGCCCGCGGCGAGGGCGCGTTTGTCCTGAACGGCCAGTACCCCGGCCGCAAGCGCAGCGTCTTCGAACGCCCGCGCATCTTCACCGCTAGACGAGTTGAGCATGACGATGGGCGTCGGCGTGTCGCGCATGATGTGCCGCGCCGTTTCGAGGCCGTCCATGCCGGGCATGTGCGCGTCCAGTGTGACGATATCTGGCGCAAGCCGTGCCACCGCACGCAGCGTTCCGGCGCCGCTGGCGGCCCAGCCGACCACCTCGATTACGGGATCTTGCCCGAGTAGTCGCGACAGCATGGCCCGTTGGCTGGCCGAACCGTCGGCCACCAGCACCCGCACCCGGCGAACGGCCTCGCTCATAGCAATCGGCCGATCGTGTTCAGCAGGTCGTTCTGATCGAAGCGGCCCTTGACGATGTAGGCGTCAGCGCCCGCCGCGGCGCCGCGTTCGACCTGCTCCGGCGCGTCGAGCGACGTCACTAGCACGATGGGTAAGTTCGGCCACCGTTCGTCCTGGCGCACGGCCGACGTTAGCGCCAGCCCGTCCATGCGGGGCATCTCGACGTCCGAGACGATGATGTCGATCCGGTGCTCGTTCAGCAGCTCGAGCGCTTGCGCACCGTCGGTGGCGACCACCACGCTGTAGCCGGCGGCCTCCAGAATCGTGCGCTCGAGCGTACGGGTCATGACCGAGTCGTCCACGACGAGCACATGTCGGCGCGACGCACCCTTATGCGCATCTGGGGCCTCGGCCCCACGCGATCGTGGAGATGCCTCGATGTTGCCCAGCGCCGACTTGATCAGGTCAGCCGGATTCAGGATGACGACGACGGCGCCGGTACCCAGGACCGCGGCGCCACCGACGTGGCGCACCCGCGCCAGCGGCGCCCCGAGCGCTTTGACAACCACTTCAGTTTCGTCGATCAATCGGTCGGCCAGCAGCGCCACGGCTCGATCGCCGTGGGGGAGCAGGATGAACGGCTGCCACTCGTCCGCCTCCGGGTCAGGCCTACTGGCGTCGCTGCGCTGCAGCACGTCCGCCAGCTCGACCACGGGCACCGCCCGCCCGTCGATCTGCATCGCCCGTCGACCTTCCAGCCGGTGCATGTCGATCGCGCGAACACGTCCGGTGCGCTCGATGCTCGAGGACGGCACCGCGTAGGTCTGCCCGCCGTCGCCGACGAGCAGCACGCGGGTGGTGGCCAGGGTCAGCGGCACGCTAATGGTGAAGCACGTGCCCACGCCCGAAGTCGTGCGGACGCCGATATCGCCGCCGAGCCGATTCACATGCTCGCGCACCACATCCATGCCGACGCCCCGCCCGGAGATCTCCGAAACGGTCGCCCGCGTCGAGAAGGCAGGCGCGAATATCAAGTCGATCAAGCCGGCCTCGTCCATTTGCTCGGCGCGCTCGGCAGTCAGCACGTTGCGGCGCATAGCCGTCTCGCGGATGGCTTCGACGTCCAGGCCGCGGCCGTCGTCTTCGATCGTGATGTGCACGCGGTCGCCGCGCTGCGTCGCCGACAGCGTCAGCGTCCCGAAAGCCGGCTTGCCGCCCTGCCGCCGTTCGTTCGGCAGCTCGATGCCATGGTCGACCGAATTGCGCACCATGTGCATCAGCGGATCGCGCAGCCCGTCCAGAATGCGCCGATCGATCTCGTTATCGGTGCCACTGAGCGCCAGGCGCACTTCTTTGCCGGTCTGGCGTGACAGGTCGCGCACCAGCCGCTCGAGCGGCATGAAGACCGTGCCCGCTGGCAACAGGCGGATCGCCATGACTTCCTGGCTGATCGCGCCGGCCACGACCGCCAGCTGGGTGGTGTTCTGGGCGAGCTCGCTGGCCAGCTCACGCGTGCGCTGGACAATGGTGGCGATCTCCTGGTCGGATTGCTCCACGACCCGAAACAGCGCGTCGCCATCGCGAGCGTTCGAATGATCGCGGCGCAGTCGGGCGCGCGCTGGGCGCGTCTTGCTCCAGTCGCGCTGCCAGCGCTCGAGCTGCCGCTGCAGGCCGCGCAGATCGTTCAGTCGTTCGCTGATGCGCAGCTGGGTGACCGACAGCTCGCCGCTCTCGGTCAACAACGTGTCGAGCTTGCCCAGCGCTACCCGCACACTGTTCTGTTCGATGCGCTCCGTGGGAGCTGCGATTTGCGTCGGCGCCCGCGGCGCCACCTCGCGCACCACGCTGATTCGAATCGGCTCGGGTGACGGCGTATCAGGCGTGACGGCGACCAGATCCAGCAAGATCTGGGAGGTGTCGGCCGCTGGTTCGACTTGAAGTGTGCCGATGATGTCAATTGCCGCGTGCACCGCGTCGAACCACGCTTGATCCGGCCGGGCTCCCGGTCGAACGCCCATGATGGCGCCTTCGGCGGAGTGGGCGACCTGCTCGATTGACCGCGCGCCAACCGCGCGCGCCGCGCCCTTCAAACTGTGCAATTGCCGCGCCAGCGGCCCCAGCGCCTCGAAATCGTCAGCTCGCTCGAGCTGCAGGATGAGCGCGTTGACGGTTCGGATTCGCTCGGCCAGCTCGACACCGAAGACGGTGTTCAGCCGCTCGAGCCGCAGAGCTAACTCGGGCACGATGGCGCCTGGTCGCCCTGGCTCAGGCGGCGGGAGCCAGCGGCGTCGCCGGCTCGACGATCGACAGCTGCGGCGCGCCAGGCGTGACGACATTGACGTCCCGCGGCACCGTCGCCAGACGATAGCCGGCGATCACCGCGGCGAGGCGCCTGGCCAGGACCGTCAGCTCTTCGGCCGCGTGCTGGGTGCTCGAGGTCGCCTTCAAGTTCTGGTTCGTCACGCGACTGATGTCGCCCATCGCCGCGACGATCTGCTCCATGCCGATCGAGTGCTGGCGGACCGCGGCCGTAATCTGCTGGGCGGAGGTCGATGCGTCCTGAATGACCGAGGCCAGGCCCGTGATCGTTTCGCCGGCGCGATCGATCAGTTTGGCCCCGGCGTCGACACCCTTGGTGCCCTGCTCGGTGGCCATGACGGCGGCGTTGGTCGCGCGCTGGACATCCGAGAGGATGGCCCGCACCTGAGCGGTCGCGGCCTTGGACTGCTCGGCCAGCACGCGGATTTCCTGGGCGACGACCGCGAAGCCGCGGCCGTGCTCGCCTGCCCGGGTGGCCTCGATGGCCGCGTTCAGGGCCAGCATGTTGGACTGATCGGCCAGATCGCCGACCGTGGCGATGATCTCACCGATCTGTTGGCTCTGTTCGGACAGCGCCAGGATTTGATCGGCAATCGATTCAACTTTTTCGCGGATGTTGGCCATGCCGCCGGTCGCGTCCTGGACCGCGGCGACGCCGATGGCGGCGATGCGGTCAGCCTCGCGCGACGTTGCCGCTACGGACTCTGCGAGCTGCGTGGCCTGGTGCGCCGAGGCCTTGACTTCCTCGACGGTCGCGCTGGTTTCGGCGATGGCCGCCGACTGCGCTGTGGCGCCCGCCGACTGCTGGGCCACCGCGGCCAGGATGTCCTCACCTGCGCCAGAAAGGCTCTGTGCGCCACCCTGGACCTCAGTCGTCAATTGGCGCAGTTGCACGAGCATCGTGGCGAAGGCGTCCGCCATCTCGCCCAGCTCGTCCTCGGTATTGATGGTGATTGTCTGGTCGAGATTGCCCGTTGCCAGGGCCCGCGCCGCGTCCGCCACCTGTCGGACGGCCAGCGCGATCGGTCGGGTCAACAGCACCGACAGCAATCCCGCGACGATGACGCCGGCAATCGCTGCCAGGACAGCGGCGCGCAGGAAATCGCGCGCCGCGGCTTCGAACGTTTGCGTCGGTAGTGCGGCGATATAGACCCAATCGGTTTGCTCGAGCGGCAGCGCAATGACGCGGTAGTCCTTCATTTCGGAATGCCAATCGAGGATCATGCGTACCTGGGTGAAGATCACTGGCGCCAGATCGGTCAGGCCAAGCGCCTCGGGCACCGGATTATTGGCCCAGCGTTGATCCGCCTTCAGGCTGTTGGCCGTGTCAGTGGACAGCGGCACGATCGGCCGCAACAGCCAGCTCGGATCCTGCGCGCTGGCGATCACCAGGCCCTGATCATCAATCAACAGACCCGTGGCACCGGCGCCTACCCGACCGCGCGCCTGCTCGACTATTTTCTGGAGGGCGGCGACGCTCGAGCGACCTTGCATGACACCGATCACGTGGCCGTCCTCGGCGCGCACTGGCGCGGCCCGGAAGAGCGAGGTCGCGCCGTCGGTCAGGGCGACAGCCACACCGCTGATGAAGCTGTGGCCGTTCATCGCCGCTTGGAAATAGTCGCGCTGCTTGAGGTTCTTGCCGACGTTGGGCGCAAGTGTGCTCACCACAATGGTGCCGCTGCTATCGAGCAGAGAGATACTCAGGACGTCGTCGCTTGAAGCTCGAATCACGTCCATAGCGTCCTGCGTGGCCTGGACGCTCTTGGGATTGACTGCTTGGCCGCCCTCGAGTGCGCGGCGAACCGCGGGCAGCGCAGCCAGAGATTGCACGTCTGACAGACGCTTGGCGTTCCAGGCATCCACCTGGTTGGCGACGAGCAGACCATCCGAACCGAGCGCGGCTTCCGCCTGCTGCTTGAGTCCCGCCGCCGCCTGGGTGTAGCCGAGCGCGGTCAGGCCAACGGCCATCGCGACGGCAATGCCGATGCACAGCGCGACCAGCTTGGTTGCTACGGGCCAGGTTCGGATGCGCATGAGCCTCGCCCGCCTGCTGCGTTTTTGGTTGTCTTCGCTCGGTTGCCGAACCACGTTGGCTTCTCCCTGGTCGTGGGTGACGCGGTGTATGTAGGACGTCACCTTCGCAAAGGATCGGCCGGCGTCGCGGTGTTCTAAAGCACCGATCAGCGCGAACCCAGGGCCCGGAAAGCGCAAGCGGGGTTTGTGTCGGGTTTGTTGCGCACATCCAATCCCGCCCACTTTCCCTTCCAGTGCGGGTCAGCCATCCGCTCCTGGTGGAGCCCCTCGACCCCGCCGGCAAGAGAAATACCCTTCGGAAAACATTCAGATCGTTGCGCACTAAGGAACTGGCCATCGCAACCGATACTTGGCTTTGCATGGCGACAGTCCTGACCTTCCGGCCGCGCCCCCTTCGGCACACCGCGGACTCCGCGACTCCAATGGGCAAGCCATATGCAGGACGGCAAGGCAAAATCCGTGGCTCAGGCGCCATCCCACTGCGCCGTCGCACCTTACTTAGTGATTTCACGGCCGCCGCCGCCTGGGCAGGCCTGACGACGTTCATCTGGTACGCCGTCGGCATGGTCCCCGTCCAGATCGCCGTGATCGGCCAGTTCGGCCTCGATCGCAACCAGGTCTCGAGCTGGATGTTCATCGTCTGGGCCACAGGCGCCGTGGCGTCGGCCGTGCTCTCACTGGCCTATCGCCAACCCCTGGCAACCACGTCCAGCCTGTCCGCGCTGATTTTCCTGGGTACCGTTTCGGGCCGATTCGGATTCGACGAGATCGCTGGCGCCGGCCTGATGGCGGGCGTACTCATCGTCTTTCTAGCGCTGGTCGGTTTTGGCCGACGTCTGTTGATCTGGCTGCCCATGCCGCTGGCCATGGCCATGCTGGCGGGCAGCATCCTCGCCGACGTCATGCATGTCGTCTCGACGAGCGTGGCGGACGCAGCTGTCGCCGGCGCCACCGTGGCGGGGTACGTAATCGGTCGCGCGCTGCGTAACCCGCGCGTGCCGCCGCTTAGCCTGGCGCTCATTGGCGGCGCGGTGGCTGTGGCCCTGACGCACAGCGCGACGGAGACCCCGGTCGACTGGGCCCTGCCGACCCTCGTCGTGCCCGCGATGCATTTCTCCGTGACCGGCTTCCTGGCCATCAGCTTGCCGCTGATCATCCTGTCCATCGGCCTGGGCAACGTCCAGGGCCTGGGCTATATGAGCGAGCAGGGCTATCGCGTACCAGCCGATCGAGTCACCCTTGTCCTCGGCCTGAACTCGGTCGTCAACGCGATGTTCGGCGGCCACACGGCCCAGGTGTCGCGCAACGGAATTCCGATCATGGCCAGCCCCGAGGCTGGCCCGATTCAAAGTCGCTACTGGGCCTCCCTGCTCGCGTCCGCGGGCATGATCGTGATTGCCCTCGCGGCGGCGCCGGTGACCTCGCTGCTCGGTATCCTGCCCCACAGCTATGTGATCACCCTGGCGGGCCTGGCGATTTTGCCGTCGTTCCAGGATGCGCTCGAGCGCGCCTTCGGCGGCACCCTGCGCTTCGGCGCCCTGGTCTCGTTCCTGGTCGCGGCCACCCCGTTCTCGATTCTGGGCATCACGTCGGCCTTCTGGGCACTGGTCGCCGGCCTGGCCGCTGCGTTCATCACCGATCGCGCCCAGCTGCTGGCCCACTGGCAAGGCGAGCAAGCCGCCGGCCTACGCCGCGAGATGCGCCTACCGGTGGTGATTCATCCCGCCGAGACCACCCGCGTGGCCGGTGATCTGCGCATTCCTGTGCGGGCGACGATTCGCAACATCAGCGCCAACGGTCTGCTGGTTCATTCGGCGCAGCAGCTGGTCCCAGGCACCCAGCTCGAGTTCGTGTTCCGCACCCCCGGTGGCGCTGAGCTCAGCATGCGTGCCGACGTGCGCTACGTGCAGCACCTGCAGATCGAATCCCCCGAGCTATGGGAAGCCGGCTGCGAGTTCCGCGAAAGCGACCTCGACAGCCGCGAGCAGCTGGTCAAGTTCGTGCTCAAGCACCAGGCGCTGGCAACCCCCGAGCGCACGCTGCTCCAAGCCAGCTAAACCACTCATCCCCTGAACAGCCCTCTTGGGCGAGACGGCAGTCCCGCTTACGCTTCGTCGGAGATGGTGAAGCGCCCGCTGCCAAACAACAGCTCGAGGTCGAGCAAAACGGTATTGGTCCTGATCTCAACCCCGCGCGCGAACTCGCGCCCACTCAAGCTCGGCTGCAAGTTGTTGAGCGTGTAGCGCTCAACTCCCAGCACTTCATCCACCACCAGCCCCGAGCGCAACCCCGGTAACCCAAGCAACAGCGCCGGGCAAGCTGCACCATCTTCAAAGGCCACGGCGCGCAGCCCAATCATCGAGGCCAAATCCAGCAGCGTGACGATCTCACCGCGCACGCTGACAATCCCCAACACGAATCCGGGAGTGCATGGCACTGGGGTAATCCCGCTTGCCCACTGCACCGCCCGCAGGTGGCGCGTTTCTACGGCGTATCGCTCGCCGCCGAGGCTGCACACCAGCACCTCAACCTCGTCACCCGCTTCAGCCGCGTGCGGCAGCTTGGCCAACTGCTCGGCGCGGCGCTTGAGCACCTCTTCAGCCGAGGGTTCCCAGATCGCGCTCTTGTCTGTCATACCGGCAGCCCTTCAAGATGCGTTCGAATCGTCTGGCGGAGCGTTTCAACCGGCAGCGCGTCGCTCCCAGGTACTAGCGCCTCGCCATCCAGCGGAGCGAGCAATCGCCGTGCCTGCACCAGCGCGGTATGCGCCCGCGAGGGGTCGCCAGTGTCCACATAGGCGCGCGCCAGCGCGAATTGCGCGAGCGCGCTGCGCGGATCCCGAAACGTCGCCCGCCGCAACCAATCCAATGCGGCCCCCAAAGCCCCCGCCTCGAGGGCGAGCAGCCCCGCATCAAGCTCCGCCCGCCCATCAGCACGCGTGTCATCCGCCTCAATGATTGTCACAGGTGTGGCCACCACCTGCGGCGCAGGCGCTACCACGCGCTTGACCGTCTCCGCTTTTGACACGCGCGGCGACTTCGCCGCAACCGCGCGACGCCACAGCACCGCCCCCTCAACTTCGACCCGCTCCAGCCCGCCGCGATCCGTGGGCACAGGATCGGACGGCCCGAGCATCAACCAGCCACCCGCCGCCAGCGCGCGCACCAGTGCGCGATAGAGCCGTTGGGTCGCCTCCTCGTCGAAGTAGATGGTGACGTTGCGACACATGATCAGGTCGAGATCCGCCGACGGTGGCATCAGCGAGTTTGCGCCCAGGTTCATCCACGCGAACCGCGTCATGCGCCGAATCGAGTCGTTCAGCCGCCAGCCCGTTTCGGACGCAAGGAAATAGCGATTGCGAATCTCGTCCGGCGTCGCGCGAAACGACCACGCCGGATATTTTCCTTCGCGCGCAACGCGCAACGACTCGCGATTGACGTCCGTGCCGACCAGCAGGATGTCCCACGCCGGCGTGATGTTCTTCTCGCGCAGCAAGATGGCCAAGGTATACGGCTCCTCGCCGGTCGAGCAGCCCGCCGACCAGAGCCGTAGTCGCCGTTCGCCTGAGCGTCGCTCGATGAGGTCGGGCAGGATCGTCTCGCGTAGCGCCGCGATCTGCGCGGGATCACGCAAGAAGTAGGTCTCGCCGACGGTCAGGTGCTCTACGAGAGCGTGCAGCCAGCGCTGCGGGCTGTCTTGGTCGAGGCTGGCCAGCAGTTCGTCGGGCGTTTCACACGTGGTGGTGGGCAAAACCGTGCTGACTGCCTCGTCCACGCGCGCCGCGCCGTAGTCCGAGCCGCGGATGCCAAACTGCCGTTCGACTACCTCAAGAAACGCCGCCCGCTGCCGGCTCGTCAACTCGAGCCCAGGAACCGGGCTGGAGATCATCTGAGCGGTCCGCGCGGCGCGAGCGCCGCCGGCGCCAGCACCGGCACGATTGTCTCGCCCAGCCGCAGCACGCGCGCCACGAGCGGGCTACTCTGCTGCGCCGGCACCACGCTCAGCCCATCCGCGCCTGTGACCACGACTTCTTCGACGTCGTCGACCCACAGTAGAAACGGCACGGGAGCCCGCAGCAGCACCAGCCGCTGCTCCGCCGCCAGCCGCGGCGAGGGCAATCCCAGCCGCGGATGTGGATCGATCACCGGCAACACGTTGCCATGCACGTTGAGCATCCCCAGCAGCCCATCGCCCGTATCCGGCAACGACAGCACGTGCGCCATCGGCATGATCCGCTCGACCGCCTCGAGCGGCAGCCCAAACTGCCGCTCCCCCAATCGGATAAGCAGCATCGCCACGCCCGTGGCAACCCGCCCCGCATCTGAGGAGAGGAGATGTGTAGTCATGCCGAGCTATCTCAAATATCGGCCGGCGGGACTCATTCCTGAACCAACTCAGCCCTCAGAATCGCATGCTGCGGCGCAACAGTCCGCATCAGAGGTGATCTCGCCGTCCCTCGCCAACGAGCGCAGCGGTCGGCCGATGCCCAGCCCTAGCACCGCCTCCTCTCGTGTGTGAACTGTGTCCCACGCTAAGGAGCGCAGCGGTCGGAACGGGTCTCGTCCTCCGCAAATGTCACTTATCAGAAATGGTCTTTGGTCGTCCCTGCACACGGAGCGCAGCGGTCGGCGCTCGACGAGCCGCCAATCCTCACTCCCGCTGAGGGGAAAGCACGTGCCTCGCCAACGAGCGCAGCGGTCGGCGCTCGACGAGCCGCCAAT
>Ga0137390_10002331_pt1 | contig 14985 bp, 18 predicted proteins | sample 15con2h24AmetaG_FD_104937 | JGI IMG/M metagenome (GOLD analysis project Ga0137390, IMG submission 104937) | Vadose zone soil microbial communities from Angelo Coast Range Reserve, California, USA - 15con2h2.4A metaG | ecosystem: Environmental > Terrestrial > Soil > Vadose zone > Saprolite... | reverse complement strand
TATCGGTCTCCGCTGGCATCGGTTGGATGAAACCGATCAGATGGTCTTGCTCTCATTATGCCGTTTCTATTCACTCACCGCTGGCAGGTGATTCTATGCACCATTGTTTTAACCTTCGCCATCCATAGCTGTCTCAGAAGATGGGCACTGAGCGCCGACCTGTTGTGGCTCCTGTGGAATCGATAAAGTACGACGTCATTCCGGGGGTAAATGTGAACTGACCCATAAGAGTATTGCTCCTACTGAAAATATCAATATCGATCCTCATTAGCTTTTCCCAGTTCACCTACCAGGCAATAAATTTTGGAAGTTCCATGCTTACTTATGAATCAACGACTCACTTGACAGTGTCTGCGATCTTTCTGCCTGCATTGGTCTAGAAAAACAACCGATCGAATCATGAGAACCGCGGACTAGCTGCTTGCTTGAAAATGATGGAGGAATCAGGAGGATCTGTATAATGCTAGTGGGATGGGAACTCCGTGATACACGGCCAGTGTCGTCTTTGATGGGTTCTGGAAGCATCAATGACCACAGGTTTAGAGATGTAAGTTGGGCGTACCTGCTGGCAATTTGCGATTTGTTTGAAAGGTCACTAAGGAGGGACGTAGGGACATTGTGTGAAGATTTCCTTTAAGCTCATGGGAAGAAATAGATGAAATGTTGATTATTCAATTGGAAGGCAATTGAATCGACATTGCGCGATTCCGCGGCCGCAAAGCTATCGATTCAAATTCGCTCCAGTCTAGCCTCCGTGCAATCCGATTTTGGTTCGAGGATTTGGTGTCAGCGTTGGGCCCACGGATGAGGTTGAGCCAAGTTCCGACTTTGACTACTCTTGCGTACTCGAAGCAAGTCACGTACACATTCAACCAAACATTAGCTTTACACTTTGATTTGGAAATGTGGGATCATATCGTTTTGGATGCTGTAATACCATGAAAGAGGTGGTATGGGAGTCCACATCCTGACAGTATCCTGATTCCTTTGGCTCGTTAGACAAACTTGAACACGGAACAGTCACGGAGTTTACGTGTGCCAGTGAATTACAGGCTGTTCGAGAACGCCAGGCATTACCTAAAGACAAATTGAACTCCTATCGAATCTATCAATATCGACATGGTAGAACTATGCGATAGGACGTACATGTGCTCGTACTTAGAAGATTGGAGAAGACTGATTTCATGTTATGCCACTGCCAGTGGGAGTACTCTAGTGCACATGCATACGGTCCGGAGGCGCGACCCACAACCGAAATGTTACTGCCAGTTTCTGGTCTCCGTGGGCGAGCTCGTCTGATATTGTTGGAAAAGTCCGAATAACGGAGAGAACTACAATCAGAGAATTAACATTGTATCAGGGAACTTCTGAATAACTTTCTCGGCTTTATAAAATCGGTCTGAAGCCAAGAGATAAGTAGTTTACCCGAGTCTCTTGTTATAATGTTAAACGTTGAACGTGCGAAGGCAGGAGCTTCCTCATCTACCCGTGCCGTGGATCGAGACTCGCGCAGAGCTTCCCAGTCTTTCTCTGGAACTTGAACCGAAATTCTGCCTCGTTGTCTAAAGGGGATCATCACGCTTGAGTGTCGACTCTAGGTTGAATTCTGGAGAGACATAGCCGTCTCCCACGGTGCCTGCCCCCAGCAAGTGTAGGGCCATCGGCGTCATCACCATCCAATTGTCCCTATTCCGGTTCAGCAAAAGAACAGAAGAGTGGAAGATAGGAAAACAAATACAGCGCGGCCCGCCTCCTTCCTCTTCTCCGCTTTGTCCCTGCTTTCTATCGACTTCACTTAACTTCATGCTCTTTCTCACCAGATGATCATCCTACCTGCGTCACCCTCTTCGCATCACTGGCGCCAAGTATATCATCACCGCTTTCTATCTCGAGTACCCAGTGGGCGACGCCGTCATTGTCGAAAACGAGGCGTGTTGAAGTAGTAACGGATGTGAGTTGCTCATTCTTGCTCGGCATAGCTCGCCAGTGACAATTTTATGGGTCTTCTTCGACTGGGAGGTGTACCAAGGTAAAAGGAAGGTCGTGATTAGCATGTTTGGATGTGATGAAGTCCTCTTCGGGGCGAGAGGCTTCTCACGGTCCGAGGAACAGGGGCATTGCCGCTTTGATGCATGTGTCCGACTCCGGGGCGCGCCGGAGCGCTCCCGTCACCCGGTAACCCGTAAATTATAAAACTCAGGCGATGTACGGGCCTTTTTTCCCTTTGAGTCAGCATTTGTATTCTACAAAATGTAACTAAGACGAAGATGCGTTCTACGTAATCTACGAGATTAGAGATAGTGGTGTGGGGCAGGTAGAGAAAGTGGAGCATTCTGGACTCACCGTGACGGTGCGGTGTTGTGGCGTTGTTGGTCGGCCCGGCCGTTGGTCTTTTTCTATTTCGCCTGTTCTGGACATCCGCTCACTACTAGTAGCGCCCAAAGGTGTATATTGAGCATGATCGCAGAGGCACCTTTCCCTCTCTTCTGTCCGACTCGGAAGAGCTCTCCCCGTTTCTTTCCATCCAAATACTGTTCACGTCGTATGAGACCAGACTCCAGGGACCAGACACTGTGGGGCCCCTTTTCTTGCTGTAGATACCATGCCGCATAACTAACAGGTTTATCGTGTACGAATTTCCATGCCATTGCCATTGAACATCGAATTCCCGGCACTCTCCAGAGTCGATCAGGAAGTTGTTCACCCATGGAACGTCATCCAGAATTAATGACGTTCTCAGGTCGCCCTTGGTGTTACCTCGGTCTCAGCCTCGTGACATGACTCGAGAAGACTTGTGGCCCTAAAAGTGTAGCGTTCTTCTCGAGTTAACTTCCGCGACTCGGACAGTCCTTTCTTGGAGCCCTCTGAGCTATCCTGGCAGTGTGTATATCCTTAGCTCCGGTGTAATAGATTACCCACTTGCAGGGGTGCTCGTAGACTTCATCTACAGGCCATAAGCTTGAGGCAAGGCCCTGATCCGGACGAGCCTTTGGCCCATAGGACATGGACCCTCTCATTCCACCTTGTGTCTGCAAGGGTTTTTCAGAACACATGATTAGGAATAGACGCTTTAGTTTCATCCCGATGCGATGTCTCGTCAGGCTAGGGCACAAAACAACATTTGATTCTTTCATTCTTTCAAAGTCAGAAATTCACGAGTTTACAATTTCGCTAAACATCAATCATAGGCAAAGGGCACGGAAGGCATGAGAGAGCATTTACTAGTTTCAGATTCAATTCTTGTTCAGGAATGGTGGTGCATCAGACCGGTGGACCGTGTTGAGCCAAAACCTCGGAGAATCCTATGCCTTGCAAGTAGGGGATAGTCTTGCCACCTGTATACGAGGTTAGCAGAGGTATTATATTGATGTTAAATGCGGGTCATTTACTTGGTTGGGCAGCGTATGATTGGACTCCCACGAGAGCCCACTCGAAGTCAAATTGCGTGTTGGCATGAGTCGACGCCCAGCTCCCAGTAGCAGCTGTTGAGACCCAGTTATAAATTATCAATGCGAATGACTTTTAAATTATACCGTGAGCGGCAACCGTAGCAGCATCCGAGCTAGTCTTGCCCTGCGTTGCGACCATGAACGTCACCTGGACGATGCTGAATGACGTAAACAAATTAGTTTAAATGAAAGTGATGTCAATAAGCCACGACACATACCTGTTATTGCCGAATTCACTGGCGCCATTGAGCCTGCGACCATAAACAGCGACGACTTTCTGGTTTGCTGTAATTCCAAAGGAGTGAGCAAATTTCGGTCATCCATAAATAAAATAAAAAATCACCAGCAATATCGAGGTTTAGACTCACACCTCCACCAGGGCCACCATGCACGACGGTTACAGTCTTGTTGTTCTTCAGTAGGTAGGTGATCCTGACGGAATCGATAATCCACCCAGAATAAACGGTAATATTGGTAATTCTGACGATGTCTAGTTCTTTGGGCCATCCTCCGACATTCGCTAACATATGAATGCAAGTGTTATAGCAGCAGGATGAGTGTTGATGTTGGAGATGACATACGAGTGGTTAGGTCGTCAAGGAAAGTTCCTTGAGCAGCACCAGCGAGACGGGTCCAAGTTGCAATTCCGTAAGACATGGGTGACGAACTGAGAACTTCAATGGGTAGTGAGTTGAGAGACGGTTGGCTGTCCTATTCACCTCTTTATATACAGACGAACGGGAGTTACGGCCGCCGTTAAGGGCTCCTGGTGTTCACGCCGGTTTACCTCGATGTAGAAACATTGGTCTCATCGATTGGATGAAACTGATCAGACGGAGTTTCTCTTACTGTGTCTCTTCCATTCTCTTACCAGATGGTTCTACCCATCATTTCACGTCTTGGTCTTTGACTCCACGGCTGTCTCAAGAAATGGGCGCTGCGCGCCAAGGTGCTGTAGTTCCTGTGGAGCTGAAATCTCGGAACACAACGCCATGGTTTGACCCCGGGTAAAAATCTGAACCGGCACAAAAGAGTATTGCCCCTATTAAATATATCAATGTCAATCCTCGTTGGCCTTTCCTCGAAAAAATTTGAAGACGATATGATGAGCCCGGAAAACAGTGGTAGGTTCGAATTTTCATAGTTTCGAACAGCCTGAGGTTACCTGCTAGGCAATGAACTTTGCAAATGTCACGCACGTTTACACGTCAACGACTGACTCACTTGAGAGTATCCGTAATCTTTTCTGTTGGCATTGTTCTAGAAAACCAACCGGTTGAATGATGAGAACAGCACACTGATTGTTTGCCCGGGTATGATGGGAGATCGGTGTCATGGGATGGGTTTTCCATGGTACACAACCGGTGTCGTCTTGTAGCCGGTGTCACCTTCGTTGGGCCCAGAAGCATCGATAATCACCAATTTGGAAATATAAACTCGGCGTCCCGCTCGCAATTCTGCGATTTGTTCGAAGGGCCGCCAAGTAAAGTCATTATTGTGTGAAGGCGTCCTTCAAGTCCATCGGAATACAATCGGAAGGCAATCGGCATGATTCAATCGGGACGTCATCAGTTCACATTCGCTCCAGTCTCGCTTCCGTAACCCGGTTTCAGATTGATTCAAAGATTTGGAGTCTGCGTTAAGGCGGCCAGACTCCGGAGAGAAAGAGAAGCCTGAGATTGAGCGAAGTTCCGACTAGTCTTGCGCAGTAGCCCCAAGTCTCGTACACGTTAACTACATCAGCTAAACATGCGCTTTACCCCTTGACTTGGAAACGTGGAAACGTACCGCTTTTGAGTGTTATAATACCGCGGAAGAAATCGTATGGAGAAGTCCACATCCTGACTCCTTCGGCTAGTTAGACAAACATCGAACAGTCATGGTCCGGAGTTTACGTGGGGATGACGGTGTCCGAGAACGCATGCTTTTGCCGATGACTATGCTGTAGGGATATCGCGCACGTGGATACGGAGCCGGGAGGGCTGAAGCGCTGAAGGTTCGATTGTGGTGCTGACTGGCTGCATTTGGACATATCATCACAAATCATAACGTATGCGGCAAGCCAAGCAAGTCCCATGACCACGACAAAACACATAACATATGACAGGGGGAGCGCCACACGCGCCGCGGCGAGAGCATGCGATCGTTCAGTAAGTTAAACTTTGCTGCCATCTGGATAAAACAAACGACAGGAAACCGATGATGCCTGATAGCGGGATGGCGGGTTGGCGGGCGTCATCGGGAGGAGCTTCCTTGACCCTTTCACATCGCAAAGACGCTCGCGCACCAGCCATCGTCATGAACTCCACACGCTGACGTCTCGACCCTGGATACAACGACGAAAAAGAGGGATGTAATGTATAATGTATCGTAACCGGGTCTCTGGCGGCGATGACTATGTGTTGCGCAATGGGGGGGTCGCTCCATCGGACGTGGCGTGCCGCCTGCGGCGCGGCGGAAGGAGCAACGACGTAAGCAAGGGTATGCGGTTCACCTGATCTACAGGCGAATTGCGCGTTCCGAGTGGTGCATTTGCACACGATATATGCTCGGAACTTGTCCTGCCACGGCTCGGCTCGACTCATACCCGTACACCTGCTCGTTCAAAATGGGATGAGCTGCAAGACGTAACCAGGGACAGGTCCGCTTGACAGTCGCCGGTTAAGCTGCCGTGACAGTAGTAGGTCCTCAGCCATATACTCACATTTATATCCTGCTTGTGGAAATTTGCTCCCTATTTCTCTAGCCAAAGCAGCGTTTTTGTCCCAAGAGCTTGGAATTCCAAAGGCCACAAGTAATAATAATTTAGAATGAGAATACTACTCATACAACAAGCGCACATACATACCAAGGTATTTCCAACCGACAATCAATGGCCGCCGTTCAGTCTCACCTGTCACCGCCCACGTAATAGGACCAGGCAAGAGCTTCCTCACTCATGAGTAGTGCTTTGGGTCGAGACTCCCATGGATCTTCTTTGTGCTTCCTAGGAACCTCAGCCCTTTTGTGAAGGATAGAATCATGATCCGAGTCAGATGCCGAACCTAGGTACGGTATACTACCTAGGTCAATGTCGGGAAAAACATAGCCGTCACCCGTACTATCTGCCCTCACAAGTGTATGTCCATCAGTTGCCATCACCATCCAAATGTTCCTATTACGATTCAGCAAAAGAAAAGAAAGGGTGCAAGGTAAGGAAACACCTCCAGCACACCCCGCACGTTCATTCGCTCCTTCTCACCAAACGATCGTCCCATCTCCAATACGAACCTATTCGCATCTCCGGCGCCAAATATGTCCATCGCCGCTTTCGTTTTGAGTACCCGGTGGGCGAAGCCATCATCGTCGAAAATGAGGCGTGTTGGTATTTGAGTCGCCCTTTCTTGCTTTGAATCGCTCGCCAGGGGTGATTTGATGCGTTGTTTTCGACAATGAGGGTTACCAAGTCGGAAGGAATATAGTGATTAGCGCGCGTGAGAGTGATGAAGTCCTCTTCGGAGCGAGGGGCTTCCGATTCGTGATCAACAAGTGTATAGTAGTATTCTTAGAGCCTGCGTTTCGCACAAGAAAGTTGGTTGGTGTTGGTCGGTGTCGCGGTTGCGGTTGCATCGTTGGCACGTCAGTCTTGGGCCGGAGCGCGCCTCTCCATTCAACCCTTGCTGCATCATTAAAACACTACAGTACTCTGGCACCCCCTGTTGAAATACCGTAGGGACAAGGTATCAGATAATCAGAGTCCGGTTTTCTGCCCTGCGACGCCACAAGAGCGCCTTTCTGGCTTCTCTGGTGGTTCCGACATGGGAACCTCAGGCAACCCCAACAATTGATCTTACTGTATCTCCCCCCTCCTCAGTCCATCCGTGCGCGGTCGCGGTTCCTGCTGTGTGTTAGCACTCACGAGAATAATCAGCACTTCTTTCCTCTGCAGGCATTTAAGAAACCAACAACAACTGGAGACTTCGCGAAACCGATCAGACGGTCTTTCTCTCACCAGATAATTCTACTAGTACACGTTTGAATCTTGTCATTTACAGCTGTCTCAAGAGATGGATGCCGAGTGTCGACCTACTGTGGTTCCTGTAGAGTGGATGAAATACGACATCATTCCGGGAGAAAATGTGAACAGACCCGTAAGAGTATTGTTCCTACTATTGAAAATATCAATATCAATCCTCAGTAGCTTTTCCACCAAAGAACAGATGACAATATGGTGAGCCCGAAAAACAGCAGTAGATTCGAATCTGCATAGCTTTGCCCAGTTCACCTGCTAGGCAATGAATTTCGCAAGTTTTCTGTTTGCGTTGTTCAAGTTCTAGAAAAGTAACCGATTGAGTCGTGAGAACCACGGACTACTAGTAGCTGCTTGATGAAAATGATGAAGCAATCAAAAAGGTCAGTATCATGTCAGTGGGATGGGAGCCCCGTGGTACACGACCATGTCGTTTTTGGGCCACGGTGGCTTGGGCCTGGAAGCAGCGATGACCACTAATGTGACTAGTACTCCAACAATTTAGAGATGTAAGTTGGGCGTACCTGCTGGAAATTTGCGATTTGTTTGAATCACCAAGTAAGGTTATTGTGTAAAGACGACCTTCAAGTTTGTCGGAAGAAATAGAGGAACTTGAAGGTTTGATTATTCAATTGGACAGCAACTGAATTGGTGTTGCACGGTTCAACGCCTCCGAGGCTATCAATTCATATTCGCTCCGGTCCGGCCTCCGTACAATCTGATATCGCGGACAAGGTTGAGCCAAGTTCCAACTTGAACTTCTCTTGCACACTACTACAGTAGAAGCAGAGAATTGAGCTTGTGCATCAGTGACTCAGGCTCAGGGAACTTCTGAATGACATTCTCTGCTTTATAGTATCACTCTAGCGCCAACTCAGCTCATAATTAGTTTACACAAGTCCCTCCGAGGCCCCCAAAATGTTATAATTTTAAATGTTGAACATTGAAACATCGAAATTACGAATCGAAAGCCCAACAGATGGATTGGACGCGTAAATTCAACTCAACTCCTGCCCAAAAAAATTGAGTTGAGCTGCAACCATCGAGAATGATGCATCGCGGAACGCTAGGTATTAAGAACCGTGACAATCACTGGCCAAGCTAGTCAAGTACTCAACTATCTGAGATACTTTATCCTGCCTGCCAGTGTGGAGGTTCGCTTCAGCGTTGTTCTCACAAGAGCCTGGTAATCCCACAACCACGAGCAATAATTTGGAACAAAACACCACAGCACAGATACAAAGCTATGCCCAGACAAACAACCGACGTGGGCCGTTCAGCTTCACCTGTCATTGCCCATGTAATAGTGCCAGGGCGAGAGCTTCTTCACCCATCAGTGACATAGGCAGTGACTCGCGCGGATCTTCACGGCTCTTTTCCCGGATCTTCTGCCTCTTTTTCGGAGGGTCATCGTGCTCAGATGTCGAACCTAGGTCGAATTCGGGAGAGACATAGCCGTCTCCCGCGGTATCTGCCCCCACAAGTGTAGGACCATCGGCGTCTTCACCATCCAGGTGTTCCTATTCCGGGTCAGCAAAAGAAAGGAAAACGCGGAAGGTAGGAAAACACCTACACCGCGGCCCGCGACCTTTCGCTTCCTCTTCTTCTCCTTCCTCTTCTCCCGTGCCTCGGCTTTGTCCTTTCTATCGACCCCACTCATCTTCATGCGCTCCTCCTCACCAAAGGATCGCCCCGCATCCAGTGCCACCGTCTTCGCATCACCGCCGCCAAATATGTCCTCCACCGCTCTCATTTCGAGTACCTGGTGAGCGACGCCATCATCGTCGAAAATGAGGCGTGTTGGCATTGTACCATATTTGAATTGCCCTTTCTTGCTCTGCATCGCTCGCCGCCGCCGATTCGACATGTTCTCTTCGACGGGGAGAGTTACCGAAGTGGAAGGAAGGTCATGGTCAGCACGTTTCAGAGTGATAAAGTCCTCTTCAGAGCCAGAGGCTTCCGAGGCGTGATCGACAAGTTTATTGTAGTGGTCTGAGAGCACGCCACGATTCTTCCGCTCGAACATGCGATCATATTTCGTGCGGACACGGGCCTAGCCACTGTTATTAAAATTACGTATGTCGTGCGAGAAAGAGGGCGCACCTTTGATGCTTTTCCCTGTCCATTTACAAGATGAGGTTCATCTTGTGCGGCATCCATGTCTTCCTCACTACTACTGCGTCCGTCACTTTCCTCAGTACCATCGCTAGTACTGCTGTCGTGTATGTCCCCCTCATCTTCCGACTGCGAACCGGTGGGTGCACGCGGGGCATTCTTGCGCTCTTTTGCTTGGGCCCGGCTCAAAAATCTGATCTTCGGCACCCCTGCAAGCCCTAACGAAGACGCAAATGCCTCGACAGGTAATTCCTCGACTTTGAAGATTGACTTGTCGTGGTGAAGGTGCACGGACCGCACGTATGATACCAATGCCCGTTGGGCGAGGTATTTGAGGTCAGGATCTTGGAATGCAAGCCGCTGCAACTGGTCTCCGATGGGAAATGTCTTACTTGCACGAATTTTGATGCTCGGAATCTCAATCCCACGTGCCTTCAGTGCCTCAAGCATTCCTTGCTCTTCGCTCGGCAACAATAAGAGCAGCGCGTGGCCTCCTTTTGCGTAGCGAGCCGTGCGACCTACCCGATGCACATAAGTGGCAGCATCCTCAGGGGCATCGGCTTGAACGACCCAGTCGATGGAGGGGAAATCGAGACCTCGTGCGGCAAGATCTGTGGCAAACAATACAGCGTGTTGCATACGGCCAAAGCGAGTCACCACGTCTAGGCGCGTATGCTGCTTCTGTTGTCCATGCAGGTGCAGTAACGGGGTGCCGGGGTGGAGCCGGCGGAAGGCCTCAAAGACGAAGCGCACTTGCTTCGCGGAGGAAAGGAATATTAAAGTCTTGCTTTGTAGATGAGACTTGATAAACGACCAGAGCACGTCAATTTTGGACTCGAGAGCGCAGGGAGCGTAGTGTTGCTCAAGGCTGGCCGGGAGTTCCAGGTGTGTGCTCCCTTCCACCGTAGAAGCTGCGGTGTCTGTGCTGATGAAGACAGGATCCTTTAGGGAAAGTCGTGCGAGGTCGGAGACGGACTGTGTCTGAGTAGCGGAGAAAAGGAGCGTCTGTCGTAATTTCGGAAGGTGACCGAGAAGCGCAGAAAGTGTACGGGAAAAACCCATGTCGAGAATGCGATCAGCTTCGTCGAGTACTGGACTGCCATTATGTGATTACAAGGATAGCGTTTTGTATGGAACGCACCTAGCAACTGAAGATTGTCACAATCAAACCCTACAGTTTGGTCCATATGTTGGAGCAGTCGACCTGGGGTCGCAACGAGGATGTTCATTCTGGAAAGACGCTCGCGCTCATCTTTGAGATTCTTTCCGCCAATGACGATGCCAGCTGAGAAGCTGTGGTATCCGCCTATTGACCGCAGGACGTCAAATATTTGGACCGCCTATCATAGAGAGCTATGTAAATGTTTGCGACATGCCGATATATGGACGCACAAGCTCTCGTGTAGGTGATATAATAAGTGCACCTAATCCGTCCTGTGGGCCCCAGCTTCTTCGATACAAGATTTCCAGAATTGGGATCAGAAAGCACAAGGTCTTGCCGCTACCCGTACGCGCGGCACCGAGAATGTCCGTCCCTTTTAAGGAGACTGGTAGACTTTTCGCCTGCACGTCGGTCATCTCGACGAAGAAAGCCTTCTTCAAGCCTGGTTCTGGGTTTGAGGACTGCGGCGATACGGATATGAACTGTCCAAACCTTTCTTCGTAAGATTTGATATTGGAAGATCAGAAAAGGCTCTTGAGTCATCTGTGGCAGTCTGGCTTTATCAATGATAAAAAAAAAGTGCTTGAAAAAGCGCTGCGCACGAATTGCAAGGCGGCCAGCTCTAGGGCCTCAATTTGTTGCTTTTCTGCCAATCGCCTCGCCCTCGAGAACCGAAGAGGGGTGCGAGGTTTCGACCCATTTCTTGATTTCTTCTTCTGCTTTGGAGGGGCTGAAACGGGTCCCATGCAAGGATGAAGTGAAAGCCGTCGAGGTGAAGAGTAACGCGGCGAGTCCAATAAGGAAAGAGTGAGATCGGACACCGGCCCGCGAGGGCGAGGGCTTTCGGGACTGGCAAGTGGCAGAAGGAACTTGAACGTTGTCATTCAAACGAACGATGGTGCCAAAGCCAAGCTCTCCCCGACGCTCCATATGTCGACCAGTCTCGTCTCCTTCAAGTCAGGGTATTCGTTCCAGCATCTCTGACACAAAGTTCCCTCGTGTTCCGCATCGACGGCGACGTCCCCGTCATCGATCTTCCAGCACAAGCAACGGCAATGACATCTCACTCTCATCGACACATGACAGCGACGAAGACAGAAACTCGTGGCACTCAGAGGACCAGGCCGACTCTTCGCCTGAACTTGCCCATTCACAGCCCGTCCCTATCCGTGCTTCCCTAACGAGATTGAGCGACCCACCACCCGTTCTGCCGTCAAGCATGTTCCACACGCCGAGTGCGAGTGAAAATGGGCCACTTTTCACCTATTCATCTTTGCCACCCACCCCGATAACGTTGTCTCCTCCCCCTCTCACATCGAACGCAGAGCAGTACAAATCGCCGCAAGACCAATCCGATGTCTACATACGCCCGTTTTCTCTTTGGGATTACTTGAGAGAGGAACTACTGGCAACAGATTTTGACTCTCATCAGGAATTAAAGTGGGAGCGAGTCAGTAACTTTCTTTCTATTCCAGTCGCGATAGAGAAGGTGAGTGCCTGAGGAGCTCCCAATGTCACGGTATTCCCTAACGATCCGAAAGATCATATCTTTCGGCTTTATCCTCTGTTTTGACTCATTCCTGTACACGTTTACAGTACAGCCTATACGTTTCTCTCTTGCTCTCTGGCGACTCTTTATAAACACCATCACAAATTCAAAGGCACCTTTACCGCCCTCCCAGAAAGCTGACATTCTGAGGACACTCTTACTCACCGTATCAATTTTAATACTTATTCCACTCGCTGATGCGAGTAAAATATATCATTCGATCCGCGGTCAGGACACGATCAAATTGTATGTGATCTTCAACGCGCTTGAAGTACGCCTATCACCCCGACGCGTTTCCGGTTTGTTTGCTGACCTCCGATGGTTTGTTAACAGATAGCCGACAGGCTTTGCGCATCCATTGGGCAAGATATTCTAGACTGCTTATTCTCCCGGTCGACCCTTCTGCCGCTCTCTCGGAGATTGCCCTTAACTACACATACGATTCGCCCTTTCGTATACTTCCTTTTAGCGACGTTATACACTGGTACGCCCGCTGACCCTTTTCTCACTCACGTGAAAATGAATATCTGGTAAATAGTGACGCATGCATTGGTGATGGTATACCAAATGCTATGTCTCAACGTCGCTATAAATTCGTACGACAATGCGCTTCTATCCCTACTCATGTCAAATCAATTCGTAGAAATCAAAGGCAGCGTGTTCAAAAGGTTTGAGAAGGACAACTTGTTCCAAATTACCTGCGCAGGTCCCGTCATTCGATTTTAAGGATTCGCAATGACATTGAGCATTGTTTGCAGATATCGTAGAGCGCTTTACCCTTGGCCTTATGCTCTTTTTCGTCGCCTTTCGAAACTTAATAGAGCTCTCTGGATCTGAATTTGATTTCAGCGGAGGGATGTTCCTTCCAAAATCGTTTGGTTGGATTGGCGGTAGCGTTTTATGGACCATTTCATATGTGGGTATCCCGCCGACTATTTCAGCCTGGCTAACGTATCATTTATGCAGCCAGTTCTGACGGTCATGCTCTCTGAGACCCTCGTAGACTGGCTCAAGCACGCCTTTATCACCAAGTTCAACCACATTCGTCCTTCTGTTTACGAGCGTTATAAGGATGTGCTTTGCCGCGACCTCGCAAGTGGTAATAGACTCAGCGCACGCAAGCACAGTTACGTTGACCAGTCTCCTGTGGTTGCCCGTCGTCTTGGATTTTCATCACTCCCCCTTGCGGTCCTCACCATCCTTATCGGCACACAAGCCATGATGCTGCTTGTTTCGTCCGCAAGCCCATCTTCAGCATCGGCACTGCGCGAACACACTAGTGGAGCCACATGGGGTCCAGGGTTTTCCCTGACCTTCCAGTGGTGGACAGTTGAAGGCTGGCGAGAGTTGTTTACGACTCGTCTTGACTGGGAACTTGCCACCCACTGGGCAAAGTGGGGTATCATTGGATTTACATTTTGGATCTGGTACGATTTTCTTGCCTTCATTGTATGTACTTACGAGTTGTGAACTTCACCTAGCGTCGTTCTGATCAAGGTAATCATGGGTATTTACTTGGTGAGCTATGCCACACGCCGCAGAGCAGGAATGGAGGCTCGCGAGGCAGAGGACGTGGTCAATGACTATGGCCGAGATCCCATCGGTGAAGGGCAGGAGGAAAGAGTAAGCTATATTTTTACTTTCCCGCCGACGTATTCTTACCACGCCTTGTGCTCGACCTACAGAAGTACAACCGGGAGTTGAAAGACATTTTGGACAATGTACGGGATGACGCCGCACCGGTCTCGGAGATCGGGGAGCGTGGTTCCAGTGAGACGGGCGTTATTGAATCCGGTCGGGACGAAGACGAGAAACGAAAGAGACCTAAACTCGAAGAACTTACACGATTTACGATGGTCAAACGGATCTGGTGAGTCTGGGATAGCTGTCGGTAACACTCAGATTCAGAACCACGATGTCGCCCGTGAAATGTGTGCATATTGTAATGGATAAGATACAACCCTCCAGTCAACTGGCCTAAGGGTAAACTGTCGACTCGTACATTTGTGTAACTAGTAAGTACAACACATCTTCCAAACTGCGAGAATAGCCCAAGGAGTGACTTCCGAGATAGCCTCAAATTAATAAAGCTCATTTAATTTAAACATAATGACACTGAAAAAATCGTGGTGAGAACTGCCCTTTTCCGCTGTCAGCGTTTGTTGTTTGCCATGATGCGACTCTTCATGTCATTGTACCCTCGTCCCGAGTTAGCGCTAGTTGCCCGCTGGCGACTTTCGCCGGTGTATCGTTCAGAATAGAAAGAAGGCTTGCTCAACGCCCTCTGACGGGCCTCTTGCTCCTGAGAACTCTTGTCCCCGCGTAGTCTGGCCTTACGATGGCTGTCCAATTCGGCAGCCGACATGAAGCGCCGCGCGGTACGCGGAGTCGATGCAGGAACCAGAGGGATGTAGTCCGTTCTGGGTATCGCCAGTCGTGCCTCTTGCTGCATGACGGCGTCGCCGAACTGCTTGGACACCTTGTACGCGGCCTGGACGCGAGACATCGCCGAAGCAGAGAGCGGCGGATGGCTGGGCAGTGCTGGAAGCGGTGCGTCCTTCTGAAATGCCGGGCTGTGCTTACGACTGCGGGGCAGTGATCGTGATCGACCCGAAGGCGGTGACGGTGAACTCTCCTCCGGTGACACACGATACGGAGGGGGCGCAGGGAACGGCTCCGGATAATGGTAGCTCGGTGGGTG
>Ga0137390_10002328_pt1 | contig 14989 bp, 9 predicted proteins | sample 15con2h24AmetaG_FD_104937 | JGI IMG/M metagenome (GOLD analysis project Ga0137390, IMG submission 104937) | Vadose zone soil microbial communities from Angelo Coast Range Reserve, California, USA - 15con2h2.4A metaG | ecosystem: Environmental > Terrestrial > Soil > Vadose zone > Saprolite... | reverse complement strand
GAGGTGGCGGCCGAGGCACAGCCGACCGCGCCGACCGGGTCCGCATGGTCGTCCGACGCGCGGATACGCGCGAACGCGTCGCGCGGCGGTGCGGACATGAGCACGACGCCCACCACGCGGCAGAATCGCCCGGCGGAGACCGTGGGGGGCTTTCTCGCCGCCGCCGCGATCTTCGTCAGCCTCGTCGGCGTCGCCTACCGGCCGTTGCGGCTCATCCCCTTCGCGATCCTCCTCTCGCTGATCGCCGCTGGAATCGGCGGTCGAAACGAACGGCTGGCGACGTACGCGGTTGCGATCGGGGCTGCGTGCTTCGCGATCGGGCTCGCGGTGGCCGTGATCACGAGCCATCCCCTCTGGTAGCACGCTCGTTGCTACAAAGGACGTAGTGACTGACGTCGACGGCCTGAACGCGGGCTTCGCGCGCGACCTGTTCGAGGAATACCTCGAGAACCCTGAGTCGGTCCCAACCGAATGGCGCCGGCTCTTCGAGAGCGGCGACAGCGAGATCGTCGCGACTCATCCAGGTCTGGCCCGGCTACTCGAGGCTGCGGGAAACGGCCATCCGGCGGCCCAACCTTCCGCGCTCGAGTCGGCTGCAGCTCCCGAAGCTGCGCAGCCCCTGGCCGAGCCCGTCTCCGACGAGCTGCTCGGAGCCGTCGCCGCTGCGATGGCACTCGTGAAGGCGCACCGCATGCACGGCCATCTCGCGGCGCATCTCGATCCGCTCGGTTCGGAGCCGCCCGGTGACCCGGCGCTCGAGCCCGAACGCTTGATTCCGAAACTGACTCCCGAGCTCCAGGCGCGGGTACCGGCCTCCGTCCTGCGCATGTACGTCGCAGGAGACACCCTTGCAGACGCCCTGCCGCGTCTGAGCGCCACGTATACGGGGACGATCGCCTACGAAATCGAACACATCGCCGATCACGAGAAGCGCGTCTGGCTTCGGCAGGCGATCGAGTCCGGCAAGTACCGCACGCCGCTGTCTCCCGAGGAGCAGAAGGAGCTGCTCGGACGGCTGTCTCGTGTCGAAGCATTCGAGCAGTACCTGCGTCGCGCGTTCCTCGGGCAGAAGCAGTTCTCGATCGAAGGGCTCGACGTGATGGTCCCGATGCTCGACGAAGCGATCGAGCTCGCAGCGGAGAACGGCGCGCACGAGGTCGTGATCGGCATGGCCCACCGTGGCCGACTCAACGTCCTCGCTCACACCCTCGGGCTCGGCTACGACTCGATCCTCCGCGAGTTCGAAGGGGAGCGCACGATCGAGGCGGTCGTCGCCACGGATGAAGGAGGAACGGGCGACGTGAAGTACCACCTGGGCGCGGCCGGCACCCGGTCGACCCCCTCCGGGGAGATCACGGTCACTCTTGCCGCGAACCCGAGTCATCTCGAGGCGGTCGATCCTGTCGTCGAGGGACGCGCGCGGGCAGAGCAGACCGATCGCTCGACGCGCTACGGCCTGCACGATCCCAACGTCGCCCTGCCGGTGTTGATCCACGGTGATGCTTCCTTTCCGGGACAGGGGGGCGTCGCAGAGACGTTGAACCTGTCGGCGCTCGAGGGCTACTCGACGGGTGGGACGCTTCACCTGATCGCGAACAACCAGGTCGGCTTCACTACCGATCCCAGCGAAGGACGTTCGACGCGTTACTCCAGTGACCTCGCGAAAGGCTTCGACGTCCCGATCATCCACGTCAATGCCGACGACCCGGAAGCGGCGATGTGGGTCGTCCGGCTTGCCCTGGCGTTCCGGCGCCGCTTCGAGAGCGACGTCGTCATCGATCTCGTGGGCTACCGCCGGCACGGTCACAACGAGCAAGACGAGGCCGCGTACACGCAGCCGTTGATGACGGCGCAGGTCGCGGAGCATCCCACTGTGCGGGAGCAATTCGCGCAACAGCTCGTTGCCAAAGCGGTCGTCACCGAGGAGGAGGCCGATCAGCTGTCCGCTGAAGTCACCTCGGAGTTGAAGCAGGCGCATGAGGCGCTGAAGGCGACGTTCGGCGTTCCACATCCGGCGGAGGGCAAGATCCCGTTCTCGAGCGGCGACGGTGTCGTCACCGCCGTCGCGGCCGAACGGCTGCGGGAGCTGAACGAAGACTTGCTCCGCGTCCCCGAGCACTTCACCGTCCATCCGAAGCTGATGGGGCAGCTCCAGCGCCGGCTCACCGCCGTCGAGGAAGGTGGGATCGACTGGGGCCAGGCCGAGGCGCTCGCGTTCGGCTCGTTGCTCGTCGAGGGAATCCCGATCAGGCTGACCGGTCAGGACACAGAACGCGGCACCTTCTCCCATCGCCACGCCGTGCTACACGACGTTCAGACCGGCGAGACGTTCACACCGCTGCAGAATCTCGACGACGCGACGGCATCGTTCGAGATCCACAACTCGCCGCTCTCGGAATACGCGTGCCTCGGTTTCGAATACGGCTACTCCGTTGCGGCGCCCGAAGCCCTCGTGCTCTGGGAGGCGCAGTTCGGCGACTTCGTCAACGGCGCGCAGATCGTGATCGACCAGTTCATCGTGGCGGGCCTCGCGAAGTGGCGTGAAACGACGCGGCTGACCCTGCTGCTTCCGCACGGCTATGAAGGGAACGGTCCCGAGCATTCCAGCGCACGGCTGGAACGGTTCCTCCAGCTCGCAGCGCAGGAGAACATCCGGGTCGCGAACCCGTCGACCTCAGGCCAGCACTTCCATCTAATCCGGCGTCAGGCGCTCGACGCAGCGGGCCGCCCGCTGGTGGTGATGACGCCGAAAGGGCTTCTGCGGCTGAAGCAGGCGTCCTCGACGCTCGCCGACCTTGCGGAAGGCTCGTTCCGACAGGTGATCGACGACCCGGAAGCGGATCAGCAGGACGTGACGCGGCTCGTCTTCTGCTCGGGGAAGGTCTATTACGACATCGCCGGGCACGAAGCGCGCGCTGCGGCGAGGCAGGTCGCGGTCGCCCGGCTCGAACAGCTCTATCCGTTCCCCGTCGACGCCTACACGAGGCTGATCGCCGGCTACCCGAACCTGCGCGAGGTCGTCTGGACGCAGGAGGAGCCGCAGAACATGGGTGCCTGGCGGACGATCCGGCATCGGCTGGAGGCGCCGCTGAAGGATGCGGGAATCCCGCTCACCTACGCAGGGAGACCTTGGCGAGCGAGCCCGAGCGAGGGCTATCCGACGGCGCACCTGCGTGAGCAGGATCGCATCGTCCGAGTTGCCCTCGGAACGACCTAGGGACTCACTTTCTGCGGCGCGAGCGCGCCCGGGCAGTTGCTTTCAACACGCTCGACGCGACCTTTGGCCCATGCTTGCGCGCGACCTTCACGATCTGCCTGCGCTGCCTCGGCGGCAGACGGCGCCAGATATCCCACGCGGTCAACGCCACGCCGACGGGCCCAAGACGCCTGGTGAAACGAGGTCGCACGGGCGCATCCTCGCACAGTGGAACTAGCCTCCGCTCTCCTTGTCGTTGCCGCCCTTGCCCTTGCCGTCGCTGTTGCCGTTGCCGTGGCCGTGGCCGTGGTCTTTCTCGTTGTCGGGTTGCGCGGGCGTTTCTGGCGGCGCCGGGGTCGCAGTCGGCACCGGCTGGGACGCGGGCTCCGCGGGCTTGCTCTTTTCCTTGTGGTGGGCCTTGCCTCTCCTCCTGACCGAGGCTGCTGGCGGTTGGCTCGGGGTGGGCTGCGCGACGGGAGGCGCGGCGCGATCGCCGGCCAGGGCGCGCGTGTCGGTCGGCGGGGCCGGCTGTGGGGCTGGGCTCGGTGCCGGCCGCGGTGCCGACCTCGGCGCGCGAGCCGGACTGGACTGATCACCTGAGGTCGTAACAACTGCCACCGGGACGGCCGGGAAGAACGACCGTCTCCCCTTGAGCCTCCCCGCGCGAGCCGGACGCGCAGGGGCCGCTCCCACGACGGGTACGGAGCGCTGAAGCGATGACGGAGGTGCCGTCAGCGATCCGACGGCGTCGTGCGCCGTACCGAATACGGCCGGCATAGCCAGTGCAAAGGCGATGGCTCCCGTCATCAGCGCGGCGGCTAGGACGCGCGCGCACGTTTCCCTCATGCTTCTCCCCTGGGTTGTCGATACCTCGCTCGAGAGGGTATCGGCAGTCGGGGAGAAAGGCTTGAAAGGAAGCCGTGGGTAGTTTCAAAGTCAAGCTCGTCGCCTATTTCTTGCTGCTCTCCTTGCTGCCGCTGGCGGCCGCCTTCTGGGGTTTTTCGACCGTGGCCTCGCAGAGCGAGGCCCGGCGGGTCGACGCTCGCCTCCAGGCCGGGCTCCGGGCCACCCTGGCCGCCTACCAGGAGGCGCTCGGATCGGCGAATGCCGCCGCGGAGAAGCTTGCCCGCCAACCATCCTTCCAGCGCGCGCTCCTGGCCCACGACCGCCCCGCCCTCGAGCAGATGCTCGCCGGAAAGCCGAACCTCGCCGTCGAGGCCCCGGGCGGTTTCCACGTCGGGAAACACGATCCGACGGCGCCGACCCGCCAAGTGGCCGTCGTGGGCGCCGGAGGAACCCGCGGGACCGTCGTTGCCTCCGTTCCGCTCGACCGTGCGCTCGTCAGCCGTCTGGAGGCGCGCTCAGGGCTCGAGCGTGGGGACCACGTCCTCCTGGTGAAGGACGGCCGGATCCTGGCCGGCCCTCCCGGGGTCGCCGGCCGCCTCGATGTTCTCTCAGGCAAGCCCGGCACCGTCTCGCTCGGCGGAACGAGGTATCGCGCGCTCGTCGCGGGGACGCTCGGTGCATCGCCCACGACGACGCTCGGAGTGATCAGTCCGCAGAGGCTGATCGACGCGGCCAACCGAAACGCGACGAACCAGTTGCTCATCGGCCTCGTCGCCGCGCTCGTCTTCGTCGGCTGCGTGGCCTACGTCGAAGGTCGAACGATCGTCCGCACGATCCGGCGTCTGGTGGATGCCGCCGCGGCAATCGCACGCGGCGACCTCAAGGAACGTGTCCCCGTTCAGGGCCGCGACGAATTCGCTTTGCTCGGGCGGACCTTCAACCAGATGGCGTTCCAGCTCGAGACGCGTCTCGAGGAGCTCGAAGCAGAGCGCGGGCGGCTGCGCGACGTCACCTCGCGCTTCAGCGAGGCGCTCGGCGCCACGCACGACAGTGAGCTGTTGATGCGACTCGTCGTGGAGGCTGCAATGGAGGCGACGAATGCCGTCGGGGGCGTGATCGTCGGGTCGAGCGGCTCGCTCGTCAAGGCCGGCTTTCCCGACAAGGGCGCCGAGCGTCTCGAGGTGCCTCTCCAGGCAGGATCGATCGGCTTCGGGTCGCTGCTCCTCTTCGGCGCCGAATTCACCGACGAGGACCGCATGACCGCAGTCTCGCTCGCGTCACATGCGGTCGTCGCGCTCGACAACGCTCGTCTGCACGGCATCGTCGAGCGCCAGGCGCTGATCGACGGCCTCACCGGTCTCGCCAACCGGCGTCAGTGCGAGGAGACGCTGGCAGACGAGCTCGCGCGGGTCGAGCGTTTCGGCGGTGACCTGGCCGTCGTCGTCGCCGACCTCGACTGGTTCAAGGACGTCAACGACCGGTACGGGCACCCCGCCGGCGACTCGGTGCTCCGAGAGTTCGGTCTGCTCCTGCAGGAAACGGTCCGTGACGTCGACCTCGCCGGCCGCTGGGGTGGGGAGGAGCTCGTTCTCGTCATGCCCGGCACCGACCTCGAGGGCGGGGCCCAGCTGGCCGAGCGAATCCGAGGGCTCCTCGCCGGCCGCACGCTGCTCGCGGTGGACGGCAGCCCGATCCCGGTCACCGCCAGCTTCGGCGTGGCTGCCGTTCCTCCCACGAAGACGGCCTCCGACCTCTTTGCAGCCGCGGATGCGGCCATGTACCAGGCCAAACGCGCCGGCAAGAACTGGGTCCAGACTGCGCGCGAGCCGGTCTCTCACTCGTAGCTCTCCTGCACTTTCCCTGGAAAAGCCGACCTGAAGGGCTACAATCCCGCTGCCTAGCCCCCTAATCCAGGAGCCTCTATGCAAGTTGAGACGCCGTCGATCTTCGCCAAGGTCATTCAGGACCATCTCGAGCTGAAGGAGCGGAATGCCAAGCTCGAGGAATCGATGCCGCTCGGTCACTACAAGGCCGCGGATCCGTTCGACAACCACCCACTCTTCAAGACCGAGGAGCAAGCACGCCTCGAAGAGACCATGGACGGCGAGGAGCCGGCTGTGAGCTCAGAGGCACCACCGGTGCTCACCTGGCCGGGGGAGGAGACCGCGGAGCAGGCCGGGCCGGAGACCGAGGAAGGCCTCTGGGGCCGCAGCCGCGATTTCGACTGGGGCGACTAGCGGTTCGTCGGTTCCGTCCAGGAGTCGTAGGGTAGGTCCTTCGGGCCACGACGACTGGAGGCTGGACGTGAAGCGACTTCTGCTGGGATTCGGGCTCGGGGCGGGTGCCGCCTACGCCCTGCGCGAATTGTTCGGGACGCCGCCACCGCAGCCGAGCTGGGACGAGACGGACAACGATCCGGAGGATCTGAGTCAGGATCTCGCGCAACGCGCGCGCGAGGCCGAGGGCGCTCAGGCGGAAGAGGCTCCAGCGAGCTAAACGAGGCTCGCGTCGCATCCCTGCAGCCGGCCGCGGCCTCGCGGAGCGCCGCCCGGGACAGCTCCTCCGGGAGGAAGTTCGCCGCGGACGTGGTCAGCCGAGCCCTGGGCATGACTCCTCTATGACCGCTCGCTGGTAGCAGGAACCCCTCGACCGGGGGATTCCAGCCGCTTGCCGCGGCGCTTTGCTGTGTGTCGGTTCTTGAAAAGGGGACTCCACTGCGGCTGCACCAGCGAACCCAACCCTGCCGATGAGCGACCACGCGCTTCCACTCCGCCTGCTCGAGGAGGCTGCGCCCTCCGACGCGTCTCAGGGCACCGCACGCGTCGAGTCCTATCGGCGGTTGGCGGACGTCTTTCACGACGTGCTCGCCGAGCAGAGCCTCGACGCACTGCTCGACCGGATTGCGGATGCCCTCGCGGAGCTCGTCCCGCACGACTCGCTGACCATCTACGAGGCCGACGAGCCCCGGCGCCTGCTGATCCCGGTGTGGGCGCGCGACAAGTGGGCGGACAAGATCCTGGCCGACACTTGCCCATTCGGTGTCGGGCTCACGGGCTGGGGTGTGGAGCATCGCGAGCCGGTGCGAGTCAACAAGGCGCACCTGGATCCGCGGGTCATGACCGTGGCGGGTACGCCGGCTGACGAACCCGAGGCGCTGATCACGATCCCGCTGATCGCCCGCGACTCGATCAAAGGTGCACTGAACATCTATCGCCTCGGGGACGACGCTTCATTCGACGACAACGATTTCGAGCTGGCCAAGCGATTCGGCGATGCCGCGGCGCTTGCGCTCGACAACGCGCAGGTGCGCGCGCGGCTCGAGCACCAGGCGCAGACCGATCCCCTCACCGGCCTCTTCAACCACCGCGCCTTCCACGAGCGTCTTCGTCAGGCACTCGCGAACGCCAGCCGGTCCCACGACGCGGTCTCGCTGCTCATGCTCGACATCGACGACTTCAAGCGGGTCAACGATGTCTATGGGCACGGTGCGGGCGACGAGATCCTGCGCAGCCTCGCAGACACCTTGAAGGACGCCATGCGCACGTCGGACGTGGTTTACCGCCTCGGCGGGGAGGAGTTCGCGATCGTGATCGCCTCGCGCTCGGCGGAGAACGCCGAACGTCTTGCGAACCGGCTCGTCGAGCGGGTGGGAGCGACCGAGTTCGATCCTGCAGGCCGCATCACGATCTCCGTCGGACTGGCGCGCGGCCCCGAGCACGCTATGAACCCCCGCGAGCTGATCGCCTGTGCCGAGGCCGCGATGATGACCGCGAAGGCGCGCGGCAAGAACCAGATCATCCTGTACGACGACGCCGAGCTCGAGCGTCCGGAAGGCGAACAGGTTCCCTCAACGCGCGACGTGCGCTCAGTCGCGCACATGAAGATGCTGCAGAGCCTCGGCGGCAAGCTGAATCGTCTGAACGACGTGCGGCAGATCGGCAACGTGATCGCGACCGAGCTTCGTTCGCTGATCGACTACCACAACTGCCGTGTTTCCGTGGTCGAGGGCGAGGACGTGATTCCGATCGCCTTCGTCGGACAATTCACTTCAGAGACGCAAGAGCCCCTCGAGATCCTCGCCTGCAAGGTCGGCCAGGGAATCACCGGCCGGGTCGCCGAGACCGGCGAGTCGCTGCTCATCGGTGACGCTGCCAACTGCGAGTTTGCGCGCGTGCTTCCTGGGACGGATGCCATCGACGAGTCGCAGGTCGTGGTTCCGTTGACGTACGGAACCCGCGTCGTCGGCATCATCGTGATCTCGAAGCTCGGCCTGAACCAGTTCGACGAGGACGACGTCCGTCTACTCGAGGTGCTCGCCGGCCACGCCGCTGTGGCGCTCGAGAACGCCGGGCTCTACGAGTCCGCGCGCCGCGAGGCGGAGCGTGCGACCGCCTTGCTCGAGTTCAGTCGGCAGCTTTCGACCGCCGAGGGTATGGACGAGGTCGTCGACCGTATCGTCGAGCGATCGGCACGAACGCTCGGCTCCCCCCGCGTATCCGTGTGGTTCCAGGAAACCACCGGTGGAGGGGTGCGGGTCCACGCGACCCACGGGTACCACGAGCTTGATCGCGAACGCCTTGCCCGGATGCACTTCGATCACGAATCCGCCGAAACCCTCTTCGCTGGAAACGAGCCGTTCGTCCTCACCGACGAGCAGCGCGAGGCGATTGAGGGCGGGACCGAGGTCGGTTTGGGAAGCCCACTCGCGCTTGCTCCGCTCACGCTCGACGGCGGGCGGCTCGGCTGCATCGCAGTCGCCCCACCCGAGGACGGCGAGTTCAGCGAACGGCACCTACGCCTCCTCGCGGGCCTCGCGCACCAGGCAAAGCTCGCGCTCACGAATGCGGGCAACTTCCAGAGCCTCGAGAAGACCTTCCTGGAGACGGTCGAGGCCCTGGCCAATGCGCTCGAGGCCAACGACGAGTACACGTCATCGCATGCGCGCTGGATCACCGACCTGGCCCTGAAGGTCGGCGGAGGGCTCGGCCTCGACACGCGCTCCCTCAAGCGGCTCGAGCTCGGGGCGCTGTTCCACGACATCGGGAAGATCGGAATTCCGGAGACGATCCTCTCCAAGCCGGGCCCGTTGACGGAGGAGGAGCGCAAGCTCGTCGAGAAGCATCCCGAGCTGGGCGAGCGGATCATCGCGCCGATCGACCGGCTCGAAGAAGTCCGGCCGATCGTGCGCCACTGTCACGAGCGCTTCGACGGTCGCGGCTATCCCGATCGCAAGCTAGGCGTGGAGATCCCGATCGAGTCGAGGATCATCTTCGTGTGCGATGCGTACCACGCGATGACCACCGACCGGCCTTACCGGAAGCGCCTCCCGCACGACGAGGCGCTGCGGCGTCTCGACGAGGGCGCCGGAACGCAGTTCGACCCCGCAGTGGTCGAGATCTGCAAACGTGTGCTCGCCGGGAGCTCTTAGTTCGAGCGCCGACCGCCGCTGAAGGCGTCCAGTCCCTCGCTGAAGCTGACGTAGGGGACTGCGGGCAGGACGGTCTCACGTTCCCGCATGCGTTCGTCGTCCTCGAGCGCTCGCTCGCGTCTTCGGATGCTCTCCTGCTGCGAGGCCAGACCGGACTGAAGCCGTAAGAGCTCTGCCTCGCGCGCGAGCAGCTCCGCCTCGCGTGCTGCCAGTTGCGACTCCAGTTGCGCAACCTTGCTTTCGGCTTCTGCGGTCGATCCGTTCTCGATCGAGGCTGCTTCTCGTTCATTTGTCTCTCGCGAGTTCCGAGTCCGCGACGTCTCGAGCAGTCGCTCCTGCTCCTCCAGCCCGGCTTGACGCTGTGTAAGCTCGGCCTCGCTCTCCCGCAGGCGTGCGTAAGCGCTCTCGAGCTCGAGCCCGTGGCGCTCGACGGAGCCTTTCGACTCTGTGACCTCCTGTTCGCGACGCGCCAATGCGGCTTCGATCTCGTGGAGCTTGAGCTCGCGTGTGCGGAGTGCGGTCTCACGTCCTGCGACCCCACGCTCCCGCGGAACCAGTGCGTCGAGTCGCTGCTGAAGCTCCGACTCGCGCCGCGTGGGCGGCTCTCCGGCGTACGTGTCGTCCGCCTGTTGCGGAAGCCCGGAGCGGCGTAGGCGGAGCTTTCGTCCGTCGCGGCCTTGCGCGTCGAGCTTTTCCAGCTCTCGCGTGCGCTTCTCCACTTCGAGCTCCCGGCGCGCGACGTCCGCCGCTCGCTCGCGCAGCGCGCGCTTGAGGTCTTCGACCTCGCGCCGGGCCTCGACATTCTGACGCTCACGAGCTTCTGCGAGCCGCCGGGCAAGGCGGAGCACCTGATCGCGGTCGGCACCCTCCTCAGGCTGCTGCCAGGCTGACTCCCAGCCGACCGATTCCCACGAGTCACCCTCCGACTCCATACGGTAGAGCGTAGCGTGCTTCGAGGCGCGTTTGGCCGCTCCGAGCAGGCGAAAGCTAACCCTCGATCCGAATTCGTCGCGAATGGTCGTGGCGGATCCGGATCGTGTAATCGCCGGCGCTGAGCGGCTCGATCACGTAGCCCTCTGCGTCGAGATCGCCGCGCTCGACCAGGGTCGTTCCGGCCGTCACCCGACTCGGGTGGAACCGCAGATGAAGCACTTCCGTGCTTTGCGCGTCGAACGTCCGGTACGCGACGCTGCTCCGCGAGTAGGCGACCGATTGCACGACCGAGCCGGAGCCGAGCAGGTGGTTCTGCCGCTTCGGTGCCAGATCGGGCATCGCCGCCATCGCCCAGTTGAAGCTGCGCAGATAGTCCCCGTAGCCGTCGCTGAACCAGAAGGTGTTGCCGGTCCGCTTGCCACAGCACGAGATGCGCCCGTCGCTTCTCGCGAAGTACGTCGCGTAGCTCAGCGACCGCACTGCCTGCTCCCGGGCATTCTGGTCACCCGTGCGCGCGTAGAGCAATGCATTGGCGGCCGCCCAGCGCGAGGTCGTGCTACCGAGCCCGACCCGCGAGCAGCAGCCGGGCTTCCCCGGCGCGCTCTGCTCATCGATACCCCAGGCGCCGGCAAACGGGCCTCGGCCGAAGGCGGTTCGTACCCAGCGCAGGAGTGCCGTGGCGTGTTCGTCCCACAGCGGGTCGAGAGCCTCAGGCGAGTCGTGGCTGAGAAGATAGTGAGCGGTGAGGGTCGGCGCGGCCTGGTTGAGACTGCGCGGGTTGTAGGGGACATCCTCGTAGAAGCCGCTCCAACGGTTCCAAGCGGGGCTGTCCGGATTGAGCTGATCCTTCAAGAGCCACGACCGGGCCAGGTCGCGTGCGCGTGTGTACGCGCCGGTGTTTCCGGCGCCGATCTCGATCAGCTCGTCGAGAAGTCGAAGGGGCCCGACGACGAGCCCACCGAACTGCGCGTTGTCCAGCACCGCGCCGGTTCGCGCACTGACGCGAAACGGCCATGGCGTGTGTCTCGGGTCCCCCGCGCGCACGTGGCGTGCCAGAGCATCGCCCGCGGCAACGGCCGCGCTCAGGTAGCGGCGCCCTCCGGTGAGCTCGTAGAAGCGGAGGTAGCCGAGACCGAGCAGCCCGACCTTGTCGGGCTCGATGCCGCCGTAGAAGTGCCGCGGCAGACCGGCGAGGCAGCGGCCGTACCTGCGCTCGCCTGCACAGCTCGTCGCGAACGGAACCCTGGGCCACTCCCAGCCCGCAGGTGACGTGCCATTCGCGAGCTGGTAGTCCAGCATCTCGCGGACAGCGCTCACCGCGCGGCGATCACCCGAGTACGGGTACCACGAGACGAGAGAGTCGACGAACGTTGCATTGAGAAACGCCGGGTTGTGTTGCCAGTAGAGGCCGCGCAGCGTCCGGCCGTCGAAGACGGCGTAATGGAGGTAGACCTTCCTGCCGGTGTGTGGATCGCGCGGGATGCGCCGCTCGATGAACTTCCAGCCGATGCGCAGCACGTGGTCGTAACCCAGCCCTGCCTGCGGGTGGTACCAGGGCAGCAGCTTTCCCTGCGTATCGCGCACCGCGTGATGCCAGGGCAGCAACCGGTGAAAGGGCCCTGACTCCCCGGCCCGGAGCGAGGCAGGCCGGCGTGTGCCGATCAGATCGAACTTCTTCAGCGCGGGAATGAGCATGAAGAACGGGCGCATGTCTGCGGAATGGGGCCACGAGCCTGCGACGGTCTCGAGGGAGCCCCCGGGATTCAGATGACGCAACTCGCGCGCGAACGGCACCGACTGGTCGGCCGATCGGACGACGCGGTCCGTTCTGCTCCACCAGAGCTGGAGCGGCACTCCCGAGCTCGCGATCGCGCGCACGTAATCGATCGGACTACGCCGCGCATATGCGCGTGGGTCGCTGCGCGGAGTACCGCCGATCTCCTCGCGCGCAAGCTTACGCAGTCCGGAACCGAGTGGATCTCCCCACATGCCGAGACAGCGGCGGTTGCACGGGAGGTGAGCGAAGTCGCGATACCGGCGCGCCATGTCGGTTACGGGGTCGAACGCGGCGGCGCCGGCGAGGAGCTTGGGATGGCGTGCGACGAGCAGCAACGTCTCCTGTCCGCCCATGCTCGTGCCGAACGCATAGATTCGCCCGGGCTCGATGTGCAGCCACGGGATCGCGCGACGGACGAGTTGCGGCATGCGGGCGAGATCAGCGATCTGGCCGGGGTAACCCCAGGAGAAGTGTTCGAACCTGCGGCCCTGTCCCTCCGGGTTCACAACGGCGAACGGTCCCAGTTTGGGCAGGTTGCCCCAGCGATCGACGTTTTCCTCGGCCGAGACGCCGCGTCCGTGCGGCGAAATGATCAGCGGCACCGGCGGATTCGCGCCTGGCCCGTACCAGTCCGGTAGCACGACGTACGCCGCGCGGTGGTCACCGTCGTGCGTCTTGTAGTGGAACGTCACGACTCTCACCTGGACCCGATCCCAGGAGGCACTGGCAGCGGACGGTCCCAGCGCGCCGAGTGCCACGGAGACCGCAAGGATGGCGAGAGCGACAGGCAGACCCCGGCGGCCCATCCGCGGAATGATTCCACAGCCGACGAGCAGCGCGGCTCGTGGTCGGGGTGAGCCTCGACGCTAGGCGGGTGCCGGAGCGTCCGCGGCAGCCGTGCGGCCGCGCGGCTTCCGTCTCGCCGTCGCCGTCACGACGCGGTTCTTGCCAGTTCGCTTGGCCTCGTAGAGGGCGGCATCGGCTGCGGCGACCAGATCCTCGACGCTCGACTGCGCGGGGAAGCACGCCGCACCGAAGCTCGCCGTCACCTGGAGGGGGATTCCTTCCGGTGTAGCGAGCGGCAAGTCCTCGAGGCTCTTGCGGATCTTTTCCGACAGCGCTCGTGCTCCCGTCAGATTCGTTCCGGGCAACACGAGGGCGATCTCCTCGCCTCCGTAGCGCCCCGGGAGGTCGAGCTCCCGGACGGCCTCGGCGAACGCTCGCGCGACACGGCGCAGAACCTCGTCGCCGGTCTGATGGCCGTAGCTGTCGTTGATCGACTTGAAGTCGTCGATGTCGGCGATGACGAAGGCGACGTTCGTCCCGAGTCGCTTGGCATGGTCGACCTCGTCATCCAGGCGTTCGTCGAGCGCGCGCCGGTTGGCGAGACTCGTCAACGCGTCGGTCTGGGCCTGTCGCGTCAGCCTCGCCAGATCGGCGAAGACGCGGGCGACGGGGCGAGCGAGCCGCGTCGCGAGCCCGGCTGCGAGCGCGAGGCTGATCGCCGCGGCGAAGAGCAGGCGCCTGCGGTACGCATTCACTCGAGCCGAGACGGCCGAGACCGGCTCGACCGCGACGAGCGACACATTCCCTTCGATGAGCTTCGTGCCGGTCGCGAAGAACGGGACTCGCCCGAGCTCGATCCGTCCGGCCGCGATGTCGACGCGGGTACCCGTCGGGCTGCCCGCGATCACGCGGCCGTCCTCGATCAGGACGAGCGCGGCGTGCTTCGGCATCGGCGTCGCGCTTTGCAGGACGGCGAGCAGAGAGCGATCCATCGGGACTGCCATCGTCACGTGTGCGACCGGTTGACCGCGCCGCGCCAGGGTTGCCGTCGCAGCAACTCGCGGTTTCTGCGGAAGCGTTCCGAAGCTGCGAGCTCGCAGTTGGATGCGCACATCGTGTGAGGCGGCGAACGACCTCAGTTGCGCCTGGTTCTTCCGCAGCAGCGCCTGCTGCAGGATCGACGACGCGGCGACCTCGCTGACGCGTGTCCGTAGGTTCGCCCGCATGGTCGAGAACGTCGAGGCGGCAACGCGTGCCGTGCTCGCAAGCTCGGTGCGTGCCTCTTGCCGATTCGAATGTCTGGCATTCAGGTCGAGCGTGAAGACGACTGCGCCGATCCCGGCCGCAGCAATCAGGAAAACGACGAGCGCGGCCCTGGTGACGGCCAGTCGGCCGTAGCGAGAACGAAAGCGGCCTTCCACTTACGGCCCTTTCTTGGGGGACCCTTTCGGGGCCCCGTTGCCGTTGCCGCCGGCGTTCGCGCCGCCGGCGTTGGGGTTGTTCCCGCCCGCGTTGCCGTTGCCCCCTGCGTTGGCGCCGCCGGCGTTGGGGTTGTTGCCGCCTGCGTTGGGGTTGTTGCCGCCTGCGTTCGGGTTGTTCCCGCCGGCGTTCCCGTTCCCGTTGCCGTTGGCGTTGCCGTTGCCGCTGCCGTTGCCGCCTGCGTTGGCGCCGCCGGCATTGGGATTGTTGCCGCCGGCGTTCGGGTTGTTCCCGCCCGCGTTGCCGTTGCCGCCTGCGTTGGCGCCGCCGGCGTTGGGGTTGTTGCCGCCTGCGTTCGGGTTGTTCCCGCCCGCGTTGCCGTTCCCGTTGCCCTTGCCGTTGCCGTTGCCGCCCGCGTTGGCGCCGCCGGCGTTGGGGTTGTTGCCGCCGGCGTTCGGGTTGTTCCCGCCGGCGTTCCCGTTTCCGTTGCCCTTGCCGTTGCCGTTGCCGCCCGCGTTGGCGCCGCCCGCGTTGGGGTTGCTGCCCCCGGCGTTCGGGTTGTTCCCGCCGGCGTTCCCGTTCCCATTGCCGTTGCCGCCGGCGT
>Ga0137390_10002326_pt1 | contig 15002 bp, 15 predicted proteins | sample 15con2h24AmetaG_FD_104937 | JGI IMG/M metagenome (GOLD analysis project Ga0137390, IMG submission 104937) | Vadose zone soil microbial communities from Angelo Coast Range Reserve, California, USA - 15con2h2.4A metaG | ecosystem: Environmental > Terrestrial > Soil > Vadose zone > Saprolite... | reverse complement strand
GCATTCGATGATGATCGTCGGCCTGACCGGCTCCATCGGCATGGGCAAGTCGACCGCGGCCAAGATGCTGCGGCAGATGGGGGTGTCGGTGTACGACGCCGACGCCGCCGTCCATGCTGTGCAGGCGCCGGGCGGGGCGGCGCTGGCGCCCATCGAGGCGGCGTTCCCGGGCGTGGTGAAGAACGGTGTGCTCGATCGCCAGGCGCTGGGCGCGCGGGTGTTCGGCAACAAGCAAGCGCTGCGCAAGCTCGAAGCCATCGTCCATCCGCTGGTCGGCCAGCGCCAGCGTGCCTTTCTCAAGCGCGCGGCGCGGCGCGGCGAGAAGCTGGTCGTGCTCGATATCCCGCTGCTGTTCGAGGGCTTGGGTGATCGGCGGGTCGACGCCACCCTGGTGGTGAGCGCACCGATCTTCCTGCAACGCCATCGGGTCATGGCCCGACCCGGCATGACGGCCGAGCGCCTGAACGGCATCCTGCGCCAGCAGGTGCCCGACGTCCTGAAGCGCCGCAAGGCCGATATCGTGATCCCGACCGGGTTGGGCTTGGCGCCGACGCGCGCGGCGCTCGCCAAGGCCGTGGCGACGCTCAAGCGCCGGTGCGGTCATTTCTGGCCGCCCAATCCATGGCAGGAGAAACACACAGCCCGGCTGGCGCAGGCGCGCCGCAAATAGGCTAGAAGAGTCTCATGCGCGAAATCGTCCTCGATACCGAGACCACCGGCCTCGATCCGCTCGCCGGCCACCGCGTGGTCGAAGTGGGCTGCATCGAGCTTGTGAACACCGTCGCCACCGGCAAGACGTACCACGCCTATTTCAATCCGGAAATGATCATGCCGGCCGGCGCGCAGGACGTGCATGGCCTGACCGACGAGTTTTTGGCCGACAAGCCGCTGTTCGCCGAGCGCATCGAGGAGTTTTTGGCCTTCGTCGCCGATGCCCAGCTCGTGATCCACAATGCGCAGTTCGACATCGGCTTCCTGAACGCCGAGCTGGAACGAGTCGGACGGCCGAGACTGGCCAACGCCTATGTCGACACCGTGTCGGTGGCGCGGCGCAAGTTTCCCGGCCAGCGCGCCAGCCTCGATGCGCTGTGCGAGCGCTTCAATATCGACAATTCAAGCCGCACCAAGCACGGCGCCCTGCTCGATTCGGAATTGCTGGCCGAGGTCTATCTCGAGCTGAGCGGCGGCCGCCAGCGCGACCTGGGCCTCGCGCCCGAGATTGCCGGTGCTACGGTCTCGGGATTGCTCGCCGCCGGCAACCGACCGGTCCGTCCGCCGCGGCCGCACCTGCCGAGTGCCGCCGAACTCGCCGCCCACGCCGACTTCCTGAAGCAGATCACCGATCCGCTGTGGCTGAAGGCAGGCGCGCTGACCTAGGCGTGTCCGACCGGCCCGGCGGCGACGCCCGGCACCTTGCCGCCGTTGGCGTCGAGCTGCTGGCGATAGAGCGCCACGAAATCGACCGGCGCGATGTTGAGCGGCGGAAAGCCCGCCTCGCGCGTGGCGTTGGCGACGACGGCGCGGGCGAACGGGAACAGCAGGCGCGGTGTCTCGATGAACAGCAGCGGGCCGAACGCGTCCTGCGGCACCTCGCCCAGGGTGACCGTGCCGGCATAGACCAGCTCGAGCATGAATAGCGGCTCGTCCTTTGGCGTCTTGGCGCTGGCTTCGATGGTGAGCCCCACCTCGAAGGTCTTGGCGTCGAACTGGCGGTTGGTGACCTGCACGTTGAGCGTGAGCTGCGGCTGGGTCTGCTCGATCAGGCTTTGCGGCGCGCGCGGATTCTCGAAGCTCAGGTCCTTGATGTACTGGCCGTGCATGATCAGCGGCGCGTTGGGCGCCTGGGCGGGACCGGGATTCGGCGGCGAGGGCGGAGGGGTGGTCGTCATGGCTCGTCTTTCGCTGTTTCGGCGGCGGCGGTACCATGCAAGGCTGCACTGCACAAGGCGCGGGCAGGTGCAGGGACCGGACAATTGCCAAGGCATCGCCCACAGACGATGATAACGACAATCTTATTGCACTGTCCGGCGAGGATATGGATCGATCTTCCCTGCGCCCTTTGGTGGGCATTTCGGCCTGTCTCAAGCAAAACGGCCGCGGCGGATGGCATCATGCGGTGGGCGAAAGGTACGTCCGGGCGGTCGTTCACGCCGTCGGCGCCCTGCCGGTGCTGATCCCCGCCATCGGCCCCGAGTTCGACGAGGTGCCGGCCATGACCGCTTCCCTCGACCGCCTGGTCGATAGTCTGGACGGCGTGCTGCTGACCGGCAGCCCGTCCAATGTCGAGCCGCACCACTATGGTGGCGAGGAAAGCCGGCCGGGCACGGCACACGATCCGGCGCGCGACGCCACGACCTTGCCGCTGATCCGCCATTCGATCGATCGCGCCGTGCCGCTGCTCGCGATCTGCCGTGGCCTGCAGGAGGTCAACGTGGCGCTCGGCGGCTCGCTCTACCAGCTCGTGCATGAGGTCGACGGGCGGCGCGACCATCGTTCGCCCAAGTCATCCGACATGGACGTGAACTATGCGCCGGCGCACGACGTCGACATCGTCGACGGCGGCATGCTGCACCGCCTGCTGGGCGAGCGCCGCCTCACGGTGAACTCGCTGCACGCCCAGGGCGTCGACCGGTTGGCGCCGCGGACCAGGCTCGAGGCGGTCGCCGACGACGGCCAGGTCGAGGCGTTCAGCCTGCCCGATGCGCCGGCCTTTGCGCTCGCCTTGCAATGGCACCCCGAATACAAGGCGCTCGACAATCCGATCTCGATGAAATTGTTCGAAGCCTTCGCCGCTGCCTGCCGCTCGCGCGCCGCCTCGCGGCTGGGCGTCCCGCTGCGGGCCGCCGCGGAATAATCACATGGCCCAGCCCGCCACCCGCAACAACGCACGCCGCGATTTCTACGAGCGCATCGGCGGCCTCTCGATGGCGCCGCTGTGGGAGTCGCTGCACCAGCTGGTGCCGCCGCAGCCCGCACCCAAGTACCAGCCGGCGCATTGGGACTACGATAAGGTGCGGCCGTTCCTGATGGAATCGGGATCGCTGATCACCGCCAAGGAGGCGGTGCGGCGGGTGCTGATCCTCGAGAATCCGGCGATGCCGGGCAGCTCCTGCATCACGCCGACGCTCTATGCCGGCCTGCAGCTCATCCTGCCGGGCGAGGTGGCGCCCAGCCATCGCCATACCCAGTCGGCGCTGCGCTTCATCGTCGAGGGCGAGGGCGCCTACACCGCCGTCGACGGCGAGCGCACTCTCATGCGCGAAGGCGATTTCGTCATCACGCCGACCTGGACCTGGCACGACCATGGCAACGAGTCGGCCAAGCCCATGGTGTGGCTGGACGGCCTCGATATTCCCATGGTGGCGATGTTCAACGCGGGCTTCGCCGAGAACGGCGAGAGCGACGAGCAGGTCGTCACCGCGCCCGCAGGCACGTCGGACGCGAAATTCGCCAGCGGCCTGCTGCCGGTCGACTGGAAGCCCGAGCGTCAGACCTCGCCCATCTTCAACTATCCCTACGCGCGCACGCGCGAGGCCTTGGCCGGCCTCGCCAAGGCCGGTCCGCCCGATCCCTGCCACGGCTACAAGCTGCGCTATGTCAATCCGGCAAGCGGCGGCGCGCCGATCCCCACCATGGGCACCTTCATGCAGCTCCTGCCCAAGGGCTTTGCGACCGAGCCCTACCGCAGCACCGACGGCACGGTGTTCTCGGTGGTCGAGGGCGAGGGCGAAAGCAGGATCGGCGACAAGACTTTCCGCTGGAAGAAGCGCGACCATTTCGTCGTGCCGAGCTGGACCACCGTCGTGCACAAGGCCAAGGGCGAAGCCGTCCTGTTCTCCTTCTCCGACCGGCCGGTGCAGGAGAAGCTCGACCTGTGGCGCGAGGATCGCGGCGGCCGCTAGCCGACCTCGATCGATTGGCCTTCCTCGAGGGCGCGTTGCGTGGCGATTGACAGGACCAACGCCTCGATCGCGCGCTCGGCGTCGAGAAGCTCCGGATCGGCCCGGCCGCGGATGCAATTCACGAAGCGCTGCAATTCGGCCTGATACGGGTTGCGGGGCGGCGTGGTCACAGGCTTTCCTTCGGCCTCGCCCTCAAAGATCGTGAAGGTGCTTTGCGGCGGGCCGTCGCCAAAGACGGCGTGATGGTGGAAGGCGGCCTTTTCGAACAGCGCTCGAAAGCCGACGGTAAAGGGAAATCCGGGCGGCATCAGGCCGCTGGCGGCGACGGTCGCGTGACGGCCGTCCTCATAGGCCAGGAGAGCCGAGATCTCGCCAGGGATATGTCGGTCGGTTCGCGCCGCACTGGCCGACAGGCGGGCCGGACGGCCCATCACCCAGCGGATGAAATCGAAATCGAAGGTCATCAGTTCAGTCGAGGGATCGCTGTAGTGTGGCTTGTGATCGGGTGCGCCGGGATGAAGGTAGGAGCCCAGGCGCCAGGTGGCGACACTCAGCAGACGGCCATACGCTCCCGACGACGTCGCCGCCTTGACGTGTTCGTAGGCGCCCAGCGAGCGCATGAGGAGCCCGACCTGCAGCAGGCGATTGGCGCGCCGCGCCGCATCGAGCATCTGCCGCGCCTCGTCGAGGCTGAGCGCCAACGGCGTCTCGCAGAACACATGCTTGCCTTGGTGCAGCGCCGGAACCACGAAAAGGTGATGGATGGCGCTCGGCAGGCAGACATCGACGGCGTCGACGGCTCCATTCCGGATCAATGCTGTGGCGTCGGTGAATGGCTCGGCTTGGCAGACGGCAGCGACCCGCCGGGCGCGCGTCAGGTCGCGCGAGAACACACCGACGACGGTCACATCCGCCATGGTGGCGTAGGCCGCCGCGTGCGCCGTCGCCATGGCGCCCGCGCCCAGAATGCCGATCCGAATCGCGGTATTGGCCATGCGGCCTCCAAGCGTCAGCCGATCCAGCCCGCTTCTTTTACCTGATCGCGAAAGCTCTTGCTCACCGGCACGCGCAGGCCGTTGCGCAGCACCAGCACGGTGCGGGTCGCATCGCGCTCGACCGAAGCCACCGCTCCGTCCGCCACCCACCATGAGCGATGCACTTGGCGGCCGCGCGAGGGCCCGAGCTCGGCCAGCGCATCGCGCAGGCGTAACAGGACGAGATCGCTGCCCAGCGCCGTGTGGATGCGCAGGTAGTGATCCTCCATTCCCAGCGCCAGCAGGTCGCGGCCCAGGGCAGGGGGGATGCGGCGGAAGAAATCGGGCGCGAGCTGCGCCGCGCTGCCGGACTCAGGCACCGAGGCGACGCGCGCGCGCTCGAGGTCGGCATCAGCATGCAGGCGCCATTCGACGAGCAGACCGACGACCACCGAGATGACGACGGACAGGAACGCAGCTTCGATGAAGATTTGCGGCGCGAAGCGAAGGGGAATGGGCTGCACCAGCCAGCCGTGGACCAAGTAAATGACAAAGGTACCCGGCGCGGCGGCCAAAAAGCCCCCAACCGCCAGACGAAGGGGAAGGGGCCAGCGCCGAAGCGCTTCCATGCTGACGAGCAGCGCGGTTGTCGTCGTGATCAGCAGCCAGAACAGAATACCGACGAGCACGAAATAAAGCAGGCGGGTAGGCAGGCCCATATAGAGGTAACTGCCGAACGGGCCGATCACCGCCATGACGACCGCAAGGCCGATCACCCAGGGAAGCTGGCGGGGCAGCGGTCTGATATAGGCCGATTCGCGCATCGTGGAATGATGATCCCGGCAGATCGCGAAAAACGCCAGCGATTCCACGCAAAGAAGATGGATCGCGTATGGCCTCCCGGGGAAGCTGCGGCCGGGACCGCCCTTCGGGAGTTCGTCATGCCGTCATTTTTCCAGATCGTCGCCAACACCCCGCTATGGGTGTGGCCGCTGATGGTTTTCGTTGTCGGCCTCGGCTGCTATGGGCTGCGGTTGCGAACCGTAACGCCATGGCGCCTCGGCATCCTGCCGATGGTAGGTCTCGGCACCTCGCTGGCTGGCATCGTCCAGTCGGCCCGACCCGGCCTTGCCTTGGCCGGCTGGAGCCTGGCGCTGCTGGCGGCCGCACCGCTGGGTTACGGCATCGGCCGGCGCCGCGCCGTGCGCCTGCTCGATGGCGGCCGGCTCGCGATCGCCGGCGGCTGGTTCATGCTGCTGTTTGGCCTATCGATCTTCGCCGTGCGCTATGCGCTCGGCGTCCTGTTCGGTGTGGCGCCCGCGCTGAGGGTCGAGCCGTTTTGGATCGCTCTGTCGGGTGGCGTCGGCGGGTTGATCGCGGGCATCGGGATCGGATGGCTCGGCGGGCTGCTGCTACGCGCCCGCCGCCTCTCTGTCGTGGTGGGATGAGCCATGCGCGTCAGATGGATCCGCCGCACGTTGCTGGGGCTGGGCGCCCTGCTTTTCCTGGTCGTGGCCGGCTTGGGCGCCGTCATCGCCTTCGACTCGCCAGCCGCCCTGCCGCGTCTGGCGGCCGGCGATACGCTGCCGGGCTTCTCGAGCTGGAACCTGGCCGAAATTCCCCAGATTCGCCAGGTCGCGGCACGTGATGGCGCGCCAATCACCTATCGCCTCTATCCCGGCCGATCGGACCGTGCCGTCGTGCTGGTGCATGGCTCATCGGGCGCGAGTTTTTCCATGCACAAGCTTGCCCAGGTATTGCAGGCGGCGGGCGCCACGGTCTACTCGATCAGTCTACGCGGGCACGGCGGCAGCGGAACGACCAACGGCGACACTTCCTACAAGCGCCAGCTCGACGACGACCTCGTTGACTTCGTCAAGGCCGCCGGCCTTGCGGGCCCGCAGATCCACCGCACCCTGGCCGGCTTCTCCTCGGGGGGCGGCATCGTGCTGCGCACGGCGAGCGGGCTCAACGCCGGCCTCTTCGACGACTATCTCGCTATCTCACCCTACATCGCCCACGACGCGCCGACCTCGCGGCCGGCCAGCGGTGGCTGGGCGAGCGTGGCGGTGCCGCGCCTGCTCGCCTTGTCCGCCCTCGAGGGGCTTGGCCTGCCCTGGTTCCAGGGCCTGCCGATCGTGCGTTTCGCCACCGCGGCCAAGTCCGACGAGAACCGCACGCCCGTCTATTCCTACCGGCTGTTGACCGGCATGCAGCTCGATCGCGACTGGCGTGCCGAAATCGCCCGCATCGAGCGGCCGACCGCGATCGTCGTCGGATCGAACGACGAGCTGTTCCAGGCCAGCCAATTCCAGCCGCTGTTCGCCACGCTCAATCCGAAGGTCGCCGTGACGGTCGAGCCGGGCTTCGGCCATATGGACATGAGCACCGACGCCAAGGCTTGCGCAGCGGTGGCGGCGTTGTGGCGGCGCCTGGCGGGCGCCGAGCAAGCCCAACGCTTCGACTTCAAGGTCCGCGAGGACATGTTCGCCGGGCTGGACGGTGACACCGCTGCTTTCGAACGGGCGATGAAGCTGATCGCCGATACGCTTGCCGCTAATCCCGACCATGCCGAAGCCCTCGTCTGGCGCGGCGATGGCCGGCTGATGATGGCCTGGCGTGCGTTCGAGCGCGGCGCGTTCGCCGAAGGCCAGGCCCTGGCGGCCCAAGGGCTGGCCGATATGGATCGGGCGGTGACACTGGCACCAAACGATATCTCGGTACGCGTGCCGCGCGCTGCGGCGCTGCTGCCCTATGCGAAAGGCTTGCGTCGTTTCAATCGCGCCGAGGCCGATCGATTGATCGCCACCACCATCGGCGATTTCGAGTTCGTGGTCGCTGCCAGCGCGCCGTGGTGGAGCCGGATGAAGGAGCATGGCCAGGGCGAGCTATTGGGCGCGCTGGCCGACGGTTGGCTGACCTTGGGCGAGACCGCCAAGGCCAACACCTATCTCGACCGCATGAGCAGCGAACTGCCGGGCACGACCTACGCCAAGAACGCTGCAGCGCGTCGCGCCGATCCGGTGGCGAAAGTGCCGCTCACCTGCCTTGGGTGCCACTGATGCGCTCGCGCCTGTTCACAGCGGTAGTCGCCCTTGTTGCCGGAGTAGCGGCCGCGCAGGTCAACGCCGAGACGGTGACGTTCCAAGCCGGCAGCTACGCCGATTTCCGCCAGCTCTCCTCGCGCGAGGCGGCAAGCGCCACGGTCACCGTCGCCGCGACGCTGAGCTTTCCCGACGAGACGCGGGATCGCTATCCCGCCGTCGTGGTCGTCCATTCGATTGCCGGCTATCTGGAGTCGAACGAAGGCTGGCACGCCGCCGAATTCCGCAAAGCCGGTTTCGCCACGCTGACCTACGAAAGCCTCGCCGCGCGGCGCATGCGCGAGCGGTCCTTTATCGGTTCGAACGGCGCTCCGCCGTGGGCGTCGGCTGTCGCCGAGGCCTATGCGGCGCTACGACTGCTGGCCAACGATCCCAGGATCGAAGCCAGCCGGGTTGCCATCGTCGGTTTCTCCTTTGGCGGCGAAGTAGCGCATCTTGCCGCCTTCGAGCAACTGCGGACCGCGTTGGTGCCGGGCGACATGCGCTTTGCCGCGCACGTCGCTTACTACCCGGCAGGGGTTTATGGCCTCCCCGCGCAGCAAGGTTACGCAAGAGCGCCGCTCCTGATGCTGCTCGGCGAAAAGGACGACAACCTGCCGGTCGCCAAGGCCGAAGAATACCTCGCTTACGCCAACGGCGCGGGCCGCGCGCCGGGCATCGACGTCTCGATCTATCCAGGTGCGTACCATGCCTGGACGGTTCCGAGTCTGGGTGCTCCACGCTTCTACCCGCAGTACGACAGCACGCGAAAATGTCCGTACATTCTGCTGGGGCCGTCACGGTCAACTCTTCTCATCGGCGGCCAGGAAAAGCCGATGGAGGCAAGCGCCCTGCAGACCTGTCTGAAGGAAGGCCGGGGCTACACGATGGCCTACGATGAATCTGCCCGGGCCAAATCCACCCGCGAGACCGTGGCTTTTCTTTTAAAAAGACTCCGGCCCTAGTCGGTCAGGCGACACGCCGCTTTTGCGCCGCCACCGAGCCGGCGCACTGGTCGACTGGCAGGGGCCGCAGCTGCAGGTCATAGGCATCGGCATACTCGGCCTTCCAGGCCGTGCCGCCGCGGCGATAGAGGTAGACGAACAGCACGCAGGCGTCCGACTGGTAGCGCAGCGCGCGGGCGGGGTCGTCCTTGCGGTCGAGCACGCCGGTGCCGAACATCGACATGAGCTGCGCTTCGTCGAGGCCTTTTATGCGGTCGGCCGGGATGGGCGTGCCAGGGGTGCGCGAGGTGAAGATCCCCTTCTCGCCGGCGCCCAGCGAATATTGCGCGCCTGAGTCGGTGACACAGCCGCCGAGCAGGAGGATGGAAGCAAAAGCCCCAAAAGCCGACTTCATGCCGCTACTTTAGCGCGAGCTTGTCGGTGGATTAAAGGGTCGGTCCCTTTGTCATCTGGGGGGAACCGGCGGCTTGAGCGTTTGTGCCACATGCACCATCGCTGCCACGCCCAATACCGGCACGATCAGGTTCAGGATCGGAATGGTGCCGAGGAACACGATGACGATGCCGGTAAGCCACAGCACGCCCGAATTGGCGCGCCGCCAAGCCTTGACCTCGGCCGGCTTGAGGCGGCGCAACGCCACCAGCTCGTAGTAGACGCGCCCGGTCAGCCAGCCGTTGATGGCGTAGAACAGCACGGCGCCGAGGCCGGCCACGAAGATCGCCACGATGTAGAATGGCAACATCACGAGGTTGATCGCCACGACAGCCAGCAGGAAGACGACGCCCGTCCAGATGCCGGTCCAGATCGGGATGCCGCGCGCTGGGCCGAGCTGCGGGTAATGCTGGCTTTCGACGATATCGGCGATCTTTTCCATGAAGATCGAGATCACGATGCCGAAGCTTGCCGGGAACAGCATCAAGGCCAGCACGATCACGGCGCCGCCGCCCAGCCAGACGATGGCCTCGTTGATCCACTTCCATTCGAAGGTGGCGAAGGAACGCAGCGCCCACGACGCCAGCACCGCGATGCCGATCTGCAGTGCCAAGCTTAGCAGCAGCGACCACCAGATGATGCCGCGCAGCCGTGGATCGCCCAATTGGGCGACCGCCTTTTCGAAGGCGCGGATCATTTCTAGGGTTCCTCTCCCCCGCTAGGGGGAGAGGCTAGGTGAGGGGGTTGCACGAGCTTTCGATGCCCCCTCACCCGTCCTCTCCCCCTAACGGGGGAGAGGAGCAAGATGCAAGGAGGCGTCACTGCGGACCCACGATCCCTGCCGCCTTCAATTCGCCGATCTCCTTGGCCGAGAAGCCCCTCTCGCCCAGAACCTCGTCGGTGTGTTGACCGCGCTTGGCGGCGGCCCCCTTGATGCCCTCCTTGGTGCGCGAAAAACGCGGTGCCGGCGCGGGCTGGGCAAAGCCCGAGACATCGACATAGGCCCCGCGCGCCTTGGCGTGCGGATGCTGCGAGGCTTCCTTCATGGTGAGCACCGGCGCGAAGCAGATGTCGGTACCCTCCATGATCGCGCACCATTCATCGCGGGTCTTGCTGCGGAAGATGGCGGTGAGCCGGCTCTTGAGTTGAGCCCATGCCTTGCGGTCCATCTGCGCCGGCAGGCTCTCGCCCTTCAACCCGGTCTTTTCGAGCAGCAGCGCGTAGAATTGCGGCTCGATCGAGCCAACCGAGACGAACTTGCCGTCCTTGGTCTCGTAGGTGCCGTAGAAATGCGCGCCGCCGTCCAGCATGTTGGTTTCTCGGTCGTTGTCGTTCCACAGGCCGGCGCCCGCCATGCCGTAGATACCGCCCAGCAACAGGGCCGCGCCGTCGACCATCGCCGCGTCGATCACCTGGCCCTTGCCCGACCGCTGCGCCTCTAAGAGCCCGCACACCATGCCGAAGGCTAAAAGCATGCCGCCGCCACCGAAGTCGCCGACGAGGTTGAGCGGCGGCGTGGGCTTGTCCTTGACGCCGATCGCATGCAAAGCGCCGGTCAGCGCGATGTAGTTGATGTCGTGGCCGGCTGCCTTGGCCAGTGGCCCCTCCTGGCCCCAGCCGGTCATCCGGCCATAGACCAGCTTGGAATTGCGCTTCAGGCAGACGTCCGGTCCCAGGCCCAGCCGCTCGGCGACCCCGGGACGGAACGGTTCGGTGACGCCGTCGGCCTTTTCGATCAGGCGCAGCACAACCTCGACGCCTTCCTTTTTCTGCAAATCGACCGAAACCGAGCGGCGGCTTCTGTTGTGCACCGCGTATTTGGGGTCGGCCAGCCGGTCCATGACATGACTCTTGGTGCGGTCGACGCGGATCACGTCAGCGCCCATGTCGCCCAGCATCATCGAGCACATCGGGCCGGGGCCGATACCGGCCAGCTCGACGATCGTCAGTCCCGAAAGCGGACCTGCCATGGCTTCCCTCCTGCGGAATGCGCGTTCTTGCAGCAATGGTAGCTGAAGGGTTCGGCGTTACAAAATGTATCGCCCGGTCTAAAGTCCGCGCCGCAGAAGGCTCGGAGGAAGCGGGATGGCAATGTGCCGGTTTTTCACGTCGCTGACACTGGCGCTCGCGGTCGCCGGGACGGCCGGCGCACTGGCACAGCAGGCGCCGCAGGCGCCGACGACACCGGCGAAGGAGTACAATCAGCAGTTCCTGGTGCCGGGCTCATGGTTTCACGGCGTGCACGGCCTCGCCTTCAACAAGGACGACCAGCTCTTCGCCGGCTCCGTGGTCGGCCAGACGGTCTATCGCGTGCAGGTCGATTCCGGCGAGGTCGATCGCGTCATCGACCCACCGACGGGCATGGCCGACGACATCGCCTTCGCCGACGACGGCACCATGGCCTGGACCGCCTTCCTGCTGGGCAAGGTCTATATCCGCAAGCCCAACGGCAAGACCATCGAGGTCGCCAACGGCATGAGCGGACCCAATTCGCTGGCCTTCGGCAAGGACGGCAGACTGTTCGTGTCCGAAGTGTTCCTCGGCGACGCGCTCTATGAGGTCGACCTCAAGAACGTCGACAAGCCCGACTTCAAGCCGTTTCCCCGCGGCGAGCTCCGGCGCATCGCCGAGAAGATGGGCGGCTTGAACGGCTTCGAGATCCACAAGGACGACGGCTTCCTCTACGGCCCGCTGTGGTTCAAGGGCCAGATCGTGAAGATCAACCTCGAGACCGGCGCGATCGAAGTGATCGCCGAAGGATTCAAGATTCCGGCGGCCGCCAACATCGATCCGCAGAACCGCGACAACGTCTATGTCGTCGATACCGGCACCGGCGGCGTGTGGAGCGTCAGCCTCACCAGCAAGGCCAAGAAGCTGGTCGCCTCGATGAAGCCCGGCCTCGACAACCTCGCCTTCGATTCGCGCGGCCGCCTGTTCGTCACCTCGATGACCGACAACGGCATCTATCTGGTCGACAAGCAGACCGGCGCGCACAAGACCATCGTCGAGGGCAAGCTTGCCGTCCCATCCGACCTCGCCGTGGTCTCGGAAGGCGGCAAGGACACGGTGCACGTGGCCGACGTGTTCAGCTACCGCACGGTCGACGGGCAAAGCGGCGCCGTGGCCGATGTCATCCGCGTGCATGGCGATACTCACGCCTATCCGATCGGCATCTCGATCGGGCCCAAGCACGTGCTGTTGACCAGCTGGTTCTCCAACACCGTCGAGAAAGTCGACCGCAAGACCGGCAAGCTGGTGGCAAGCCTTGCCGACTTCGCCGCGCCCGTCGACGCGCTGGAGGCGGCCGATGGCACGCTCTACGTCGCCGAGCTGGCGAGCGCCAACCTCGTGAAGGTGAGCCCCGACGGCAAGACGCGCTCCACCGTGGTCAAGGATCTGCGCGGCCCGGTATCGCTGGTCCAGGGCCCCGGCAACCTGATCTACGTCACGGAGATTGCCGCCGGTGCGGTGACCCAGATCGACGTCGCGACGGGTGTGCGCAAAGTGGTGGCCGATGGGCTGGCCGGTCCCGAGGGCATCGATCTTGGACCCGACGGGCTGCTCTATGTCGCCGAGGTCGGCCAGAAGCGCGTGGTCGCCATCGATCCGGCGACCGGTGCCAAGACGGTGATCGCCTCGAACCTCGATATCGGCCTGGCGCCCTATCCTGGCGGGCCGCCGGCGCTGGTGCCGACCGGCGTGGCGGTCGGCCGCACCGGCACGGTCTATGTCAGCTCCGACATCCGCAATGCGCTCTACAAGCTGACGCCTCCGACGCCGCAGCCGTAAGAGAGCAGCATGCCCGGCATTCCCTTCATCAAGGATTTCAGGTTCGACTATGGCACGGCGACGGAGGTGACCCCCCTGATCCGCCGCGTGGTCGCCGACAATCCGAGCCCCTTCACCTTCAAAGGCACCGGCACCTACATCGTCGGCCACGGCAAGGTGGCGATCGTCGATCCCGGGCCCGACCTGCAGGACCATATCGACGCCGTGCTGCGCGCGGTTCGGGGAGAGACGGTGACCCATATCTTCGTCACCCACACCCATATCGATCACGTGCCGGCCACGCCCGCCCTCGCCAAAGCGACCGGCGCCAAGGTCTATTCCTACGGTCCGCACCCCAGACCGCCAAGCGACGAGAAACCGGAGGAAGCCGGCGACCTTTCCTTCGCTCCCGACATCAAGCTCAACGACGGCGATGTGATCCAAGGCGACGGATGGAACGTCGAGGCGGTCTACACCCCGGGCCACATCTCCAACCATCTCTGCTTTGCGGTGAAGGAAGACAGGGCGCTCTTGTCGGGCGACCACGTCATGGGCTGGTCGACGGCGGTGATCTCGCCGCCCGACGGCAACATGGCCGATTATTTCGCGAGCCTGCGCAAGCTCCTGCCGCGCGAGGAAACGCTCTACATCCCCACGCACGGCGCCGAGATCCGCAATCCCAATCCCTTCGTGCAGGCCTATATCGAGCACCGGCTGGCCCGCGAGGCCCAGATCATGGCGCGGCTCAAGGAAGGGCCGCAGACCATCCCGCAAATGGTCGCCAAGAATTACGCCGACACGCCCTTGCACCTGCACCAAGCTGCCGGCCGCTCGATGCTGGCGCATCTCGTGCAGATGGTGAAGGACGGACGGGTTAAGACCGCCGACGGCCGCGCGCGGATCGACAGCGTCTACAGGCTTTGACGCAGCGCAGGAACAGGAACTAGGTCTCGGAGGGTTGTTTCGGCTCGAAGCCGGGCACCCACTTGAGATGTTGCGGCAAGCCGTCGTTGATTTCGCACCACGGCGCCTTGGACGAGGTGAAGACGTGCAGGCGCGGCCGTACGCCCGGGTCGTCGTCGAGCAGGCCCGCCGGCACGCTCATCGTCGCGAGATAAGGCGCCTGTCCGGGTACCAGCGAACCGCAGACCCGGCAGAAGGCGCGAAAGCTGCCCGGCGCGGATTCATAGCGGTTGATCAGCTCCTCACCGGCGAGCCAGTGGAACTTGGCTTTCTCGACGTGGGCGTAGGTGGCGAAGCTCGCCGCGGTGAGCTTGCGGCAAGTCGTGCAGTGGCAGTGGGTCATCGAACGCACCGCCTCGACCTCGAATCGAATACCGCCGCAGGCGCAGCTGCCCCTGATCATCGCCTGTCCTTTCGATGCCGGCATCGTAGCTCTTCCCTCATTGCTATGTCGATTCTGCGCAAGTTGCGATAACTTCTGGACGGAAAGGGAGATCATATGGACCTCAAGCTATCCGGCCGCACCGTGCTGATCACCGGCGGCAGCCGCGGCATCGGCTTTGCCTGCGCCATGGCTTTCGCCGGCGAAGGCTGCGCCGTGCACATCGCCTCGCGCTCGAAGGAATCCCTCGAAGCCGCGCGCGACAAGATCCGCGGCCGCCACAACGTGCCGGTCGAGATCCATGCCGCCGACTTCTCCAAGGGTGACACGGTGCGCGCAGTGGTCGATGCCGTGGGCCATGCCGACATCCTGGTGAACAATGCCGGGGCGATCCCACGCGGCGACATCTTCTCCATGAGCGAGCCCAAGTGGCGCGAGGCCTGGGAGCTGAAGGTGTTCGGCTACATCAATGCCACACGCGCCATGCTGGAGAAGATGTACGCGCGCAAGAAGGGCGCGGTCGTCAACATCAT
>Ga0137390_10002323_pt1 | contig 15011 bp, 7 predicted proteins | sample 15con2h24AmetaG_FD_104937 | JGI IMG/M metagenome (GOLD analysis project Ga0137390, IMG submission 104937) | Vadose zone soil microbial communities from Angelo Coast Range Reserve, California, USA - 15con2h2.4A metaG | ecosystem: Environmental > Terrestrial > Soil > Vadose zone > Saprolite... | reverse complement strand
TGAACCTAAATCTGAACTACGACACGATTTACGCAAACATTGCGGCGAGTCGCCCGATCGGACATAACGCCAATGTTTCGCTGGGCTATACGGGATACATTGAACGAGCCAATGGCACCTGCACGACAAGCAACTGCGGCGGAGACTTCACCACCAATCAGATTTCACTTGGCGTGAACTGGCATACGCGGCCATTGGTGCTGCCCTAGAGAGCACTGAAGGCGAAAAGGACGAGGAAGGGTCGAAGGAGACGACCAGATCACTATGTACAAGAGCTTTTTCGGACTGAAGGAAAATCCGTTTAACGTCAATCCTGATCCGCGGTTTCTGTTTCTGACCAAGCAGATCGAGGAAGCGCTCTCCGGTCTGATGTACGGCATACAGACGCGCAAGGGATTCATCACGCTAACCGGAGAAGTAGGCACCGGTAAGACTACCCTGGTCAACCGGCTGCTGGACTGGCTGCATCTGCGCCGCACCAAAACTGCATTCCTGTTCAATTCAAGAATGAACTCCAGCCAGTTGTTCGACTTTATTTTGGCGGAATTTGATATCCCCTGTGAGAATCGTTCCAAGAGCCAGCAGCTGATGAAACTAAACCACTGGCTGCTGGAACGTTATCGTGCCGGCGAAACCGCGGTGCTGATTGTGGATGAAGCGCAAAATTTGACATTCCCGGTACTTGAAGAAATTCGATTGCTGACGAATCTGGAAACGTCGACCGAGAAGCTACTGCAAATCGTGCTGTCGGGCCAGCCAGAACTGGAAGATAAGCTAAAGCTTCCACAATTGCGGCAACTCCGGCAGCGAATTACGCTACGCTGCAGAACTTCCCCCATGACCAATGAACAAACCCACGAATACATCCAGGAGCGCCTGAGGATTGCCGGGGCGCCAGCACAGTCCGGTATATTTTCAGCGAAGGCGATGGATGCGGCGTACCTATTCTCGATGGGGATTCCGCGGGTGATCAATTTATTGTGTGAGCATGCGTTGATCAATTCGTTTGTGGATCAGAAGCAAGTGATTGAGCCGAAGGTGATCGAGGATGTGGCGAGGGAATTTCAGCTAGATGAGCTGGAGCCAATTGCGCCACCAGCGAGCATGCGAGCGGACGCAGATGTGTTTCAGTCGGAAGCGTTCATACAGAATCTAGGCGAGGCGCTATCGCGGTTTCGGATGAGCCCATCAGTGCCTTCCACACGGGAACGGAAGTAGGGCAAGGCAACGAGATAGACTGGTCTGATCCGGTTCAGCCGGAAATAGAGAAGCGTTCACCCGTTAAGATAATGGAGCGAACGCATGAAGAAGCAACGGAAACACCACACGCCGAAAGAGAAAATTGCCATTCCAAGGAGACGTCTGCTGGAGCAGGTGCCGCTGTGTGACGGACGGGGACTCCTTCTCGGCCGAGCCGCAATCCAGATCTTTGCCGCCAATGATCGCATGAACCAGATTCTTATCGAACACCTTGACCCTGCCGCCTGGAGAGCCAAACCACCCGGCAAGGCCCGCACCATCGCGGCGATCTTCACGCACATGCACAATGTCCGCACCAAGTGGGTCAGGCTTACAGCTCCGCACCTGAAGGTTCCACGACAGCTCAACCGCGCGCACTGTACGCCGAAGCAGGCCGGTGCGGGATTGGCCGAGAGCTCCGCTCGCTGCGCGGAAATGATCGCTGAAGCGTTCGGCGACACTGAAAGCCGCGTCAAGAAGTTTCACAGAGACGGCTGGGCTCGGCCTTGGCCGGTTGGAGTGGAAATGCTGTGCTACATGATTTCTCACGAGGCCCACCATCGTGGGCAGGTGTGTATGCTCGCGCACCAGCTCGGATTCCCGTTTAAGAACGCATACCAGATCTGGAATTGGGAAAAACTGTGGAAAGAGTGCGGATCGCCCGGCGGCCCCGGCTACGATTCTTAAGCAAGATCAAGGGCACAAGCCGCCCGGAGACGGGCTGCGATAGTGAAAACATCGAGCCCCAGCCGTTGGGGTTATGCATCAGTATCCAATGCAACCGGAGATGCTGGCGCTAGCCACCTCTGCAGTTTTCAAAAGAAGTGCGAACGGTGCTCTGGAACCCTCGACGGTATCGGCTAAAGACTCGGCATCGTTAGAATAAACTGGAGCAACAGGTCGCGCGAGCCAGACGAATTACATTGTCCAGTTAATGATTTCCTGGATCGCGGTGTAGCCGCCAGTTCCGCCGGTGAATCCTGCATAAGCCGTATTGCCGCCCACCGTCGCTGGTATGTTGATCGGCCACGCGTGGGTAAAAGTCGCATTGGTCGCAGCGTCGGTAATGGTCATCGTCAAATTGGTTCCGTCGTAAGTCATCTGTACATTAAACACATCGCCAGTGTGCAAATCCAGACCGGAACTGGTCATGTCTACGGCAGGTGTGGTCGGCACAGCGCCGCTGAGATAAAGACCGGTTGAATCGGAGCCCTCACCATTGTTGCTATAAAGGTCGAACTTCACCGCAATACTGCTCGTGATTCCGCCAGTTCCTCCGTAACCCAGACCCTGGCCCGATGGTCCAATGGCAGTGCTGGGACCGCCCTGAATCACGAAGGCAAATCCATCCGCAGGCGGATTTGTGCCACCAGAAATCTGGAAACTGAAGTTGGTGGTGAAGTGTTGTATGTTCACCGGCGAACTGTACCAAGCGCTTGCGGCTTCACCCGTTCCACCGTCGGTCAACCGCAACCGGGTGCCATTTAACGTTGATTTGCCGTTCAAAATCATCGCTCCGGCTGTAAATCCGCCGCCGAGATTTATGATGGTGGTTCCGGTGGTGATCGTATACGACGAACTCGCAACCGCACTCTGCGAGAAGCCGGTTGCCACGGCAATCGCCTGGATGATTTGTGAGTTACTTACGGTGATAGGTGCCGTGTATTTCGTTGATGACGTCGTCGGCGTGGTTCCATTGGTGGTGTAGTAAATCGACGCCCCGCTCGTAGCGTCGCTGATGGTCACAGTCTGGGCTGTCGCGTAGGTCCCCGCCGCAGGAGAGAATGTCGGCGTCGCTGCGACCGGTGCGGTAGTCGAAGTCATCGTCAAGTTGATGATCTCCTGAATCGCGGTGTTGCCGCCGGTTCCTCCCGTGAAGCCCACGAAAGCGGTGTTCCCACCTACCGTGGCGGGTATGTTGATGGGCCAGGTTTTCGTAAAGGTGGCGTTAGTAGTAGCGTCGGTGATGGTCATCGTCAAATTGGTGCCGTCGTAAGACATTTGCACGTTGAAAATATCCGTCGAGTGCAGATTCACGCCAGAGCTGGTCATGTCCACGGCCGGCGTGGTCGGCACAATTCCGTTTACATAGAGGCCGGTCGAATCGAATCCCTCGCCATTGTTGTTGTAGAGGTCAAACTTCACCGCCAAGCTGCTCGGGATTCCACCGCTTCCGCCATAGCCCAAGCCGGCTCCCGATGGGCCAATTGCACTGCTCGAACCGCCTTGAATCGCGAACGTAAATCCATCTGCAGTCGGATTGGTGCCACCGGAAACCTGAAAGCTGAAGTTGGTGGTGAATTGCTGGATGTTGACAGGTGAGTTGTACCACGCGCTCGCGGCGTCACCTGTAGTGCCATCGGTCAAGCGTAACCGCGTGCCATTCAAAGTTGCCTTGCCGTTCAGAACCATGGCCCCGGCTGTGAAGCCATTGCCAAGGCTTATGACGTTACTTCCACTGGATATCGTATAGGCTGCGGTTCCTACCGCGCTCTGCGTGAAGCCGGTGGCGGTCGCGATCGCTTTCAGTGTCTGCGTGCTGCTAACTGTGATGGGCGCCGTGTACTTCGTCGATGATGTCGTCGGCGTGGTTCCATTTGTTGTGTAGTAGATCGTGGCGCCACTGGTGGTGTCGCTGATGGTCACTGACTGTGTTGTCGTGTACGTCCCAGCCACCGGACTGAAGGTCGGTGTCGCCGCCGCCGACGTGATGGTGTACGTCGCGCTGCCCACCGCACTTTGCGTGAACCCGGTTGCCACGGCAATCGCCTGGATCGTCTGCGTGCTGCTTACCGTAATAGGCGCCGTATATTTCGTCGAGGATGTCGTCGGCGTCGTGCCATTTGTTGTGTAGTAGATCGTGGCGCCACTGGTGGTGTCGCTGATGGTCACTGACTGTGTTGTCGTGTACGTCCCGGCCACCGGACTGAAGGTCGGTGTCGCCGCCGCTGTTCCGGCCGCCGATGACGTCATGGTCCAGCCAATGATCTCCTGGATCGCGGTGTAGCCGCCGGTCCCGCCGGTAAACCCAACATACGCCGTGTTCGCGCCTACTGTTCCCGGTATGTTGATCGGCCACGTATGCGTGAACGTCGCATTGGTCGTAGCGTCCGTGATACTCATCGTCAGGTTGGTTCCGTCGTAACTCATCTGCACATTAAATACATCCGTTGAGTGCAGATTGACGCCTGAACTAGTCATGTCGATCGCCGGCGTCATTGGTGCGGCGCCGTTCACATAAAGCCCAGTCGAATCCGCTCCCTCGCCATTGTTGCTGTAGAGATCGAACTTCACGGCAATGCTGTTCGGAATTCCGGATCCGTTTGTCGATCCATAGCCCAAACTTCCTCCGGATGATCCTATCGCGGTGCTCGATCCACCTTGGATCACGAATGCGAATCCGTCCGCCGGCGGAGCGGTCCCTCCCGTAATCTGAAAACTGAAGTTGGTCGTGAATTGCTGTATGTTGACAGTCGAGTTGTACCAGGCACTCGCCGCTTCGCTGGTTCCACCATCGGTCAACCGCAAGCGCGTGCCGTTCAATTTTGAACTGCCGTTTAGAGCCATTGCTCCTGGCGTGAATCCGCTGCCGAGGCTTATTACCGTTGTTCCAGTTGTGATCGTATAAGCCGCGCTTCCGACCGCGCTCTGCGTGAAGCCGGTCGCCACGGCAATCGCCTGGACCGTCTGGGTGCTACTTACGGTGATCGGCGCGGTGTACTGCGTTGATGACGTCGTGGGCGTTGTGCCATTCGTGGTGTAGTAAATCGTCGCGCCGCTGGTGGTGTCGCTGATGGTCACCGTTTGTGCGGTTGCGTAAGTCCCTGCCGCTGGACTAAACGTTGGTGTCGAAGCTACCGGGGTTCCACTACTGCCGGACGCATACGTCCAGGTCTGAATATTCTGGATTGCGGTATTTCCGCCAGTTGCTGCCGTGAACCCAATAAAGGCCACATGATCGCCAACGGTGGTGGGGATATCCACTGGCCAGCTGGTGCTGAAAGCAGCATTGGTGGTGGTATCGGTGAGCGTCAACATCAAAGTGGTTCCGTCATACCTCAGATGCGCATGAAACGGGTGTCCGCTGTGGAGATCCACGCCGGAGCTCGACATATCAACGGCTGGCGATGTCGGTAACGCACCATTTAGGTAAAGTCCCGTAGAATCGAATCCTTCGCCATCGTTGCTGTAAAGGTCAAACTTAACCGCGACGCTGCTGGGAATTCCGGCAAAGCCCAAACCTGATCCCGACAGTCCCAATGCGGTTGAATTGTTTCCTTGCATCGTAAATGTGAAACCGTCCGCTGTGGGGTTGGTGCCCGGCGTAACCTGAAATGTGAAATCGGTCACGAAGGAGTCAATGTTTGCCGCTACTTGATACCATGCCGCAGCCGCTTCACCACCGGCGCCGTCTGTCAGTTCAAGTGAAGATCCGTTCAATTTTGCAGAGCCCAGAAGGTTCATGCCGCCGGCAGCGAAGCCGTTCGCGAAGCTGATGCTAGTAACTCCACCGAGGTCAATGGTGTACAAACCACTCGCGACTGGGCTGTTGGATAAGCCACTGGCAACCGCGATTGCCGAAAGTGTTTCTGTAGTTCCAACTGAGACTGGTCCGGTGTATTTCGCACTGGCAGTGGTCGGCTTGGTGCCGTCAGTCGTGTAATAAATCGTTGCGTTCGGAGTCGCGGTGCTAATTGCGACGGATTGAACCGATCCGTAGGCGCCAGGCGACGGATTGAAAACAGGCATGGTGGCTTGAGTGGTGAGAGTGTAAGTCGCGCTCGCCTCGGGGCTTTGCAGCAGTCCGGTGCCCGCGGCAATCGCGTTCACTGTGCTGGTGGTGGTAAGCGTGAATGGAGCGGAATATTTCGTAGACGCCGTGCTGGGGGCCGTGCCGTCGGTTGTGTAATAGATTGAGGCGCCCGATGTGGAATCTGTGATGGTGACCTGGATGGAAGGATTGAACGATTGGCTGGCCGGGCTGATCGCGGGAGTCGCAGCCTGTGTCGCTCCGCCTAAGAGGCCGAAAACGCTGAACTGCGACTCGGAACCCACATAGACTTTGCCATTGGCAATCGTTGGAACAATGAATTTGACAGAGTTCCCCGGGTTATCACGCGCGAAATTAGACTCGTTTCCAACCGATCCGCTGGAATATAAGAGCTTGGCGACGTTGGTTGCGTCATGAGCGTACAGTATTGCACGCCCCTGCGTCCCCGCGTTGTCGGTTACGAGACTCCAAACTATGCCGTTAGTTGTGCCGTTGGCCGAGACACTAGGAGTGGGGCTGTAAGTACCGCCATTCGGCGCGGCCCCTTGAGATGACGTGGAAGTTGGATTCGCCGAGAGTACGCCATTCGCGAATGAGAAGGCCTTGAGGAAATCTCCCTGGCCCCAAACGTATACATTGCCGTTCCAATAAGCGGGCGCGCCCCATACTCCTCCGACTTTAGCTGCCTCGCCCGGATCGGTGGTGTTGTTGGGATTGTAACCGCCCAATTTTTCTCGATTTAAAAGGTAGATGATGCCCGATTTTCCAACCTGAACCAGGCTGGGGGCTGGCAATAGGACGGTGCCGCCAGAACCCTGATCTTCATCTGCATTATTCAGGTTAGCTTGATTATGGGGAGTGAACGCGTCACCAACCACGGTCCCATTCGAGTTCATGGTTGGCACGCCGTTGTTCAGATCCAGCTTGAGGAGCGAATCGCCGTAGTCTGCGCTGTTGGTATAGTTAGGCGCGACGGCATCGTAGGTTCCATTTCCCGTCGCGACAAAAATCCGTCCGTAAGGCTTACCTGCGGGCACGTCCGCAGCAGGACTCGAACCGCCACCCCAAAGACCTGAGCCTAACGAATTCGGTGAGGAACACCAGGCCCCCGTCTGTTTGAGGGTCGGCGCGTTATAGGCAAGGATCCATCCATGCCACGGCCCATTGTCGCAATGGGAACCAGTGGTGACGTACACAATGCCGTTCACAAGGAGAAGGCTGGCGCGACTGTGCTGCCACTTAGGATCCCAGTTCAGAACTCCCCCGGAACTTCCACTTCCATTCCCCGAAACGGAGCCTGATAAGGCTACCGGTCCGCCGAATTTCTCTCGGCCGGTGGTGATATCCAGAGCATGCAGGCGCTGTATGAAGGTGGTGTCGTTTAGAGTGGTTTTGGCGACGACATAGAGCGTGTTTGTCGTCAAATCGATGACCGGCGTGGCGGTAATGCCGATCTCAGGGAAGAGATCTCCGCAGGAGAGATCATTGTTGGGAACAGTTTTCTCGCCAGAACCAATGAGTGAAACCGACCAGAGCGGATTGCCATTTGCTCCGACATCACTATCCGCATCGAACGCGTACACGGTATCGTGCTCGGTAGCGACAAAAGCTACGTTGTGTGTAGTACCAGCCTGCGCCGTTCCCGTCCCCAGCGTCACTCCAGCAACATATAAGGGCTGCGCGTAAACCCAGCCATCAACGGGATACGAAAAAAGCTTGCCAAAGGAGCTGATGTTCACATTGGTCGGGGTCAGGATAGTTTCATTGGCGTTGGCACCGGTCCGCGAAATGTCGTTGTGGTGTGTCGTCACGCTGGTCTGCGCGTGCGCCGTTGGCAATCCCAAAAAAGCGGTAAGCCAAGAGGCCGTTAGCGCAAGCATCCCAACCCTCTGCAAGCTGAGGGAACTGGCATGCTGCACGGACTTGCCGTAAATGGTCGAACACATATTCGCGATTCTCCGGGCAAGGACTACTTGCGTGTCTACGAACAAAGTCCGCTCCAAGTAAAAGAAGTCGATAACTGCAAATTGATGAAAACACCGGGGCAGCACTGCAACTATCACGATTATAGCGACTGCACGGATACAAACGTAAGGACCCAACTGGACTAGCGCGATGCAACCTTTGCTCCAGTACGCCTAGTCCTGCCGTTGCGGACGCTTGCTCCAAGTTTGCTGCACGAACTGGACCACTACTTGCCAGTCCGTTTCAAATATTCATTAATCTCAAATTCGGAACCGCCCGCTTGGCAGGGCCCTTCTCGACGGTACACGCAGATGCCATCCCGGCAGCTCGACACTTTGTAACCGGGAAGTGGTACAGCGTTGGACTGCGGCGCAACAAGTCTGTTGAACGATTGTGAGATTGCAGTTCCATCGTCAGAACTGGGAAGAAAAAAAATCGGAATCGGGCGGTGCAGATAAGTATAGCCGCCAGTATCCCACCAATTGACGTTGAGCATCGCAAGACCGCAAGCGTCTTGATCGGTACTCAACAGACTGAAGGCGCGAAGGCCGCCCCTGGCTTTTTGCCAGCGCGGAAATCTACTCGCGAGCGCCAATGAACAGAGCAAGACAACACTGGCGGCAATGAAAAAAGTATTTTGCGGCGAAAGGCGCCACTGCATTTTTCGCTCAATAAACTGCAGAGAATCAATCTGACCAATGGCAGCCAAGACCAGCAAAATCGGCAGTACCGGGTAGATGTAGCGAAATTCCTTGTGGGCGATCATGCAGTGGGGCAATAGAACAGCCAAGCTAATCCAACCAAGGATTGGCGAGCGGCGCACGCCAATCAGTGCGAAGAGCGCGAGCGGCCCAGTGTGAACAAACAGCGAAACGAAATAGTAGTACCAAGGCAGTGTCCCGAAACCAGCAGCCTTGTGATTAACGATATTTTCTCTGAAGTAGGCCCAGTAGGAATAGAAAGGGAAAGACCAAGTCAGGGCGTCCACAATGCCAAAAATGGCCACCACGGCGACCGCGGCGGCGCCAACGGGAAGCAAACGGGCTTTCCAATTCCGCGACATGATCCAGAGTCCGGCGACCAAGACTGCCGGAGCGTATTGCACGCGAAGACAGGCAGTTAATCCCAAAAGTAGGCCAATGAGGATTAATCGGCATTTATTTTCCACTCTTGCATCTGATGGCAAGGAACCCAAATAAATTGCAGGTAGGAAAAGGTTTCCGGCAAGGAGTTCGTTGAGGGCGCGCGGACCAAAATTGACCAGCTCAAACCAAATCGCTGTGCTGAATGCCGCCAGGGCAGCGTACTGGATTCCGAAGTACGTCTGGCACCAAGAAAAAGCGAACCACACGACGGTTAACGAGATTAACGCGAAAAAAAGGGCTGTCCCGAAAACGTATCCGGAAGAGCCGGGACCAATCCATGCGGTGCTCTTCATTATGGCAGCGATTAGCGCCGGCAGGATCCATGACCGAACGCCCAGACGATACTCCCAGGTGACTATTCCCGGGCCATAGGCGAGTCGATGTGCCGGTTCCTGGCTTTGAAAGATCTCGTCAGCCCAGTAGATGCTGGGCGAGAAGTGAAAGAAGAGCAACCGAAGTAACCAGGCCAGCGCAAGAACCGCTAACAGCGCGACAATTTTGTCTTTGGGAGTGAACTTCTGGTCAGATGAGCGCTGGCGAATCGGACTTTCTTGGTTAGCTTGAGTGACAACTGCAGTCGTCAAACTGGTATCCACCGCATCGGTCATTTGAGTTGAATTCCTGCGATTAACCATGAAAGTCACACCAGAAACCCGGAAGCTTCATCGAAGCTTGGCAATTAGCACCGTAATTCCCAGCCAAGAACAGCGCCTAGAAAGGCCGATGTGATGGAAAAGAGGCGGAATTGACTGTCGATCAATTTTCAAACAGCAATCAATAATGCCCCTTCTCAGAAGACCGCTCATCAATTGTGTCGATAAGGGGAGGAACTGCGCAATCAACGGGAGAATGTATATACCACATGAGCCGCGGGTATTTTCCAGTAGGGCAGCTCAATTATGCCCTGCAATGACCGGAATGGCAGGGCCGGTGTGACGAACACGAAATTTAGAATGGATGTTTGCGTGTCTCCCCGACACCCAGCCTACTCTGATCGAATTCATTTGCTGCACGGATTGATTCGACAGGGCGGATAGGAGTTAAGAGGGTGCACTGGTTCGCAAATCTGAAACCACCTTCTTATCGCCGTTTGACAAGCTTCCTCGAAATCCGCGAAGAAGCTCAAGGTACAAATCTTTTTGCCCAGCGACAAAGAGCAGCACCGAAAAGTATGCGATGAAGAGAACGGCATTTTCCAAGCAGAGTCTGGGAAGTGGCAGCAGCGCAACGCCCAGGTGACCCTTCAGGAAAAAGGCGAGAATCGCGGCCGGTGCAATCGCGGCCAGAGGACGCGCCACGGTAACCAAGACATCGCCGACTGAAACCATCGTGCCGTGCACGCACCATACGATGACCGGGAAGATCCAAAGCATCATGACTGCGGAGTAAGCGAACGCTACACCGGCCGGCCCGTACGGCAGTCCAATCAGGTAACTTACGATCATCAGAGGTCCGATGACCAGAGCGATTTTCAGGCCGCGTCCCACGAATCCAATGGAATTAAGCAGCCATCCCAATGGATTGGCTATCGCAAAAACCATCATGGTAGGAGCCAATAAACGAAAGATCTTTGCAGTCGCAGTCCATCTTGGCCCAAGTAAAACGAAAACCAGGTCATCGGCAAAGAGAGCGCAGGCTACTGTGATAGGAAGCGTCAGAGCCAACACCAGCGAGTACCCTTTCAAGAAGTACCGACGAAGCCGGTCTGGCTCATCCTGGAGGCGCGAAAGCGCGGAAAAGGCTACGTCGCCAACCGCAGAATTCAAATTATCGGTAGGGATTCTAATTAGCTGGAAGGCGCGACCATAGATTCCCAGAGCTTGCGCTCCCCAAAGACGGCCCAAAAGGACTTTTTCGCAATTCGAAGCGACATACAGCACGAGGCCGTTTAAAGTGAGGGTTCCGCCAAAACGGGTCATCGACCTCAGGCCGACCCCCCGATGAGGTTTGCCCGGGACCCAAGCAGCGGCTATCCACAAGCCTATGGTACTCGTAAGGGGCAACATGACGGTTATCGACACGAGAGCCCAGAGCCCATAACCAGCCTTGGCTGCTGCTATCGCAATCGTATTGCTTAGAAACCACGAAGCGAGATCGATCAGCGCCAACGCAGTGAAACGCATTTGGCGCTGAAGAAGGACTGAATGCTGGACGCCGGCACCGTTGAAAAAAAATGCAACAGCCACGACGATAGTGACCCAGAAGAGCCGCGGCTCATGATAAAAAGCGCTAACGAATGGCGCAAGACTTGCCGAGGTGACGGTAAGCAAAGCGCCGACCACAACATTAATCCAGAACAGCGTAGAACTCTGCTCGTTGGTCACCGTGGGACGCTGGACGGCAGCTGCCGAGAGGCCGAAGTCCCGAAACAAACTGAGTACTCCCGTGAAGGCGGTTACCATCCCCAGTAAGCCGAAATCTTTGGGTTCCAGGAGCCGCGCCAACACTGTCAAGGAACCTACGCGAATCAGGAAATTCGCCGCAAGCGCCAGACCTCTGGCCGAGCCGCCCCGGATCGTCCGCTCTTTTAAATCTTCCATTTGTTCTCTGTGAAATACAGCTACTTGGTTATAGCAACAATAAGCTGGGAGAGCTGAATTGCGAATCATGCTGCGACTTTTTTGGCAACATAACGCGCGAATGAAATGGTAGCGACCTTGTCGCTGGCCTCTAAAAGGCTGAGGGCTTCGCGCAGTGTGGAACGAGCTCCGGTTGGGGGAAAAAGCGGGCAGTAACGTGGCACTAGCCGCGCTTTAGATCAAAACTTGAGCTTTGAGCTCAAGTGCGTTAAGCGATCCAAAACAATAACCGGATAACGGAAAAAAATCTCCCGCATTTCTGTGGCCGCCGGAGAGGAAAAAACTGCAATCAGGGCAGCTTTGAATAGCGTGTAATCGGTAAGCGGGTACCCTAATTCCTGGAGCCTACTCTTGTGATAATCCCAAAACTCTTTGTCTCTGGAACCTATGAAACGATTCTTCGCCAGGAACCGATGATAGCGTTCTAGCTCGATGCTGACACACCGGTCGAGTTCTTTCTCGTCGAGATAGTAGGGGCCGTACAGAATAAGATCATTCAGATAGGCTGACGCGTAGCGGTTAAACTCCTGAGATTTCGCGCTTTGCGTCGCATCGTGGATGCGATTATAGGAAAGCACCTGGTAAACGAAGCCGAAAAATGAATTCCGCAAATGTTTAAAACAAGCGCTAGTGTCCGCATGTGGGGAGGAATTCGGATAAAAATTATGGCTACTGTTTACAACATCCGCTCGATACAGAATCGAAGTTGGAGAACCGAATCCGAAGCCCTGCACGTTGCCCAGGAAAATCTGGCGGCAAATTTCGCGACCCGAAAATACCGCTTGGGGATATTTGAATCCCTGCCAAAGAATGCGATCTCCGCATAGTTGATATGAACCGACGACTGCCACAGATGGATTGGCCTCGGCCAGTCCGACCATTTGCTCCAAGCAGTCTGGGAAAATGAAGTCATCGGCTGAAACAACTTTGCAGTATTTGGCCAACGGCGAAATCAGCTGAAAGGCAGAATTGTGATTGGCGATGACGTCTAGAAATTGCTGATTGTCATGCACTCGAATGCGGCTGTCTTTCTTGGCAAATTCGGTAGCAATTTCCAGAGTCCGATCTGTGCTGCAATTATTGACGATTATGCATTCAAAATTCCGGTACGACTGATTCAATACGCTTTCCATGCATTCCTGGAGATAGAGCTCGCCGTTGTAGACTGGGGTTACGATGCTTACGAGAGGTTCCTGATGCATATGTGATCCAGACCTTTCTCGCTTGTTACTCCGGACGTTTCAGTTAGCACAGCGGGGTTGGCGTTTTCCGGCTGAACTCTTTCCAGCCAAATCTCGTGCCAAAACGGATACATGCCCTTTGGGCAAAAATACCGACATGAACTGTAGCGAGCCTGACAAACAACATTATCCAGAACGATGCAAGGGCTTTTCATCTCTTTCATTTCGCCTGTTTGCTCACTGATGAGTTTGCTAACATTCCTGAGCACTTTATATGTCTGGTCGCAGTACGGCACCAGTTCCGCGTCCCAGTACAAGCCTCTATTCCTTCCGTCGGCTCCCACCGTTTTGAGAATTTCTACGTGAGATTTAACTCGGACCAACTCACCAGGCTGAAGGTTGAGCTTTATTGATGGTGTTTGCTGCCCGCGGGGAACTAATCCCACCTTTCTTGGAAATAGCGTGCCTCCAAAGAGCGGACATATTTTATTGTATAACCAGCGCATGGGACGTCCAACGCCGATGCCAGCCTGGCTGAGGCTGTAGTACAGCCAATATACAAGCCCATTTAAAATACGACGCGGGGAAACATTCCCGGAGAAGCAATCCTCGGCATATTGACGAAGATTCCACCACGCGAGTGGAGACGCCGCACGTGGGATCTCAGTCGTCTGGCACGAGTAGCGCGGAGTGTCACCGATTTTTTGCGTTGTGAGCACATTACGCCAAACAACATCTTCGGAACAACCGGGTCGCGGGTTACAGGAGCGGTCAGGTGGTTGGCTTGACTCGACCCGCTGGGAAGTTTTGCCCAGTGAATCCTCGCTGATTAATTTCAGCCAATCATATTTCCAATAGAGCAGGCACCCGGCCTCGCAACCACCATGCGCCCCACCATCACAACGCGTTTCGAGATGGACCGTCCTGGTCAAACGACGAGAATGGAAAGGGTAGACACTGTAGTCGCATGTCTTGTGAGCACTCTTGTAGACTCTGAACTTCCGTCCGCAAAAAGCGAACATTTCAGGCATAAAGGGCATTCCTTCGATCTGACCGTTACTGTCAAGAGTCTGAAGGATTTCTTCCCTACTGCGAACTTCCACCAGGTCGCCTACGTGGAGCTTCGTTCTGGGCTTCATAACGTTCTTTGAATTGCCTATCGCTTTCTGAACAATCTCCTCGATTAATTATTCAGGCTTCTCACCTAACGGGTGTGCAGAGTGTCCGCTCCGCCGCCAATTCTCCGCTCTTGAAACTCTCGTCGGTCCACATATATCCCCAGTCTCCGTAGCGACCGCAGTAAGCGATGCCCAGATCCTCGAGATAACCATGTACCGTTTTGAGCGCGCTTGCCCGTTCGAGATCGAAAATAATATTGGCATATGGCAACAGCATCGCTGACTTCGATAAAACACGATCGTTCTCGCGTAGCAGGCCGCAGCGCCGGAGATCATTGATTACCGGCTCAATCAAGGCATCCGGTGAACCCGCAAAAGGTTTGTATTTTTTCGAAAAATACACCTCCGCTTGAACGCTGCCTGCGCCGGGTGGCGCATTGCGAGTTGACAGCATGTGCGGAAAACCCAGTCGAGTAAAACAAATGTCTTGGTCATAGAAATAGGTCATGTGAGCATCGGAGAGATCTTCGCGATCTATACCGAGATTCACGAGGACACACGTCGAACAAGCCAGCCTTCGCGAGGCTTCGAGGACGTCCGGCGGCGTACCTTGGATCATGGGAATGAGATCTGGCAGCGGCACCGAGGACACCAGGCCATCGTAGTTTGTAGTGTGGCCGTTCGAGAAGTGTAGTTGTCTGGCGCGAGGATCGATGGATACCAGCTCATGATTGAGTTTGAGATTCCCCAGCGGGATGAATTTTTTCAGATAATTAACGAACCCGCCCGCGCTCGGATAGCGAAAGTGCGTGATGTAGTGCACGTGCGGAGCGCAAGGCGATAGGGCTCCTCGCAGCACTTCCTCGAGACTAGGGCGATAAATCCGGGGGCCCAACCAATCCGTACTCATGTTCTCCGCGGAGGTGAGGTGATACTTTCGCGTGTACTGCATGGGAAAGAGTTCGGCGAAAGATCGGCCAAAGCTGGAGATTAACCAATCCGCGTAATTCCGC
>Ga0137390_10002320_pt1 | contig 15013 bp, 16 predicted proteins | sample 15con2h24AmetaG_FD_104937 | JGI IMG/M metagenome (GOLD analysis project Ga0137390, IMG submission 104937) | Vadose zone soil microbial communities from Angelo Coast Range Reserve, California, USA - 15con2h2.4A metaG | ecosystem: Environmental > Terrestrial > Soil > Vadose zone > Saprolite... | reverse complement strand
TTGATTTTGCGGAATTATGGCAGCGGGTCGGGGAACAATTGCGTCGAAATCGAAACGGACGTGCTCACTGCGACAGTGAGTTTGTCGGCCGTGATATCGGCGCCGCCGGCTCCCATCCGGCGGATCATACCGTGCAGAATTGAAGCCTTGGTCGCTGCATCCATGATTCTCCTTCCTCCTTAGGCGCCTTGCTCGAACGTTGCCCGGGAAGCGAAAGCCAGCTCTCCGAGACGAAGCCGACCGCTGAGATAATGCTCTCCATCAGCGGGTGGGTTCACGGGACTGGACCCGTGAGCGGAATCGCAGCCATGTGCCGCCGGCCAGAGTCGAGAGCGCTATCAGCACGAGCGCGGGCAAGAGATGCCAGGTGAGAATGTGCAGGGGCTCGTCGGTCGGGCACTTGAGGCGCAGCATCGCAAACGAGAAAAACGACGCGGCCGCACCAGCCAACAGTCCGGACAATCCACCACTCATTGAAGCGCCGCGTCTGACCATCCACCACAGCAAGAGCAACGGCAGCGCAGTGAATATCCCGATGCCGTATGCGCATGGCAGCCCTACTCGCACAAATCCGCCCAAGGGAGTCGTGGCGTCCATGGGTTCGACTGCGGCTACGAGTAGGGTTCCGGCGATTACCAAGACGGCCGCAACGGCGGCTTCGCTCGCGCGTAGAGCTCGCCCGGGAATAGCGGATCGTAAAGCCAAGGCTGCCGAGATTACCGCCGCGGTGACAAAAAACAGTACCTCAATGGCGTAGACAGGTTGTTTGAGCTTTTGCACGAAGTCGTTGCTGGTATGAGTCGCGACCCACGCCAGGACGCCAACCTCCAACGCCATCCACAACCCCAGCCGCACCGCGCCAGTCCATAGTCGGCGCGTCGGCTTGACCTCGGCCGCAAGCCGCCGGACCAAGGCACGATGATGTTCATCGTGGGTCATTTGCGACACTTTTCGGTCATCTATTCTCCAATCAACCGTTTCAAAGCCTTGTATGCGCGATGAGCTCTCACCTTCAATGCACCCACCGACACGCCAGCTTTCGCCGAGGCCGCCTCGAGCGAGAGGCCATCGAGCTTCAGCATCGAGAAGGCTTCACGCTGATCAGACGGCAGTTTGGCGAGAACGGCTCCAAGTTCGGGAGCCGCGGTGTTCGATGGGTCCACCGGTTGCTCAGGCAGTTCCGCGACAAGCTCTTCCCAGCGAGCGCGGGACCACCGGCGCCGCGTGTAGTCGACGGTAATGTTGCGCGCGATCGCAAACAGCCAGGGCTCAAACGGACGTCCGGGTTCGTAGGTGTGGCGTGCCTCGAATATCGCCATAAACACTTCCTGATACACGTCTTCTAATTCGTGCGGGTCGGCCACGCGCCGCCTCAAGAAATGGGTCAGCGAAGACCCGACGTCGTCGAGCAGGGCGCGGCACGCGTCTGGATCACCCTGCTGCATCCCTTGCATTAGCTGAGCACGCCGGCGGCTGCGCTTAAGGCGCTGATCTTCATCCAACTCTTTCATTCTCTGGGCTCGGCGAAAGGTTACAGCTCTGATCTGCTTAGTATAGAGCGGCAGCTTACGGGCGCGCCAAGGATAACGCTTTGAAGTGCATCTCCACGGACGGGGCGATCATCACGAGTATTGTTACTGGGGCAACGCTGGCTGCTCCTAAACCGGTAACTTTCGATAGGCCGGCGCGAATTGGTTAGACAGCGGCTTCGTTGAAGTCGGTCTTGTGACTCGAAGGAAGATGCCATGGTGCGCAGCCGTCTTTTGTTACGTTTTGCGAACTGTATGGGACCCGATTCCGGAAACGATGTTCCGTGTCGGCCCAATCCAGTCACCGGAACAACGTTGAGAATGACGGCCATATGGTTCGCTTGGGCGCTTGCCTTCGTTGCGCAGATGACGATGGTCTGTGTGCTGGGCGCGCATGCAGCGTCGGACCTGAAGCTGGCTCCCGGGCTTTCCTTCGATGACGACTCAAGCCCGAACTTCCCGATCCAAGGGCAGAACCTGTCCGACAACTCAATTGCTCCTGGCCAAGCGACCGTGATCTTCTTTGGAACGTCCAATTGTTGGAACACCGCACGCGAGGGTGAACGTCTTGTAAAGCTATACCCGCAGTTCCGCGATCGCATTCGCTTCGTGATTGTAGACTTGCACAACGTGTCACCCGAGCAGGAAACGTTAGTGTCTCATTACTACCATGGCTATATTCCCACGATCACCGCGATCGACAGCCAAGGTAAGGTGATTTACGATCGCGCGGGAGAAACCGCATCCACTCGCGGCGACACGAGCAATCTGCAACGATTGCTTGATTCGGTTCACTAGAGAGAACCATCGCTAGCAGCCAGCGCACGGCGTCTGAGTAACGCAGATCCATTCATAATAGGAGGCACGTCAGACAAATGACCGCGAGATCTCGCTCGATTGCAACCGCTGTTGCGCTCTTGTTCATCACCGGTGGAGTTGTTGCAAACGCTGACCACAGCGGCGGAGCGGTTCAAGTCTCCTGTTCTGGAATCAATAGCTGTAAGGGCCAGAGTTTTTGTGCAACGGCAAAAAACGCGTGCGCCGGGCAAAACGCATGCAAGGGGCAGGGATGGCTGAAGGTCAGCCCCGAAGAATGTTCTTCCAAGGGCGGCCACGTACTGCCCGACAAAGACGATTAGATACCGGAAGGGGCTGCCTCGAGAGCGTCTCCGAAGCGGAGCCTGCGCCTTAGGTCCTCCGGACCGGACGCAATACAAAGAACTCAAGCTGCCGAAGACGCTCACCGAGAGAATTGTTTGCATCCGGACGATTGGACGCTCTCCCTTATTATAAATTAGTGCGGTCTGCTGGTATTCCTGCTGGTAACGCGCTCTTTTCGCACAGATGCGCGTCAGCGCGAATTTATCGCTGCGCCCCAGCCACCGTCGCGATATTCCGACGGCAGGCCGACGATTTCGCGACACGTCATGAGCCCTTTTGCCATAGCAAGAAGTCGCTTGATCATGCGCTTCTTCGACCATATGGAGGTTTTAGCTAACCGCGCTGAGACCGGCAGAATCGCTAGCCCGGTGTGAAGCCGGCTGAGCCAGCACGTCCACTGCGAAAGGCGCGCGCCTACTCCCGCTTGGCCGCGTCGTCACGCACGCGAAGTCTTTAGCGAAACACAGGTCGAGAGTCCAATCCAGGGCGACACGTACCTTCTTTTCCAGTCGTGGCAACTTGCTCAGATAAATCGTTCGCCACAACCACCATGCGAAGAAACCCGAGAAGTTCACTCCAAGGACGTTGGCCACACCGGTCCGGCGACCGATAGCGGCAAGCTGTCCGAGAGTGCGATAACGGAATGCTTTTTTTCGCCCACCATATAGAGTCGCTGCGACGTTGCGTGCGACCAGGTTTCCCTGCCGCAACGCGTGCTGCGCGGTAGGCGGATAAAATCCGCCGGTGCGTGGATTGCTCACGAGCGCGCAGTCGCCAACCGCCCACAGTCCTGGCCATCCCTCAACCCCGAGATAAGGGTCAACTACGATTCGACCGTTGCGTTTGGGCACCGGCAGCGTCGCTAGCAGCGGATTCGGCGCCGTCCCAGCACTCCAGATAATGGTGTTGGCCGAGATTGTTTCACCGTTTGTCAGTTCGACGATGCCATCGGTAATCGCACTCACCTTTGCTCCGGTGACGATCTCCACTCCGCGCTTGGTCAGCTTGCCCTGAGCATAGATGCCTAGCTTTCGATTCAGTTCCGGTAGGATCACCTCGTCAGGTGTCACGAGGACGAAACGAAGATAATCTTGGTGTAGATTCGGATAAAAGCGAATTGCCTCGCGCACGAAGTCATTGATGCCACCGAGCGTCTCGACCCCGGCAAATCCGCCGCCCGCCACGATGAAGGTCAGCAAAGGCTGGCGCTCGCCGGCGGCGCATTCAGAGTTCGCTTCTTCGAGGGCGGTAATGAGCCGATTGCGGACGGCAACCGCGTCGCCGAGCGTCTTGAGCGTAAGACAGGAAGCCTCGACACCCGGAAGATTGAAGAAGTTTATTCCGGTGCCCAGTGCCACAATTAGCTGGTCATAAGGCAACTCGTGTCTGTGGCCATCGAATGCATGAGACACGATTACATGTCGGGCCTTGAGATCGATGCATTCGATCGTTCCAACGAAGCTCTTCGCCCTTCTAAGCAACTTGCGGAGTGGATTGACGATGGTGTTTTGTTCAAGTTCTGCGGCCGCAACCTCATGCAGCATCGGGGTGAAAAGGAAATAATTGTCGCGCGTGACCAGCGTCACCGTTAAGTCATCGCGCCAGGCTAGCAATTTCTCAAGCCTAAGCGCTGCATAGACACCGCCGAAACCACCGCCGAGGATAAGCACGCGCCCGCCTTCCGGAGCAGGACCAGGGTGTGCGGATTCGCCAAGAGCGCTTTTCATCGTGTCATCGCAATCCATCCGATCATCTCCCCTGGAGCTGTAAATGCGGCAGTCTCGCGAATGGTTTTGTCTGTGAAGACGCTGCCGGCAACTGGCAAACCAAGGTCCAAATCATCAAGGTCAACCACTCGTTTGTCTTTCATGTTCGTGTTCGGAGCACGCGCTAGGACATTCGCTCACACAGGACGCTTGCAGCGAGCTGTCGCAAGCCGGCGCGCTCACCTGTCGGGCCTAAGCTGCGCCCGGTCAAACGACCTTACTAACTCGCTCTTTAGTTAACCCTGATGGGGGCACGAAACGAGTGCCTTCTTTCTGCTCAACAGGTGACCCGCTTCGGCGCGCCTCTCTCAGCCCGAAGACGCGGCTCACCAGGTAATCGATGCTGACCCAGCCGGGCCCCGAAAGTAGCAGCCACAGATAAGCAAGTGCGTACAGTGGCTCGTCGAGTTCGGCAAAATCGTCGAGGCTAGTCACGCTTCTCAAATTCACTTTGAGGATCGCTACCAGCATGTTGATTATCATCGGTATCGAAACCAGGCGCGTCCCGATTCCGCATACCGTGAGCAAGCCGCCGATGAGCTCGGTGTATGCGGACAGGGCGGCGTTGAAGTGCGGGTATGGAATACCCCAGCCTGCAAACCGCTGTGCGAATCCATCGAGATTATGAAGTTTGCCCCACCCCGTCTCCATGAAGAAGTAGCCGACGAAGAGCCGCACGAGTAGCTGCGCGACCCATTGCTGCCGGTCAATCAGAACGAGTATTCGTTCGATTTGCTTTCGTATCTGCATCAGCCCACACTCACCAGGTTGAATTATTATTTTTCGCCTATTCGGTTTGAGATTCTTTGCGAGAAAATCATCAGGTAAGGGATTGTTCTCGTTCGACCAGGCTTTTCAGTGCCTGACGAGCCCGGTGCAGCCGGATCTTCGTAGCGTTGGGCGAAATTGCCAACATCTCGGCCACTTCGGCAGTGTCGAGCTCTTCGATATCGCGGAGAAGCAAGGCCGAGCGATACATCTCCGGCAGCCGATCGATGCATCGCCGCACCATCTGGCGTGTTTCCCGTCGGTGCATCGGGTGCTCGTCAGACCAGCCTGATTGTTCAGCTTCGTCGGCCCATCGGCCCGCCGCGTCGAATCGTGGCAGCAAACCGTCCATCGATACCTCGGGCCGCCGGCGCCGAGAGCGGATCTGCGCCAGCGCCGCGTTGACGACTATTCGATGGAGCCAGGTCGAAAGTCTCGCCTCGCCGTTGAAACCGGCGATGGACTTAAAAGCCGAGACGAACGCCTGCTGGACGGCGTCCCGAGCGTCATGCTCGTCACCGAGCAGCCCGCGGGCCGTCGCCAGCATTCGGTCTCCATAGCGCCGTACTATCGTCTCGAACGCTTCCTCGTCGTGCGCCTTGAGTCGTTCCAGCAGGCCATCTTCGCTCTGCGCGTCGTAGGTTGGGACGAATGCCGCGAGCGGTTGGTTGCGCAGAAGCTCTGAGAAGAAACTCGAGCACTCAACCAGCGTCACACCTTTTTCCTGGAGGTCGCGCAGCAACTTCACTCCGGTTCGATCAGCATACGTTGCGCCCGCCAATTGAAGAACAAGCTTGCACCCTTCACCGAGATAACGCCGACATACCCGGTCGACCTCGTGTGAGCTGGATTCCGTGAGCTCTCCCTCAACGCGGAGCTCGACCATTTCGTTGTTTTGCGAGGTCGTTACTCTGATCACGAAGGCCACATAGCGCAAGACGCGTACCGCGCGGGGTAACCCAATGAATCTTTGAATTATGGCCTCAAATCGCGCCATTATGCGGTGGCCATTGGGCGAGCGCGAAGAGTCGTAGTGATATTTCGCGGAAGTACGAAATGTCGCGAGCAGTTACTAGGACCGCTATTTTGTTGGATAGCCAGTTTGGGCACGCATGACGAGCGCCGGTAACCTGCGGGCAGGATCGAAACGCATATCATCTAGAAAGCTGGGATCAGCACAACTCCGCAGAGCACGCGCTTTCTTAACTCCGAGGCGCGTTCCTGCAAAGTTCAATTCAAATGAACAACCGAGATGAGCGAGCTCGCGAGGCGTCGCTACCGGACCGCGGAGGACGGTGGTGAATACTAGGAAATGTTGCTGGAGCTGCGCCAAATGCCGAGCTTCTTGATCCGGCTGCGCAGGGTGCTCGGATTAACCTTGAGAAGGCGCGCGGCGCCGTCGTCGCCGGCGATTTTCCAACCGGTACGCTTGAGGATCTCGACGATGTGCCTGCGCTCGATCTCCTCAAGCGTTAAAGAATCGTCGGCGGGCGAATGGACCGAAGAAGCTCGTTCCTGCTGCGGTTCATTGCCCTGATGCTTCCGGCCGCGCTCATTCGCGCGTTCGACCGGGGCCAGCAACGCTTCCCCAGGGACTTCCAGGTCAGCGCCCGGCGACAGCACGACCGCGCGCTCGATCACGTTCTCAAGTTCGCGCACATTGCCCGGCCAGCGGTAAGCGACGAGACGTTCCATCACTGTTTTCGGCACGCGCGAGATCCTACGCCCGATTCGTGCTGCATGGCGATTAACGAAATAATGCACAAGTAGCGGGATGTCCTCCGGGCGTTCGCGAAGCGGCGGAACTCGCAATGGGAAAACGCTAAGCCTGTAATAGAGGTCCTCCCGGAATGCACCATCGGCGACTGCGCGCCGCAAATCGCGGTTTGTCGCCGTTATCAGACGGACGTCCACCCTGATCGTTTCGCGTCCTCCCAACCGTTCGAATTCGCGCTCTTGAAGCACTCGTAGGAGTTTTACCTGCATCTCGGCCGGCACTTCGCCGATCTCATCGAGGAATATGGTCCCGCCATTGGCTAGCTCGAATCGACCAATTCTCCTCTCTACGGCGCCTGTGAAGGCGCCCTTTTCATGGCCGAACAGTTCGCTTTCGATGAGGCCGGTGGGCACCGCCGCGCAATTAACTTTGATGAGCGGGTGGCCTTTTCGCGGGCTGCTCGAATGGATCGCCCGCGCGATCAGTTCTTTGCCGGTGCCAGTTTCACCAAGAATCAACACAGAAGAGTCGGTAGAGGCGACCAGTCGCGCTTTATCAAGGACCTCAGCAAGCGCACGGCTGTGTCCGACGATCGCGCCGAAGTTGTGGGTTGCCTTGATCTCCTCGCGCAGGTATTCGTTCTGTAGGCTGAGTTGGCGAAGCGCGTCCTCGGCGCGTCTGCGTTCCTCGACGTCGCGCAGGATCAGCGTATAAAGCCTTCGACCGCGGACTCCGGCCTGCGAAATCGTCGCCTCGACAGTGAACTCCTCACCATCCGCGCGCCTGCCGCCAAGCCCGCCCGGAGCCCACACGAAGCCGCCTGTCCCACCGGAGTCTGCCGCGCGTATGGATTCGTTGATCGCGTCGCGGAACTCATCGGTGAGAAACGGATCGAGGGTCCGCCCCATAGCATTCACGGCAGGGCATCGAAAAATTTTCTCCGCCGCGCCGTTAAACAGTTCGATCGTGCGCGATGCGTCGAATGTTATTATGGCATCCATCGCTGAGGCGAGGATGCTCGCCAGTCGCTCTTCGTCTTCCCTAATCGCCGCTTCAGCGCGTAACCGCTCGATCTCGGCGTACGCACGTGCAGCGAGAATTCGCAGGATCGTGATCCCGCGGGGCCCGTCGAGCATCGGCTTGTCGTCGAGGATCGCCAGGTGACCTACCACGTGGTCCGATAAGTCCACTAGTGGCACCCCGCAGTAGCTCTGCACTGCCCAGGTGGCGAGCGCCTTGTCCTCGGGAAAGAGCTGGCAGAGCCTCTCCGGGTGATACGAAGTGTGCCCATTCAGCACTGCCTCGCAGGGCGTTCCTGCCACGAGAAAATCGAAGTTCTCAAGGAACTGCCCGCGACCCCACACCGCGCGGGTGCGAAAACGTAGCCGATCCTTCGATAGTTCAGAAACGAAGGCATATTGGCAGTTCAGCACTAGCGCGAGATGGCGGACGAGCGACGAAAAGAACCGCTCACCGGTCTCCGACTTGATGCCTTCAGCAATCTCGCGTAGAGCGGCATCCTCGGGAAGCCGCACGGAGCTGTTGGTCGGTTGATCCAAGCGCATAGAGCGCGAATGACCCGCATGGCAGAGTAGCGAGATTGAACGTCGCAAGTCCATTGCTAATGATCGGACACTTTCGATGGGGTTTGCAGCATCTAAACCCACGGCCGGTAGCTGGGAATTCTATATAGCGACATACCGAGTAGTCGCAGCCCGACGATAATGACGCATTTTTTGTTGGTAGATCTCAGAAACTTTTGACCAGATCGCGAATCTAAGGATCGTATTCAATCAAGGCAAAGGGTCGACACAGCGCGGCTACCAAATTCCAACGAAGAGGAGAATCAATGAACAGGAAAACTTTAACGGGCGCCTTTCTGGCAACCGCGGTCGGGGCGATGTTTTTGACTACGCCCCTATTCGCGCAGGATTCGTCGGGTGGGTCAAGCCAGGCCAGCGTCAAGTGCGTCGGCGGCAATAGCTGCAAAGGTCAGAGTTCTTGCAAAGGCGGAAACCACAGCTGCAAGGGGCTGAATGCCTGTAAGGGTCAAGGCTTCGTCACGACTGCATCCGCGCAGGAATGTACCGACAAGGGCGGCCATCCCGAGCAAGCGAAGAATTAGACGAAAAGGTTGATCGACCTCGGCGGGAGCAGAACGCTAAGGATACCCCCCTCCGTTGCGCCAACGCTTCCGCCGGGTAGGTCACGGTAAAACGATGGATCGCTCCGATTTTGTACCGCTGGGCTTTGGTGTGGGACTGCGCCGCCCCCACTACGCCTCGATCGTCGAGGCTCATCCGCCAATGGACTGGTTTGAGGTCATCTCGGAAAACTTCATGGTGGAGGGCGGACGGCCGCTCCAGGTCCTCGAAGATGTCCGCGCGCACTATCCAATCGTGATGCACGGCGTGTCGCAGTCAATCGGCTCAACCGACCCGCTAAACCTCACTTACCTCTACGCGCTGCGCGCGGCCGTGCGCCGCTTCGAGCCAGCCTGGGTTTCAGACCATCTGTGCTGGAGCGGTGTGGGGGGTCACAATCTGCACGACCTGCTGCCACTGCCCTACACCGAGGAGACCGTACGGCACGTCGTTGGGCGCATCCGGCAAGTCCAGGACATTCTCGAGCGCACAATCCTGATCGAAAACGTCTCGAGTTATATAGCGTTTCGTTGCTCGCGACTTGATGAGTGGGAGTTTCTGAGCGCGGTGGCGCAAGAGGCCGACTGCGCTATCCTGCTCGACATCAACAACATCTTCGTCAGCGCTTTTAATCATCACTTTGACCCGGTTCGTTATATCGACGCCGTGCCGGCTGGGCGCGTGGTCCAGTTCCATCTCGCTGGCCATAGCGATCACGGCACATATTTGCTTGATAGCCATGACCATCCGATATGCCCCCAGGTCTGGGCGCTGTACGAACACGCGGTGTGCCGCTTCGGGCGCATTCCGACGCTTATCGAGTGGGATAACAACATACCGGAGTTCGAGGTCTTGGCCGCGGTTGCCGCCGAAGCGCGGCGCCGCTGTGGATCCGGCCATCGGCTCTGAGGGCCCGCACGGAGCCGGATAACGTGAACTTGAGAGCACTCCAAGACCTGCTCTACCAGCGTATCACTGCACCTCATGGGGCCGCGGACGCGCAAGGCGACCGATGCGGGCTATCACCGAGCGTGGTCGACACACATGGCGACGAGCGATTGAGCGCGGCCGAGCGGGTCGGCATCTACGCCGACGCTTACTTCTTCCGATTGCTCGACTGTCTCGGTGAAGAATTTCCCGCCACGCTGGCTGTGTTGGGGCCAGATAACTTCGCGGCTCTCGTTAAAGGGTACTTGCTAGTGTATCCGCCTGCGGAGCCGTCGATACTTTACGCGGGTCGCTATCTGGCGGACTTTCTCAGCAATCATCCTTTCGCCGAACGGTGGCCTTTCATTGCCGAGTTGGCGAGGCTCGAAAGGGCAGTTCTCGATGTCTTTCATGCCGCGGATGCACCCGTGCTGGGCGTCGAAGCTCTGCGCGCGGTCCCCCCGGAGGAGTGGCCTGCACTAAAATTGCGAACGCACCCGGCCGTCAAAATTGTACACACTGAGTGGCGATTAGGGGACGTATTGCAAGCGGTCGAGCAGGGTCGAAAGTGGAGCGACCCTGAGCATCAAGACGCTAGCGTACTGGTCTGGAGACAACATGCGCTGGTGTATTACCGTAGCCTCGAACGCTTGGAGCGGGACGCACTCGTCATCGTCTCAAAAGGCGCAAGCTTCGCCGTCATCTGTGACGCGGTGGCGGCTGGCGCGGAAGAAACCAATCATGTGGCGCTGATTGGCCGGTTAATAGCGCGTTGGTTGGCGGACGGGATTATCGCGGCTACTGATGCGGTGCCCGTGACAACGATGCGTGATCCATTGTGCGGGGCTTGAGGATGACAGGCGCCTTCGCCGAAACGTTGACCGCCCTTTCGGCATTAAAACCATACAGCTCCGAGTTGCAGACGCGCCAGGGAAAATGCCACAGATCACATGCCGCCGATTCGTCCAATCTCTCTCGGCCTGGTGCGATGGAGAGCTCACGGAAGCAACGCGCATATCTTTGGAGGTGCATGGCGCCCGATGTATTCGATGCACTCGCTATGCAGCCGGCTTCGGTGCCGCAATTGCTCTTCTGAAGAGCGCTCTAGGAGAGTCGGCGGGGCGCAACGCATTTCCCGAGGATTTGGCCCAGGCTATCCTTACTGCATGTCGCGACACGAACTAGCGCGCGTCGGGGCTCACGTGCTCTTCAGGAGAAAAGGATGAAGATTTATAACAGCTCGACCGCTCCCAATCCCCGCCGGGTGCGCATCTTTCTGGCGGAAAAAGAAATTCGAATTCCGTACGAGGAAGTAGATATCGTGAACGCCGTCAACCGCGGAGTCGAATTCAGAAAGAAGAACCCGCTCGCTACGGTTCCGGTTCTCGAACTTGATGACGGAGCCTGCATCTCAGAGAGTGTGTCAATCTGCCGCTATTTCGAAGAACTCCAACCCAGTCCTCCACTTTTCGGTACAGATGCGAAGGACAGGGCGATCGTCGATATGTGGAACCGCCGGATGGAATTCGCGGTACTGCAGCCGATCGCCGACGCATTCCGACAGCGCCACGAATTTTTCAAAGGGCGCATCCGCCAGGTGCCTGAGTACGCTGACGTCCAACGTTTAAACGCCGAAGATGGCCTTAAGTGGCTCGATGAAGAACTCGCCAACCGCCGCTTCGTTGCGGGTGACAATTTCACGATCGCGGACATCACTGCCATGGTGGCAATCGATTTCGGTAGAGTGTCCAAAATCGTAATTAAGCCCGAGCAAAGAAGTCTCGCGCGCTGGCATGCCGAGGTATCCTCCCGCCCCAGCGCGAAAGCGTGACACAAACGACTGACTCTCGGTCCGAGCACCGGAGACGTGCACTGGCCGTAGAAAAGCAGGTCCCGCGGTAGCCGATTTTGACCGACATTTTCTTGGGCTCCACGAGATTCACAGCTAGCGACGGTTGCCGAGCGATTTTTTCGTGCCCAGCGCATCGGCCGCTATGCCGCGGCGGACCGCAGCCCACGGTGCGCTATCGTCAAACGTGATCGCCTCTCCTTTCATCTCGACTCCAAGCTTACCCCACAATAGCCCCAGGTCCGGCTGTACGGGAGTCGTCTTCATCTCGTTATAAAGCTGCATCAGGACCGGCACGCCGACGGCCTTGTCGCCAACATCGAGTGCATGCGTAAGCGGCCATGTGATCTGTATGTTCCCACCGGCAACGACGATTGCGCGAAGCGCGTCGCGCAGGCCATAGCGATTGTTCGTTGCGCGCCGGATTCGGACGTCGGCGAGCAGACAGAACATCGCTCCGCCCCAGTAAGTGCGGCCCCAGGTGTGGGTATTATCGAGGCCCTCGTCGCCGGGCTGCGGCAGTCCGAATGGAAGGCCCTTGACGAGGTCGCCCCAAACTCTTGCGGCGTGAATTTGCCCCGCCTCGAGGCGAGCAATCGGTTCGACGTAAGTTGCGATCCCTTCTTCTATCCAATGATGCTCCTCAGACATCGATGGGAACGCGTAATGGACCATCTCGTGCGTCATCACCCAATCATTTTTGAGATCATCAGCGTCAGTTAACTGGCCCATGTAAATCCTGGTAAAGGCGGGACGCGTTCCCCAGCTCGTTCCATTGAGCACGCCATCACGATCCTCTACCGGAACGATGAGAATTCGCGCTTCAGGGACCGGGAAGCGGCCGTAATAATCGGTAACAGCCCTGGCCGCGCCAGAAACCCACGAGATAAACTTCGCCACCGGAAGGTCGAGATCCCCCGGCGCGACTTCGACCTCGACCGTACTGCCGTCGATTTTGATTGTGGTGCGACTAAGATTTGTCCAGCCATGCCCTGGGTGCACGGTCGGCCAAGAGGAGCCCACTCGCAATAGATCGACACGCTGGCTCCGATTCCGGTCGAATCTAACTGGCGCGAGGATCATCGTAATTGAAGCGAAGAGAACAATAGCAATGGCTAGGGTTTGGCGTTCCACTTAATGCATCCGACGCGGAGCGGCGACCGGCGCGAATCGAGCTGGAGGCGACATCCTGGACAGCATGAGCGAAGCGCCTTCGCCTCTGAGATACCCGGTTGGGCTCGCCGGCACAAAATGTGCCCGAGGTGCATTACATTCACTTTCATCAGTAGTTCCGTACTCAGTCGAGGCTCTATTGCCAGACAAGACGACCTGGTTGCATCCCAATCTTCGCCAGCGTCGCCATCACACGGCTCGGCTCGCCCAAGTCGTTCCATTCGACTCCGGTAGCGGGAAGGACCGAGAGCTCCGACGAACAACCCGCCAGAATCGCTTCCGAGAAGTTCTGCGACGGGATGCCTGCATAAAGTTTCTCAATACCATTGCTCTCGAACGATGAATCCAGAATGGAGCCGATTTCAGCAAACGCGGTATACAGTTGCGGCGTCATTCTAGCGAACAAATCGAGCATCGCTCCGACCTGGGCTACGATGACGAAGCTGTTCCAGAGCAAGCCACGCGACCAGAGAGGGACCGCGATGTACGGCGCCGGTTTTTCCCAGAAACGCCGAATACGAAGGATCGGTTCGACTCCGGGACCCGGCTGAGTGATTTGCTCGGCGGGCTCAATCCAGCCGTAATCGATCTCTGGCCGGTCTGCCGGAATGCCAAGCAACACGATCTTGACGGGTAAGGACGAGGCCGTGGAGATCGCGGCTTCAACGTGCCGCATGAATATCATGTCGTTGCTTACGTAAATCGGAAGGAAAGATCGCCATCGTGCCGATGCGGCGCAAATGGCCTAGCCGTAACAGGCCAAAGAGTATCGTGGCGGCAGTCCCCCGATTGGCGGGCTGAATTGCCAAATTTCCCGAGATGTTTTGGGAAATCAGTGGAGAGTAGAACCGCTCATGGGCGTGCGATACTACGGTCACGGTCCGATCAGGCGAAAAGGATAGCGACACACGCCGGCGCGTCTGCTCGAGCGGCGTTTCCTTTCCCAGAATGGGGCAGAACTGCTTAGGCAGACCGAGGCCAGCAATCCTGCGGCTGAGGGAGAGGAGTCGCGTACCCTTACCACCTGCAAGGATTATGGCCCCGGCTTGTTCGTGAGCCGCCTTCATTGATTCGCTCCTTGATACGCAGGCGCGATCTCGCCCGGTCCGCTCCAACCGATGTGATTTGGGGCCTCAACTGGAATTGTTGCCAACATCGACTTTGCACTCAATTCACGAGAGCGACGGAAGTGGCCAAGCGGCTCGCTGCGTGCGTCAAAAATAGTTCACACTTTCGCTGTAGGGTTTGACGGCGGCCGTCAGGGGGGAGTCCAACGACCGCCGTCTTGCCCGCGGCGGAGGGGAGGAGTCCGCCGTTTCTAGATCAACGTGATACATTCCGTGGTGGTTCCGAGGCCTTTCATTTGCGTTCAGCGCGATTCCGAATCCGTGACTACTTCAAACATCTTCGCACATTCACTTAAACCGTCGCCGTGCGGCTCGGGCGAAGGGACCAACGAGAGAAGCGTCATGCTACTTGTCTTGAAATGCGCGAAGGCTTAGGTAGGCTGACCGGGCGCTTGCGGGGCACTGCGGCGACGGTCGCGAGCGAGCGCCTTCGCTCAGAGGATCGCGCGAGCCGGTCAACTATTATTTCAAACACTTCTGGTCGATATGGAAGTCCGCAGTGGCTCGACGGCACCTCGATCGCTTCAACTTCTGCTCCTGGTTCGATGCAGTTCTGCCATTGAACTACGCCGTCGGTCTTGGAGTAGATGAGAGTCTCGGGAACACGTGGAGGTTTGGGACTCTGCTCGACTATCGGCTCACCAGACGACGCACGGGCCATTTCCGCACATCGCCTATGCCACCACTGAAAGACCGGCCGGAGCAGCATGTTCGAGCTTTCAAGCGGATCTCTGACGGGCGAACCTAACAGTACCGCCCGTTCAACCAGATTGGGAGTCGAGTAGCGGAGGGGAGTCGCACCCCTCCGCCCTCACAGAACCGGACGTGAGACTCTCGCCTCATCCGGCTCCT
>Ga0137390_10002312_pt1 | contig 15054 bp, 10 predicted proteins | sample 15con2h24AmetaG_FD_104937 | JGI IMG/M metagenome (GOLD analysis project Ga0137390, IMG submission 104937) | Vadose zone soil microbial communities from Angelo Coast Range Reserve, California, USA - 15con2h2.4A metaG | ecosystem: Environmental > Terrestrial > Soil > Vadose zone > Saprolite... | reverse complement strand
TCAACGTGATGACGACCGACAACCGCACGCATCGCACGATCCTCGCGGCGATCAATCCGATCGTCGGCGGCGGCGGCGGCATGCCGCACGGCGACGGCACCAACGGATCGGGCGCCGACGCCGCCTATCTCAAGAACACGCCGATCGAGATCACCGAGGCGGAGGTGCCGATCGAGGTGGTGCGCTATGGGCTGCTGGCGGATTCCGGCGGCGCCGGCCGCTGGCGCGGCGGCCTCGCCACAGCGCTCGATTTCCGGGTCTCGGCGCCCAACACGAGAATCACCGCACGCAATCGCGATCGTTCGCGCTTCCGCCCTTGGGGCATTCTCGGTGGCAAGGCCGGCGAGCCGTCGGATTTCGTCCTCAATCCCGGCACGCGGCGCGAGCAGATCCTCGGCAATACCGACATCCTGGTGGCCGAGCCAGGCGACATCATCCATATCCATTCACCGGGCGGCGGCGGTCGCGGCAGTCCGCTCGACCGCGAGCCGGCGGAAGTGTTGCTCGATGTCGAGCGCGGCTACGTTTCGGTGGCGGCCGCGGCCGCCCGCTATGGCGTGGTAATCCGCAACGGCACGGTCGCGCTCCCGGCAACCGAAGCCAGGCGCGCGATCATGCGCGGCGAGGAAAGCGGCGCGGACCTCGATTTCGGCCCCGAGCGCTACGCTTTCGAGACGCTGTGGACGCGCGATAATTACGACGCGCTGACCGACATTCTTGCTGGCCTGCCGGTGCACTGGCGCTTCTTCGTCAAGACCAAGCTTTTCGAGAAGCTGCCGGACCTCGTCGATCGCGCGAACGAAAACCCCGTACGAGTCGCCTTCGCCGCGCTGGTGGAGAGCTATCCGCAAATTACCGTCAGCGGTGTCGGCCCCGGTACCGCAAAGGCGAGCGAAGCAAGAACCGCCAACGAACGACTGGCCAATCAATCCCAGATATCGGCGAGGCGCAAATCATGACGTCCAGGTCAACCATTTCCCCATCGATCCGTGAGGTCATGAACTTCATGGAAGCGAATTTCGCGGAACCGCTGTCGCTCGCCCAGCTCGCCAGCATGTGCAATCGCAGCCTGCACCGCTTCGCCACCGTCTTCCGCCAAGAGGTCGGCATCCCGCCGCACCAGTATCTCTGCCGCCTGCGCATCCAACATGCGCAGTCGCTGCTTCGTCAGGGAACGCCGCCGACCATTGCCGCGGTAGAGACCGGGTTTTTCGATCAGAGCCATCTGTCGCGGCACTTCAAGCGGTTGTGCGGCGTGACGCCCGGCCGCTTCATTGCCTCGAGCGGCCACGCCGCGCGCGCAGGCATGCCGCTAGCGGCCGACGAGCGGGTGTGACGCCATCGGGACGAAATCCGTGAACATTCGGCTGCGCCGCCTCGCGGCGACGGATCTTGAAGCCGCACACGGCCTGTCGACGGAAGCAGGCTGGCCGCACAGATTGGAAGATTGGCGTCTGTTTCACGAGTTCGGGAGCGGCATCGCCGCCTGCGACGAAAACGGCACAATCATTGGAACCGCCATGGGCTGGCGCTACGGCGCGCGTGCCGGCACGCTGGGCATGATCCTGGTGTCGCCGCCACTGCAAGGCCAGGGTCTAGGGCGCCGGCTCATGCAAAACTTGCTCGACGATGCGGGTGGGCGCGGCTTGATGCTCAATGCCACCGCCGCCGGGTTGCGTCTTTACACGGCCTGCGGTTTCGGCATCGTCGGCGCGATCCGGCAGTTTCAGGGGCAGTGCCGGTCAATCCACGACACGACCGCGGCGCGCGCCCTGCAACCCAATGACCGCGCGGCGCTCCTGGCGCTCGACGAGGCTGCCTTTGGTGCGCCGCGTACCGCCCTGCTCGAGAGGCTCATGCAAAACGGCCGCACGATGGTGATCGGCGCGCCGCAGATCACCGGCTTCGCGATTCGTCGGGCGTTCGGCCGCGGGCAGGTGATCGGTCCGCTGGTCGCTGCCAGCGAGGACGAGGGGATCGAGCTGGTGGCCGCCCTGGCCGTCCCCGGTTTTCTGCGCATCGACATTCCGGTGACGGCGACCCGTTTGATGGCTTGGTTGACCGATGCCGGCTTGGTTGACGCCGGCGGGGCCACCACGATGGTGCGCGGTGGATGGCCCGCATCGTCGTCGCGCACTCGACGCTTCGCGCTGGTCAGCCAGGCGCTCGGTTAGGGCCTATTTGCGCAATTCGGCCTGATGTGTGGTCACCATATCGGCCATGCTGGTGAAGCGAAAATCGTAGCGGGCGCCATCGGGCGGCGGCATCGTCGCGCCCCAACCACCCTGGTCGTGGCGGCGATCGATCCAGGCACAGGCGAGGCCGAACTGCTTGGCCGGTGCGTGGTCGTGGAAGAGGCTCTGCGCGGTATGCAGGATTGCGTCCTTGGCGTGGCCGAGCTTGGCGAGATGATCGAGCATGTAACGGAAATTCGCCGGGTTCGGCTTGTATGAGCCGATGTCCTGCGCGGTGTAGACCGCATCGAAGATGACGCCGAGGCGCTTGTTGCTGCCCTTGAAGCTCTCGCGATCGACGTTTGAAAGGATCACCAGCTTGTAATACTGCTTGAGGTATTGCAGGGCGGCCGCCGAATCGGGGAATGCCGGCCATTGCGGCACCGAGGCGCCGAACAGCCGATGATCCTGCTCGCTTACGGTCGTTTGCCATTCCTTGGCCAGCCGGCGATGCACGGTCGCCAGCAGCTCGGAATAGACCATGCTCGGTGTCTCCGCTTCCTGGGCGGATTCGTGCTTGGCAAAGGTCTCGAGGACCGCATCACGCGACGGCGTCAACCCGGCCTTGCGCAACAGCGGCAGTAATGCGGTGTGGATGCCGCTCTCCCAATCGATCAGCGTGCCGTAGCAGTCGAAGGTGAGAACGCGGAAATCGGTGAGCTTCATGGTCGGTCTCCGGTACATTGATACTGTCGTGGATTAGGCGGCAAGCCCGGCGCCCCAGCGCGTCAGCTCGGCAAACGAGGTCTCGCCGTCCCAGGCCGCCATGATGCGCTCGCCGATGAGGGGGCCGAATTTGAACATCTGGCCGTCGCAATTGGTGACGACGAGCCGGCGTCGCGTCTGCTGCAGCGCGAAGCGGCGGCTATCGTCCATGACGTAATAGCCGACCTGCATGCGCAGCGGCCGGTAATCCCGGGCATCCCGCAGATAGGAGCCGAAATCGGTGATCACCCCGCTACCCTGCTCAAGTCCCTCCTCGAATCCCTCGGCCGGATTCCCGGGCCGCCTTCGGCCACCCGAGCCGAATTTCAGCCCGCTGCCGGCCAGCGGCGGCAGCGCGTAGACGTTGCGCTCGCCGAGAACGACGATGGCCGGGCCGGCGGCCCAACCCTCGCGATAGGCCGGCGGCGGCTCGACATAGCATAGGGTCTGGCGGAAGACGGGCCGACTGCCGTACTCGGCCGGCAACAATCTGGGTAACCAGGCGCCGGCCGCGACGACGACGAAATCGCTGGTCAGGATCCGTCCGTCGGCGGTGGTCACGTTGCCGGCCGTCTCGTCGAGCGACACCGCTTGCGTATGAGGGATGATCGTGGCGCCGCCGCTCGTCACCAGCCGGGCGAGATCGCGCAGGATGCGGTCGGCGAAGAGCGGACCGCCGGGGCGCGCAAGGAGGCCGCGGGCTGTCGACGGCAGCTGCAGATGCGGACAGAGGCGCTCGACCTCGGCGGCGGTGAGCAATTCATGTGGCACCTCGAGACGTCGGAAGACCGTCAGCGTCGCATCGGTGTAGTCGCCCGGCGTAGCCGAGACGGCCAGCGCGCCGCAATCGGCGAAATGCCGCGCACCGATCGCCTGCCACAGGGTTTCCCAAGCCGCGAAGGCCTGCCGGACCATCCTGGTGTAGCCTTCCGCTGCGCCGTAATGCATGCGGATCATGCGGTGCTGGTCGTAGGATGCTGCGTGCGGGTTCGGCACCTCGCCCTGCTCGATCAGAGTGACCGCATGGCCGCGGCGCAAGGCGGCGCGCGCGACGGAGAGTCCGACGATGCCGGCACCGACGATGAGAATGCGTGCCATGAAGTTAGGGGGCTAGAGAGCCATGCACAGGCGCAGCGCGTCGTAGATGGCGCCGTGGACATTGCGGCTGGTCACCGCGTCACCGATGCGATGCAGCTCGAACTGCCCATCGGCGGGCGGCGTCGGCAGTTGCCGGCGACCGGCGAGCAACGCGTCGATGTCGCTCACCCCGTCATTGGCCGAGCGCCCGCGCAGGGCATGAAAGAGATCGTCGACCGGCAACGTGCCATGCTCGACCACCACCTGCGAGCCGGTCAGCGCCATCGCCTCGCCGGTCAGCTCATGACGAAAGGTTGCGACCAGCTGGTTGCCGCTGCGCTCGATTCGCACGAGCTGATGGTCGATGGTCGTTCGCACGCCATTCTGCGCGAAACGCTTGCGGTAGACCACGCGGGCCGAATACTCCATCTCCAGGCCGACATTGTCGTCGATCGTGACGAACTGCACGTCGCGGCCATTTTCGGCAAGATGCAGCGCGCAGGAGACCGCCTCGTGCCGGCCGGTGCCGTCATAAACGATGACGTCCGCCTTGGCGCGGGTGCTGTCGGCCAGCACGTCCCAGACGCTGGTGCAATGCTCGCCGCCCTCGAGCCACTCGGTGTCTGGCACGCCGCCGGTGGCGATGATCACCGCGTCGGGCCGTTCGGCCAAGATGTCGTCGGCTTCCGCGAAGCTGTTCAACCGCACGTCGACGCCGAGCCGCTCGAGCTCGGCGGCACGCCAATCGACGATGGCGATGAGATCGCGTCGCCACGTCGCGCGCACCGCGATGAGGAGCTGTCCGCCGAGCTTGCTCGCGGCCTCGAAGAGGACCACCTTGTGGCCGCGTTCGGCGGCGACGCGCGCCGCCTCGAGCCCGCCGGGGCCGCCGCCGACTACCACCACCTTGCGGCCGGGCGTCGCCGAGCGTTCGACGATCTGCGGGAGGATCTGCTCACGCCCGCTGGCGGGGTTGTGGATGCAGGCGACCTTCTTGTACATGCAATAGGAGGCGCCGACGCAGGGGCGGATGCGGTGCTCCTCGCCGCGCGCCAGCTTGTTGACGATCTGCGGGTCGGCCATGTGGGCACGCGTCATCGCCACCATGTCGAGGAGGCCATCGGCTATGGCGTGACGGGCGGTGGCGATATCCGGAATGCGCGCGGCGTGGAAGACCGGCAGCTTCGTCTCGCGTTTGAACGCGCCGACTGGCTTGAGGAACGGCGCGATCGGTTGCGACATGCCGGGCATGTTGTGCTCGGCTAGCGCGAGGTCGGTGTCCATGCGGCCGAAGATGCAGTTGAAGAAGTCGATATGCCCGGCGCTCTCGAAGAGCCGAGCGATCTTCAGGCACTCGGCGAAGTTGATGCCGTCCTCGATGTCCTCGTCGACGACGAATCGAATGCCGACGATCCAGTCGTCGCCGACCGCCTTGCGGATCGCCTCATGCACCATCAGCCCGAAGCGCGCGCGGTTCTCCAGCGAGCCGCCGAATCCGTCACTGCGCAAATTGGTCCGCGGCGAGAGGAATTGACCGATGAGATGACCGCCGGTCACCGTTTCGACGCCGTCGAGCCCGCCTTCCTTGCAGCGCACCGCTGCCGCCGCATAATCCGCGACGATGCGCTTGATGTCGGAGAGGTCCATCTCGCGCGGGAAGTTGCGGTGGCGCGTCTCGCGTACCCGCGACGGCCCCAGGGTCGGCAGCCAATTCGTCGACATCGCATCGGCGCGGCGGCCGAGATGCGAGATCTGGCACATGATCGCGGCGCCGTGACCGTGGATACGCTGCGAGAATTCCTGAAGATAGGGGATGATCTCGTCATGGGCGACATTGATCTGGCCGCCGCCCCAGCTCGAATCCGGCGACACCATCGAGGAGCCGCCGAACATCGTCAGCGCAAGACCGCCGCGCGCCTTCTCCTCGTGATAACGCTGATAACGCTCCTTCGGCAGCCCGCCATCGTCCAGCGTCGAGGCGTGGCTGGTGCTCATGATCCGGTTGCGCAGCAGCAGTTTCTTGATCTGCAACGGCTGCAGCAGCGGGTCGTTCTTGCGCGCCGACACGCCGGCGCTTTGCTGCGGCAGCATCGCCGTCTGCGTGTCACTCATCATCCTGCTCCTTGTTGGACGCACCGGGACGCGGCGGCGTCATGGCCTGGCGTCGGTCCTGCGGTCTGCAATGCGATAAGCTCCTGCTCGGTTCTATGACACAATATTTCCGTGCCTTTGGCCAAGCGACGTGCCGGCGGCGAACGGACGTCGCAGACGCCGCCGATCCCTGCCGCGCAGCGGGCGAAGAAGCTGCAGCCGCGCCCATCGGGCGCCCGCGCCGGGCTGGCGGCAGCACTCGCGACTCGCGTCGTGCCGACCTCCTCGAGCCAGCCCTGCCGCAACTCCGGCACCGAGGCGATGAGCAGATCGGAATAGGGGTGAAAGGGGCCGCTCGCCATCGCCGAGCGGCTGCCGAACTCGACCTTCCGGCCGGCATAGAGGACCATGACCTCGTCGCAGATCGCGCGGATTGTCGAGAGGTCATGGCTGATGAACATGTAGGCGACGCCGAGCTCGCGTCGCAGCTCGGCCATGAGGTCGAGGATCGCCGCGCCGATGACGGTGTCGAGCGCGGAGGTCACCTCGTCGCAGAGAATGAGCGCCGGTTTGGCCGCGAGCGCGCGCGCGAGATTGACGCGCTGCTTCTGGCCGCCGGAAAGCTCGCTCGGATAGCGCTCGGCGAGATGCGCCGGCAGGCGGACGAGATCGAGGAGCTCGGCGACCCGCCGGCGCTGCTGCTCCGCCGTCAGTCCGTGATAGAAGGCGAGCGGCCGCCGCAAGATGCCCGCCACTGTCTGAGCAGGGTTGAGCGCGGTATCCGCCATCTGGAAAACGATCTGGATCTGGCGCAGCTGCTCGCGCGAGCGGCCGGACACGGTCGGCGACAGGGGCACGCCGTTGAACAGGATCGCTCCTGCCGCGGCCGGCACGAGGCCGGCGATGACGCGGGCGAGGGTGCTCTTGCCGCAGCCCGATTCGCCGATAACGCCCAGCGTCGCGCCCGAGCGGATGGCAAAATCGATCTCGTTGAGGACGCGGATATGGGGCATGCCCGCCACCGTCGCGCCGTAGCCGGCAACCAGCCCACGCACCTCGAGCAGCGGCGCCGCCACGCCGCCCGTCCCCGCCAATGTCACCGGCCGCACCGCCGGCTCGGCGGCGGCGAGCAGGCTCTTGGTGTAGTCGCTCACCGGTGCCGTCAGCAGGTCGGCGGTGGCGCCGACCTCTTGTATCTCGCCGTCGCGTAGGACGACGATGCGGTCGGCCATCTGGGCGACCACCGCGAGGTCATGCGAAACGTAGACCGCCGTCATCCGTCGTTCGCGCACGACATCCTTGAACGCGTGGAGCACCTCGATCTGCGTCGTCACATCGAGCGCCGTCGTCGGCTCGTCGAGAATTACCAGATCGGGGTCGGTGATCAACGCCATCGCCGCCATCAGACGCTGCAGCTGTCCGCCCGAAACCTGGTGCGGATAGCGTCGCCCGACACTCTCCGGATCGGGCAGTGCCAAGGCGCGGAAGAGCTCGATCGCCTTGGCCTCCGCCGCCGCACGCGACATCAGCCCATGCAGGCGCGCGCTTTCGACCACTTGCGTCATGATCGATTTGGCGGGATTGAAGGCCGCCGCCGCGCTCTGCGAGATGTAGGCAACGCGCCGGCCGCGCAGGGCGGCAAGCCGGCGTGGCGGGAGCGAAAGAACATCGGTCTCGCCGATCCGGATCGTGCCGGCGACAATTCGGCATCCCGGCCGGGCATAGCCCATCAACGCCAGCGCAATCGTCGTCTTGCCCGACCCCGACTCACCGATCAGGGCGACAACCTCGCCGCGCGCGACCGAGAAGCTCGCCCCTTTGACGATGGCCGTCTCGCGCCCCTCTTGGTCGCGGGCGAGGACGCGGAGCTTGGCGATTTCGACGAGCGGAGGCAAATCAGCTCTCGCTCCCGACACGATGCCGGGAGGGCAGATTGTCGATCATGAGATTGACCGCGATCGTCAGGGTCGCGATCGCGAAGGCCGGCATGACGACCGCCGGGGCACCCTCTCCCAGCCCGCCGATATTCTCGCGCACCAGCGAGCCCCAATCCGCATTGGGCGGCTGAATGCCGAGCCCGAGGAAGCTCAGCCCGCTCAGCAGCAGCACGACATAGACGAAGCGCAGGCCGAAATCCGCCAGCACCGGCCCGACGACGTTCGGCAGGATCTCCTCGCGGATGATGTAGAGCGTCCGCTCGCCGCGGGCCCGCGCGACCTGGACGAAATCCAAGGCGTTGACGTTGACGGCGAGCGAGCGGGTGATCCGGTAGGAACCCGGCGTATAAATGATCGCTGCCGTGATGATAAGCACCGGGATCGAGGAGCCGAAGGCGGCGACGACCACCAGGGCGAACATCTTGCCCGGGATCGAGATCAGCGCATCGATCGCGCGGCTCATCACCGCGTCGGTCCAGCCGCCGGCCGCCGCTGCGGCCATGCCGAAGGTCGTGCCGGCGAGACAGGCGAGCACGGTCGCGGCGAGCGCGACGCCGATCGTGTAGCGTGCGCCGTAGAGAATGCGGCTCAGCATATCGCGGCCGAGATAATCGGTGCCGAGAGGAAACCGGGAGCTCATCGCGCCGAAGACGTCGGCGTCAACGATATTTCCGACCTCATAAGGGGCGAGGCGCGGACCGATCAGCGCGACGACGAGCCAGAACACGACGACGGCGAGCCCGATGAGTCCGGGGAGCGGTATTCGTCGCCATCGCCTCGATTGTAGGGCGCGCGGCGGGGTGGTCACCGGGACCGGATCGCTGTCGCCGCGCACGCTCATTGGTAGCGCAGCCGCGGGTTGGACAGGATGGCGCATAGATCCGCGACGGTGACGAGCAGCAGGTAGGCGACGCAGAAGATCATCGCGCAGGCCTGAACCAGCGGCATGTCGCGCGTCGACACCGCATCTACCATCAGCTTTGCGAGACCCGGGTAGTTGAAGATGATTTCGATGATTATCACGCCGCCGAGCAGATAGGAGAGGCTTAGCGCGATGGCGTTGGCGATCGGCCCGACGGCGTTCGGCAGGGCATGGGTGAGCACGACGCGCGCCGGCCGAGCGCCCTTCAGAACCGCCATCTCGACATAGGACGAGCGCAAGGCGTCGATGACCGCGGCGCGCGACATTCGCACCATCTGGGCAACGACGACACAGCTCAGAGACACCACCGGCATCGCGAAGACACGAAAGAAATGACCGATGCCGCGAATATCGGAAGCATAGGACAAGGCAGGCAGCCAGCGCAGCTTCACGGCGAAGATCAGCACCGCGACCGTGGCGACGAAAAACTCGGGCACCGAGACGATGGCGACCGAGAGAACGCTGACGGCGCGGTCATAGAGCGAGCCTCGCCACATTGCTGCTGTGATGCCGAGCGTCAGCGCGACCGGAACCGAGACGGCGGTCGTCACCGCCGCCAGCAATAGCGAGTTCGGCAGACGGCTGCCGATCAGCGCCGCCACCGAGTCGCTATTGACGAGCGAGCGGCCGGGATCGCCGGTGACCAGTCCCGACAGCCATTGCAGGTAGCGCAAATGGGCCGGCTGGTCGAGATGCAGCGCGGCGCGAAGACCGGCCACCGCCTCGGGTGTCGCGCTTTGTCCGAGCACGACTTCCGCGACGTCGCCCGGCAGCAGCTCCGTTATGGCGAAGATGGCGACGGACACGACCAAGAGCGTCAGCAGGCTGGTTCCCAGTCGAACGGCAACCAGCCGTGCTACCGTCGCGTTCATCGCATCGGCGCGCTCGCCGTCACGCCTCGAGCCAGACGTTTTCGGCGAAGTTGTAGCCCATGAGGCCGCCAAGCGGAATCGAGCCGAGCCCTTTGACCTTGCTCGAAAGCCCATCGATCAAGCTGAGGAACATCGGAATGCCGATGCCGCTGCCCTCATGGACGATGGTTTGCATATCCCAGTACATCTGCTTGCGCTTTGCCTCATCGGTCTCCGCTCGCGCCGCCGCCAGCAGCTGATCGAATTTCGCGTTCTTCCAGCCGCATTCGTTCCACGCCGCGTCGGACTTGAAGAACAGCGTGAACAGGATATCGGCACTGGGGCGCGGGTTGATGTTGCCGAAGCCGAGCGGATGCTTCATCCAATGGTTGGTCCAGTAGCCATCGGCCGGCACCCGCTGGATATCGAGATTGAGACCGATCTTCTGGCCGGCCTGCTGCAGCAGCAGCGCCATCTCGACCGAATTGTCGGCGGCTGGCGAGACGGTGATCGGCACCGCCGTGTTGCCGATGCCCGCCTTCTGGAAATGAAACTTGGCCTTGTCGAGATCGTATGGGCGCTGCGGCAGCTCACTGTTGTAGAAGCGGTTGGTCGGGTCGATCGGATTGTCGTTGCCGAGGACGGCGAAGCCGCGGACGATCGCCGAGCGCATCTGCTCGCGATCGAAGAGGTACTTCATGGCGAGGACGAAATCGGCATTCTGCGTCGGCGCGGTATCGACCCGCATGACGAGATCGGTGTAATTGCCCGATTTCGTCTCATGGATCTGGTAGCCCGGGGTGGACGAGATACGGCCCGCGGAGCGGGCATTGACCGCAGCGATCATGTGCACGTCACCGGATAGCAGCGCATTGACCCGTGCGCTCTCATCCGGAATGCCGATGAACTCGATCTCGTCGAGATAGGGCTGCCCCGGTTTCCAGTAACCATCATTGCGCACCGCGATGGAGCGGACGCCCGGCTTGAACTCTTGGCATCTATAGGGGCCGGTACCCACCGCCGTCGAGAAATCGGTTGTGCCGTCCTTGACGATCAGAAAATGAAAGGTGCCGAGCACGACCGGCAGATCAGCGTTCGGCGCGCTCAGGGTGATTTGCACCTCATTCGGTCCGGTAGCCTTTACCGCGGTGATCTGGTCGGCCAACGATTTCGCCTTCGAGCCGACCGCCGGGTCCTTGTGCCGGTTGAGCGAATAGACCACGTCGTCGGCAGTCAGCTTCTTGCCGTCATGGAAGGTGACGTCCTTGCGCAGCTTGATCGTCCACACCGTCGCCTTGTCGTTCTCGATCGACTCCGCCAGCGCAAGCTGCGGTGCGAGCTTCCCGTCGAGCGAGGTCAAGCCATTGTAGAACATGTTACAGCGCGCATAGTCGGTCGAGAACGATTGCTTCGCAGGATCGACGGTGTCCGCCGTCGACGTGCCGGCACCGGCGACCCGGAGCCGACCACCCTTTTTCGCCGTCTCGGCGAGTGCGCGTGTGGCGTAGCTCGCGACGCTGCCGGCGCTGGCGACGCCCATGCCCGCGGCCATCAGCCAACTCATCACGTCGCGTCGCGTCGCCCCCTTCTGCACGAGAGAGCGAATGAGAGCAGCATCTCGGGCCCCCAGGATTCCAATCGGATCAATATTTTTCTCGCCCATCCGTCCGCGCTCCTGCGTAATGTTTATATCGACATCAGAATTACTAGCGAAGCAAAGTACCAATCGGGGCTAGACACGTATTGTATGATCTTGTCGATCGCGCCCGCTGGCAGCATCGCCGATGCGCCAGACGTGTTTCACCGACCCCGACAGACCTATTTGCGCCGGCTGATGTCGCGGTTCTTCGAGATGACGTCCCGGTCGCCGCCGAGTCCGTCGCCAGTCGTCAGGAGCGAATTCCGGATTAAACTGCCCGGATCCTCGCGAGTTTGCTCGGAGCGGCGCGGTGGCGTCGGTCCCGAGCGCCTTGCCACCAACGCTATGCTCGCTGTCCCTCGCCCATCAGGAGAAGCTCGGGTGCCGACTCCTGACCGACCAACGTCGTCAGCATATGGGCAAGCTCCTCACGCCGATAGGGTTTGGCGAGACGCGGCAGGCCGGGATCGTCAGCGCTCGGCAGGTCAGCGTAGCCGGTCGCGAGAACGACCGGCACGCCGGGCCGGACCTGATGGATCTGCCTGGCGAGCTCGACGCCGGTCATGCCCGGCATCGCATAGTCGGTGACGATGAGATCGATCTTGGCATCCGAGCGGACGATATTGAGGGCGACCGCGCCGGACGACACGACGAGAACGGAATGGCCAAGGTCCTCGAGCGTCGCCGCGGTGCTGGCCGCGACCAGTGGATCGTCGTCGACGAGGAGCACGCAGCAGAGACGAGTTGCAGCCGCCACGGCAGCCGCGGCGTCGTTGCTTTGACCGATGTCGTCGCCCTTTGCCACCGGAAGCCACAGCTCGACCGTGGTACCGGACCCCAGCCGGCTGATGATGCGTGTCGCACCTTCCGATTGCGCTGCCAGCCCGTACACCATCGAGAGACCGAGTCCGGTGCCTTTGCCGACGCCCTTGGTCGTGAAAAACGGCTCGGCTGCCCGCTTCAGCGTCGCTTCGTCCATCCCGATGCCGCTGTCGGTCACCGTGAGGCAGACGTAATCACCGGGCGCCAGGTCCTGCGCGCCGCTCCGCACCGTCTCGCGACGAGCTGCGATAGCCAGGCGGCCGCCCTGCGGCATCGCATCGCGCGCATTGAGCGCAAGGTTGAGCAGGGCCAGTTCCAATTGATTGGGGTCGACGCGGATGAGCGCGAGGCGATCCTCGAAACTCATTGCGAACTCAATCTCGGGACCCAGCGAGCGTTGCAGCATCTCCGCCATGCCCATGACCAGGCGCCGCGCGTCGACCGCCTCGGGCCTGAGCTCTTGGCGCCGGGCAAAGGCGAGCATGCGCTTGGTGAGGGCGGCACCGCGCTCGGCGCTCCGCGTCGCGCCCTCGACCAGCCGCCTGGCGCTCGCGTCGCCGGACACTTTTCTGGTCAGCAGGTCGAGATTGCCGAGGATCGCCATCAGGAGATTGTTGAAATCGTGCGCCAGACCACCGGTCAGCTGTCCGAGGCTCTCCAATTTTTGCATTTCATGGACCTGTGCCAGCGCCGCCTCGCGCTCGCGCGTCCGTTCCTCGACCCGCCGCTCGAGCTCGGCATTGGTCTGCGCCAGCTCGGCCGTCCGCTCGGCGACGCGGCGCTCGAGCTCGGCATTCAGAGACTCGAGCTGCCGCGTCTTGCGATAGAGCTCTGCGAAGACCCGCACTTTTGCCCGCAGGACATCCGGGACGACCGGTACCGGAACGTAATCGACCGCGCCGCACTCGTAGCCCTTGAGGCGGTCGAGATCGGTCATCGCGATGGCGGAGACGAAGATGATCGCCGTCGTCTGGAAGCGCGGATGACCGCGGATCATGCCGGCGAGCTCGAAGCCGTCGAGATCGGGCATGCAGACGTCGATGAGGATGACGGCGATCTCTTTCTTGAGGAGCTGCTCGAGCGCTTCCCGCGCCGAGCCAGCCTTGACGAGGTTCTCCCCCAGTTCGCGCAGGATGACCTCGTAGCTGAGGAGCTTGGCCGGCTGGTCGTCGACGAGGAGGATGTTGACCTGATCCGCGGCGCTCATCGCCTTCGCCTCCTAACGGTGCAGCCAGATGCGCAGAGCCGACAGCAGCTGCTCGGTATTGACCGGCTTGGCGAGATAATCCGACGCGCCGGCATCGAGGCACTTCTCGCGGTCGCCCTTCATCGCCTTGGCCGTCAGCGCGATGATCGGCAGGCGCAGAAAACGGCTGTTGGCGCGGATCACCTCCGTCGTCTGGTAACCATCCATCCCCGGCATCATGATATCCATCAGAACGATCGCCACCGTCGGCGTCGCGTCGAGCAGGGCGATCGCGTCATTGCCGGTTGTCGCGGCAAGGACGTTCATGCCGCGACGCTCCAGGACGCTGCTGAGGGCGAAGATGTTGCGCGCGTCGTCATCGACGAGGAGGACCGTCTTGCCGACGAGATCCTCGTCCGAGCTGTGCAGCTGCTCGAGCATGCGCTGCTTTTCGGCCGGCAGCTCGCTGACCACACGATGGAGGAATAACGCGGTCTCGTCGAGCAGGCGCTCGGGCGATTCGACGCCCTTGACGACGACGCTGCGCGCCATCGTGTGGAGCTGCGCATCTTCCTCGGCCGATAGCTCGCGGCCGGTGAAGACGACGACCGGCAGGTCGGCCAAATCTGCATCGTCGCGCATCCGCTCCAGCAGCTCGAAGCCGGACATGTCGGGCAGCCGCAGGTCGAGAACGACGCAGTCTATCGGCCCCTCGCGCAGCGTGGCCAGTGCCGCGCTGCCGGTCTCGACCGATGTGATGTCGATATCGTCGTGACCGAGGAGCTGAGTGATGCTGAGTCGCTCGGCTGCATCGTCCTCGACGACGAGCAGACGCTTGCGTCGCGGTTTGGTGTACTCCTTGATGCGCGACAGCGCGGACTCCAACCCTTCGGTCGTCGTGGGCTTGGTGACGAACGAGAAGGCGCCGCGCGCGAGACCGTGCTGCCGGTCCTCGTCCAGAGTGACGATCTGCACCGGGATGTGTCGTGTCGAGGCGTCCTGCTTAAGCTGGCTGAGCACGGTCCAGCCGAGCATGTCGGGTAGGAAGACGTCGAGCGAGACGGCGCTCGGCTGATATTCGCGGGCCAGCGCGAGCGCCTCGCCGCCGCGCATCGCCACCAGGACCTTGAAACCGCCGTCATGCGCAAGATCGGCGATGATCCGCGCGTAATGCGGATCGTCCTCGACGATCAGCAGCACGGCATCGCCAGGCTCGATCCGGGCACGGTCGTCCGGGATGTGCTCCTGCGGGATCTCGGCGATGCGCACGGCGCCCATGGCGCTGCCGTGACCCGAGGCGCTGATCGCCGGCATCGAGCGCTGTTCGACAGCCGGGCCGACATACTTGAGCGGCAGATAGAGCGTAAAGGTGCTCCCGCCGCCTGGCGTGCTGCGCAGCTGGATCTCGCCGCCGAGCAGGTTGGAGAGCTCGCGGCTGATGGCGAGGCCGAGACCGGTACCGCCATATTTCCGGCTCGTGCTGGCATCCGCCTGCTGGAACGCCTCGAAAATGATCTTCTGCTTCTCGAGCGGGATGCCAATGCCGGTGTCGGATACCTCGAAGGCGACGACCGTCGGTGCGTGCTTCAG
>Ga0137390_10002310_pt1 | contig 15055 bp, 15 predicted proteins | sample 15con2h24AmetaG_FD_104937 | JGI IMG/M metagenome (GOLD analysis project Ga0137390, IMG submission 104937) | Vadose zone soil microbial communities from Angelo Coast Range Reserve, California, USA - 15con2h2.4A metaG | ecosystem: Environmental > Terrestrial > Soil > Vadose zone > Saprolite... | reverse complement strand
TGCTGGTGCCGCGCATCGCCGCGAGCGTGCGCGCCGGCGAGGAGCAGGCGGTCTCCGCCGCCCAATCGCGCGCCTTCGAGATCGCGCTCGGGCTTGCGCTGCCTTCCGCGGTTGCCTTCGCGGTGCTCGCGGATTCGATCGCGGGCGGCCTGTTCGAACGCGGCGCGTTCGGACCGCACGACACCGCCATGGTGGCGGCCGCGCTCGCCGCGATCTCGGCCGGCCTGCCCGGCCACGTGCTCGAGAAGGTGTTCGCGGCCGTCGCGTTCGCCCATGAGGACACCCGCACGCCGATGATCACGGCGCTCTGCGGCCTCGCTGCCGCGGTCGCCGGCGCGGTGACCTTGTTTCCGCGCCACGGCCATGTGGGCGTCGCGGCCGCGATCGCGATGTCCGGATGGGTGGGCGCCGGTGCCCTTGGCCTGGTGGTGTGGCAACGCGGCTGGCTGCGCGTCGATCGCGACGCGCGCCGGCGGCTGCCGCGCATCCTGCTGGCCACCGCCGCAATGGGCGCCGCCATCGGCGGCGGACATGCGCTCATCGCGTCCGTATTTAACGTGAGCGGCACGGCGATTGCCCGCATCGCCACCCTCGCGCTGCTCGTGGCGGCCGGGCTCGCGGTCTACCTGGGCTGCATCCAGGCGTTCGGCGTCACGCGGCTGAGCGAGTTGCGCGCGGCGGTGCGCAAGCAGCTGTAACGCCGATTTCTCGCGAGTCCTCTTGCGCCGCGGCGGGCCGACATGGCATGGGACGCGACAACCAGAGGACTGGCCGCGATGGCTTTCAAGGAACGGGTTTTCTCCGGGGTGCAGCCGACCGGCAACCTGCACCTCGGCAACTATCTCGGCGCCCTGGTGAAGTTCGTCGCGCTCCAGGAGCGCTATGACTGCATCTATTGCGTGGTCGACATGCACGCGATCACGGTGTGGCAGGATCCGGCCGAGCTCAAGCGCAGCATCCGCGAGGTGACCGCCGCGTTCCTCGCCTGCGGCATCGACCCGAAGGCTCACATCATCTTCAACCAGAGCCAGGTGGCCGAGCATGCCGAGCTCGCCTGGGTGTTCAACTGCGTGGCGCGCCTCGGCTGGCTCAACCGCATGACCCAATTCAAGGAGAAGGCCGGCAAGGACCGCGAGAACGCGTCGGTGGGTCTCTATGCATATCCGACCCTGATGGCGGCGGACATCCTGGTCTACCGCGCCACCCACGTCCCGGTCGGCGAGGACCAGAAGCAGCATCTGGAGCTCAGCCGCGACATCGCGCAGAAGTTCAACAACGACTTCGCGGAATCGATCGCGGCGCATGGGTTCGGCGACGCGTTCTTCCCGCTGCCCGAGCCGATCATCCAGGGGCCGGCGACGCGCGTGATGTCGCTGCGCGATGGTTCGAAGAAGATGTCGAAGTCGGATGCCTCCGACTATTCGCGCATCAACCTCACCGACGATGCCGACGCCATCGCACAGAAGATCCGCAAAGCCAAGACCGATCCCGATCCCCTGCCGCACGAGGAGAAGGGACTCGAGAGCCGCCCCGAGGCGGACAATCTCGTCGGCATCTACGCGGCGATCGCCGACAAGACGAAAGCCGACGTCCTGCGCGAGTTCGGCGGCGCGCAGTTCTCCGCCTTCAAGGCCGCGCTGGTCGACATCGCGGTGAGCCGGCTCGGTCCGATCGGCGCGCAGATGAAGCGCCTCGTGCAGGACCCGGTCCATATCGACTCGGTGCTCGCCGACGGCGCCGCGCGCGCGCAGGCGATCGCGTCCGAAACCATGAAGGCGGTCAAGGATATCGTCGGTTTCGTGCGGCCCTGACCGCACGCTCGTCCGGCGCCCCCGCCGCAAATTCCGCAACGCGCGCGGCTTGTCTTGCAATGCCGCGCCATGCCACCATTCCGGCATGCGACGCCGTTTCGCGCAGGTTTCGGCCAGGCTGATATTGGTTCGCCGACAAGAACATGCGCCACTCAATGCCGTCAGTCTCGCGCCGGCCGCGCGCCCACGGGGGAACCGATGAGCCGTAAGCGCCGCAGCTATGAATCAGGCCACAAGCCGAAGTTCATGGTCGTGGTCGATGAGACGCCGGAGTGCGACCGCGCCCTCTATTTCGCCAGCCGGAGAGCCGCGCGCGTGGGCGTCGCCGTGCTCATGCTGCGCGTGATCGATACCCACGATCGCAATCAGCAGTGGCTCGGCGTCGCCGACATCATGCGCGCGGAGGCGCACGAGGAAGCGAACGCCATGCTGGCGCGTGCGAGCTCGCGCGCCAACGGCATCGCCGGAATCACGCCCGAGCAGGTTATCCGCGAGGGCGAGCCGGTGGAGGAAATCCTCAAGCTGATCGAGGAGGACGAGGATATCGCGGTTCTGGTCCTCGCCGCCGGCGTCGACCAGGAAGGGCCTGGCCCGCTGGTGACGAACTTCGCCAAGGCCGCCGGCACCTTCCCGATTCCGGTCGCCATCGTACCGGGACATCTCAGCGACGAAGAGATCGATGCGATGACCTGAGCGGCGCGAGGCCGGGATAATCGCCGTTTGGCGGTTGACCACCGCCCCGGAAAGACCCAAGTAATGGCTTGTATCAGCCATTAGACACGGCCCCGCGGGCCTTGAACCCGCGCAAGGAGACCGCCCATGTTCATCCAGACCGAAGCGACGCCCAATCCGGCCACGCTCAAGTTCCTGCCCGGCCGTCCCGTGCTGCCGGAGGGCACGCTCGACATGCGCGACAAGGCGGCCGCGGCCCAGTCGCCGCTCGCGACGCGGCTGTTCGAGATCGACGGCGTCGGCGGCGTCTTTTTCGCCGGCGACTTCATCACCGTCACCAAGACGCAGGGCGAGTGGCAGCAGCTCAAGCCGGCCGTGCTGGGCGCCATCATGGAGCATTTCATGTCGGGCGCGCCGGTGTTGACGGAGGGGGCGGCGGCGGCGAGCACCGCGCAGGAGTTCTTCGATTCCAAAGACGCCGAGACGGTGACGATCATCAAGGACCTGATCGAGACCCGCGTGCGGCCGGCGGTCGCCAATGACGGCGGCGACATCACCTTCCGCGGCTTCAAGGACGGCATCGTCTATCTCGACATGAAGGGCGCGTGCCAGGGCTGCCCGTCCTCGACCGCGACGCTGCGGCACGGCATCCAGAACCTGTTGCGGCATTTCGTGCCCGACGTGGTCGAGGTGCGGCCGACCACCTGAGGCGTCGCCGTCCGCAGCTTTCTCGGCTGATCGGTTACCTTAACCGGGGATAGCGCGCGCCGCGCGCTTGCCCGAAGCTGCCGGGAACGGCACGCTGAGCCAGCCGCCAGATCGTCCGACTCATGCGCGTGCTCGCGATCGACACCGCCCTCGAGGCCTGCTCCGCCGCCGTGCTCGACACCGAGCAGGGCGGCGTGCTCGCGAGCGAATCGATCCCCATGGCGCGCGGTCACGCCGAAGCCCTGATGCCACTCGTCGCCCGCGTGATGAGCACGGCCATGCTCGAGTTTCTCGACCTCGACCGGATCGCCGTGACGGTCGGCCCGGGCAGCTTCACGGGCCTGCGCGTCGGCGTGTCCGCCGCGCGCGGCATTGCGGTCGCGGCCGGCAAGCCGGCGATCGGCCTGACGACGCTCGCCGCCTTCGCAGCCCCTTACATCGCCGCCGACGACGTGACGCCGCTGGTCGCCGCGATCGACGCGCGCAATGACCATGTCTACATGCAGCTCTTCGGCCCGGCGGGACGCACGCTGATCCAGCCGCGCCTCGCGACGCTGCGCGAGGCGCTGCGGGCCGCGACCCGGGGACCCGCGCGTCTCGTCGGATCGGGCGCCGCCATGATCGCCGCCGAGTGGCCGGCGAACGAGCGCCGGCCGACCGTGGTCGACGCGGCGCGGGCACCGCTGATCGACTGGGTCGCCCATCTCGGCGCCGCGGCGACGCAGGCGCTCTCGCTCCCGAAGCCGCTTTACCTGCGCGCGCCCGACGCCCAACCGCAGGACGCCGCCCACCTGCCGCGCCGATGATCGACCTCTTCGCCCGCATGCTCGCACGGCCTGAGGCCGTGATTTCGGAAGCCGGTCCGCGCGACGCGGCCGCGCTCGCCCCGCTGCATGCCGCCTCCTTCGGCCGCGGATGGAGCGAGGACGAGTTCGAGCGTCTGCTCATCGAAAAGAATATCATCGCGCATCGCGCCGTGATCGGGCGCACGCTCGCCGGTTTCGTGCTCTCGCGTCTCGCGGGCGGCGAAGCCGAGATTCTCTCGATCGCGGTCGCCGCATCGCGGCGCCGGCGCGGGCTTGCGCGCAAGCTGCTCGATCTGCATCTGCGCCGCCTCGCCGGCCTCGGCGCGACTGCGGTGTTCCTCGAGGTGGACGAGGGCAACGCGGCGGCCCGGCGCCTCTACGCGCGTGCCGGATTCCGTGACGTGGGCCGCCGTCCGGCCTATTATCGGCGCGAGGCTGGAGCGGCGGCCGGTGCGATGGTGCTCCGCCGCGACCTTGCGTGAGCCTCGTTGAACAGCATATGGCCTCCGTGAAATGATCCCCCGGGAGCAACGCGGATGTCCCCCGTGACCGCGGCCAAATCGAACGTCGAGGCGCAGTGCGCCGCCAAGGGCATGCGCATGACCGAGCAGCGCCGGGTGATCGCGCGCGTGCTCTCGGCCTCGGCCGACCATCCCGACGTCGAGGAGCTCTATCGCCGCTGCGCCGAGATCGACGATCGCATCTCGATTTCCACCGTCTATCGCACCGTGAAGCTGTTCGAGGACGCGGGCATCATCGAGCGCCACGACTTCCGCGAGGGCCGCGCGCGCTACGAGCAGATGCGCGAGGACCACCACGACCATCTCATCAACCTGCGCACCGGCGAGGTGGTCGAGTTCAAATCCGAGGAGATCGAGCAGTTGCAGGCCGAGGTCGCGCGCAGGCTCGGCTTCCGCCTGGTGGACCACCGCCTCGAGCTCTACGGCGTGCCGCTCGACGATTCCAAGAAACGCTGATGTTTCGAGTAGCATGGGTCTTCGCCGCGATCGGCGCGATCACGGTCGCGCTGCTGCCGTTTCAGTGGCTCGCGGTCAAGCTCGCGCTGCCGCTGCGGCGGCGCATTCCGGTGCTCTATCACCGCGTGGTCTGCGCAATCCTCGGCGTGCGGCGGCACGTCATAGGCCGCAAGATGCCAGAGCACCCGCTGCTGATCGTCGCCAATCATGCGTCCTGGCTCGACATCTCTGTGATCACGACGGTCGCGCCGGTCGTGTTCGTCGCCAAGCAGGAGATCGCGAGCTGGCCGGTGTTCGGTCTGCTCGCGAAGCTGCAGCGCTCGGTGTTCGTCGACCGCTCGCGCCGCCACCGGACGCAGGAGGTCAACGCCGAGATCGCGCAGCGTCTCGCCGAGGGCGATCCGGTCGTGCTGTTCGGCGAAGGCACCTCCGACGACGGCAATCGCGTGCTGCCGTTCCGCAGCGCGCTGATCGGGGCGGCGCGCGATGCGCTGGCGGAGGCCGAGCATACCGGACGGGTGTGGATCCAGCCGCTGACGCTCGCCTATACCGGCATGCTCGGGCTGCCGCTCGGCCGCTTCCTGCGGCCGCGGGTCGCCTGGTACGGCGGCATGTCGATGGCGCCGCATCTCATCGGCGTCGCCCGCTGCGGCGCGATCGACGTGACGCTGGTCTGGGGCGAGCCAGTGGCGTTCGACGAGACATCCGACCGCAAGATGATCGCGCGCGCGCTCGAGACGGCGGTGCGGCGGCAGGCATCGTCGGCGCTGCGCGGGAGGCCGGCAGCGCCCGCGCAGGCCACGTGACGGAGCGCGCGCGCCGGGACGCGCGCCAAGCATTCCTTTTCGCCGCAAAACCGGCTAAGAAAAAGCACGCGCGTCGCGTGGGCGACCCCACTTTTCAAGTGAAAACAGAAGCTTAAGTGAAGCATCGAGGATCAGATCAACCGGCCCGAAGGCTGACCGGCGACCGCATGGGCGGAACCCGCAAGCTCCATATCAAGTCCTACGGCTGCCAGATGAACGTCTACGACTCGCAGCGTATGACGGACACGATGGCGCGCGAGGGCTTCGTCGAGACCGCGTCGCCCGAGGACGCCGACCTGATCGTGCTCAACACCTGCCACATCCGCGAGAAGGCCGCCGAGAAGGTCTATTCCGAGCTCGGCCGCATCCGGCAGCTCAAGCAGGGCGCCGCGCGCGAGGGACGCAAGATCCTGGTCGCGGTCGCCGGTTGCGTCGCCCAGGCCGAGGGTGACGAGATCATCCGCCGCGCGCCGGTCGTCGACCTCGTGTTCGGCCCGCAGAACTATCATCGCCTGCCCGACCTGCTGGCGCGCGCCGAACTCGGCGCCAAGGTGGTCGACACCGAGTTCGCCCTCGAGGACAAGTTCGATCATCTCGCGCCGGCCAGCGTGGCCGCGACGCGCGCGCGCGGCGTCTCCGCGTTCGTGACGGTGCAGGAAGGCTGCGACAAGTTCTGCACCTTCTGCGTCGTGCCTTACACGCGCGGCTCCGAAGTGTCGCGGCCGGTCGCCAAGATCGTCGCCGAAGTCGAGCGGCTCGCCGACGCGGGCGTGCGCGAGGTGACCCTGATCGGCCAGAACGTGAACGCCTATCACGGGGACGGCCCGGGCGGCGCGTGGACGCTCGGCCGTCTGCTCCACCGCCTCGCCGACCTTCCCGGCATCGCGCGCCTGCGCTACGCCACCAGCCATCCGCGCGACATGGACACGAGCCTCTTGGCGGCGCATCGCGATCTTCCCGCGCTCATGCCGCAGCTTCACCTGCCGGTGCAGTCGGGCTCCGACCGCATCCTGGCCGACATGAACCGCCGGCACACCCGGGCCGATTACCTCGACGTCATCGCCCGCATGCGCGACGCGCAGCCTAACATCGCCTTCACGTCCGACTTCATCGTCGGCTTTCCGGGCGAAACCGAGGACGATTTCCGCGCCACGCTCTCGCTCGTCGACGAGGTCGGCTATGCGGGCGCCTTCTCGTTCAAGTATTCGGCGCGGCCCGGCACGCCGGCCGCCGAGCGCGACGATCAGGTGGACGAGGCCGTCAAGATCGAGCGGCTGGCCCGCCTGCAGGCGGCAATCGACCGCCATCAGGCGCGCTTCAACGCGCAATGCGTCGGTCGCACCTTCGACGTGCTGTTCGAAAAGCCCGGGCGCAAGGACGGCCAGCTGGTCGGCCGCTCGCCCTATCTGCAGGCCGTGCAGGCGATGGCGCCGCCGTCGTTGATCGGCCAGATCGTCGCCGTCACGATCGCGGAAGCCGGCGCAAACAGCTTGTTCGGGACGCTGGCCCATGCGGCCGAGCCGCGGTGTGGCGCGCCGCAATTGGCGAGCCTGGAGACCTGATCCATTGCGCACGCGCGGATCCGACAACAATTCGCTCGTCTCCTCTCCCGCCGCGGTCGGCGAGAGCGCCCCAACGCAGGTCGTGCTGGCATTCGATGACAACCGGCTCGCCTCGACGCTGTTCGGGCAATACGGGCAGAATCTCGCCTTGATCGAGCGCCGGCTCGGCGTCGTCGCCGATTCGCGCGGCAATCACGTCACCATCGAGGGCTCGCGCGACGCCTGCGAGCAGGCGCGTCGCGTGCTCGAGGGACTCTACGAGCAGCTCAAGCGCGGCAATGACCTCGTGCAGGGCGACGTGGAGGGCGCGATCCGCCTCGCCATCGCGCAGGGCTCGCTGTTCGACTTCGATGCGGCGGCGGCGCGGCAGAGCTTCGAGGAAATCAACCTGCGCAAGCGGCCGGTGCGCGCGCGCACCGCCGCGCAGGACGGCTACATCCGCGCGCTGCGCCGCCACGCCCTCGTCTTCGGCGCCGGGCCGGCCGGCACCGGCAAGACCTGGCTTGCGGTCGCGCATGCGATCTCGCTGTTCGAGCGCAAGGAGGTCGACCGCATCATCCTGTCGCGACCGGCGGTCGAGGCGGGCGAGCGTCTCGGCTTCCTGCCCGGCGACATGCGCGAGAAGGTCGATCCCTATCTGCGGCCGATCTACGACGCGCTCTTTGATCTCATGGACGCCCGCATCGTCGAGCGCGCCCTGCAGACCGGCGAGATCGAGATCGCGCCGCTCGCATTCATGCGCGGCCGCACGCTCGCCAACGCGGCCGTCATCCTCGACGAGGCGCAGAACACCACGTCGATGCAGATGAAGATGTTTCTCACCCGCCTGGGCGAGAACAGCCGCATGATCGTCACCGGCGACCCGAGCCAGGTCGACCTACCGCCCGGGCAGAGTTCCGGGCTGCACGAAGCGGTGCGCCTGCTCGAAGGCGTCGAAGGCATCGGCCATTGCGTCTTCACCGCCGCCGACGTCATCCGGCACGAGCTCGTGGCGCGCATCGTCGCGGCCTATGACAAGGCGCAGGCGCCGCGCCGCCGCGAGGCCAAGGAATGAAAGCATCGCGTCGCGCGCGCGGACCAGCGATCGAGGTCGTGATCGCGTCCGCGCGGTGGAACCGCGTTCCGAAAGCGACCAGGCTGGTGCGGCGCGCCGTCGCGGCGGCCGCGCCCGCGCGAAAAGCGGAATTATCCGTTGTGCTGACGGACGACAGGGCGATCCGCGCGCTCAACCGGCGCTGGCGCGGCCGCGACAAGCCGACCAACGTGCTGTCATTCCCGGCGGCCGCGAGCGGGCGCGGCGCGCCGCGCCTCATCGGCGACGTCGTCATTGCGTACGAGACGGTTGCGAATGAGGCGCGCGCGCAAGGCATCCCGTTCGATCATCACCTCGCCCATTTGGCCGTGCATGGTTTTCTGCATCTTTTGGGATACGATCACGAATCGGACGACGATGCCGAGGCCATGGAGCGCCGCGAGCGCCGGGTCCTGGCAAAGCTCGGCATTCCCGACCCTTATGCGGCACGCGACGCCCAGGTTTGACTGACAGCCATGCCCGACAGCGACGCGCCACGGACCCACGAGGCCGAGACGACCGGCGAGATCAGGAATCTGCCGGTGCCGGTGCCGCCGGCGGGCGAGCCGGCCGATCAGAACGAGCGCTGGTTTGCGCGCATCCTGCGCGCCGTGTTCGGCTGGAAGACCGGATCGATCCGTTCCGATCTCAAGGTCGTGCTGGAGGCGGGCGCGCCCGGTGATACCGGCTTCTCGCCGGAAGAAAGCGCGATGCTCAGGAACATCCTGGGCCTGCGCGAGCGCCGCGTCGCCGACGTGATGGTGCCGCGCGCCGACATCGTCGCGGTGCAGGAGGACATCGCGCTCGGTGAGCTCGTCAAGGTGTTCGAGACGGCGGCGCATTCGCGTCTCGTCGTCTACAAGGAGACACTCGACGATCCGACCGGCATGGTGCACATCCGCGACGTCATCGCCTACATGACGGCGCGCGCCACAGTCGATCCCGAAGCGAACACGCGGCGCAAGCGGCCGCTGCCGCTGGGACTCGATCTCAGAGCCCTTGATCTCTCGACGCCGCTGTCGTCGGTGAAGATCCTGCGCACGATCCTGTTCGTCCCGCCCTCCATGCCGGCGATCGATCTCCTCGTCAAAATGCAGGCGAGCCGCATCCATCTCGCGCTGGTGATCGATGAATACGGCGGGACCGACGGCATCGTCTCGATCGAAGACCTGGTCGAGCTGATCGTCGGCGACATCGAGGACGAGCACGACGAGGCGAGCGAGCACAGGGTCGTGCGCCAGGCGGATGGCTCCTTCGTCGCGGATGCGCGCGCCAGTCTCGACGAGGTGGTGGCCGCGGTCGGGCCCGAGTTCGACGTCGGCGAAGCGACCGAGGAGGTCGACACGCTCGGCGGCTACCTGGCGACGCGGATCGGCCGGCTGCCGGTGCGCGGCGAGCTGGTCCCCGGGCCCGGCCCGTTCGAGATCGAGGTGCTCGACGCCGATCCGCGCCGCGTGAAGCGGCTGAGAATCTACCGCAAGCCGGCGGCCAGCGATCGCGCCGGACCGCGCGCCGCGCGCACCATCACCACGACGCTCGCCCCTGCCGCCGAGCCGCCGGCACCGCCTTCCGAACCCGCCGCGGCCTCGGCCGATTCCGCGCCCGCCAAGACTCCCCGCGAACCGTGACGCTCGCCCGTCTTGCCAACTCGATCGTGCTCGCCTGGGGATTTCGGCGGGCATTGATCGCGTTCGTCGCCGGCGCCCTGTCCACGCTCGCGCTTGCGCCGCTCAACATCTGGCCGGTGATGTTTCTGACTTTTCCGGTCGCGATCTGGCTGCTTGACGGCGCGACCGCCGGCCGCTGGAGCGGCGTCGCGGCCGCCGCAGCGACCGGATGGTGGTTCGGCTTCGGCTACTTTCTCGCCGGTCTCTACTGGATCGGCTATGCGTTCCTGGTCGACGCCAAGACCTTCGGCTGGATGCTGCCGTTCGCCGTCACCATTCTGCCGGCGGGTCTCGCGATCTTCACTGCCGCGGGCTTCGCGCTCGCCCGCATGCTATGGACGCGCGGACCGGTGCGCATCCTCACATTCGCGGCGGCGCTCACCGCCACCGAATGGCTGCGCGGTCACGTGCTCACCGGCTTTCCCTGGAACACCTTCGGCTACGCGCTCACCACTCCGCTCGCGCTCGCCGAAAGCGTCGCGCTTTTCGGTCTGTGGGGCCTCACCCTTGTCGCGATCTCGGTCTTCGCAAGCCCCGCGGTGCTTGCCGATGACCGCGCCGATACGCGCCGCCCCTGGCTTGCGCCCGCGACGGCGGCCGTCGTTCTGGCCGGCCTTGCCGTCTACGGCACGGTCCAACTCATGACGACGCCCACCACCTTCGCGGACGGCGTTCGCCTGCGCGTCATGCAGCCCAATCTGGCGCAGGACGAGAAGTTCAACTACGGCGCCAAAGAGCAGGTGATGCAGCGTTACATCGCCTTGTCGGACCGCGCCACCGGACCGCAATCCTCCGGCGTGCGCGAGGCGACCCATCTGATCTGGCCGGAGTCGGCGTTTCCGTTTTTCCTCACGCGCGAGCCCGAAGCGATGGCGGAGATCGCGCGGCTGCTGCCGGAAGGCACCGTGCTGATCACCGGCGCGGCGCGCGCCGCCGATCTCGCGCCCACGGCCAAGATCATCCACGCCTACAATTCGATCTACGTGATCGATCACGACGGCACGATCCTTTCGGTCTACGACAAGCTCCATCTGGTGCCGTTCGGCGAATATCTGCCGTTCCAGCGCGTCCTCGAGCGGCTGGGCTTCATGTCGCTCACCAAGCAACAGGGCGGTTTCCTGCCGGGCGATCGGCGGCGCGCGCTCGCGGTGCCGCGCGCGCCGAAATTCCTGCCGCTGATCTGCTACGAGATCATCTTCCCGCACGACATCGTCGGCTCCGGCGAGCGGCCGGGCTGGCTCGTCAATCTCACCAACGATGCCTGGTTCGGCATCAGCCCGGGGCCGTATCAGCACTTCCAGCAGGCGCGGGTGCGCGCGATCGAAGAAGGCCTGCCGCTCGTGCGCGCCGCCAACAACGGCATATCCGCTGTCGTCGACCCGCTTGGCCGCATCATCCGGTCGCTGCCGCTCGGCGCCGAAGGCGTGTTCGACTCAGCCTTGCCGCAGCCGGTCGAGCGCACGCTGTACTCGCGCACCGGCGACCTTCCGGTCGCAGTGGTGCTCGTCGCGCTTGCGGTCGTCGCCAGGATCCGCCGCCTGCGCAAGTGAAGTTCCGATTCGGAACACGGCGTGCCGGCGCGCGCCATCACCATGCGCCCTTGATGCCGACACCCTCCTGCCATTCGCGAGCCTGAGGCCCGCCGACATTTCTACATTTTTCTGACGTCCAGATGGCGACTCGACAGAGGAGTCCCCAAATGCCGCCGGTGTGTTCGACCGAGATCGCGTCAAATGGGGACGTGGAGGAGTGCGTAATGGCCAAAAAGGCCCCCAACCCCATCGACAAACACGTGGGCAGTCGCGTGCGCATGCGGCGCATGATGCTCAGCATGAGCCAGGAGAAGCTCGGCGACGCCCTCGATCTCACCTTCCAGCAGGTTCAGAAATACGAAAAAGGCACGAACCGCATCGGCGCGAGCCGGCTTCAGCAGATTTCGCATATCCTGCAGGTTCCGGTGGCGTTCTTTTTCGAGGGCGCGCCCGCGCCTTTGGGTGGCACGCCCCAGAACGGCGCGGCAGAGGCGCCCTCGCACTCCTACGTGTCCGATTTTCTGGCGACCTCGGACGGGCTTGCGTTGACCAAAGCGTTCATGCGCATACCCGATGCCAAGCTGCGCCGTCGGATCGTGGATCTGGTGCAGCAAATCGCCGGCGAGGACGAGGACTGATCGCCCCTCCGAGGCGTCTGCCCACGAATGCCCACATCTTGACCCGATGGCGGGACACTGCAAGAACACGCCCGAATGATGCGGGTTCGTCGCGTCGGGCGGGGAGTGGTCAGTGTCACACGCAAACTATCTGTTCACCAGCGAGTCGGTCTCCGAAGGTCATCCGGACAAGGTCTGTGACCGCATCTCCGACGAGGTGGTGGACGCCTTTTTCGACATTGCTCCCCGCCACGGCTGGGACGTCCGCAACGTGCGCGTCGCCTGCGAGACGCTGTGCACGACGAACCGCGTCGTGATCGCCGGCGAGACGCGTGGTCCGGCCGCCATCACGAAGGACTACGTGGCGCATCTCGCCCGGCTCGCGATCCGCGACATCGGCTACGAGCAGGCCGGCTTCCACTGGGAAAAGGCCAATATCGACGTCCATCTGCACGCCCAGTCCGCGGACATCGCCCAGGGCGTGGATGCGGCCGGCAACAAGGACGAAGGCGCGGGCGACCAGGGCATCATGTTCGGATATGCGTGCCGCGAGACCCCGGAGCTGATGCCGGCGCCGCTCTACTACGCGCACAAGATCCTCAAGCTCATGTCCGAGGCTCGCCGCTCCGGCGAGACCGAGGCGCTCGGTCCGGACGCCAAGAGCCAGGTCACCATCCGCTACGAGAACGGCAAGCCGGTCGAAGCAACGCAGATCGTGGTCTCGACCCAGCATCTCGACGAGCGCCTGTCGTCGCACGACATCCAGGCGATCGTTGAGCCCTATGTGCGCAAGGCGCTGCCGTCCGGATGGATCACCAAGCACACGGTCTGGCACGTCAACCCGACCGGCAAGTTCGTCATCGGCGGACCGGATGGCGATTGCGGCCTGACCGGGCGAAAGATCATCGTCGACACCTACGGCGGCGCCGCGCCGCACGGTGGCGGCGCGTTCTCCGGCAAGGATCCCACCAAGGTCGATCGCTCGGCCGCCTATGCGGCGCGCTATCTCGCCAAGAACGTGGTGGCGGCCGAGCTCGCCGACCGCTGCACGATCCAGCTCTCCTACGCGATCGGCGTCGCCAAGCCGCTCTCGATCTACGTCGATCTCCAGGGCACCGGAAAGGTCGACGAGGCCAAGCTCGAGCACGCGCTCGCGGAGGTCATGGACCTCACGCCGCGCGGCATCCGCGATCATCTCAATCTCAATCGCCCGATCTACGCGCGCACTTCGGCCTACGGCCATTTCGGCCGGGCGCCCGACGCGGACGGCGGCTTCTCCTGGGAAAAGACCGATCTCGTCCCCGCGCTGCGCGGCGCGCTGACCTGAAGCGGACGACTGTCCCGCCCGTGTAAAATGCGGGCGTCATGACCACGAGCGACGACAGAGCCCGAACGCGCGCCTTCTTCGGGCGGCGCAAGGGGCGTCCCTTGCGCGCGCGGCAGGCGACGCTGATGGAGACGCTCCTGCCGCGGCTCGCGCTCGATCTCGGCACGCCGGCGCCGGCCGATCTCGCGACGCTCTTTCCCGCGCGGGCCGGCGATGTCGGCCTCGAGATCGGCTTCGGCGGCGGCGAGCACCTGGTGGCCGAAGCCATCGCACACCCGCACATGGGATTCATCGGCTGCGAGCCCTTCGTCAACGGCATGGCGAAAGCGCTGGTGGAGATCGACGCGCAGCGCATCGACAACATTCGCCTACATTTCGGCGACGCGGCCGAGGTGCTGGATTGGCTGCCCGCAGGCGGGCTCTCCCGCGTCGATCTTCTTTATCCCGATCCGTGGCCGAAGCGGCGGCATTGGAAGCGCCGTTTCATCCAGGACGCGAGCGTCGCCGAGGTCGCCCGCGTCCTGCGGCCACGCGGCGAGTTCCGTTTCGTGACCGACTGGCCGGACTATGCCGAGTGGACGCTCCAGCGGCTGATCCGATCGCCGCATTTCCAATGGACCGCCGAGCGCGCGGACGATTGGCGCGAGCCCTGGCCCGGGTTCAGCGCCACGCGTTACGAGGCCAAGGCCAAGCGGGCGGGACGCGCGCCCTGTTACCTGCGGTTCCGCCGGGTAGGCTAAAAGCGCCCCTTAGCCGCCGATAATTCCACGGCCCGGAGGCGGCTATCGGCCTTGCGCCTGGGCGATAAATCGCTATATTCGCGCCGTCCGCTTATGGACATCTCATAACGGTCGGATGCAGTCCGATCGGTTTTTGAGAGTGGGCCCCGCCCGGGACCCGCTCTTTTTTGTTACCCGCGCCGGCCGCGACAATGCGGCGCGCGTTTACCGGGCAGACTGAAAGTTTTCGAGGCGGCGGCCGAAGGCCGCGAATGCCGGGAACGCATGAACGAAACGATTGACGCCCATCGCGAGACCGAGCCGCGGCTGATCGCCGAAACCGGCACGGCCGCCCGCGTCGCGGCGATCGCGCAGCCGGTCCTGGAAGGACTCGGCTATCGGCTGGTGCGCGTGCGCGTGTCGGGGCTCGACGGATGCACGGTGCAGATCATGGCCGAACGGCCGGACGGCACCATGAAGATCGAGGACTGCGAAGCGGCCTCGCGCGCGCTCTCGCCGGTCTTCGACGTCGCCGATCCGGTCGACCGCGCCTATCGGCTGGAGATCTCCTCGCCGGGCGTCGACCGCCCGCTGGTGCGGCGCTCGGATTTCGAGCGCCATGCCGGCCACGTGGTGAAGGTCGAAATGAACGCACCGATCGAGGGCCGCAAGCGGTTCCGCGGCGTGCTGGTCGGGGTGGACGGCGACGCCGCGCGCGTTCGCGTCGAGGGCGCGCCGCAGGATTCGGCCGAGGTCGTGCTCCCGATCGGGGACATGGA